>Ga0316628_100002001_pt1 | contig 14828 bp, 11 predicted proteins | sample OWC_Aug_M2_C1_D5_FD_207648 | JGI IMG/M metagenome (GOLD analysis project Ga0316628, IMG submission 207648) | Wetland soil microbial communities from Old Woman Creek delta, Ohio, United States - OWC_Aug_M2_C1_D5_C | ecosystem: Environmental > Terrestrial > Soil > Wetlands | place: USA: Ohio... | reverse complement strand
CGGTCGAGTTCGCGGTGGAGGACAGGCGGCCCAGGCTCACCGAGGGCGGGTCCGCGAAGGCGACGGTGTTGTTGGCGGCGAGCGCGTCGATGCGGCCCGTGCCCTGCCTGTAGGCGTTGTAGGCCGTCTCCTTGGCGGTCCCCATGAGGGACTGCTTGACCTGGTCCGAGGTCCAGGACGGGTGCGACTGGATGAGCAGCGCGGCCGCACCGGCCACGTGCGGCGTCGCCATCGAGGTCCCCGACATGGTGGCGTAGCCGTTGTTCCTGTAAGTCGAGTATATGTAAACGCCCGGGGCCGTCACGTCGGGCTTTATCTGCATGATGGGGGACGGTCCGATGGACGAGAACGAGACGAGCGAGTCGTCCTTGAACATCGCGCCGACAGAGACGACCTTGCGGGCGCTGCCGGGGCTGCCCAGGGTCTCGTAGTCCGGGCCCTCGTTGCTCGCCGCGACCGCGACCAGAACGCCCGCGGTCTGCGCGTCATCGCACGCCTCGCAGAGCGAGTCGTCGGGGTGACCGAACCCGCCGAGGCTCATTGAAATGACATCCGAGTGGTCCGAGGTGTCGCCGTCGTCGTCAGGGTCGGTGGCGGCCTCGACGCCCGAGATGACCCAGGAGTCGGAGCCCCAGCCCGCGTCCGAGAGCACCTTGTAGACGCGGAACTTGACGTCGGGCGCCACGCCCTTGACGGTCCCGTTCGCGCCCACGATGCCGGCGCAGTGCGTGCCGTGGCCGTGGCCATCCCAGAAGTCCGCGCTCGAGGTGGCGAAGTTCCAGCCGCCGATGATGCGATTGTGCGTGCCAGAGCCGATGCTGCTCAGGTCGGTCGAGCGCACCCCCGTGCCTCCGAGGTCGGGGTGCGAGTAGTCGATGCCCGTGTCCAGCACGGCCACGACGACGTCCTTGCCCGTGACCGTGCTGCCCGTGGCGTTCTTGGACGACCACAGGTCGTCGGCGTTGATGAGGGGGACGCTCTGCGCAAGCGCGACAGTCACCTCGCCGTCCTGCTCCACGCGCGCCACGCCGGCGCGGGAGGTCGCCCAGTCGAGGGCGGCGGCGGGCGCGTACAGGGCAATGCCGTTCAGCACCACGGTCCATTCAGCCCCGAACGCGACCTCGGGGAAGGCCCCGACCATCGCGTCCTTGAACGCCCGGTGGGAGGCGAGCAGCTCCTGGTCGTACTCCCGCGCGCGCGCGCCGAGCCCGTCAGGGTCGGCACCGCGCAGCTCCTGGCCGAGCCTCCACTGCACGACGCAGGGCTGCTCGAGCACGACGATGGCCGACCACCTGCCGCCCGAGGACCAGAACTTGGCCTCCGTCCCGGCGGCGCCGTCGAGGCCGGAGGGTGCGTTCCCTCCCGCGGGCGCGCTGCCGCGCATTTCGAGAGCGCCGATGGCGCCTGGCAGGACGAGCAGGAGGGCGATGGTCGCGAGCACTATCGCCCGCAGTGTGTCAGGTCGGTTTGGCAGGTTGTTCACCACTGGCCCAAGCTGGCCAGCGTGGGCATTAGGGGCCGCCTAGAAAAGACTTTCCCCACCGTTCTCCCCCCACGAGGGCGCTGCCCGGCACATCTGGCCACGGGGCGCGCCCCGCGGGGAAGGTTCATAACCCCCCCCGTGCTTCCCTCGGACCGTGCCCGAGGCACATCCAGGCAAGGAGGGGGGCGCCGCCTACGCGGGCGTCGCCGTAGCCGTCGTCGCTGTCTCCTTCTCCTCCATCCTCATCAGGTGGTCGGAGGCGGACGCGCTCGCCGTCGCGGCGGGCAGGATGCTGCTCAGCGCCCTGCTCCTGCTCCCGTTCGCGCTCACGTGGGGCCGCGCGGAGCTCCTCGCGCTCCCGCGGCGCGAACTCCTGCTCCTCGCCGGCATCGGATTGGTGCTCGCGCTGCACTTCGCCACGTGGATAGCGTCGCTCGGCATGACGAGCATCGCCTCCTCTGTCGTGCTCGTGACCTCGCACCCTGTGCTCGTCGGCCTCGTGGGCCACTTCATGTTCAAGGAGAGGCTGTCGGCCATCAACGCGGTCGGCATCGCGATGGGCCTCTCGGGCGTGCTCCTGCTCGCGACCGGCGACGCGGGCCAGGGCCGCGAGACGCTGCTCGGCGACCTCCTGGCCTGGCTGGGCGGCGTGGCCGCAGGTGTGTACATCCTCGCGGGGCGGCGCACGCGCCAGCGCATCTCGGTCGTGACGTACGCCTTCGTGGTGTACGCCACGTGCGCAGCCTTCCTCCTCGGGGCCGTGCTCGCGACGGGCACGCCGCTCGCCACCCTCCCGCGACGCGAGTGGGGCCTCTTCCTGCTCATGGCCCTGGGCCCCTCCATCCTGGGCCACACGGTCTATAACTGGGCCCTCAAGCACGTGCCGGCGTCGGTCGTGTCGGTGTCGCTGCTCGGCGAGCCGGTCGGCTCCATCTCCCTCGCATACGTGATCTTCGAGGAGGTCCCGCCGGACCTCGCGCTCGTCGGCGGCACCGTCATCATCGTGGGCATCCTCCTGGCCACATGGCGGATGGGCTCGCGGAAGGACGAGGCCGACACGTCGGGCTAGCCGGATGGAGACGCCGCGGACCGGGCGGCCTGGCCCTGGAGGGCCATCGGGCCCCTCAGGCGATGAACCCGAGCTTCTTGAGCTCCTCGTTGGACTCGCGCGCCTTCTCGGCGGACCTGTTGAGCGCCTCGAGCTCGTCGTCAGCGAGCGGGAGCTCGATGACCTTGACGATCCCCTCGCGCCCCAGCATGACCGGCACCCCCATGCACACGTCCTCGATGCCGTACTCGCCCTCGAGCAGCGCCGAGCACGGGCGGATGATGTGCACGTCCTGGGACACCGCCATGACCATCTCGGCGATGGAGGCGCCGGGGGCGTAGAACGCCGAGCCCGTCTTGAGGAGGTTCACTATCTCCCCGCCACCGCCGCGGGTGCGCTTGATGAGCTCGTCCAGCTTCTCGCGCTTCATCAGCTTGTCGACCGGGATGCCCGCGACCGTCGTGTACCTGGGCAGCGGCACCATCTCGTCCCCGTGCGCACCCATCACGAGCGCGTGCACGTCCTGCACGGCCACGTCGAGGGCGTCCGCGATGAACGTGCGGAAACGCGCCGAGTCGAGCACGCCCGCCATGCCGATGACCTTCTGGCGCGGGAAGCCCAGGAGCTTGTGCGCCAGGTAGGCCATGGAGTCCAGCGGGTTGGTGACCATGATGACGACCGCGTCGGGCGCGTGGGTCTTGATGTTCTCGCACACGCTTTTGATGATCTTGGCGTTGACGGAGAGCAGGTCGGTGCGGGACATCCCCGGCTTACGGGGCACGCCCGAGGTGACGACGACCACCCCCGAGCCCTTCATGAGGGAGAAGTCCGTGCCGCCGGTCACCTTGGCGTTGAAGCCCGCCAGGGGCGACGATTCCCACATGTCCAGACCCTTGCCTTGGGGCAATCCGTCCACGATATCGAGCATGACAATCTCGCGCGCCAGCTGCTTCTCCGCGATGTTCAGCGCTGCCGTGGCCCCGACGTTGCCCGCTCCAACAACTGTAATCCTGCGCATCCTGCCCACCGCCTGGCTCGATGCCAGACCGAGCGGGGTAAACGGTACGCGCGATGATATATGTTGCGTCCCCTGGCACGGCGTACCACACACCCACCGCGGTCGGCCTGGCCAGCTAGGGCCCTAGCCCGCGGCCCGTCACCCGTGGTACGTCGGCGCGCCTGGCATCGACGAGCCTGTACCCGGCGCCCGGCCCGCCCTCGGCCCAGCCCCAGTCGCACAGGTCCCCCAGGATGTCCACGGCCTGACCCTCGTCGATGGAGGAGGCGACGGCCACCTCACGGGCGCCCATCGCCGCACGGGCCGAGGCCAGCGCCTCCAGCACGCGGCACTGCGCCCCGAGGGCGGTGCGCGACCGCGCGAGCACCCCCTCGAGCATGGCGACGTATGCCGGCGACAGGCCATGGGCGCGGGCGCCTGAGAGGATGATGCCCACGTAGCCCGGCGAGGGCACAAGCCCCGGCCGCGGTTCCACGACCGTGTAGGTCCAGGCCGCGACCGCCCTGCGGCCGGCCAGGGTGCGCACCTCGACGCGGCGGCGCTCGTACATCAGCTCGGGCGTGCCCTCCCACCGGTCCATCGCGTCCAAGAGGCGCCCGTCCGCGAGCCCGTAGAGCAAGCCCTCGACCTTGTCCCCGGGCGACGGTACCACATCGGCGGCCCCCCCGAGCCACCTGGAGGGCGAGGGGAAGTCGAACTCCAGCCGGTGGTCCATTAGCACTGCGCCCTCGCAGGAGGTGAACGGTACCCCCCGGCGCACCATCTGCGCGCCGTCCATGTTCGAGCCGTAGGCGAAGTACCATGCGGCGCCAGACATCCGTCCATCCCCCGCACCAATCGCATCACGCGATCGGTCGATTCTTGCGTCGTGCCTGGCCGATGAGGGCGAAGATGACAGCCGTGGAGAGGAATGCGACCAGGGTGTAGAACAGGTTCTCCGTGAAGAACCATACGAGCCCCGCGATGATGAGCGAGGGGAAGAACTCGATGACGAACTTGAGCGCGAGGACGAAGACGAGGAGGATGATGACGACCACGACGATGAGGACGATGCAGGCGGTTGTGCTGAAATCGAGGAGTGCCATCGGCGCTCGAAGGGCTTGGATAGAAAATAAAACTTACCCTCGCCAGCTCAAGGCAACCCGCCAGCGCATGCAGCGCTCCATAATCGGGCAAGCGTCCAGGCCCCGACGAGCGCGATGCCAAGCGCCCCGGCGATGCGGACCGCCCGGTCGTCGCGCAGAACCTCCCCGAGGCGGCGCCCCGCTAGCAGGCCGATGGCAGGGTAGAGGCTCGACGTCGCGACGTAGGCGAGCGACATGAGCAGGACCGTGCCCGGGGGGCTCACGAGCAGGAGCGGCACGAGGAGCGCGACCTTGAGGCATGGGGTGGCCCCGCGCACCATTCCCAGCGCGAGCCCCGCCAGGAGGGGCCTGCGGGACCGTGCGAGGGATGACAGCCGCCGCGGCACGTTGGCGCACGCGTCGTGCGCGTGGGCCCCCTCCGAGCCGCCGCACGCGGCGCAGTCCCCGTCGCATGAACCCCCGTCGGCGGCGAGCAGTCCGTCCTGCGCGCCTTGCGCATCGTGGCAGTACCCGACGCGAGAGGGTCGCACCGATGTAGCGGCGATGACGGCCGCGACGGCGAGCGAGGACGCCCCGAACGCGACCACGAGCACCGGCCCGTCCACGAGCAGGGCCGAGCCCAGCCACCCCACGGCAAGGCACAGCGCTAGCACCCCGAGGGTCCTCCCCGCGATGAAGCCCCGGCCCAGGCGGCGGTCGGCGGACGCGAAGCACGCGCCCATAAAGACGCAGAGCATGCTGTCGCTCAGGGCGATGCCCACCAGGGCCGCGGCCGCGACCTCATGCCACACCGCGCGACCTCCGCGCTGTCCACAATCGGACAGGCCAGTATATCTAGGTTCGGGAGCGATGGCACCCGGGTGCCGTGGGGTCTGCGCGGGCGCGTCACGCCATGAGCATGCCACCATTGACGTGCAGGACCGCGCCTGTCATGTAGGACGCGTCCGGGCCCACCAGGAACGCGACCGCAGACGCCACGTCCTCGGGCTCGCCGATGCGGCGCGCGGGGACCCCCAGCGCCCGCTCGCTCAGCTGCTCCTCGCTGTAGGGCGCGAGGATGGCCGTGCGCGTCATGCCGGGCGCGACGCAGTTCACCCGCACCCCGTGGGGCGCGAGCTCCAGTGCGAGCGCGCGCGTGAGCCCCTCCACCGCGGCCTTCGAGGACGAGTAGTGCGCGCCATGGGACGAGCCGAGCCGCGCGAGCTGCGAGCTCACCAGCACGGCGGACGCGCCTCTGCCCTTCCGCAGGTGCGGCACACACGCCCTCACCACGTGGAACGCGCCCGAGAGGTTGGTGGCGATGGTCGCCGTCCACCTCTCTGGGGGCAGCTCGTCCAGGCGCGCGCGGTCGTAGAGGCCCGCGTTGGCCACCACGGCGTCGAGACCCCCCAGGCCGGAGGCGGCATCCCCCACGAGCCGTGCGCACTCGTCCGGGTCGGACACGTCCGCCTCGAGAACGACCGCCCTCGAGCCCAGGACCTCCACTTCGCGCGCGACGGCCCGGGCCTCGACGTCGCCGGTCCTGAAATGTACCCCTATTTCCCAGCCATCCGCCGCGAGCCTCCTAGCGATGGCCGCCCCGATGCCGCGGGACGCCCCGGTCACGAGCGCCCTGGACCTAGCGGGATGCTGCATTGGATGTCGCATGGGTGGACGCGGCAAAGAACCTTGCGCGCCTACGAACGGCGCCTGCGGCGCTGCCCGTCACCGTCCCGCGCCCTGCCCGAGGACGCGCTCCCGAGCTCCTCGCGCGCCCAGACCGCGGTCAGCACGGCCGCGATGGCGCTGCCGAGGATGACGAGGAACCAGCCGAAGGCCTTGACGCCGCCGTCATGGGGATTCGCGAGTATGTAAAGGACCCCCAGGACCGCGATGACGATGCTGACGGCGACGACGCGAAGCAAGGATGCCTGGCCCCCGGCACGGGCTGATGTCCAGGGGACGGGGCTCGGTGCATAAAAGGCCTTCGGATGCCCAGGCAGCGCCGCCCCGGGGGGCCTTCCCGAGGGCGGCGCCGTTCCCCTGCTGGGGCGTGCGCTTCGTCACTGCACCGGATGTGTCCAGCACCCCAATGTTTATCTCGGGAAAACGACAATCGGCACGCGACTTGTGGTGACCCTATGACCAAGCGCTCCGCCATCCCGATGCTCGCTCTGCTCGTCATATCGACCGTCCTTCCCCTTGCCATCGCCGACGGCGCGGACGATGACGCCCTTGCCCCCTCGCCCAACCTGGAGATCCTCGACCCCCGCGTCATCAACGCGACTTTCACGCGACGGGTGCCCATCATCGACGGCGAGCTCTCCCCCAACGAGTGGACGACGGCGGGCACCAGCTCGGCCCTCTTCAGCGCCATGCCCCCCGCGTGGCAGGAGACGGGCGTGAACATCTCGGGAGAGGGCATCGTCTCCGACGAGGATGCGAGCCATCTCATATATGCCATGTACGACGAGGAGTACCTCTACCTGGCCTTCAACTGCACAGACGACAACATCTCCCTCCCGACGTACCCCTCCGAGTTCTGGACCTCGGATGGCATCGAGGTGTGCCTCGACGGTGCGCTCGACAAGGACACCGACCAGCGCACCGTCGAGGGCTTCCAGGATGGCGACGCGCTCTACGTCCCGGCCGACGGGCGCGACGGCATCGCATGGAGCCTGCAGTCCGGCAACCCCTACTTCAGGGGCTGGGGCCGCAACGACGCGTGGTTCTCGGTGTCCGCCAACCGGACCGGGTACTACATCGTCGAGCTCGAGCTCCGTCTGAGCTCCATCATGTCGCCTGGCCCGACGAGCACCATCGGCTTCAACACAGGCCAGGCCGACAACGACGACGACAGCCCTCAGGTGGAGGGGCGGTTGAGGTGGCAGGGCGCCGATGGCGTCGACATGGCCACGCACGAGCCCGCCTGGGGCCGCATGTACCTGCGCACGTTCATCGAGGCCGATGCCGGCATCCCGCAGGACGTGGCCCAGGGCGCCACCGTGACCCTCGACGCAACGGCCAGTCGCCACAACCACCCCCAGTTCGGCACGGTCGGCACCTACACTTGGACCTTCGTGTACGGTGGGACCGAGCGTACGCTCAGCGGCGCGACGCCCACCTTCGTTTTCGACATCCCGGGCGAGTACCTCATCTTGCTCAACGTCACGGACGGCACCGGCGTCTTCAGCACAGACACGGTCCGCGTGGGCGTGCGCGACACCGTCGCCCCCGTCGTGGACGCGGGACCGGACGTCACCCTCCAGCAGGGCACCCTCCACACCTTCGACGCCCTGGGCACGACCGACAACGACCCCGCCTTCCCGGCGGGGGCCAACTACACCTGGACGCTCGTGGACGGCATCGTCGTGCGGCTGTACGGCCCCGCCCCGACGTACACGTTCGTGAACGCGGGCGAGTTCGTCGTGCGGCTCCAGGTGGCCGACGCGGCCGGCAACAAGGACGAGGACACGGTGACCATCACGGTCCTTGACGTGGAGCCGCCCCTTGCGGTCGTGGGCGCCGACCAAACGGTCCCCGACAGGATGCAGGTGACCCTCGACGGCTCGGCCTCTACGGACAACATGGGCATAGCAAGGTACGTGTGGACACTGGACATCCGTGGCACGCCGGTCACCATCACGGGAGCCACGCAGACTTACACCTTCCCGTCGCCGGGCGTTTACAGGGTCAACCTCACAGTCTACGACTACGACGAAAACAGCGATACGGCCTCATTCATCGTGACCGTCCTTGACACAACGCCACCTGTCGCAAGCGCTGGTGTGCCCGTTACCGTGGACGAGGGCACCGAGGTCACGCTCGATGGCGTGATGTCCTACGACAACGTGGCCATCGTCGAATGGACCTGGAACATATCCATCGGAGGCACCGTGATCGAGTCGCTCTTCGGTGAGGAGGTGCGCTACACATTCACAAGCCCCGGCCTGTTCGACGTCACGCTGCAGGTCTACGACGCCATGGGCCTCACCTCGTCTGACACGGTGCAGGTGCGGGTCGATGACAGGACCGACCCCACCGCGGAACCGGGCGGCGACCGCACCGTTGACGAGGACGCGCCCGTCCAGTTCACGGGGACCGCCTCGACCGACAACGTGGGCGTCGTTGTGTGGAACTGGACCATCGACCGGACAGGCTATCCGCGCGTCCGAAGGTCAGGCGAGTCCTTCGAGTACACGTTCGAGGAGCCCGGGATCTACAACGTGACGCTCACCGTCACCGATGCTGCAGGCAACTGGGACGCGGCCTTCGCGACCATCACCGTCAGGGACGTCACCGAGCCGGTGGCGATGCCGCCGCCGAGCCTCGCCATCAACATCGGGCAGTCCGTCGTCTTCGACGGGGGGGCGTCGTCGGACAACGTTCGTGTCGTGCGATGGGTTTGGAACTACACCTACCTCGGCGTACCCGTCGAGGTCGAGGGCGTGAACGTCACGCGGCTGTTCGAGGCAAAGGGCAACTACACGGTCCGGCTCACGGTGTTCGACGCGGCCGGCAACTCCGCATCGAGGACGTTTTACGTGGAGGTCATCAAGCCCAAGGCGAGGGACGAGCCCGGCTTCGGGGTCGCCATCGCCGTCGTGGCCGCCGCGTCGATGGCCGCGATCGCGAGCAGGTCATCGCGTGGACGACGTACCTGACGGGGGGCCGCCCCTGCGGGCGCGGCGCGGGGACCACCCTCGCGCGGGGTCGGACCACGCACCAAGGTCGGGCCATGTCGGTGCCTTTAAGTACCGCCTTGGCCCTTCCTGGCGCGCAAGCGTGCGGCCATGGTCCAGGGGTCAGGACAAAAGCTTCCCAAGCTTTTAACTCGGGTTCGATTCCCGGTGGCCGCACCTCCCGTCCGCTGACGGTCGCCGGTCCAGACATGGCCAGCATGCCCGTCATTATGGGAAACCTTATAAATCGCCAAGGCCTTCGCACGCCAGGCGAGTGAGTGGTCACGATGAAATGCAGAGCCGCGCTCTTGGTCCTGCTCATGCTCCTTATGGTCATCCCCGCCACCCCGGCGCTGGCCCAGGGGACCGAGGAGACCCGCAACCCGGGCACGGTCGAGGTCATCCTCTACGCCCACCTCTCGGCCAACAGCGCCTCGCTCTCGACCGAGCCAGGCACCGCCTTCATCCGCCCCCGCATAACCAGCCTCGAGTTCCCCTCGGTGGAGCTGACCCGCGACCTCCGCGTCGTGGGCGGGGACCTATACGGGGGCGGCAGGGGCTTCAAGGCCAAGCTCGACGTCCAGGCGGGCGTGACCGCGGCCGCCGTCACGCTCGAGGTACTCGACGAGACGATGGTGATTGCCAGGAGCCAGAACACCACCATAGCCCGCGGTGCACATGCGGCCGACTGGGAGATTCCGTTCAGCCCCGCGAAGGAGTCGTTCACCTTCCTGCGGCAGCACACCATCTCGCTTCGCGTGCTCTCCGACGTGTACGTCTACGTCCAGACCGATGCCACCTCCTTCCTCTCCGTCAAGTGCATGGACCACCTGTCCATTGACGTAGAGACCCGCAACTCCGAGGACAAGCGCGCGACCGAGTTCTACCCCAACGACCTGGCCGAGGGCCGCGTCGTGGTCATCGCGGGGGCCATCAGGAACCCGTTCGGTGGCGACGACGTGGGCGGCGTGAACGTGAGCATAAAGAGGCCCGACGGGACCTCCGCGCTCGATACCACGGCGGCCGAGACGACCGACCTCAACTACACCTACAGCTGGAACTACGCCACGGGCCTCCCCGCCGGGAGGTACACCATCAACGTGACCGGGCGCGACATGCAAGGTCACGAGTTCAGTACCGTGGCCACATTCTACATGTCGGAGTACGGGCTGCGCATCTCGACCGAGGGCGAGGAGGCGGGACGCGTCACCAAGTCCACCACCCCCGGCACATCGGCCAGGTACACCTTCACCATCCTCAACATCGGCGGGCGCAGGACCAGCGTGCAGATGGACGCGGGGACCCCCATCGCGCAGTGGACCGCGTCGTTCACCCGGCCGACATTCGACCTCGACGCGGGCCAGGACGATGATACCACCTTCGAGGTCAAGCCGTCTCAGGCGCTGGGCGGTGGCAATGAGTCCAAGTACATCGTCACCGCCACGGCCGCCTCCGACACCGACACCCCGAAGGCTACCGACACCATCGAGGTGGAGACCTTCGTGCGCAACGAGGTCGCGTTCTCCATCCTGCCCGAGAAGCCCAGCCCCAAGACCGTGGGCGTCAGCGGCACGGTGGACCACTCCTTCACGCTGCGCAACACGGGGGAGTACACCACCAGCGTCGACCTCACCATCACGGGCGTCCCGACCGGGTGGACCGCACAGCTCGTGGGCTCGCGGGTTAGCAACAGCGCCATCGTGGACCTGACCTCGATGGAGATAGTCGACATCGCGTTGCGTGTGGGCGCCCCGTCGTCGTCGACCGTCAAGAAGGTCGAGATGAAGGTGAGGTGCACCTCCCGCGAGTACCCGACGGTCTACGTCGAGGCCACGTTCACCACCAACCTGGTCATCGGCGTCGCGCTGCGGCCGACCTCGCCTCTATCTTACGACATGGACCCCGGCGAGGAGTTCGTCATATACTTCGACGCGTGGAACCCCGATCCCCAGCGCGAGCACAACGTCACCTTCACGGTCGTGCAGAAGAACACTGCATGGACGGACCGCACGAGCTTCAGCTTCACCTCGAGCAACACAGCGAGGTTGCCGCCCAACCCCACTGGCACGAATCCCACGAAGATGGGGCTGCAGGTCACTGTCCCGAGGGACGCGGGGGCGGGCTCGTTCAGGTTCACGGTCAAGGGCGTGGTCGACACCAACGAGAACGTCTACGCGAGCTTCGACTTCAACATCACCATCAGCGTGCGCCGCGCGCTCGACTGGAGCGCGGACCTCCCCGAGCAGCCGATGCCCATCAGGCTATCGTACGTCTCCGCCATCTTCTTCAACATCGAGAACGCGGGCAACGTCATCGAGACGGTGAACGTGTCCATCACGACCGAGCAGGACTTCGTCAAGATATGGATCAACGACGCCCCTGGCGGTCTGCTGACCAACCTCAGGCTCGAGCCCGGCCAGACGCAGCAGGTCAAGATCGGGCTGGAGGCGCGCGAAGAGTCGCGCAACAAGCAGGAGGCCACTATCCGCGTGCGGATGAAATCGGCCGACAACCCCAGCCTGGACCAAGAGACAGACGTCAAGCTCGTCGTCGAGAAGGAGGCCAACGAGGTCTTCTTCGAGTTCCTCGGCATAATGTGGTTGCCCACGGTCCTCCTGGCCCTTGTGGCCGTGCTGGTGTACAGCACCCATCGCAACCGCGTGCGCACGAAGGGCGACGAGGAGGACGAGGACGAGGGCAAGGGCGAGGGCAAGGGCAAGAAGCCCCAGCACGGCACCGTCGTGCGGCAGTGAGGCGCGACCAGGCGCCTCGCCCGGGCCCGCGATCACAGGTCGACCGGTCACACCGTCGTCACGACGTTCCCGGACTCGAGCACGAGCACGGTCGACTCGGCCTGGCTCACCATCCCGGAACCAATCTCCGAGAGGATGGGGTACTCGTAGACCGCCCCCGAGCGCACCAGCTGCCGCAGCACGGGCGCCGGCCGGCGCGCCAGGGGCGCGCACCACCGTTCGGCGAACGGCAGGCCCTTGAAGCGCTCGTCGGCGCGCTCCAGCAGCTCGGCCGTCTCCCCGCCTGGTCCATGGCCAGGCCGCTGAACGCGGAATATATGGGAGGGCCGCTTGCCGTCGACGCGGCCTCGCCCGTCGGTGGCGAACGGCTCGACCGCGACCGCGGTCCCGTCCTGGATGACCCCCGCGCGCGGATCGGGCACGTTCGGGACGGACAGACCCGCGTGCAGGTCGTAGCGCTCGAGGGAGTGGCCAGTGAGGTTCTCGATGGGCGCGAATCCGTGGCCCTTGATGACCCCCGACACCGCGTCGCCGACGCGCGCGAGGTTCGTGCGTGGCGCGAGCATGTCGATGGCCACCTCGAGCGCCTCGCGGCTCGCGCGCACCAGGTCCGCGTAGTCGTTGGTGCCGACCTCGATGGTGACGGCGGTGTCGCCGATGTGCCCGTCGACGTGGGCGCCGCAGTCGAGCTTGACCAGCTGACCTCGCTGGAACTTCAGCCCCGTGTCCGTGGTGAGCGGGGTGAAGTGCGCGGCCACGTCGTCGATGGCGATGTTGACGGGGAACGCGAGCCCCACGTCGGCGCCCTGCGACAGGATGTGCCGCTCGACGAGCTCCACGACCTCGAGGATGCTCGCCCCGTCACGGATGAGCCCCGAGCCGAACCGGATGCCGGCGGCCGCGGCCTTCCCCGCGCGCCGGTACTGCTCGATCGTCTCATCGTCCATGGAAGCACCCCTCATATGCTCACTCGCCGAGCATCTCGTCGAGCCAGTCGGAGGTGACGACGCCCTCGCGCAGGATGCGCACGTCCCCGTCGGGCAGGGGCTCGATGATTGTCGAGGGGGACTGCAGCGGGGCCTCGCCCGAGTCAATGTAGTAGTCGACGCCGTCCCCGAGCTGGTCGCGGGCCTCCTCCATCGTTCGCGGCGGCTCCTTCCCGTGCAGGTTGGCGGAGGTCGATATCAGGGGGCCGGAGGCCTCGGTGAGCGCGATGGCCAGCGGGTGGTGCACCGCGCGCACCACGATGTTGGCGCGCCCTCCAGTGAGCGCCTTCGGCACGTCCTTGCGCTTGGGCAGGAGGAAGGCGACGGACACGGCCTCGAACTTTGACACGAGGTCCCAGGCCCAGTCGGGCACCTCGGCCACGGCGTCGAAGTCGTCCACGCGCGCGACCGCGACCGCCAGGCCCATGGTGCGGGGCCGGCGCTTGACCTTGTAGACCCGGTCGATGGCCTCCCTGTTGAAGGGGTCGCCGCCCAGGCCGTAGAGCGTCTCGGTCGGGTAGACCACGAGGGCGCCCATCTTGAGGTGCTGCACGAGCTCCTCTAGCAAGCCCCCCTCGGTGAAGCTCGCGACGCACTCCGCACCCTTGTCAAGGCAGATGATCTCCCTCATCCGTCCCACTTCCAGGCAGTCCACGGCGCGTGCCATCTGGCATGGTGGCCGCGGTCGGGGCATAGGGCAGGTCGGATAAGAAGCCTTCGGATGAATGGGGCGGGGCGGGATCCGCCGGCGCCACCACGACCGGGAGCCCACCGAAATGTAGATGGTGGCCGACCTGGATATCTGGGCGAGAGGTTGTGACTGCACCCACGCATTCGTTCGGCCGCAGCACCGTGGCCTATGTGCTGGACGGCCCCCTCGCGAAGGTCCACCACGAGTGGGGCCGCCTCCTCTATGAACCGGAGTGGGCGAGGGGGAGGCGGTTCAGGGACAAGAACGAGCTCGTGTTCTTCCTCGCGATGGTCGGCGGGGGCGCGTCCATCATCGCCCTCGGCCTCTGGGTGATACTGACCAGGGAGAACGCATCATCATGGGGCCAGCTCATGTCAGATGCCTTCCTCATGGGCATGGGCGCCATCATGATTGCCAGCGGGTTCGTACAGACCCGTGACGCCTTCCGCGAGATGCCCTTCCGCGTCTACGAGCGGGGCGTCACAAAGACGCGCGTCGGATGGTGGGACGGCATCAAGCGGCGGGAGACCCTAGTCCCCCTCGAGCACGTCCTCGGGGTCGAGTACGTGGAGGGCGAGGACATGACCGCGGAGAGGCACGGGCTCATCCTCCGACTCGGGGGCACCGATGGCGAGAGGGGCGAAGAGGTGAAGGACATAGAAGTCGAGGACGCGCTCGAGGCGCTCATCGCCCTGGGGCTCGTCATGCCCCAAAGGCTCAGCGCTCCTGCTGCGGCCCTCGTCGGCGAGGGCGCGGTCGAGGCGCTCTCCAAGCGGAAGAGCGGTGGAGAGCCGGCCGCTCCCACGGTGGGCATCCTATGGGCCATCATCTCGTTACCTTTCATAGCCCCGTTCCTCTTCGGGCTCGCGGACCTTCTCTTCGGGTGGTCATTCATCACTCCCTCGTCGGTTGCGCTCTCCATCTCCTTCATAGTAATGTTCACGGTCGGCATGATGGCCATGCTCTGGTCCTTCATGAAGCTCGAGTTCGACTGCGTGGTCGAAAACGCGGTCCTGGTGGACGACGAGCTGAGGCTGAGGACCTTCAAGGTGTTCGGGCTCATGGCAAGCTACAGGACCTCGCTGCCCGTCCCGGAGATAGCC
>Ga0316628_100002000_pt1 | contig 14830 bp, 4 predicted proteins | sample OWC_Aug_M2_C1_D5_FD_207648 | JGI IMG/M metagenome (GOLD analysis project Ga0316628, IMG submission 207648) | Wetland soil microbial communities from Old Woman Creek delta, Ohio, United States - OWC_Aug_M2_C1_D5_C | ecosystem: Environmental > Terrestrial > Soil > Wetlands | place: USA: Ohio... | reverse complement strand
ATCTCATCAACGCCAAACCGGTCATGGCCTCGATCCGCGAGTTCTTCGGGAGCAGCCAGCTCTCGCAGTTCATGGACCAGACCAACCCGCTCTCCGAGATCACGCACAAGCGCCGCCTGTCGGCGCTGGGCCCTGGCGGGCTCAGCCGCGAGCGCGCGGGTTTCGAAGTGCGCGACGTTCACCCGACGCACTACGGCCGCATCTGCCCCATCGAGACGCCTGAAGGCCCGAACATCGGCCTGATCTCGTCGCTCAGCTGCTATGCGCGGATCAACGACTACGGCTTCATCGAATCGCCTTACCGCAAGGTCAAGGACGGCCGTGTCCAGGACTTCGTGCAGATCGTCTTTCCCGGCGACACCCATTTCAAGGTCGGCGAGCAGGTCGAGAAGGACTCCGTGGACAAGGAGAACCGGCGAATCGACGGTGCCGAAAAGAGGCCCTGTCAGTTCGAGCCTTTCTCCTTCTACCAGACCGCGTGGGAGGCCGAAGAGTACATCATTGCGCAGGCCAACGTGGAGCTGGACGAGCAGGGCAATATCGTCCGCGATCGCGTCGATGCCCGCATTGCCGGCAACTTCGTGCTGAGCCCGCGCGAGCAGGTGCAGTACATCGACGTTTCTCCGAAGCAGCTCGTGAGCGTCGCCGCCAGCCTCATCCCGTTCCTCGAGCACGACGATGCCAACCGCGCGCTGATGGGGTCGAACATGCAGCGGCAGGCCGTGCCTCTCCTGCGCGCGGAAGCGCCTTACATCGGCACCGGAATGGAGTACATCACGGCAAAGGACTCCGGCGCCGTGGTCATCTGCAAGCGGACCGGATTCGTCGACAGCGTTGACGCGACCCGCATCATCGTGCGCGTCGAAGGCGAGGGCGAGAACGGCAAGCGGGCGCGCGATGCCGGAGTCGACATCTACACCCTGACCAAGTTCAAGCGCTCCAACCAGAACACCTGCATCAACCAGACTCCCCTCGTCAAGCGCGGCGACCGGGTGGTGCGCGGGCAGGTGCTGGCGGACGGGCCCTGCACGGACAAAGGCGAGCTGGCCCTCGGGAGGAACGTGCTGGTGGCCTTCATGCCGTGGCGCGGCTACAACTTCGAGGACGCCATCCTGGTCAGCGAAAAGCTGGTCAAGGAAGACAGCTACACCTCAATCCACATAGAAGAGCTCGAGATCGAGGCGCGCGACACCAAGCTCGGCCCGGAAGAAATCACGCGCGACATCCCCAACGTCAGCGACGCTTCGCTGCGGGATCTCGACGAGAGCGGCATCATCCGCATCGGTGCCAAGGTCCGGCCCGGCGACGTCCTGGTCGGGAAGGTGACTCCCAAGGGAGAGACACAACTTTCTCCCGAAGAGAAGCTCTTGCGGGCCATCTTCGGCGAAAAGGCCGGCGAAGTTCGCGATGCCTCCCTGGTCACGCCTCCGGGCATCGAGGGGACCATCGTCGACGTCAAGATCTTTTCGCGCAAGGGCGTCCCCAAGGACGAGCGCGCCAAAGCCATCGAGCGCGAGCAGGTGGAGAAGATGGAAAAGGATCTCAACGACGAGATCCGAATCATCAAGGAGGAGAGGAACAAGAGCCTGATCGACGTGCTCGCCGGCGAGCTGCTGCCCGAGGATGTCGCCAACCGCTCCGGCGACGTCGTCCTCAAGAAAAAGACCAAGCTCACGCGCTCGATGCTCCAGGACCTGAGCTCGACCGAGCTGAACAAGATCAAGAACGACTTCAAGGCAGAGAAGGAAGGGAAAGTCTACGAGAGCATAAAGAAGCTCGAGGAGAAGACGGAAAAGCAGATCCAGATCCTCAAGACCCTGCACGAAGAGCAGCTCGCGAAGCTGCGCCGGGGCGACGAGTTGCCGCCCGGCGTCATCAAGATGGTCAAGGTCTACGTGGCCATGAAGCGCAAGCTTTCCGTGGGCGACAAGATGGCCGGGCGCCACGGCAACAAGGGCGTGATCGCGCGCATTCTGCCCGAGGAAGACATGCCCTACCTCCCGGACGGCGCGCCGGTGGAAATCGTTCTCAATCCCCTGGGTGTGCCTTCCCGTATGAACGTGGGGCAGATCCTGGAAACCCACCTCGGTTGGGCGGCCAAGACCCTCGGTCTGTATTTTGCGACCCCGGTCTTTGACGGCGCATCGGAATCGGAAATCAAGGACATGCTGCGGCGCGCGAATCTTCCCGAGAGCGGGAAGGTCGACCTCTTCGACGGCATGACCGGAGAGAGGTTCGACCAGAAAGTGACGGTCGGAAACATCTACATGCTGAAGCTCTCGCACCTGGTCGACGACAAGATCCACGCGCGCAGCATCGGCCCGTACTCACTCATCACCCAGCAGCCTCTGGGCGGGAAGGCCCAGTTCGGAGGCCAGCGCTTTGGCGAAATGGAAGTCTGGGCCCTGGAGGCCTATGGGGCTGCAAACATACTCCAGGAGCTGCTCACGGCGAAGTCCGACGACATACAAGGCAGAACGAAGATCTACGAGGCGATCGTCAAAGGCGAATCGCACTTCACGCCCGGCATCCCTGAATCGTTCAACGTGCTCATCCGCGAGCTGCAGAGCCTCTGTCTCGACGTGGAGCTGATTCAACGCCAGAAGCCGAAGCGGACCGAAGTCACCGAGAATTGACGAGTGACGAGTCACGATTGACGATTTCGGGTGCCGTTGAAATCGTCCATCGACAATCGTCATCGTAAATGGATCGACCGGAACCGGGAGCCCGGCAGTTGGTTTCTCAGCGACGGGTTCCCGAGGGTTAAACCCAAGTGTCTGGGGGGAAAGAAATTGAGAAGTTTCAAGGACGCAATCGAAAAGTCTGACCTGGCTACCGATTTTGACAGCATCCGAATCAGCCTCGCATCACCGGAAAAAATCAGGGCCTGGTCGCGCGGCGAAGTGACCAAGCCCGAGACCATCAACTATCGGACCTTCAAGCCCGAGAAAGACGGTCTGTTCTGCGCCCGCATTTTCGGGCCCGTGACCGACTGGGAGTGCCTGTGCGGCAAGTACAAGCGCATGAAGTACCGCGGCGTCACCTGCGACAAGTGCGGCGTGGAAGTGACCCTGTCGAAGGTCCGGCGCGAGCGGCTCGGCCACATCGAACTCGCCTCCCCCTGCTCGCACGTCTGGTTCTTCAAGGGTCTGCCCAGCCGCATCGGACACCTGCTCGACATGAGCCTGCGCGATCTCGAGCGCGTGCTCTATTTTGAGGCCTACGTCGTGATCGACGCCGGCGAGGCTCCCGTCAAGGCCCAGGAACTCCTCAGCGAGGAGAAGTACCGGGCGCTCGTCCAGGAATTCCCGGGCAAGTTCCGCGCGATGATGGGCGCCGAAGCCATCAAGGAACTGCTCAAGCGTGTGGATGTCGAAGAAATGGCCGACGAGCTCCGGATCGCAATGAAAACGGAGACTTCGCAGCTGAAGCGGGTGAAGTATGCCAAGCGTCTGAAGGTGGTGGACGCCTTCCGGAAATCGGGCAACAAACCGGAGTGGATGATTCTGGACGTGATCCCCGTGATTCCCCCGGAGCTGCGCCCTCTCGTCCCCCTCGACGGCGGCCGCTTCGCGACCTCCGATCTCAACGATCTCTACCGCCGCGTGATCAACCGCAACAACAGGCTCAAGAAGCTGATGGAACTGCGCGCGCCCGAGGTCATCATCCGAAACGAGAAGCGGATGCTGCAGGAAGCCGTCGACGCCATGTTCGATAACGGACGCCGTGGGCGCGTTCTGCGCGGCGCCAACAACCGGCCGCTCAAATCGCTCAGCGATACGCTCAAGGGCAAGTCCGGCCGCTTCCGCCAGAATCTCCTGGGAAAGCGCGTCGACTACTCCGGCCGCTCGGTCATCGTGGTCGGGCCTGAGCTGAAACTCCACCAGTGCGGGCTTCCCAAGAAAATGGCCCTCGAGCTCTTCAAGCCTTTCATCTACAACCGCCTCGAGAAGGAAGGACACGCCGCCACCATCAAGGGAGCGAAGGAGATGGTCGAACGGCAGGAGTCCGTGGTCTGGGACATCCTCGAGGAGGTGATCAAGGATCACCCGGTCCTCCTCAACCGCGCCCCGACGCTGCACCGCCTGGGCATACAGGCTTTCGAGCCGGTCCTGGTCGAGGGGAAGGCGATCAAGATCCCTCCGCTGGTTTGCGCCGCCTTCAACGCCGATTTCGACGGGGACCAGATGGCCGTCCACATTCCGCTCTCCCCCGAAGCTCAGATCGAAGCCTCGGTGCTGATGCTCAGCAGTCACAACATCCTGTCTCCCGCAAACGGCCAGCCCATCGCGATCCCGAGCCAGGACATCGTCCTGGGCTGCTACTACCTGACCAAGGCCAAGCGTGGCACCAAGGGGGAAGGGCGCATCTTCGGCTCTTACGATGAAGCCATGTTCGCGCTCGACAACAGCATGGTCGAACGCCTGACGCCCATCCGGTACCGCTATTCGGGCCTGCTGATGGACCTCACGACCCAGTACGACGACCAGGCAGTCATGCGCGCCGACGTCCGCGAGGTGCGCAACGAATTCATCAACACCACCATCGGTCGTCTGGTTTTCAACTCGATATTGCCCAAGGGAATGCCCTTCATCAACGGCTTGATGAAGCGGAAAGGGCTCCAGCAGCTGGTCAACTACTGCTATCTTCAGTTCGGCCTCGAAACCACCGTCGCGATGCTGGACGACCTGAAAAACCTGGGCTTCCTGCACGCCACCAAGGCAGGCATTTCCATCGGCATCGAGGACCTGATCGTTCCCGACAACAAGGCCGACCTGGTCGGGGCCGCGCGCGACAGCGTGATCGAGGTCGAGAAGCAGTATCAGGACGGCGCCATCACCGACGGCGAGCGCTACAACAAGATCATCGACATCTGGTCGGACGTCACCGAGCGGGTTTCCGACGAGATGTTCCGCAAGATGGCCCAGCAGGACGAGGCGGGCCACGAGTTCAACCCGATTTACATCATGGCGGACTCGGGAGCCCGAGGCAGCAAGCAGCAGATCCGCCAGCTCGCCGGAATGCGCGGCCTCATGGCCAAGCCTTCGGGCGAAATCATCGAGACGCCGATCACCGCCAACTTCCGCGAAGGGTTGACAGTGCTGCAGTACTTCATCTCGACGCACGGCGCACGTAAAGGGCTGGCCGACACTGCCTTGAAGACCGCGGATTCGGGCTACCTGACACGCCGCCTGGTCGACGTCGCCCAGGATGTGATCATCTCCGGTGTCGACTGCAACACGCTCGACGGGATCTACGTGACTTCGATCGTCGAGGGCGGCGAGATCATCGAGCCGCTGCGGGACCGCATCGTCGGACGCGTCTCCCTGGAGAACGTCAAGGACCCGCTCACCGGCGAGTCGATCGTGGGCGTGAACCAGGAGATCACCGAGAGCCTCGCCTCCGAAATCCAGGCTGCGGGCATCGAGCGGGTGAAGATCCGCTCTGTGCTGACCTGCAAGGCGAAGCGCGGCGTGTGCGTGAAATGTTACGGGCGCAACCTGGCCACGGGCCAGCTGGTCGACATGGGCGAGGCCGTCGGCGTCATCGCGGCGCAGTCCATCGGCGAGCCCGGCACGCAGCTCACCATGAGGACATTCCACATCGGCGGAACGGCGAGCCGTACTCACGAGCAATCGACCGAAGAGGCCAAGAACGAAGGCGCCGTGAAGTTCCTGAACATCCTGCACGTCACCAACCGGGACGGCAACCTCGTCGTGATGAACCGCAACGGCACGCTGATCATCGCCGACGAAGCGGGTCGCGAGAAGGAGCGCTATTCGGTAGCTTACGGCGCCACCCTGAAAGTCAAGGAAGGCCAGAAGATCAAACCCGGCCAGATCCTGGTGGAATGGGATCCCTACTCCTTCGCCATCCTGACCGAGTTCGGCGGGACGGCGATCTTCAAGGACATCCACGACGGGATCACCGTCAAGGACGAGCGCGACGAGAACACCGGCCTCGTACGCCAGGTGATCACGGAGTCGCCGGACGAGAAGTATCAGCCCCGAATCGAAATCAAGAACGAAAAGTCCAAGGTCGTGAAGTCGTACCTGCTTCCGTCAAAGGCGCACCTTTGGGTGGAACCAAACGAAGAGGTCTACCCAGGCAGCATCCTGGCGAAGATTCCGCGCGAAACGCGCAAGACCAAGGACATTACCGGCGGTCTGCCGCGCATCGTTGAGCTCTTCGAGGCCCGCAAGCCGAAGGAAACCGCGGTCATCACCGAGATCGACGGATTCATCAAGTACGGAGGTCTGTTGCGCGGCCAGAGGAAGATCGAGGTCCACAACGAAAGCGGCATGATGAAGGAATACCTGCTCCCGCGCGGCGTCCACATCAACGTGCAGGAAGGCGAGTATGTGCGCGCGGGCGAGGCGCTCATGGACGGCCCGCGCAACCCGCACGACATTCTCAGGGTGCTCGGGGAAAAGGAACTCCAGAGTTACCTCGTCAACGAAATCCAGGAGGTCTACCGACTCCAGGGCGTCAATATCAACGACAAGCACATCGAGGTGATCGTGCGCCAGATGATGCGCTGGATCAAAGTCGAAGAAGTCGGCGATACGGAGTTCCTGCTCGACGAGCAGGTCGACAAATTCCGGTTCTACGAGGAGAACGAGCGTGTTGAAGTCGGCGGGGGACAGCCAGCCAAAGGTCGTCCGCTCCTTCTGGGCATCACCAAGGCTTCGCTCTCGACCGACAGCTTCATCTCCGCTGCTTCGTTCCAGGAGACCACGCGGGTGCTGACCGAAGCCGCCATCAGCGGCAAGGTGGACTACCTCCGAGGCCTCAAGGAAAACGTGATCATGGGGCGGCTCATCCCGGCCGGCACAGGCATGGAGTACTACCGGAATGTGCGGTTGACGGAAGCCATCGTTCCGGAAGAAGCCCCGGAGGCTGAAGTCGACATCGAAGCGGATCTGTTGTCGACAGATCTGGACATCGAGGCTCTCAAGACCAAGCGGGCCGATCTGGGCTGACCCGGAGGCGAAAAGCAAACCACGAAGACCTCTAAAATCACAAAGATCTACTATGATCTCTTTGTGGTCTTTGGGGATCTTCGTGGTTTTGTTTCTGGGGAGCGTGAATGGTCTCGCGGATCTACAGCCGGCTCAGGTGCCCCGTTTGCCACGCGAGTCTCCAATTCAAGGGCGAAACCACTGAAATCCGCTGCGCCGCCTGCACCGAAGTCTTTCCCGTCACGCGCAGCGGGGTTCCTGTCCTTCTGAGACCGGACCAGAGGCCGCGTATCCGGGAAGTGCTCGCCGAGGATGAGGGCGGCCGAAGGATGGCCGAGCAATACCGACGGTTCGGCACGTGGCGCGCGAAGGTCCGCTCGACATTCAGATCCCCGTCGATCGTCTACGATGAAGATGTCGCCAGGAAGTACTCCTGGATCTACGACACCCGGGGCCCGGACACACTCATCCTGAGCATCGGGGGCGGACCCGGACGGGAAAATCCGCGCGTGATCAACCTCAATCTCGACGCGTTCGACTCGGTCGACCTCGTGGGCGATGGAACCAACCTGCCGCTCGCCGATTCTTCAGTCGACACCGTGACCTGCAACGCGGTCATCGAACATGTGCCAAATCCACGGGACCTGGTTTCGGAAATGCATCGGGTTCTCAAGCCCGGGGGATACGCCCAGCTCATGGTCCCTTTCGTATTTCCCTACCACGCTTTTCCCGGAGACTACCAGCGCTACACGGTAAGCGGGATCGGCGAACTCACCCGGTGCTTCGAGGAAGTCGAGCTATGTGTCCTCACAGGCCCTACTTCGACAATGCTCGTCCTGTTCCGGGAGTACTTGCGCCTCCTCGTTCCCGGAGGTGAACGGCCCTTCCTCAGACTGGCGCTCAACGGCATTTCCGGATGGCTGACCTTTCCGCTGAAATACCTGGATCGCTGGCTCAATCGCAAGAAAGAAGCGGCCAACCTCGCCGCCGCCTTCTATTACCTCGGACGAAAGCCCGCCGCGGACCAGCAAGGCACCAAGGCACCAAGCAGATAGTGACTTTGTGCTTCCGTGACGATAAGTTAGGACAATGCGAGAACACTCCTGGTACCGGAACCCGGATGTGTGGGCGCCGTGTCTGCTGGTGCTGCTGGGCGTCCTCTTCTTTGCCGATCCGCTGTTCTCCTCGAAGAACTTCTATTTCCGCGACATCCTCAATTTCCACTATCCTCTGCGCAAGACTCTCATCGACAGCTATGCTCGAGGCGAACTTCCGCTCTGGAATCCGTTCGTCTACCTCGGGCAGCCGATGCTGGCCAATCCCAACTACATGGCTTTTTATCCCACGAACCTGCTGCACCTGTTCCTGCCCTTCAACTATGCTTTCAAACTCCATTTCATCCTGCACCCGATTGTCGCTGGATTAGGGCTCTTCTTCCTGCAGCGCCGACTGGGGCTGCCGGCGCTGCCGGCGCTGGCAGGCGCGACTGCCTATGAGTTCTCGGGCACCGTCCTGTCATTTCTGAACCTGTACAACATCATACCGGCGGTCGCCCTGCTGCCCTGGATCGGATGGGCATTCGCCGGCGCGCTGGAGAAGCGCTGGCTGGTCCGGAGCCTCGGTTTCGGCGCGCTTCTGGCGCTGCAAGTGATTGCACTCGAGCCGCTCATGTTCTTCTGCAACGTCTGGCTGATTGCAGGGCTGGCTCTGTTTCATTGCCTGCAATCTCCGGACGGAATTCAGTCCGTCCGCAGGCCGCTCCGCGCAGGCCTTGTCGGCGGACTGTTTGCCCTCGGCCTGGCATCCGTCCAGGTCCTTCCAACGCTCGAGCTGCTGCCGCTGTCCGGCCGGGGATCCGGGTTTGGCTTCAAGGACGCGTCCGGCTGGTCGATGCACCCGCTCGACCTGCTCAACACGCTGATCCCGAACCTGTTCGGCAACTACTATCGGATCGGCCTCGCGGAGTCCTGGGGCCAATCCCTGCACGAAGGCAGGGAAGGCTACCTGGTCTCGTTTTTTCTGGGCTCCGGTACTCTCCTGCTGGCGGCGTTGTCGTTCTGCTCCCGGCGCAGGAAGCTCCAGGCTGCGATGGCAGGTGTCGCCGCAGTCAGCATCGCCCTTGCCCTGGGATCGCACAATCCCGGTTACCAGTGGCTTTTTGACCACATGGCTCTCTTTCGTCTCGGCCGTTATCCCTCCAAGTATTTCCTGCTCGGCTCGCTCTCGATCGCCATCCTGGCATCTCTGGGGCTGGAAGTAGTGTTGGGGGCAGGACAGCTCGACAGCAGGGGCCGCCGCCTGCTCCGCGCCGTCGCGGGAGGCTGCCTCGCTGTCGGGGTGATTCTTGTCCTCATAAACGTCACATGGCAGGCGCACGCGTTTCGGTGGGAGCAATGGATACGCGCGCTCGATTCCCCGGAGGCGAGTGCCGCGCCCAAAAACCTGCCGGCGATCCTCTCCCAGCTACGAGGATCGCTGCTTTCCTCGGGAGCCTTCCTGACGCTGGCGAGCGTGCTGGTGCTGCTTGGCGGGCGATGGCGTCGAGCATCATTGGTGGGGGGTATCCTGCTGCTCTTGATCACGGCCGAGCTGCTGCCTGCCAACCTCCGCCTGACCCCGCTCATCTCGGATGCGGATGTCGCATTCGTCCCCGAGGTCAACCGCTATCTGGCTCGCGACGGCCCCCGCGACCAATATCGCGTCGCGCCCCCCACGCTCCTGCGGCGCATCTCGGACTTGGAACTGCGCGTGCCGAACCTTTCCTCCGCGTGGCTTACGCTTTTCTACAAAATGAGCGGCCAGCCTTTTTACGGAATCATGAACGGGATCCAGTACTCGCTCGACCGCTCCGTCGACTTTCTCGGCACGGCGGAATCCGACACGCTCTGGAAGATCTGCGTTTCGGTACCGGAGCAGGATCGCATCAGGCTGCTCGCGAAGCTGAATACCCCCGTGATCCTTTCCGTCGAGGAACTGCGCCATCCGGGGATCCGGTTGATAGGAACGTTCGATCTGCGCAGCAACATCAGGCTCAACGTGTACTGGCTGGAGAACACAATCGGCCGCGCCTACTTCGCGCCCAACGTCGAAAAGGCGGCGTCGCATGCCGATGCGCTCGGGAGATTCATCCGCCCTGACTTTCCCTTCGGAAACACGGTGGTACTCGAGGATCCGCAGGCCGAAAACAGGGCGGGCGTCAACGTGTCGGGAATCGCCCGCATCGAGCGTTACGAAAGCGGCCGCGTTTCCTGCAGCGTCGAAGCCGGCGGCGCCGGCTACCTGGTGCTCCTCGACAGCTTCTACCCGGGATGGAACGCCTATCTCGATGGTGCGAAAGCGGAAGTGCTGCGCGCGAACTATGCGTTCCGCGCCGTGGCCGTCCCCGCAGGCGCCCATCGGGTCGAATTGCGGTATCGTCCGGCGTCCTTTTACCGGGGGCTGGTTTTCACACTTCTTTTTTCGCTTGTCGGTGTCCTGATCACCGCGCTATCCCTGCGGCGGCGTCCTACGTGAGGGGGAAGGTACGATGAGTAGCGAAAGCCCTGGTTTCGGTTCCGCCGCCGGCAGCGAGAGGGCGTTCGATCTTGCGGCGACCCTGATCCTGATCGCCGCGGGCGTCCTCTTCTTCGCCGATCCCCTCTTTTCGGACAAGAATTTCTATTTCCGCGACATTCTCAATTTTCACTATCCCCTGCGCAGGATTTTGATCGACACGTGGGCCAGGGGAGAGTTCCCGCTTTGGAATCCGTTTATCAGTTTCGGGCAGCCGATGCTGGCGAATCCGAACTACATGGCCTTTTATCCGACGAACCTCTTCCATCTGCTCTTTTCATTCGACTACGCGTTCAAGCTGCACTTCATCGTTCACCCGCTGGTTGCGGGCCCGGGCCTCTATTTTCTTCAGAGGCGATTGGGAATCAGCCCCAAGGCAGCCCTCCTGGGCGCCGCGGCGTACCAGTTTTCCGGCACCCTGTTGTCATTCCTGAATCTTTACAACATTCTTCCGGCCGTCGCGCTACTGCCGTGGATCGGCTGGGCGTTCTACGGCGCGCTGCAGGGAAAATGGCTGCGACGCAGCATGGCGTTTGGAGGGTTGCTCTCCCTGCAGATCATTGCCATGGAGCCCATGACGTTCCAGTGCACGATCGTTCTGCTCATCGGGCTGGGAGTACTTCACATCGTGGAAGCGCCCGAGCGCCGGCGCGCGATAGTCCGGGTGATCGCGGCTGGATTGTCCGGTACCTGCTTTGCCCTGGGACTCAGTGCCGTACAGATTCTGCCGACGCTCGAAATGTTGCGCCAGGGTGCGCGCGGCGCCGGCCTCGATTTCGGCCTTGCCAGCCTGTGGTCTCTGCACCCCATCGATTTCCTGAACACTTTCGTGCCCAACCTTTTCGGCAACCCCTTCTCCATCGGGTACGCGACGTCCTGGGGGGAGGCTTATCACAACAATGATCTGGGCGTACTGGTGTCGTTTTTCGTCGGAGCCGGAACACTGTTGCTGGCCACCCTCTCTTTCACGTCCGAACGTACGAAGCTCCGGCGCCTGATCATGCTCGTGGCATTTGGGGGTGCGTTTCTTGCGCTGGGCCGGTTCAACCCGGTCTATCACTGGCTGTACGAGCACGTTCCCGGGTTTCGCGTGGGCCGGTACCCCTCGAAGTGCTTCCTACTGGTTACTCTGGCTCTCTGCATCCTGGCAGCCCTGGGGCTCGAAGCGCTGTCAGAGCGATCCGGCTCGCGCTCGCGACGGCGGATCGCGATCTCGATCGCCGTGCTGGGGCTGGTCCTGGGCGTGGCTCTGATCGGTGCCGCGATCCACTGGCAGGTCCGCCCGGAGCCCCTGATCTCCTGGCTGCGATCGCAGATCGTTCCCCAGCAGATGGCCGCCAAAGCATTCGGAGAAATACACGCGCAGCTGCTGCGGTCGCTCTTGCTGGCGGGGGAGTTTTTCATTCTGGGCGGGGGGTTGATATTCCTCTCGCTTTTCTGGAACCGTCCCGTCCTTATTTGCGGATTGTGGCTGGCGCTGGTGCTGGGCGAACTCTTTCCGGCCGGGCTGAGCCTTGCGCCGCTGATGTCCGGCGCGGATGTGGATTTTGTGCCCGAGGTCGATCGATTCGTGCTCGCGCAGAATGCCGGCCGGCCTTTCCGTGTCGTGGCTCCCGACTGGCTCCCCGTGATTGTCAACCGGCTGCATGCGCCGAATCGATCGTTGGCGTGGCTGACCCTCTATTACCGGATGACAAGTCAGACGATGGGCGGCATCCCGAGGGGGATTCAGTATTCCCTCGGCTTTTCAGTCGACCTCCTCAACACTGCGGATTCTGAGGAACTCTACACGAGGTGCCTGCTGTTGCCGGAGGCAAACCGGGTAAAGCTCATGGAGAAACTCAATTCGCCCATCGTGCTTTCGATCGGGCCGGTTTCGCACCCCGATCTCGTGTTTCTCGCCTCCTTCGACACCATGAGTGATTACAGGCTCTATGCCTACCGCCTGGTCGACTCGCTTCCGCGCGCCTACCTGGCTTCCAGGATCTTACGCGCTCCCTCCCATTCCGGCGCCCTGGATCTTCTGGTAAGGCCCGATGTTTCCCTGCACGATACCGTAATACTCGAAGATGCGCCGGAGTCACAAACCGGGGATGGGATCGCGGGAAGCGCGAGCATTCTTGAGTATAGCAGCCGGCGCGTCCTGCTCGAAACGGTCTCCGGTGCGCCCGAATTCCTCGTCCTGCTCGACAGCTATTACCCGGGCTGGAGCGCATTCGTCGATGGAAATGAAGTTGCCATCCGGCGTGCGAATTATGCGTTCAGGGCAATTCCCGTACCTGCGGGAAAACACAGGGTGGAATTCGTCTACAAGCCGCGTTTGTTCTTCACAGGACTGGGAATCACTCTTCTTGCGGCTGCTTTCGGCCTCGGCTGGTCTCTCGTTCAAAAAGGCCGGGAACGCTCCTGAACCGAAACGACCTCCAGGATCGCAAAGAAACGGCTTCGGAAACCGGTCTCATCGAAGCAGGAAGAGCAGCGCCAGTCCCACCATAAAAAGGAAAAGACCTGCGTATTCCACCCAGGGACGCTGATACTCGAGCACTGCCGTTCCATTGCCGAAAAAGAGCATCAGGCTCGGGGAGGCTCGATATATTCGAGCCGGGCTGCCGTTCAACGTCAATCTCCACGTCGGGAAGTAGCCGATCTTCACGAGGATCGGGACGGGATCGCTCGCATCGATCCTCAAAACCAGCCGGTCCATATTATCCGACCTGGAGATTACATCGACCCTTTCTCCCGAACGCGCTCCGCGAACGCCCGCGGGAATCGCCGTGTCCGTGAAAATTGGAACTCCGGGCATTTCGAGGAACCAGTGCCGGTTCGTCAGCTTCCAGTCGGAGTCCACCACCTTCGGCACATAGGCCAGAGCATCGGCCGGCGCTCCCGAGCCCACGGGATACAAATAAAAATCCAGTTGACCTCCGCTGAGATTGTAGCGGCTGCCGAGCGCCTCGAGGGCCCTCGCATCTCCCCCGCCGGGAGCGGGGAAGCTGTTGACGAATTTCCTGGATTGAGCCAGCGCCGGGTCCAACAGGTCTTCCAGCTTGAGATCCGTATAGACATACCGGACGTTGAAGAGCCGCAGACGCTCGAAGACGTAACGAGCGTAGTCCTTTCCGAGAGTCCGGGCGTTTTGGCCCCCGGTGGGAACTCCCCAGACATAGGCCTCGGGCTCGATTGTCTGGGTGAGGTTGGCGAGGAACTGGCCGTTGAAACTGGACTCGACAAACAATCCCAGGATGGACTCGTTTCCGGTGCGCACGGGAATCAGGTCGTGGTACGCGTGCAGCGAGGGAACGTGCGAAGCAGGCACCACGGAGAGAATCCTGCCCTCCACCCGCCCGAAGTCCGGGAGGCCGAAGTCGGGAGTTCCCCTCGGCCGCAGTTCGCTGTTCCGATATCCGAATACACCGGTGGCGGCGGCCAACGCAATCAGCAGCAGAGTGATCGGCTTCGAGCGGATGTGGGCAATCGCGAAGATCGGGACGAGGAAAAACAAATAGGTCGTGAGACGCGTGAACTGCAGCGGCAGGTCACACATTGTGCCGACAATAATGAAGTTCGTGAGTACGATGTAAGTGACGGCGAGCGACCTCAGCGGAATTTTGGACAAGCCCGCGAGGGCCAGGACGAGCCCGTTGAAGACCATAAGCAGCACTTTTGGCGACCAGTGTGCTCCAACGGTCTCCAGGCTCGCGTATTCCTTGAATGCCAGGTAAGGGACCACCCACGGGGCGCCCAGAAGAAACGCGGCAACCGCCGTCCACACGAGTGGCTTCCAGTCGAGCGCGCCACTGCGACCATGCCACCACTGCGTGCCGGCCACAGAGATCAGAAAGACACCGGCGACCAGGGATGCGAGAGGGTGCAGGAGCAGAAGAACTCCGAGGAGGAGCGCTATGCGCCTCCAGTTGTTCCTGTCGATGCTGGCGCCGCTGACGGCGAAGAGAGAGAAAACCACGGGAAGGCTGAGCGCATTTGCGAACAGTCCGACATTCAGCGCCGAGTGGAGGTCCGACCCCAGGCTCCAGGTGTCAAACGCTTTTCCGCTGACGAAAAGAAGTGCAGTCATCCATGCGGAGCAGGCGAACGACCCCAACGCATCCAGGCCGAAGCGCCGGGAGAAGGAGTAAAACGCCGCCGGCAGCACGAGCACGGATGCAGCCACCAGAATCTTCATGGAAACCGCAATGCCGAAAGGGAAGGCCAGGAGTGCGGCAAGGAGATGCGCCAGGGGAGGGTAGAAGAGACCTTGCGGAAAGCCGCAATAAAAGTAAGGATTCCAGCCGGCAGACCAGGGCAGCAAGTTGTTT
>Ga0316628_100001999_pt1 | contig 14830 bp, 6 predicted proteins | sample OWC_Aug_M2_C1_D5_FD_207648 | JGI IMG/M metagenome (GOLD analysis project Ga0316628, IMG submission 207648) | Wetland soil microbial communities from Old Woman Creek delta, Ohio, United States - OWC_Aug_M2_C1_D5_C | ecosystem: Environmental > Terrestrial > Soil > Wetlands | place: USA: Ohio... | reverse complement strand
GGAGACCAGCGAGTCACACGCCACATCCAGAAGTGGCTCAACGCTGGGGTACTCGAAGACGATCGGCCCATACCGACGGACACGGGGACGCCGCAAGGGGGAAGTATCTCACCCTTACTAGCGAATGTCTATCTCCATTACGTGTTCGATCTGTGGGCCGACCAATGGCGGCGGCGTCACGCACGCGGCCACATGATCATGATTCGGTACGCGGATGATCTCGTCGTCGGCTTCGAGTACAGGTGGGAGGCCGTACGATTTCAGCAGGAGTTGCAGAGCCGCTTTGGCCGGTTCGGTCTCACGCTGCACAGCGAGAAGACGCGCTTGATTGAATTCGGGCGTTTCGCCGCGGAGCGGCGTGCGGCTCATGGCCGAGGCAAACCAGAAACGTTCAACTTCCTGGGCTTCACGCATATCTGCGCGAGATCCCGTCAAGGGAAGTTCCTGCTGCTTCGGCTTCCGATGCGAAAGCGTGTGCAGGCCAAGTTGAAGGAAATCCAGGAGCAGCTACGACTCCGGAAGCATACCTCAATCCCGGAGATGGGACGATGGCTTCATTCCGTCCTCTCGGGATGGTACCGGTACTACGCTGTTCCCAACACCTACCGCTATCTGGTCAAGATCCGGCGTCAGGTGGCCGGGCTGTGGCACCGAGCGCTACAACGCCGCAGTCAACGTAGCCGCATGACCTGGCATCGCATGTACGGCTTGATGGCGACATGGCTTCCTCGACCGCGAATCCTGCATCCTTATCCCCAAGATCGTCTGCATGTTGCACGTTACGACCCAAGGTAAGAGCCGTATGCGGTAATTCCGCCCGTACGGATCTGTGCGGGGGGCACCGAGCAATCGGTGTCCCTACCGCGACCTTCTGGACGACGCCGTGAGGGGAATCGGGGGTGCCGCGGCAGCGGGGTGGGCCGGCAAGGCTGGCCGACGGCGACAACTCCCTGGGTTACGTCAGCCCGGCGGCGAACGCCGCCGTCTGTTTGGCGTAGGCGAAGGCCCCGCCGAAGCCGTAGCCAAAGCCAAACAAGAGAAGGACGGTTGGGAGTGTGGTGTCGGGAGATATAAAGCTGGATTACATGAGCCCGCCAAGCGCACCAAAATCTGCACCAAGACCGCACGGTTGGCTCTCGGTTGCCTCTCGGTCAGCTCTCGGTCAGATTCATAAGCCTTTATCCCACAAGCACTTACAAATCATACCTTCGGACTGAAGATCCGTGTGTCGCTGGTCCAGGTACTCGCATCTTTCGATCTCTTGAATCATGATTCCCGCGATGTTATAGTATCATCCATCGGTGGAAATCCGGATTTCCATCCGGCGCTAGTCGGTGACGTCGTTGCCTCTCGGTGGAAGGATTGTCCTATGAGCTCCGGCCAAGTCCAGGCGGTTGTATTCTTCCTTGTGACCATCGCCCGGCTGGTGCGTGCCGATGCGGGACCCATGGTGCTCTTCTATGACACGGCGGCCACCTATCAGGCCAATGCCACCTCGAACGAAGCCTTGCCCATAGGCAACGGCAAACTGGCCGCCATGGTATATGGCGGGGTTCAGACGGAGACGATTCAGTTCAACGAGGAGACGGTATGGTCGGGCAGTCCGCACGATTATGCCCATCCCGGGGCGGCCGATGTCCTGGAGCAAATTCGCACGCAGGTCTGGGCGGGCAAGGGCCAGGCGGCGTGGGCCGTGGCCAAGGACGCCTTTATGAGCGTGCCGCTCCGCCAGAGTCCCTATCAGCCGACGGCCGAGTTGCGCCTTACTTTCAGCCATACGCGGGGCTCGGACTACCGCCGCCAGTTGGACCTGACCACCGCGACGGCCTCGGTGAGCTACAAGGTGGGAGCCGTGACATACCGCCGGGACTGTTTTGCCAGTTTCCCGGACGACGTGATCGTGATTCGGCTTACCGCCAGCGAACCTGGGCACCTGAGTTGCGGTTGTGAACTGGCGACGCCACACAACGTGACGGCCAAACGCATCGAAGAAAACGACCTCGTGCTGCACGGGGCGGTCACCCACCTGGGGCAGAACGCTCTGCCAAACGGGATCGAATTTGAGACGCGGGTGCGCGTCCAATGCGAGGGCGGGACGGTATCATCGTCGGGTCAGTCGCTGATCATCAGGGAGGCGGACGCCGTGACCTTGATCCTGGCGGCCGCCTCCAACTTCGTCCGCTACAACGATCTGGGCGGTAACCCGACACAAAAATGCCTGGAGACAATTCAGCGTGCGGCGCAGAAGGGCGTCGACGCCCTGCGTCAGGATCAGCTTGCGGATTACCAATCGCTGTTCAACCGGGTGACCCTCGATTTGGGCACGTCGGCCAAGGCGGAGATGCCGATCAATAAGCGTCTGGATGCCATCGAGGCCGGCCTGAAGTCCTCAGGTATGGATTGGGAGAAATTCACCGCCGATGATCTGCAACTGGTGGCCCTGAATTTCCAAATGGCGCGTTATCTGATGATCTCCGGGTCCCGCCCGAGGTCGCAGCCCCTCGGTCTGCAGGGCAAGTGGAATAATGAGTTTGAGCCTTCGTGGGAAGGCAAGATGACCCTCAACATCAATGAGGAGATGAACTACTGGGCTGCAGAGGTAACCAACCTGGCCGAGTGCCACGAGCCTTTGTTCGATATGATTCGGGACCTGTCGCAGACCGGGGCGGTCGTGGCCAGGCAGCACTACAACGCCCGCGGCTGGGTGGTGCATCATAACACGGATCTGTGGCGCGGGGCCGCCCCCATCAACAATGCGGGTGGGTTGTGGCCCACAGGAGCGGCGTGGCTGTGCATGCATCTGTGGTGGCACTATGAATACGGTGGCGATCCCAACTTCCTGCGGGACGCATATCCCCTGATGAAAGGGGCCGCAGAGTTCTTTGTCGATGTCCTCGTGCAAGATCCGCGACCGGGAAGTAAAGGCTATCTCCTGACGAATCCCACGACCTCGCCGGAACAACCCAATCCGGCTCTGGGTGACGACGGCGAGATCGTGGCGGGGACCACGATGGACAGCCAGTTGATCCGGGGGCTTTTTACCTATGTCATCGAAGCCAGCCAAATCTTGGGGGTCGACGCGGAATTCCGCCAGAAACTGGACGACCTGCGGGCCAAGCTGCCTCCGAATCAGATCGGCCGCTACGGCCAGTTACAGGAGTGGCTTGAGGACGTGGATCAGCCTAACAACCAGCATCGGCATCTGTCGCACCTGGTCGATCTGATGCCGGCAGGCGTCATCACGCCGATCTATACCCCCGAGTTGGCGGCTGCGGCAAAGGTGGTTCTGGAGTGGAAGGGCGACCCCAGCAACAACACCTCCTGGAGCCGCGCCTGGAAGATGTGCCTCCGCACGCGCCTGCTCGAGGGCGATCATGCCTACATGATCCTCAACGATCTCCTGGGCAAGTCCCATACCGACAACATGACCTTCTCCAACAAGGGCAACGAAAACCAGATCGATGGCAATCTCGGCGTGCTGATGGCAACCGCGGAGATGTTCCTGCAAAGCCATCATGGCGAGTTGTTCCTTCTGCCTGCCTTGCCGCACAAGATGGCCCAGGGCCGTGTGACCGGCTTGCGTGCCCGCGGCGGATTCGAGGTGGACCTGAGCTGGCAACAGAACGCCCAGAGCACGGCCACGATCCGTTCCTCGCTGGGCAAGCCCTGCCGAATCCGCTCCGCATGGCCGATCCGGGTCAGCGACGGCACAAACGAGGTCGCCGTACAGTCTCTCGACACGAATCTCTACGAGTTCGCAACGGCAGCGGGACAAACCTATACGCTCTCTACACCCCTGCCGTAGCCACCTCGTTTGCAGTTCTTATCTGGAGTCATTAACTCTTTTCTCACAAGAACTTATGAGAAACGCCTGTTCGGACCAGAGATCCATCCGTCATGGGTTCACGGCGCTGTCCCATTGACGGCGGGCGGTCGGCACGGTAGTATAAAGGGATATAGGTCCGTGCACCTGCTTAGGAGGACACCGATGAATGGGCTTCTACCGTCAACAGCACAGGGGAACTCGCATGCCTCTGACGAGAATTCCCCGAGACGCGTCCAGCAAAGCAAGACCGGTGAATCGGCGCATCCCGCGTCCTTTGATCCTCGACGTCCTGATCTATGGTTTGCACGTTCTTGATGAGTAGGCTCATTATGTATCAGCGATTGATCCGTCTGGTCTGTTTCAGCCTCGTGCTGGGTCTTGTGCAGACGAAGGGTGCCGCGGCAGCGGATTCCAGTCTCGTCGGCTGGTGGAAGTTCGACGAGAGAGCCGGCACCACCGCCGTCGATTCGTCTGCCAGCGGCAACAACGGCACGATCCGGGGTACTCCGCAGTGGGTGGATGGCCAGATCGATGGCGCTTTGGGCTTTGACAGCACCACAACGTATGTCGAATTGCCGATTGGCTCGGTCATCAAATCCCTGACCAACGGCACGATCGGCGTGTGGGTGAACTGGACCGGCCCCATTGAGAGCAGCGACTCGCAGCGTATCTTCGAGTTCGGCAGCAGCGGGGCGAGCTACATGTTTCTCTCGCCCGGCACAAACTCGGGCGGGCCCATGCGTTTTGTGATCAGGTCGTCTCTGGGCGGCACCGAGGAGGTGGTCACTGCACCCGCTGCTCTGGGCAGAGGCTGGCACCATGTGGCCGTGACCATCGACAGCGACAATGACACGATGACCCTGTATCTTGACGGCCTGGCGGCCGCTTCGGGTGCCATGGTCAGAAACGAGCTGAACTATATGGGCAGCACGTTTTTCAACTGGGTCGGCTACTCGGGTGACACTCCCTACTTCAGGGGATACCTGGATGATTTCTACCTCTTCAGCCGCGTGCTGTCCCAGGCGGAAATCGTGAAGCTGCAGCTTGGCGGTGCCTTGGAACGCGACCTCGCCTCCAAGCCTTCTCCCGCTGACACGGAGACGGATGTGCTCAGAGACGTTGTTCTCCGCTGGACGCCGGGGATTTCCGCGGCCACGCACAATGTCTATTTTGGAACCGATGCCGACGCTGTAGAGAACGCCGGGATCGGCAGTCCGCTGCTGGTCAGCCGGGGCCAAACGGTCACGTCGTATGTGGCGGGCCGCCTGGAGTTCGCCCAGACCTACTACTGGCGGGTCGACGAAGTGGACGCCACGGCCAACCATACTGTCTTCAAGGGCAATGTCTGGGGCTTCACGGTCGAGCCGTATGCGTGCGCGATCCCCACCGAGCGCATCACGGCCACCGCTTCGAGCTTTGTGACTGGCCGGGGACCCGAGAAGACGATCGATGGCTCCGGACTCAATGCCAACGACCTGCATTCCACCGTGCTGAACGACATGTGGCAAACCGCTAAAGGCACGACACTACCGGCCTGGATCCAGTATGAACTCGACAAACCCTGCAAATTGAACAAGATGCTGGTCTGGAACTACAACGGCGAATCCTTCCTGGCGATCCAGGGAGTAAAGCAAGTCGTCGTGGAGCACTCTCTGGACGGCATTACCTGGACGCAACTGGCGGGTGTCTCTGAGTTTCCGATGGCTTCTGGTACAGCCAATCACCCGTGTGATGTCACTGTCGATTTTGGTGATGTGGCGGCCAGGTTCGTCAAGATCACCGCCAACAGCAATTACTCCGGCGGCGCATCCAAGCAGTGCGGCCTCAGCGAAGTGCGGCTGATGGCCATCCCCACGACCGCCAGATATCCCAGCCCAGAGCCGGATGCCAACAACGTCGATCCGAGAGCCATCTTCTCATGGCGGCCCGGGCGCGAGGCGGCTCATCATCAGGTCTATCTGGCTAACCAGGAGACTGCCGTACGCCAGGGCACGGCCCCGGTCCATACCACGGACAAGAGCGAACTCACCGGCTCGCCGCTTGACCTGCGATTGGGCCAGAGGTACTTCTGGCGTGTCGATGAAGTCAATGACACTGCCGTCCCATCGGTGTGGCCGAGCGATATCTGGGCTTTCACGACCGCTGGCTATATCGTCATGGATGACTTTGAGTCATACGGCAATAGCTCGCCCAATCGGCCGTTCCAGACTTGGATCGATGGCGTCGGCTTCACGGAACCTGCGCCGGGCAACACAGGCAACAACACCGGGGCGGCCGTAGGTCACGACATCTGGGATCCCACCGGCGAGCACTACAATGGTTCCATCATGGAAACAGCGATCGTCAACAGCGGCCAGCAATCGCTGCCGCTGTACTATGACAACTCCGGGGCCGGTGGACTGCTGAAGTACTCCCAGATCGATAGGACCTTCGCTGAGCCGCAGGATTGGACGGCGTTCGGGATCACGAAACTGGTCGTCCACTTTTATGGCTTGCCCGGCAATACAGGCCAGCTCTATGTCAAGATCAATGGCACCAAGATCCCGCATCCAGGCAGTTCGGCCGACATTGCAGCCGAGGCTTGGACGCCGTGGGAGATCGACTTGACCTCTCGGGCAGCCCTGGTTCACAGCGTCTCGAGCTTGAGCCTCGGCATAGACGGCAGCGGCGCCGGCGGGCTGCTTTACATTGACGATATCAGGCTGAAGTAGCCTGTGCACCAGTTTGTGACTCTCCGAGACAGTCTGTGGGTGAAGATAGGACCGACGTCACAGCCGCGAACGTTGGACCGGAAGGAGAAGAAAGATGGGTAACGAGCTTCTGAGAGGCAAAAGCAGTTTGCACGTCGTGGCGGTCGTCCTTGCGCTGAGCATCGTCGGCTCGGCATTGGGCGTCGATCAATTCTGGACCGGCGCCGTCAGCACGGACGCGGCAGATCCCCGCAACTGGAACAACGGCACGACAACGCCGACGCTGCCATCGGATAATGACACCGTCCGGATCGGATGCACCCCTGACTGGAAGTATTTTGTCCCGGTCAATCAGCCGGTCATCACCTCCGAATGGGTGAGCGGTACCGGCACAGCCGGCGCGGGCTGGTGGCTTATCCTGGGCAGCGCCGAGAACAGCGTGACGATCGGCGATGGCGCCTACATCGAATGGAGCCACAACGACTGCACCATTCGCAACGGCAGCATTCTCCGCGTGACCGGCCAGAGAAAGGGCGGTGGACCGAGCCTCGTCATTGCGCCGAGGTTTCGCATCGGCAACAACGGTGACAACGTGCCCACGGCCACCGGCACGATCATCGTTGAGGACGATGGTTATCTGCGGCTCGACCCCGGCGTGTCCAGGAAAGGCTCGGGCGGCTGGCAGATCTACATGGGCTCGGCTACCAAGGCCCTGATCGAGATCCGTGACAACGGTATTTTCGAACTCGTGCCCAAGGCCGACGGCTCGGTCGTCCCGCGGTTCGTCTTTGCTTCTGCCGACCCCGCGGCGAACAAGATCGTCATCAGCGGTAAAGGCCAGTTGCTCCTCACGGGCGATCCGGCAGCGATCGCCCAGGTAGCCGGTACAGACACTTCTCTGCAAAGCCTGATTGACATGGGCCTGATCACCACCGCCAACAAGGACGAGACCCTCGTATACAGCGGGTCCAATCCGACGGTCGTCAAGCTGGCCGGACAAAGGGTCTCCAACCCCAAACCGACGGACGGCCAGTTGAATGGGGACAGGTACGCCGGTCTCAGTTGGGACGCCGGCACGATGGCAGACAAGTATGATATCTACTTCGGGACCGACGCCGCGAAGGTCGGCGAGGCCACCCGGGCCAATCCGTCGGGTGTCCTTCAGAGCCAGGATCTGGCGGGGACCTGCTATCCGCTCAACGGGATGTTGACGCTGGAGTATGGTCAAACCTACCACTGGCGCGTGGACGAAGTGGTCACTCAGCCGAGCCTGAGCATCCTCAAGGGCAAGGTCTGGACCTTCGCCACCGAGCCTTTTGTCATCCCGATTCCGGCGGCGAGTATTGCCGCGACGGCCTCGAGCCAATCGTCGGACCAGGGGCCGGAGAAGACTATCGACCGCTCCGGACTGGATGCCAATGACCTTCACTCGACCGTCCTCACAGATATGTGGCTGAGCGACGCCGGCCAGGCCGCCTGGATTGAATACGCGTTCGACAAGGCCTACGACGTCCGCGAGATGCTGGTATGGAACTATAACGGGGAGGAGATTCTCACAGTGCTCGGCTTGAAGGATGTCGCCATCGGGTATTTGAGTGATGGCGTCGACTGGATTCCGTTGAATGGCGTCCCCGCATTCGAGCAGGCCCCCGGCACGGCGGACTATGCTCACAATACGACGGTGGCTTTCGGCGACGTCCCGGTGAAGAAGGTCAGGATCACGGCCAATAGCAACTGGGGCAGCAGTCCCATTTTCAACAAGTATGGTCTGAGCGAGGTGCGATTCCTGCAGATCCCCGTCGCCACGAGGCAGCCGAGTCCGAATTCCGGAGCCGCAGATGTAGCCATCGACGCGACACTGAGCTGGAGAGCCGGCCGGAAAGCGGCCGAGCACCGAGTGCTCCTGAGTGCCGACCAGCAGGCCGTGACGAATGGGGCCGCGCCTGCCGTGACTGTCAACCAACCCAGTTACAGTCCCTCGTCGCTTGTTTTGGGCACCACCTATTTCTGGCGGGTCGATGAGGTCAATCAGACCGAGACCCCTGCGATCTGGCCGGGTGACGTCTGGACATTCACCACGGCTGATTATCTGGTCGTCGATGATTTCGAGAGCTATACCGACGACTCGCCGAACCGAGTCTTCCAGGCCTGGATCGACGGCTCAGGCTTCTCGGCGGATGAGTTCTTCCCGACCGGGCACCAGGGCAACGGCACCGGCGCCCTCGTGGGCTACGACCCAACGGCTGGTCATGTCATGGAGTACAAGATCATTCATGGCGGCAAGCAGTCTATGCCGCTCTCCTACGACGGGCCATCCGAGACCACGCGGACCTTTGACGTAGCGCAGGACTGGACCCGAGGCGGCATCAGGACGCTTGTGCTGTTCTTCTGTGGCGCATCGGCCAATGTGCCCGCAGAGCTCTACGTGCAGATCAACAGCGCCAAAGTGTCATACAACGGCAACGCCAGCGACCTGACCTCGCCGGAGTGGAAGCAGTGGAACATCGACCTGCCGTCGGCGGCGGGCCTTGGGGCCGTCAAGACCCTGACGATCGGAGTCTCCGCCGGCCAGGGCATCCTTTACATCGATGATATCTGTCTGTACCGTTCCGCCCCGGCGGTCAGTCCCTGATCCGGATTATGTTTTGGGAGACAGCAGTACCGTTACTGAGCATAATCATCCTGTTTCATGGAGTTGTAGATGAAAAGCGACGATAGTTCGACCGCGTGCAAGAGTTCGCGCGTGGAGGCGCTTGGGCAAGCTTGGGTATGTCCCGAGCCGGCAACCATAAACCCGGTACTTCCTTTCTTCGGTAAGGAGGAAACAACAATGTCTAAGGTACTGTTTTGTGTTGTCATGGGTCTGTGTCTGGCCAGCAGCGCGCTGGCGCAGAGGACGGTTTATGTCGACGGTTCGGTTGCCACCACGGGTGACGGCACCCAGGCTGCTCCGTTCAAGACGATCGCCGAGGCGTTGCGGCTCACGGACGCAGATCTCACCGTCCTGGTCGCCGGCGGCACCTATGCCACTGAGCCGGCCAACACGAGAATTCTCGCCGGCCAGACGCTTATCGGCAGCTATGACAGTTCCTTCACCACCTCCGATCCCTCGGTGACTCCCACCATCATCGACATGGCGAGCCTGACCCAGCAGGAGCAGAATCGCACTTTCCGCTGCCAGGGCGTCACATCCTTTACCGTCGAGAACCTGGTCATCAAGAACTCCTCGACCGGCGAATCGGGCAACACGACCAACGGCGGCGCGATTTATGTTCAAAACGGGAGCCAGGGCATCATCCGCGGTGTTACGTTCGTCAATTGCACCTCGAAATTCGAAGGCGGTGCTGAGACCGGGCCGGCCCGCGACGGCGGCGCGCTATGTATCCGTGACGCTTCGACAGTCGTCGTTGAAGACTGTGTCTTCGATAGCTGCACCGCCGTCGGAAGTGGCGGCGCCATCACCATGCGCAATGCCGGGGCCGGCAATAACGTGAAGATTCGTCGCTGTCTGTTCACCCACTGCGGTTCCAGGAATGGCGCGTCGGTCATTAGCGATCAGGATGCGGTCAGCCAGATTGAGATCGTGAACTGCATCTTCGTCGACAACGGAGTGGATGTGGTCGTGCCCACCGGAATCGCCCCAAGCAACTATGAGATCCGAGTCGCAGACAAGCGGGCCCTCATCTACAACTGCACGTTCGTCGGCAGCAACAACCCGGACGGATTTATGTTTAATCTCAATGACAGCAGCGATGCTGCCGCAGCCAAGGGAATCGTCAACTGCATTATCGCCAATAACACGATCGCGAGTGGCGGTTCCGTCTTTGCCATCTTCAGCTATGGAAGCAGCTACAATGATGCCACGACCCTCCAGAATAACCTGTTCTTCTCCAACTCGGGCCTGGATCCGCTCGACCCCAGCGGCGCCAACATCATCGGCGCCAACGGCAACATCGCAAGCGAGCCGCAATTCGCCGACACGGCGAACGGCGATTACCATCTGAAGGCGGGTTCGCCGGGCGAGGATGCGGGCCAGACGTTGGCGCTCGTCCCTGACGACTTCGCCGGCACGGCCCGTCCGGTCGGTTCGGCTTCTGACATCGGCGCTCTTGAAGGCCAAGCTGCCCCGGAGCCTCTTTTCTACAAAGTGCCGAGTGTTATGGCCACAGCCTCCAGTTCGCTCAATGCCGACTCGGGGCCCGGGAAAACAGTGGACGGGTCCGGTCTCAACGCCTCGGACCAGCATGACACGAGGGTCGCCAACATGTGGACGAGCGCCGTCGGTCAACAACCGCCGGTCTGGATTCAATATGAGTTTGACAGAGTCTACAAACTGGATCAGATGTGGGTCTGGAACTCGAATAGTGAGCTTGAGTGGCTTCTTGGCTGGGGTGTGAAGACCGCGACGATTGAGTGCTCCGCTGACGGCGCCACGTGGACGGTGTTGGCGAATGTCCCCCAATTTGCCCGGGCTACCGGCACCGTCGACTACACTCACAATACGACGGTGGACTTCGGTGGTGTCGCCGCCAAGTTCGTCAGAGTGACCTGCACCAGCAGTTGGGGCGGGGGGCAATACGGCCTGAGCGAGGTGCGCTTCTTCTACATTCCAGTTTCAGCCCGAGATCCTAATCCGGGCACCGAGGCTAAGGGTGTGCCCCTGGATACGACTCTGAGCTGGAAAGCCGGACGGGAAGCGGCTTCCCACGAGATTCATCTCAGCACAGATATGCAGGCGGTGACCGATAGCACGGCTCCCGTCGCCACGGTGAGCCAGGCGGCGTACACACCGGTGAACCTGCAACTGGATACCACTTACTACTGGAAGGTGGTCGAGGTCAACCAGGCCGAAAGCCCCAGCGCCTGGGACGGCGAGGTCTGGAGCTTCTCCACGTCGCCATATCTGGTCGTCGATGATTTCGAGAGCTACACGAATGATTCGCCCAAGCGCGTCTTCCAGACCTGGATCGACGGCGCAGGCTTCTCGGCAGACAAGTTCTTCCCGACGGGCAATGCCGGCAACGGTACAGGTGCGCTCGTAGGCTACGACCCGGCGGCCGGCCCCATCATGGAGCGCACGATCAGGCACGGTGGCCGGCAGTCCATGCCGCTTTCCTATGATGGGCTGTCCGAAACCACGCGGACCTTTGAGCCGGCGCAGGACTGGACCATTGGCGGTGTCAAGACGCTGGTGCTGTTCTTCCAGGGTGAACCGAACAACGTGTCCGGCGAGCTTTACGTGAAGATCAACGGGACCAAGGTGCCGTACAGTGGCAACGCCGGTGACCTGACGCTGGCGGAGTGGAAGCAGTGGAATATCGACCTGCCGTCGGCGGCGGGCCTTGGGGCCGTCAAGACCCTGACGATTGGAGTCTCCGCTGGCCAGGGCACCCTCTACATCGACGATATCCGCTTGTATCGTTCGGCTCCGCCGGCCTCAGCGTTGTAGACACTGTACTCGTCAAGTGGCCGTCGGACGATCTGCACCCGACGGGAACCATCGTGCCCTTGAGCGGCAGCGTCCCCGGTGGTAAGATCACGGCCATCGGCGAAGGGCCATGCTGACTCAGTCCGCCTGGCCGGATGCACCGCAACGTGGACTGTTCTTCGCCACAAGGACAAGGCACCTGAACGTGAGAGGAGCACCATGGTGAGGACAATCAGGATCGTTCTTCTGGGCATTGCTGTCATCGGAGTTGGGACATCGGGTGGGAATGCATCAGCTCAGGCTCAGCCTGCGGCGGGCGAAACGCAGGTGACTCCTGCGCCGGGGCAAACACCGCCGCTGCCACCGCGGCTGCCTGACGGAGTCCCGGCGTTTCCCGGAGCCTGGGGCGGCGGCATGTTCACTACCGGAGGCCGTGGCGGCAAGGTGATCGAGGTCTCTACTCTGAAGGACAGCGGCCCGGGCAGCTTGCGTGCGGCCATCCAGGAGCAAGGGCCTCGCATCATCATCTTCCGGGTGGCCGGCATCATCCGGCTGGAATCGGACATCGACATCGACAATCCCGATATCACCATCGCCGGCCAGTCCGCGCCAGGCGACGGCATTTGCCTGGCCAACTACTCCCTGAACATCAACACGCGTAACGTCATCCTCCGTCATCTGCGCGTGCGGCGCGGCCGGCCGGAGGGCGGGCAGGGCTCGGACAACATCGGCGGCAATCCCCAGGCGCAGGTCATGGTCGACCATTGCAGCACCAGTTGGGGCATGGACGAGAACCTCTCGCTGTATCGTTACATGAAACCGCTGCCGGGCGGCGGCGCCGTGAAGCTGCCGGTCGAGAACCTGACGATCCAGTGGTGTATTTCGAGCGAGGCATTGAACGCGGGCAATCACGCCTTCGGGGGCACCTGGGGCGGCCGGGATTCCACGTTCCACCACAATCTCTTCGCCTGCAACACGGGCCGCAATCCTTCGATCGGCATGTCGGGCGAGTTTGACTATCGCAGTAACGTGATTTTCAACTGGCGCCACCGCACCATGGATGGCGGTGATGAGACTTCGCTGCTGAACGTGATCAACAACTACTACAAACCGGGTCCGGCAGTGAACGAGAACATGCGGAGCACGATCGCTCGCATCGAGCAACGCAATATGTATTCTCCCGGCCGACAGTGGGAAGCCGGCAACTGGTACCCCAAGACGCAAGGGCGGCCCGGCAAATGGTACGTCGCGGGTAATATCGTCGAGGGATTCCCCGATGTCACGGCCAACAACTGGAAGGGGATGCAGGGCCCCGAGGAGACGGCGCGCGTCAATACGCCTTTCGAGGGCTGGCCGGTCAACCAGGAAACGGCAACGGAAGCCTTTCAGTCTGTGCTGGCCAGGGCCGGTGCGACGCGTCCGCGTCGTGACGCCATCGACACTCGCGTCACGGACATGGTTCGGACCGGCAAGGTGACGACCGGAAACGGCATCATCAATGATCCGCGAGAGGTGGGAGGCTACCCCGATTACGCCTTCTCACCCGGTGACGTGCCGGTCGATACCGATCACGACGGCATGCCCGATGAGTGGGAAGAGAAATACAGGTTGAATCCCACTGAGGCATCAGACAACCGCATCGACTCCGATCAGGATGGTTACACCAACGTCGAAGAGTATCTCAATGGGACCAACCCCCGCGAGAAGATCGACTACAGGAACCTCGCAAACAACACCGACACGATCAGTTGAGCCGCAGGGCGCGGGTCCGCATCTCGCCTGCTAATACAATGGGCCTGTACGCACGAGGCGTACAGGCCCAAGAATACCTTGATGTTCCACAATCCATGTTACTGCTTCGGCGGCGTCATCAGGTAGGCTACGGCGTTGAGGAAGATCTTCTGGCCTTCAGCGTTGAGGTTCATGACACCCCAGTTGGTCTTCTGGCCCGAAATCTCCTGAGTGCCGGCGCTGAGGAGCATGCGCCGATCGGCCGGAGTCTGACCGGAACCGGCATAAGTCTCCTGACCGGCCTGCCACTCGGCGATCAGCATATCGCCGGTGTCGGCTCGGACCGCCAGAACCTTGCCGCTGCCGGCATCCGCGCTTTTGATGAAGCTTGCAAACCCGCTGGCCACATTCGGATCGTACCACTGAACTACATTGTTCGGATCGAGCTTCACTCCCTCAAAGAGCGGGCAGTTGGGGTCAAGGGCCTTGAGGTTGTAATACTTGATTCGAGCATCCTGGCTGTTGATGTTGACCCATTTGAACCGGTTGTTGGCGGCGATGTACGAGCTCATCAGCATGATCGGGCTTTTCACGCCGTTCCATGCCGCACGTTGTGCATCGGTGTTAGCCACGCCAGAGCTGTTGAGGTCCCGCCCAAGGATGACCAGATCCGCCGCATCCAGGACGGCGACCTTGTTGGGATCCAGGGTCCCTTCCCAGTAACCGGTTCCGGCTACGGAGCCGGCCGTGTAGTCCACGTCATAACCCGCGGCCCTGAGCAGATCCACAAAGCCCTTGTCACTGGGCACGTTGGCGTCCGCGGTCGAAGCATGCATCGACGAGACAAAGACAATGCTCTTGCCCTTGTTGATCATGAAATTGACGGCGTTCACGAACATTTTCTCGCCGGCTGGGGTCAAGTTGTACATTCCGTCCGGGGCGTAGTTCGGAGCGGCGTTTGAACTGCCGGTGCCTGCGACGAATAGCATGCGGGGTCCCCCGGCGATCTTCGTGCCGGCTTCAAAGAACTTTTGCCCGGCTTCCCAGGTCACGATGGAGACCAGGTCGTCGCTGGCACGCGTGGCCAGTACCTTGCCATTACCGGCATCCTTGACACCCGTGACCCAATCGATGTTCCATTGAGCGTTCAGAGCC
>Ga0316628_100001998_pt1 | contig 14840 bp, 14 predicted proteins | sample OWC_Aug_M2_C1_D5_FD_207648 | JGI IMG/M metagenome (GOLD analysis project Ga0316628, IMG submission 207648) | Wetland soil microbial communities from Old Woman Creek delta, Ohio, United States - OWC_Aug_M2_C1_D5_C | ecosystem: Environmental > Terrestrial > Soil > Wetlands | place: USA: Ohio... | reverse complement strand
TCGGCGGTCAGCATCGGGCCGGCGCAGCCGAAAATGACCGCTTCGGGGGAACCCGGCTCAGGGTTTGACAACGATACACCCGAGCTTGCGCTGCTTGACGCGGTTGCACAGCGCCTGGGCCGCCGCGGCATCGGGCAGCGGACCGGCCTGCAGCCGATAATAGACGCCCTTCCGGCCGAGATCGGCGCGCACCACCGAGGAGCTCAGCTTGCCGAACAGATCGGCGTTGCGTTTCGACAGGTCGGTCCAGCTTCGCTTCGCCGCGTCCTCGGACTTGAGCGACGCGAGCTGGACGCGATAGCTGCCAGCCAAAGACCGCGTGGCCGGGGAAGCGGGCGGCGCACTGGCCATACGCGCCGGCGCCACCGGCTTCGGCGGCGGAGCGGGTTCCGGTGGCGCTTCCGCCTTCGCGGCCGGTTCGGCGGGCTGGGCCGCGGCGGCTGGCGCGGCCGGCGGCGGTGCGGCTGGTGCCGCCGCCGTCTCGGCCGGCTTCGGCGCGGTCGGCGCCGGGGCAGGCGCGGTGGGTTGCGATGCCGCCGTCTGCGCCGGCGGCGGCAGCGGCGGCCGGGCGACATTGGCTTCGGGCGGCGGAATCAGATGCTCGACCTGCGGCGGCCGGTCGGCGGGTGCGATCCGGCCATAGACCTGCTTGTCCTGGTTCGGCACGTCCATGCCGCCCGGTTGCTGCGGGCGCACCTTCAACGGCCCTTCCTCGGCCTTGATCACCGGCGCGGCCTTGTCGTCGGCCGGCTGCTTGCCGCGATCGTAGGCGTTGAACACGATCGCCACGAAGCCGAAGAGGGCGCCGAGCGCGATCCCGACGGTGAGGATCCGCCGGGTCCATTTCTTGCGCATGCTCGGACGGCCGCGTCCAACCTGCGACGTCACCGGCCGGTCGTCGTCGTCGATCTCGAGATTGTCGGCCATCAGCGCATTTCCTCGACCGGCTCGACCCCCATCACGGCAAGGCCCGAGGCAATCACCACCGCCACCGCCCGGGCAAGCGCGAGGCGCGCCAGCGTGGTTGCGCGATCCTCGACGATGAAGCGCAGACCCGGATCGTCGTTGCCCCGATTCCAGAACCCGTGAAAGCTGGCAGCCAAATCGGTCAGAAAAAAGGCCACCCGATGCGGCTCATGGGCGAGCGCCGCGTTCTCGACCACCCTCGGCCAGCCGGCCAGCAGCTTGATCATGCCAAGCTCGTTCGGGTCCTGAAGCCGGGTCAAATCAGCGTCCGCGAGCGACGAATCGTCAAGCTTCGCGCCCGGGAACGCCTCGGCCGCATTGCGCAGCAGCGAGCAGATCCGCGCGTGGGCGTACTGGACGTAGAACACCGGATTGTCCTTCGACTGCTCCAGCACCTCGACCAGGTCGAAATCGAGCAGGGCTTCGTTGTTGCGGGTCAGCATGATGAACCGCACCGCGTCCTTGCCGACCTCGTCGATCACTTCGCGCAGCGTGACGAAGGAGCCGGCCCGCTTCGACATCTTCACCGGCTGGCCGCCCGACAGCAGGTTGACGAGGTTGCACAGCCGGACGTCGAGCGTGCCCCGCCCTTCGCTCACCGCCTCGACCGCCGCTTTCATGCGCTTGACGTAGCCCTTGTGGTCGGCGCCCCAGACGTCGACCATCTGGGCGAAGCCGCGGCGGAACTTGTCGCGGTGATAGGCGATGTCGGAGGCGAAGTAGGTCCAGCTGCCGTCCGACTTGCGCAGCGGACGGTCGACGTCGTCGCCGAATTTCGTCGCCCGGAACAGGAGCTGCGGCCGCGGCTCCCAGTCCTCCGGCGCCGGTTTGCCCTTGGGTGGCTCCAGCGTGCCGGTATAGACCAGGTCGCGCGCTTCGAGCTCGGCCACCACCCGGTCGATCGCGCCCGCCTCGACCAGCGCGCGCTCCGAGGTGAAGACGCCGTGGCGCACGCCGAGCGCAGCCAAGTCTTCGCGGATCAGCTTCATCATCGCGTCGACCGCAACGCCGCGGAACGGCGCGAGCCATTGGCTCTCGGGCGCGTTATGCCAGCGCTCGCCGTCGCGCCGCGCGATCGCCGCGCCGACCGGCTTCAGATAGTCGCCGGGATAGAGACCTTCGGGAATGGCGCCGACGGCCTCGCCCAGGGCCTCGCGGTAGCGCAAATGCACCGAGCGCGCGAGCGTGTCCACCTGGCCGCCGGCATCGTTGATGTAATACTCGCGCGTCACCCGCCAGCCGGCCTTCTCCAACAGCGCGGCCAAGGCGTCGCCGACGACGGCGCCGCGGCCGTGGCCGACATGCATCGGCCCGGTCGGGTTGGCGGAGACGTATTCGACGTCGATCGCGGCGCCCTTGCCGGCGTCGCCGTCGCCGTAGGCGGCGCCGGCGTGCAGGATCTCCGGCAGGCGGGCGCGCCAGAATGTCTCTTTGAGGCGCAGGTTGATGAAGCCGGGCCCGGCGATTTCCGCGCTCGCCACGTCGGGATGCGCGGCCAGCGCGCCGGCGATCGGCTGCGCCAGGTCGCGCGGCTTCATGCCGGCATCCTTGGCCAGCACCATCGCCGCGTTAGTCGAGAGATCGCCATGCGCCGGGTCGCGCGGCGGATCGACCGAGATACGCGTCGCGTCGAGCCCGGCCGGGACCATGCCGGTTTCCCCCATCGCCTGCAGCGACTTCTCAACGATAGATTTTATATGATGGAAAACATTCATCTTCTTATTCATACAGATCGAACAGTCGTTTGTGCTCATCGAGCGCGTAGCGGTCGGTCATGCCGGCGATGTAGTCGGCGACGAGCCGCGCGCGGGTGGTCTGGTCGGCCGCCAGCTCGGCCCGCGCCCGCCATTCGGTCGGCAGGCATTCCGGCTCGGCCAGCAGAATGCGGAACAGATCGTCGATCACCCGGCGTGCCTTGCTGGTCATCCGGTTGACCCGATAATGGCGATACATGCGCTGATACAGGAAAGCCTGGAGCTCGCGGTTGGCGGCCCGCATGCCCTTCGACATCGCGACCAACGGATGCGGCGCGGCACGCACGTCTGCCACCGAGCGCGGCGCCGCCTCCGCCAGCCGCTCACGGGTCTCGCTGACCAGATCGGCGACCATGCGGTCGATCATCCGCCGCGTGGTCTCGTGGATCAGACGCGAGCTTTCCAGCCCGGGATGGCGGTCGCGTACCTCGCGGATGATCGGGCCGACAAGCGGTACACCCATCAGGTCCTCGACGCCGAACAGGCCTGCGCGCAGCCCGTCGTCGACGTCATGGGTGTTGTAGGCGATGTCGTCGGCAAGCGCGGCGACCTGCGCTTCCAGCCCGGGCTGGGTGTGCAATTCGAGATCGTGGCCGCGCACGTACTCGGCGACCGCCCAGGGCAGGCCGTCGGTCCTGCCAGGCGCATGGACGAGCGGCCCGTTGTGCTTGGCGATCCCTTCCAGCGTCTCCCAGGTCAGGTTGAGGCCGTCGAAATCGGCGTAGCGTGCCTCGAGCCGTGTGACGATGCGGAGCGCCTGGCCGTTATGGTCGAAGCCGCCATATGGCCGCATCACCTCGCGCAGCGCATCCTCGCCGGCATGGCCGAACGGCGTATGCCCGAGGTCGTGCGCCAGCGCCAGCGCTTCGGCGAGATCCTCGTCGAGGCCGAGGGTGCGCGACAGCGAGCGCGCAATCTGCGCCACTTCGAGGCTGTGGGTCAGTCGCGTGCGGTAGTGATCGCCTTCGTGAAAGACGAACACCTGGGTCTTGTACTTGAGCCGGCGGAACGCGCCTGAATGGATGATCCGGTCGCGGTCGCGCTGATAGATGGTACGCGTCGGACTCTCCGGCTCGGGATACAGCCGGCCGCGGCTTTTCGACGGGTCGGAGGCGCAGGGCGCGCGCAACGGCGCGACGCCGAATCCGTTGGCGGCATTCATGGCCGGACCCTACAGCGGGCAGAAATTCGGTGCAACGCACGCGTGTCACGCTATTGTTCGTTCAGGCACGGCCATCACCGATCCGGCGAACGCATGGTACGATCCGAAAGCGCCAGCATCCGGCCCCGCTCGTCCCGGCATCGCAGATTTCGGTTCGCGCCCGTCCGCGCCGCGCTGTTCGCCTGCGCGATCGCATTGCCCGCACCGCTTGCCGCGCAGACCGCGTCGACATGGTGGCAGCAGAATGGCGGCCGGATTCATCTCGCCGACGATCCCAACCGGCCGGTGGTGCTGCTGCTCCATGGCATCGGCGGCGCCGGCTCCGGCTTCTTCAAGCCGTCCGACGACAAGAGCGGCATCAACGGCTTCTATTACGACTATCGCGCCCGACCCGCCGAGATCCATCGCCGCGCCGGCAAGCCGGGCATCGGCGTGCTGCGGATCGCATCTTCGCCGCGAAGCGCACCCAAGACCGACGCCAACAATTTCTTCGATTATCTGATCAAGCAGCGCTTCACGGTCGCAACCTGGACCCAGCCGGGCACCATGTTCGCCGACGCCTATCGCTCGGCGGTCACCGCGCTCGACATCCTGGTGCGCGACACCAAGGGGCCGATCGCGCTGGTCGGCCACAGCCGCGGCGGCCTGATCGTGCGCAAGCTGCTGAAGGACGGCGGCGATCGGGGCGGTCGCATCAAATGGGCGATCATGCTGAATTCGCCGCAGACGGGCAGCGAGCTGCCGCGCGTCGGCGTCGAACTGCTATCCGGAATCACGCGTGCGATCGACGCATTGCCGCTCCCGGCGTCGATGAAGACGACGCTACACGAGTCGCTGGGCCGCGATGTGGAACGATTCACATCGACCTACATCGTCTCGCCCGCCCAGCAGGAGATGATTCCGGGAAGCCCGGTGCTGGTCGATCTCGCCAGGAACGAAAAGCCTCTGCCGGGCGTGCACTATTACACTTTCGGCGGGATTGAGCCGGTCGTGGTGCATTACTACGCCTGGACCTACGCCGCGAGCAGCGCCAAGCCGCACGTCAGCTGTTCGTCGCCGACGAACTGCACGACCTATTACGAGCATGATATCCGGCCGATCGAGATTCCCCTGCTCTCGCCCTTCCTGGGCGGCCAGCCGCGGATCGTGCCCGAGATCACGCCCGGCCTCGGCGACGGGCTGGTGACCGACCTCCGCGCACGGCTGCCTTTCGCCCGGCACTACACCCGGCGCATAAACCATGCTGAAGGCGTCTTGGACCCCGGGATCCACCGCGACGTCGCGCTGATCCTGAACGGCCAGGAGCCGCGGCCCTGAACCGGCGCGTGAGTTGACCTAGGGGCCCTGGAACCCTAAATATCCAGCAGTTCCGCCGCCAGCCCGGACCGACCGATGCCCGATGGATCGACCACAGACCAGCCCGCCCGCGCCATCACCATCAGCGACAGCGCGGTGCGGCGCGTGCGCGCGCTCGTGACGGCCGGCGAGTTCGCCGGCATGATGCTGCGCGTTTCGGTGTCCGGCGGTGGCTGTTCCGGGTTCCAGTACGGGTTCAGCTTCGACGACGCGAGGAACCCAGACGACCGCACGGTCGAGCGGGACGGCGTCACCGTTCTCATCGATGAAACATCGTGGGATTTTCTCGCCGGCGGCGAGATCGACTATGTCGAGCAGTTGATCGGCGCCTATTTCACCGTCCAGAACCCGAACGCCAGCGCGACCTGCGGCTGCGGCACGTCCTTCGCCGTCGGCTGAACGGGACGCTGCGTCCCGTCTATAGCTGGCTCGATTCGATGCCGGCTGCGATCGCCGCGTCGGATAGCTGCAAATTGTACGCCGACAGCATGGTCGTCGGATCGCTGCTGACGCCGCCATAATAGGCGCCAAGCACATCGAACATCGACGTGCCGCTCTGATCGGTCGCGGAAAGATCGAGGAGCTGGGCGTCGAGCGGCGTCGATGACAGCCCCTCCTGCCCGCCGGTCTCGCTCGCCAGCAGCGTGCCGTACATCGACGAATCGATCGACGATGTCGACGCCGCGCTCGAGGTCGCGCCGTACAACAGACTTTCCGTCCCGCTCGAGACGATCATGGCATCCTCTTTTCTTATTCCGGGTCGAGCGTATCCGGTCCGCGTAAACGGTCCGTTTAGAATTCCCGGCATTTGAGGCAATCTGTATGGACCGCTTTTTCCCTGAAACGCCAAGTCGCCCCGCCGAAGCCGGGTTTCTGAATTCAGCGCCGCGATTGTTCAAGCGGCTTTCAGCGCCCTGCGACGTGTCATGAATCCAAACATTCCTACGCCGGCGAGCATCATCGCGTAGGTCTCGGGTTCGGGGACGGACGTGATGGGCACGCTCGTAATAGGCGCTGCGGAAAATGTGAACGCCACGTCGAAGTTCGACGTGCCGCCGCCGCTCGAACTGCCGGACGGGTTCATCGTTCCGAAAGAGAACCTCGTGAAGTTGCAGCCCCAGCCGGTGGTCGAAAGCCCGACGGCGCAGTCGCCCAGGTCGAAGGAGCCGGAGAAGCTACCTGAGAGATTCTGAGGCTGCTGGTTGTTCTGCTGGATCCCGGCGATGCTGTCGCCATGAATTTCATAGTCCATCAGCGCACCGGTCCCCTGGACGTTGCTCGTGATCGCCCAGTCGAATGCGTAATACACCGTTGTCACGCTCCCGGGTATGCCGCCCTCGTAGAAGAACCTGGTGTTGAGCGTGCTGGAGGCGCCCAGGCCGTAAAAGCCGACCGCTGGTATGATGCTCTCCATATGTACATGGTGAACCACGCCTTCGATGTCTCCCGCAGGAGCAATCTCGATACTCTGGGAACTGGCAAGACCGTATTCGGACTTATAGGAATTGTTGAAGACGGTCTCACCATTGACGAAATAGCTCGGGGAGTGGGTCATGGTCGTGCTGCCCGTTCCCACGTGGCTCGCGGCGGGGTCAATCGGGTAATTGTATATAGGCTCGAGATCACTGGACCAGTTGGTTGCTGATCCTCCCCACAACTGCGCTCCGTCGCTGATGATGCCAGCATGAGACACCCCGTCCCACAGCAAGAGGGTAACAAGGGCGACCATTGGCGCTGCGAACGATCGATTCATGACGACTCCTCGAGAAACAAAATCAATCTTGGTTTCCGATCGCGCTAGGTTGCGCGTTGACCACCCGATGAAGTGCAATGCTGCGCCGCCGCTTGGCGTTTCACACTCGATGATTACTCGCCGGTCGAACTGAATTCGTCTTCTTTGCAGACCATTCCACCGGGTCGTGGCGCAGAGGTAGCAAACGGATCCGCCATTCCCCAGGCGCCATGATCGACCTCGGTCGCATGTTCTATGCAATTTTCGTGCCACAAAATAAAATCAATGAAATCAATGTCTCAAATTGACCGGTTCAGGAAAGTGTAAGATCTTCCGACGGTTCAGGGCGATTGCCACCAAAACGCGTAAAGATTTCCGACACTGGGTGGTCAGGCTCCCGGACCGTCCCGGGCGACGCAAAGTGCCGGCGCGTTCCGGCCGCTGGACAATGCAAAAGATTCCGGACGCACCTCGGCTATTACCGGCATCGCCTACCCTGTCCGCCCCGGTATTCGCGCGGATCTTGACGAGCTCGTCGCGGAGCGTCGTCGGCGACCACCGCTCCGCCGCTTCGTGCACGGCGAGGGTGCGCATGAAGTTTGCGAGCCCGTCGGCAAAAGCCTGCAGCCGAAGCCGGACGGCGCTGTGGAGGAATCTGCGCTACGAGAGACGCGTCCATTTGATTGCGCTATTGCCCTCTTCGATGCGCTGCTCGGCCGCGCTGCGCCGGTTGGCGTACCGCGGCGATTGGGCTAGAAAGCGGGCCTGCGCCGCGGCGCGCGGCAAGACGCGGAAAGGCCGGATGCTCACCATCGCCACCTGGAACGTGAATTCGATCAGGATGCGGCTGCCGCGCCTGACGGAGTGGCTGGCCGAGGCTGCACCCGATGTCGTGCTGCTGCAGGAGATCAAGGTGACCGACGACGCCTTCCCCCGCGAGCCGATCGAGGATCTCGGCTACAACCTCGCGATCCATGGCCAGAAGACCTACAACGGCGTCGCCATCCTGTCGAAGAGCCCGATCGAAGACGTCACCACCGGGCTGCCGGGTGGCGACAGCGACGATCACGCCCGCTATATCGAAGCGTTCACCGGCGGCGTCCGCGTCGCGTCGATCTACGTGCCGAATGGAAATCCCTGGCCGTCGGACAAATTCGACTACAAGCTGGCCTGGATGGAACGGCTCTACGACCACGCCACTGCGCTGCTGAAGCTCGACGAAGCCTTCGTGCTCGGCGGCGACTACAACGTCTGCCCGACGGATGACGACGTGTACGACCCGCAGGGCTGGGCGAACGACGCGCTGTGCCGTCCCGAATCGCGCGGCCGGTTTCGCGCGCTGCTCAATCTCGGCCTGACCGATGCGTTCCGGGCGCTCCACCCCGAGCCGCACGCCTACAGCTACTGGGATTACACCGGCGGCGCGTGGCAGAAGGATTTCGGCTTGCGAATCGACCATCTGCTGCTGTCCCCGCTCGCCACCGACCGACTCGAATCCGCCGGCATCGATCGCAAGCCGCGCGGGCGCGATAAGCCGTCGGACCACACGCCGGTCGTCTGCCGGCTCGCCGATGAGCCGCCCGGTCCACGGCTCGCCACGCTTTCAACCTGACCGAGGAAACGCCGTGCAGATTCCCCGGAGCCTGATGATTGCCGCCGCATTCGGAGTGGTCTGGGCCTCGATGGAATATATGAAGGGCTCGCGCGACTGGGTACAGATCGGGGTCGGATTCCTCGCCTTCGTCGTCATCGGACCCGTCCTGACCTGGCTGATACGCATTGTCATGCGCTCATTGCGGAGACCTTCGTGAATAACGCCGATCTGATCGTTGCGACGTTCAAGGCTGCCGGCATCCGCCGCGGCTTCGGCATACCCAGCGGCAACGTGCTGCCGCTGATGGAGGCGATGCGCAGCGGCGGCATCGACTTCGTGCTGACCGCGCACGAAGGCTCCGCCGGCTTCGCCGCCGACGTAACCGCGCGCATGACCGGCCGGCCGGGCCTCGCCATTGCGACGCTGGGGCCCGGCGCGACCAACCTCGCCACCGGTGTCGGCGACGCCTTCCTCGACCGCTCGCCGATGATCGCGCTGACCTGCAATCTCAACACCAACCAGCTCGGGCGGCGCATCCAGATGTGGATCGACCACCATGCGCTGTTCCGGCCGATCACCAAGGCGACGATGCGTCTCGAACCGGGCCGGATCGGCGAGACCCTGGCCGAGGCGCTGCGCATCGCGCTAAGCGAGCCTCAGGGACCGGTGCATCTCGATCTGCCGGAAGACGTCGCGCTGGCGCCGACCAGCGAGACCGTTCCGTCGATTCCGACCGGATCGCTCCCGCCTGCGGCGCCGGATGCGGCGATCGCGCGCGCCGGCGAAATCCTGCGCGCCGTCAGGCGGCCCGTCGCGGTGATCGGCGCCTCGGCGATGCGCCTCGCCGATCATGGGATGTTGCGGCGGTTCATCGAGCGGCACGGGCTGCCCTTCTTCACGACCACGATGGCCAAGGGGCTGATCGACGAGGAGCATCCGCTGTCGCTCGGCTGCATCGAGCGCGCCCGCCGCCAGGTGCAGCGCGCCTTGCTGCGCCGGGCCGACCTGATCGTCGGCGTCGGCTACGACACCATCGAGGTCGAATACGAGGCGTGGGTCGGCGATCGCCCGGTGCTGCAGATCGACATCGAGCCGGCCGACGTGGCCGCGTCGGTCCGGTTGCAGCATCAGGTCACCGGCGATCTGGCGTCGTCCCTGACCCGCCTCGCAGCCTTGCCGGCAGCAAACAGCAGCTGGGCGAGCGACGAGCTCGCCAGGCATCGCGCCGCGTTCCAGGAGTCGCTGCGCCCGGCCGCGCCCGTCTTCTCGGCGCACCAGGCGATCGACGCCGTGCGTCGCGCGCTGCCAGCCACGGGCGTACTCGCGTTCGACGTCGGCGCGCATACCCACCAGATCGCAAGCCAGTGGACAGCGCACAGTCCGCGAAGCTTCCTGATCACCAACGGCTGGTCGTCGATGGGCTTCGGCCTGCCGGCGGCGATCGCCGCCAAGCTGGCCCGGCCCGACCTGCCGGTCGTCTGCCTGATCGGCGATGGCTGCTTCCAGATGACCTGCGGCGAGGTCGCGGCCGCCAAGCGGATGGGCATCACCCTGCCGGTGGTGGTGCTGGACGACCGGTGGCTGGGGCTGATCAAGGTGAAGCAGCAGCGGCGGCAGTATCCCTTCTACGGCACCGAATTACAGGTCGAGGAGTATCGCGACCCGCCGGCGCATTATTTCGGCGTTCCGGCGGTCGGCGTGCGCTCGTCCGACGCGCTCGAAGCCGCCGTGACGCGGGCGCTCGCGGCGAAAGGGCCGACCGTGATCGAAGCGGTGGTCGATTCCGAGCATTACACCGAAACCGTCTACGACTGACGCCGGCCTGCCGCACGTCGAGCCGGCGGACTAAACATCGGGTCCGGTTGTTGTAAGATCGACGAACAACAACTGCAGGAGGCGGTCCGTCGCGCGCCATCGGGCGCTACAGCGGGATCGGTTTGTCGATGAGCCAAGCAACCGCACCGAGACGTTCGTTCGCGCCCCTCGCCATTCTCGGCTTCGTGCTCGCCCTGGCCGCGCTGATCGGCGCGGTCGGTGCCGGTCTCGGCAATCGGATGGGCATGTGGGACTATCGCACCGGCTTGCAGGTCTTCCTTCGATGGGGAGCCTGGGGTGGCCTGATCGCTGCCGGCATCTCGCTGATCGGCTGCTTCACCGCGACCGCCGATCGCCAGCGCCGGGGTCTGTCCCTGGCGGCAGCCGGCATCGTGATCGGCGCGCTGGCCTTCGCCGTTCCCTATGCCACGTACACGCGGTTCCAGAGCGTCGCCAAGGTGTGGGACATCACGACCGACATGGTGAACCCGCCGCGCTTCGTCGCGATCGTGCCGCTGCGCGCCAGGGCGCCCAACAAGCCAGAATACCGCGCGGCCCAGTTCGCGCCGATCCAGAAGAAGGCCTATCCGGATATCGTCCCAGTCGAATTGACGAAGTCCCCGGCCGACGCATTCAAGGCGGCGCTTGCCGTCGCCCGATCGTTCGGCTGGGCGATCGTCGCCAGCGTACCCACCGAAGGGCGGATCGAAGCGACCGACACGACGTTCTGGTTCGGCTTCAAGGACGACATCGTCATCCGTATCGCGGCGAATGGCAGCGGCAGCCGGGTGGACATCCGCTCCTACTCCCGGCTCGGGCGCAACGACGGCGGCAAGAACGCCGCACGCGTGCGCGCCTATATCGCCCGGCTGAAAGCCGAGGCCAGCGCCGGCTGATCGATCCGGGTTGCACAAAAGAAAACGGCGGCCTTGCGACCGCCGTTTTCGGGCTGCCCGGGGTGGGCGACGGGCAGCCGTTGCGCGTCAGATGTCCGGTTCGGGGGACCGGACGGACGCGTTTCAGGTTTCGAGAGTCCGCAGAATTGCGATGACGTCGGTCAGGTCCTCCGCCAGGAAGGTCCGCGAGTCGCGCAGCACGCCGAGAAGGCTGTCACGATCCGCCGGGCTGAGCCCGGCGATGAACTGCGCCATTCCTTCCGCAACGCCCTCGCGCACCGCCATCCCATCTCTCCCTATCGGCGATTTCGTCGCCGATCATCCGCTGTGTCCTTCATCCCAATCCCACTTGGTGAGCCTTGCGATCGGCCGGCCAACGTCTCATTTATCGTTGACGACCGGTCCACTCCCGTGGGCGTACAGGGAACTATGCAAAACCCATGCCAAGGTCGTTAAATCGATGGAAATCAATTATTTAGAGTTGCGGCCGCGGCGCAGGACCGGACGGAGTGTAAAATCTACCGACACTGACCGGCGCGAGGTCGTCCTGGCTCAGCATCGCATGCCCAACCGCCGCGGTATCTGCGCCGCCATAGTCGGCGCCGCTGTCGTGCTGCTGTGCGTCCGGCCCGGACATGCCCAGGGCACCGACGAAGAGCGGCGCCAGATGGAAATCGAAGGCAACAAGCGGCTGGAACAGCGCCAGAAGCAGCAGCAGGACCGCGCCACCGACAAGGCGAAAGATGCCGGCGACATCGAACGCTTCCAGCGCGGCGAGCAGAGCCGCGAGGACTGGATCCGTCAGCTCGAAAATCGCAACAAGCAGCGCTGACCGGCCGGACTGGCCCGAGGGCCGCGCCCGGTCATTCGGCGGCCGTCGAATAGCCCCGCAGCTGGGTCACATCGCGAACCGCGCCGCGCGCGGCGCTGGTGGTCATCGCCGCGTAGGCCTGGAGCGCCGGCGAGACCTGGCGCTGCCGTCCGATCGGCCGCCAGGCGTCGTGGCCTTTCGCTTCCATCGCCTGCCGGCGGCGGGCGAGCGCTTCGTCGCTGACCGCGAGCCGGATCGTGCGCTTCGGAATGTCGATCTCGATCGTGTCGCCGGCCTCGATCAGCGCGATCGAGCCGCCTTCGGCCGCCTCGGGCGAGACATGGCCGATCGAAAGCCCCGAGGTGCCGCCGGAGAACCGCCCGTCGGTGATCAGCGCACAGTCTTTCCCGAGCCCCATCGATTTGAGATAGCTGGTCGGGTACAGCATCTCCTGCATCCCCGGACCGCCCTTGGGGCCCTCGTAGCGGATGACGACCACATCGCCCGCCTTGATCTCGCGGGCGAGGATTCGCTTCACCGCGTCGTCCTGGCTTTCGCAGATCACCGCCGGACCGGCGAACTTCAGGATCTTCTCGTCCACGCCGGCGGTCTTCACGATGCAGCCGTCCTGGGCGATGTTGCCGTAGAGCACGGCCAGCCCGCCTTCCTTCGAATAAGCGTGTTCGATGTCGCGGATGCACCCCTTGGCGCGATCCTCGTCGAGCGAGTTGTACCGCTTGGACTGGCTGAACGCCTGCTGGGTCGGCACGCCGCCCGGCGCCGCCATGTAGAACTTGCGCACCGCCTCGTCCCCGGTCCGGCGCACGTCCCAGCGGTCGATGGCATCGCCGATGGTCGGCTCATGGACGGTGCAAACGTCGCGATTGAGCAGGCCGCCCCGATCGAGCTCGCCGAGGATCGCCATGATCCCGCCGGCGCGATGGACGTCCTCCATGTGGAAGAGTTGCGAAGCGGGCGCGACCTTGCACAGGTTGGGTACGCGGCGCGACAGCCGGTCGATCTCCGACATGCCGAAGCGCACGCCGCCCTCGTTCGCCATGGCGAGCAGATGCAGCACGGTATTGGTCGAGCCGCCCATCGCGATGTCGAGCGACATCGCGTTCTCGAAACCCTTCACGCCCGCGATCGAGCGCGGCAGCACGCGGTCGTCGTCCTTTTCGTAATAGCGCCTAGTGATCTCGACGATCAGGCGGCCCGCCCGGAGGAACAGCTCGCGCCGGTCGGCATGCGTGGCGAGCATGGTACCGTTACCGGGCAGCGCGAGGCCGAGCGCCTCGGCCAGGCAGTTCATCGAGTTGGCCGTGAACATGCCGGAGCACGAGCCGCAGGTCGGGCAGGACTTGCGCTCGAACTCCATCGCCTCCTCGTCAGAGACGTTGGGATCGGCCGCCTGGATCATGGCGTCGATCAGGTCGACGGCGATCTCCTTGCCCTTGAACACCAGCTTGCCGGCTTCCATGGGCCCGCCCGAGACGAACACGGCGGGGATATTGAGCCGCATCGCGGCCATCAGCATGCCGGGCGTGATCTTGTCGCAGTTCGAGATGCAGACCATGGCATCGGCGCAATGGCCGTTGACCATGTACTCGACCGAATCCGCGATGATCTCGCGCGACGGCAGGCTGTAGAGCATGCCGCCATGGCCCATCGCGATACCGTCGTCGATGGCGATGGTGTTGAACTCCTTGGCGACGGCGCCGGCGCGCTCGATCTCGCGCGCGACCAGCTGCCCGATGTCCTTGAGATGGACGTGGCCGGGCACGAACTGGGTGAACGAATTGACCACGGCGATGATCGGCTTGCCGAAATCCTCGTCCTTCATGCCTGTGGCTCGCCACAGGCCGCGAGCGCCCGCCATGTTTCGGCCGTGCGTCGAGGTTCGCGATCGGTATACGGGCATGGGTCGTCCAATCCTGCGAGGAGGCCGGAGATCGGCCATTAAGATAGATACCAAGGTGCGGGCTGGCTAGGGCCCGCGCCGCCGCGCGCTTTTCAGCGGACCAAAATCGCCGCCGCCTTCTTCATCACGTCCGGCGGCGTTTCGTAGAGCCGCTCGACGTACTTCTCGAGCTCCGCGGCGGTGCGGTAGCTCATGTCGATCCCCTGCCGCTTCGCGTCGGCCACCAGCGCCGGGTCGTTCACGGCGGCGAGGAAAGCCGCGCGAAGCGCGGCCACACGCTCGGCGGGGACGTCGGGCCCGAAAGCATAGGGCCGACCGAACACCGCGGTGGCGTCGAATACGAAGCGGAAAAGCTGCCGGTCCGCCTCGGTCTTCAGCTTGCCGAAGATCGTCGGCACGCCGGGCGGGTCCGTCACCGGCTCCTCCTCCACGCTGAACAGGACGCGGACCGTGCCCTTCCTGATCATTTCCGCATAGGTGCTCTTGAACTGGTTCAGGGTCTGGCAGGTACCGCCGACTTCCCCCTGCTCCATCGCGATCAGGATGTCGGCGAGGCCCTTGTAGCCTTCGATGATCTTGAACCTGGTCCCGATCGTCTTGTTGATCACGGTCGGTACGATACTGTACGCGCTGCCGACACCGGTGGAGCCGACGAGGAGCTCGGTCGTGAAAAGCTGATCGATGCTCCTGATCGGGCTCGATCCCCGCACGGCGCAGATCCGGTTCGGCGTCGAGGTCGCGCCGATCCATCCCATCCGGCGCGGATCGACCCGGACACCTTTCTGGCCGAGCACGGCCTGGCTCGGAATGTTGCGCGAGAAGTCGGCGAGGAC
>Ga0316628_100001997_pt1 | contig 14843 bp, 14 predicted proteins | sample OWC_Aug_M2_C1_D5_FD_207648 | JGI IMG/M metagenome (GOLD analysis project Ga0316628, IMG submission 207648) | Wetland soil microbial communities from Old Woman Creek delta, Ohio, United States - OWC_Aug_M2_C1_D5_C | ecosystem: Environmental > Terrestrial > Soil > Wetlands | place: USA: Ohio... | reverse complement strand
TTCGATCATCAACGGCGTCAACCTGAGCATCGACCCGGGCGAGCGCCACGCCGTCATCGGCCCCAACGGTGCCGGCAAGTCCACGCTTTTCAATCTCATCAGCGGCCGATTCGACGTGAGCTCGGGTCGCATCGAGCTGCACGGCGAAAGCATTACCGGACTCGAGCCCGAGATCATCAATCGCAAAGGGCTGGCACGAAGTTTCCAGATCACCAACATTTTCCCGCGCATGTCCGTCTACGAGAACGTGCGCTGCGCGGTGCTGTGGTCGCAGGGCTATAAATATTCGTTCTGGCATCGGGTCGACGCGTTGGATTCGGTGCGCGAGCGCGCCAGCGAAATCGTCGAGCGCATCGGCATGGCCAAGCTCCGCGACCGGATGGCCGGCGTGCTGACCTACGCGGAGCAGCGCGCGCTCGAAATCGGGGTGACCATCGCCGGCGGGGCGAACGTCATTTTGCTCGACGAGCCGACTGCCGGCATGAGCCGCAGCGAGACCGACGAAGCGGTCGATTTGATCCGCAAGGTGACGGAGGGCCGCACGTTGATCATGGTCGAGCACGACATGAGCGTCGTCTTCAATCTGGCAGACCGTATATCAGTGCTGGTCTACGGCGAAGTGATCGCCACCGGCACGCCTGAAGAAATCCGCGGCAACAAGGCGGTGCAGGAAGCTTATTTGGGAACAGAGCAGCACTAAAACCAGGCAGGAACCACGGAGGACACGGAGGACACGGAGAAGAACACGAGGACAGGACGTATCCATGAAGCTTGCTAGCCAAGATCCGAGTTATGGCCTTCCCTGTGCCGACTTGCATCGCTTTCCGGATTTGCTCCGCGTCCTAAAAGGGTACTCCGACGTGCTACGCACGTAGGGTATCCGTGTCCTCCGTGGTTCAATGTTCTTAATGTCATGCTAGAAGTCAAAGACCTCCACGCCTATTACGGCAAGAGCCATATCCTGCACGGCGTGCATTTGCAGGTCGGTCAGGGTGAGATCGTCAGTCTGCTGGGACGCAACGGCGTCGGCCGATCCACGACCATCAAGGCCATCATGGGGCAGGTCAATTCCACCGGTTCCGTGAAATTCAAAGGCGAGGAACTCAACGGCCAGAAGACCTACATGGTCGCCCGCAAAGGCCTGGGTTATGTGCCCGAGAACCGCGATATTTTTCCATCATTGACCGTGCGGCAGAATCTGCTGCTGGGGATGAAGAGTGCGCGCCAGCAGGGACGCTGGAGCATCAACGACATGTACGCCCTGTTCCCGCGGCTCAAGGAGCGGGCGGATGCGCCGGCCGGCGTCATGTCCGGCGGCGAGCAGCAGATGCTGACTTTGTGCCGCACGCTGATGGGCGATCCCGACCTGGTGATGATCGACGAGCCTACCGAAGGCCTTGCGCCGAAAATCGTCGAGCAGGTCGCCAAACTATTCGAGGAAATCAAGAACCGCGGCGTGTCCATCCTGCTGGTCGAGCAGAAATTGACGATCGCGATGAAGATTTCGCAGCGGCTCTACGTCATGGGCCACGGCAAGATCGTGTTCGAGGGCACGCCCGAAGGGTTGCGTGCGAACGAGGCCGTCCGCAAGGAATGGCTGGAAGTATAGAACCTCCCGATTCCCTACCTGCGATTCGGGCCGTCAAAGGCCCCACATGATCAGGCGCACGGTGAGCGCCAGAGAGGCACCAGCCCAGGGTTTGACACTGGGCGGCAAATCGAGCGGTGCGAGCAGCATTTTTGCCGCCATCGGATAAGGATAATGCTGTTTGACCATGCCGTAAGCGTTTTCGGTCCACGATCGCAGCCGCTGACTGTCGTTGCCCGACTCGGGAAATCGACCCGAAAACACATGCCGGAAAGCACACGCTGCATCATCCCTGCGCACTTCGGCCACCCTGCCCAGAAGGGCCTTCGCCACCTCGTAGCGGCTTAATTTTTCGCGACCCTGATACTTCCTGAAGTAGCGATAGAAGTGTTTGAAATGGCCGATCTCGTCCTCGCCGATGCGGCGCACGATATCCCGCAAGACCGGCTCGTGCGCGTAATCGTGAATGGCACGGTACAGCGTCGCGGTGCCGGTCTCAACCATGCAGCGGGCAGCCATCTCCAGCGCGGGTGTCGGCCCCAGTTCCCCAACCACGCAGTAGTTGGCATAGTCGTCGACGAAAGACTTGAACGTCCTGTCCCAATCGAAGGACGGCCAGACTCTTGCAACATAGGCACGCAACGCCTGACCGTGCTGCAGTTCCTCCGGCTCCCACTGCCCGGTCAACCAATCCCCGACTTCGCTGTCGGTCGAGTAATAGCCCACTAGGTTTGCCGTATAGATGTCGGAGGCAGACTCGATGATGGACGCCGATGCGACGACCGCCATCAAGGCCTCGTCCGCCGCGGCCGCCGTGCAGTCTATGCCGTCATAGTCGATGTCCCGGATTTGCCAGTGCCATGACCTCGCCTCGGTATCCTCCCGGATCGGTGGCGAAGACCGGTCTCCTTCCGCGGACGCCGCCGAATTGGCAGGGGCGCGGCCAACCCGGGACGCGACACCCGATTCGCCGTGGGCCGGATCCTTTGCATCCGAATCAATGCGAGTATCTTTCATCCTGTAATCGTGGCCTCTCGCCCATGTATTCATGCATGAGACAGCCAAAACACAAGGGCATTCCGCATGGCCGCCTGCAACGGATGCCGCCGGCCGGCCAGCAATATCGGGTTTTCCGGCCCCGCTGGAATTGGCCGGGCCCTTGATTGGAAAGCAGGCACGGGCCGTCCGCCGGCATCGCGTGCTCTGCTTCGCGGTTGCCGCCCGAACGGGGCTTTCTGCTATATTTCTGCTGGCGTTGCCTCTTCGGCTGGTCCTCGCCAAAACTCGCCAAAACAATACAACCCCCGAGACTCTGTTCATCATGACCAACCTTATTTCGCATTCTGTTCACAACGGCGTCTGTGTCATCACCCTCGACAATCCGCCGGTCAATGCATTGTCGGTGAACAAAGGCGTGGTGCAGGGCATTCTCGATGCCTTCAAGGAAGGCGATCACGATCACCATGTGCGTGCGTTCGTAATCATCGGCGGCGGGCGCAATTTCAGCGGCGGCGCGGACATCAGCGAATTCGGCAAGCCTTACGACCCGGGCAAGGCGACGCTTGCCGACTTGCTGGCTTACATGGATACCGTGACCAAACCGATCGTCGCCGCCATTTCCGGACCCACCATGGGCGGAGGGCTCGAGCTGGCTTTGACCTGCCATTACCGCGTAGCGCTTACCGGCGCCCAGATCGGATTGCCCGAAGTGAAGCTGGGTATCCTGCCGGGAGCTGGCGGAACCCAGCGCTCTCCGCGGCTGATGGGCGTGGAAAAGGCGCTGGACCTGATGGTCGCCGGCGACCCGATTTCGAGCGAGAAGGCCAGGGAATTCGGTCTGGTCGACGAAGTCGTCGGCACCGACTTGCGTGCGGCGGCAATTTCGTACGCGAACAGACTGCTGAAGGAAAGCCGGGGCGTGCGGCGTGCCAGCCAGTTGAATGCCTCGATCGACCAGGCGGAAGCGTTCTTCGCCGCGGCGCGCGAGCGCATCGGCAAGGCCTGGCGCGGCTATCCCGCGCCGCTGGCGATTGTGACTTGCGTCGAAGCGGCCGTCTCGCAGCCGTTCGCGAAAGGCCTTGCCGTCGAGCGCCAGCAGTTCGAGAAGCTGGTGAAGTCGGAAGAGTCGCGCGCGCTGCGCCATCTTTTCTTCGCCGAGCGCCAGGTCAGCAAGATTCCCGACGTGCCGGAAGATACGCCGGCGCGCGATATCAAATCCGCCGCTCTGATCGGCGCGGGAACCATGGGCGGTGGCATCGCCATGAACTTCGCCAATGCGGGGATTCCGGTGAAGATGCTGGAACTGAACCAGGAGGCCCTCGATAAAGGTCTGGGCATCGTGCGCAAGAATTACGCGGCGACGGTAGCCAAGGGCCGGTTGAGCCAGGAAGCCATGGACAAGCGCATGAGCCTGTTCAGCGGCGTGACGAGTTACGACGACATCAAGGACGTCGACATCGTCATCGAGGCCGTGTTCGAGGACATGGCGGTCAAGAAGCAGGTGTTCGAAAAGCTCGACCAGGTCTGCAAGCCCGGCGCGATTCTCGCCACCAATACCTCGACGTTGGACGTAAACGAAATTGCCGCCATCACCTCGCGTGCGCAGGACGTGCTCGGCCTGCATTTCTTCAGCCCCGCCAATGTCATGAAGCTGCTGGAAGTGGTGCGCGCGAAGAAGACGTCGAAAGACGTGCTCGCCACCGCAATGAAACTGTCCAAGGCCATCAAGAAGGTCGGCGTGGTCGCGGGCGTGTGCGACGGCTTCATCGGCAACCGCATGCTGCATGGCTATTTCCGCGAGGCGGGCTTCTTGCTCGAAGAAGGAGCGCTGCCGCAGCAAGTCGACAAGGTGATCGAGGATTTTGGCTTTGCCATGGGGCCGTTTCGCGTCGGCGACCTGGCCGGGCTCGACGTGGGCTGGTACATCCGCAAGCGTCAGGCGGCAACGCGGCCCGCGCATCTGCGCTATTCAAAGGTGGCGGACCAGGTTTGCGAACTCGGCCGCTTCGGCCAGAAGACGGGGGCAGGGTGGTACCGCTACGAAGCCGGCAACCGCAATCCGATTCCCGATCCGGTCGTTGAAGAGTTGATTGTCAAGGCGTCGAAGGAGGCGGGCATCCAGCGCCGCCAGATCACGGACCAGGAAATCCTCGATCGCTGCATCTACGCGCTGGTCAACGAGGGCGCGAAAATCCTCGAAGAGGGCATCGCGCTGCGCGCGAGCGACATCGACATCGTTTATATCTATGGCTACGGATTTCCTCGCTATCGCGGAGGTCCGATGTTCTACGCCGATACGGCCGGGCTGGACAAGGTGGTGGCATCGGTCAAGCAGTTCCATGCGACCCACGGCGAGTTCTGGAAGCCGGCCGCGCTGCTCGAGAGACTCGCGGCCGAGGGCAAAAAATTCAACGGCTGAAACTCTAATTCGAAGCGCTCACCGCAGAGTTAAATCTGGAGGAAAAAATGACTGAAGCAGTGATCGTATCCACCGCACGCACGCCGCTTTGCAAGAGCTGGAAGGGTGCGCTCAACATGACCCACGGCGCGACCATGGGCGGCCACGTCGTCAAGGCCGCGCTGGAACGCGCGAAGCTCGATCCGGCAGAAGTCGAGGACGTCATCATGGGTTGCGCGAATCCCGAGGGCGCGACCGGCCAGAACATCGCGCGCCAGATCGCGCTGCGTGCCGGGATGCCGGTGACCGTGTCCGGCATGACGGTCAATCGTTTTTGTTCGTCGGGATTGCAGACGGTCGCTCTCGCGGCCCAGCGCATTCTCGCCGGCGAGGCGGACATATTCGTCGCCGGCGGTGTCGAATCCATTTCCTGCGTGCAGAACGAAGCCAACAAGCACATGCTGAAAGAGGCGTGGCTTGAGCAGAACAAGCCGGAGATCTACTGGCCGATGCTGGCTACCGCGGAAATGGTATCGAAGCGTTACAAGATCGGACGCGAAGCGCAGGACCGTTATGGCGTGCAAAGCCAGCAGCGCGCGGCGGCTGCGCGCGCCGCAGGAAAGACCAAAGACGAGATCGTGCCGATTTCCACCACGATGAAAATCGTGGACAAGAATACCGGCCAGGAGTCCACCAGACAGGTGACCGCCGGCGAAGACGAAGGCATCCGCGCCGACACCACTTACGAAGGCGTGTCCCAGATCAAGCCCGCCATCGAGGGCGGCGTCATTGCCGCCGGCAACGCCAGCCAGTTTTCCGACGGCGCTTCGGCGCAGGTGCTGATGAGCGACAGGCTGGCGGCCAGCAAGGGGCTCAGGCCGATGGGCATCTTTCGCGGCTTTGCCGTTGCGGGATGCGAACCCGACGAGATGGGCATCGGTCCGGTCTTCGCAATTCCCAAGCTGCTCAGGAAAGCCGGCAAGAAGATAGAAGACATCGGATTGTGGGAGCTCAATGAGGCCTTTGCGGTGCAGGTGATTTATTGCCGCGACAAGCTGGGCATTCCGGACGACCGGCTCAACGTCAATGGCGGTTCGATCGCTGTGGGACATCCTTATGGCGTAACCGGCAGCCGCCTGATCGGGCACGCATTGATCGAGGGCAAGCGCCGCGGCGTCAAGTACGTCGTGGTGACCATGTGCATCGGCGGTGGCATGGGCGCCGCTGGACTGTTCGAAGTGGTATGACCACCACCTCACCCCGGCCCTCTCCCCCTGAGGCGGAGAGGGTGCTGAAAATCTCGTGATCGCGGACGATCCAGCTTTTAAGCGCCCTCTCCAGCTTGCTGGAGAGGGCGGGGGGTGAGGCAGTGTCCAAGCTGCTCAACCGCCGGGACCTGGATTTCATCCTGTACGAGCTGCTGGACGTCGAGGCGCTGACGCGGCGTGCGCGTTTCGCGGAGCATTCGCGCGAGACCTTCGGTGCGGCGCTCGACACCGCCGCGAAGATAGCGCAAGAGAAATTCACGCCGCACAACCGCAAGGCCGACCTGAACGAGCCCCGCTTCGAGAATGGATGCGTCGAAATCATTCCGGAAGTGGGGGAAGCGCTGGGGGCTTTTCGTGAGGCCGGATTCATGGCGGCCGCGCAGGATTTCGAACTCGGCGGCATGCAACTGCCCTGGACCGTCGCGCAGGCCTGTTTCGCCTGGTTCAACGCGGCCAATATCTCGACTGCCGGCTATGCCTTTCTGACCGTCGCCAACGCCAACCTGATCCGGACTTTCGGTTCGGAGGCGCAAAAGCGAAAGTATCTGCCGTCGCTGCTGTCGGGCCGTTACTTCGGCACGATGTGTCTGTCCGAGCCGCAGGCCGGCTCTTCGTTATCGGACATCCGCACCACGGCGTATCCGAATGAAGACGGCAGCTACCGGCTGGTCGGCAACAAGATGTGGATTTCCGCCGGCGAGCACGAGTTGTCCGAAAACATCGTGCATCTGGTCTTGGCTCGCATCCAGGGTGCGCCGGTGGGCGTCAAGGGCATCTCGCTGTTCATCGTGCCGAAATACCGCGTGAATGACGACGGTACCTTAGTGGGCCGCAACGATGTCGCGCTGGCCGGACTGAACCACAAGATGGGATTTCGGGGCACGACCAATTGCGTTCTCAATTTCGGCGAGCAGGGAGGGGCGCACGCGGAGCTCGTCGGCGAACCGAACAATGGCCTCGCCTGCATGTTCCAGATGATGAACGAGGCACGCATCGGCGTCGGCATGGGGGCGACCGCGCTCGGTTATACCGGATATCTCCATGCGCTCGCCTACGCACGCGAGCGGCCGCAGGGCCGGCTGCCGGGCGGCAAGAATGCGCAGCAGCCGCAGGTCAGGATCATCGAGCATGCCGACGTGAAACGCATGTTGATGGCACAGAAGGCTTACGTCGAAGGCGCGCTGGCGCTTTGCCTTTATTGTTCATCGCTGGTGGATGAGAACCACACGACGGAAGATGAAAAGCTGCGACGCGAGGCGCAGCTTTTGCTGGAGATCCTGACACCGATTGCGAAGTCCTGGCCGTCGCAGTATTGCCTGGAGGCCAACAGCCTGGCCATCCAGGTACACGGCGGATACGGCTACACGCGCGAGTATCCGGTCGAGCAGTTCTATCGCGACAACCGGCTCAATCCGATCCACGAAGGCACCAACGGCATCCAGGCCCTGGATCTTCTCGGACGCAAAGCCGGCATGAACGACGGCGCGGCGATCCAGTTGCTGGCAAGGCAAATCAGTTCCGTGGTACGCGAAGCATTGGCCTGTGATTCGGAGGAATTGCAGCGCTGCGGCACACTGCTCAACGATGCGCTCGATCGGGTCATGTCGGTTACGCGCAGCCTGTTGTGCGTGACCGGGCGCGGCGAAGTGGATCTGGGGCTGGCCAATGCGTCGGTTTATCTCGATCTCGTCGGCCACACCGTTATCGGCTGGATGTGGCTCAGGCAGGCCCTGATTGCAGTGAAAAAGGCGGGAGCGGCCCATGAGGCCGACCGGAATTTCTATCAAGGCAAGCTGCAGGCCTGCGCATTTTTCTTTCGCTGGGAATTGTCGAAGACCAGGCAATGGGCCGAGCTGCTCGAAAGCCTCGATCCGACTTGCCTGGACATGCAGGACGCGTGGTTCTAAATGACCGCGCGGAACGCAAAGGTACGCGAAGGAAGACTTGCATACATCAATTTGAGACAGAGAAAAGGCAGCTCCGGCGTTCGGCGATAATTGCCACGCCATGGGCAATTCCTCGATTCTCGCACCGGCCGGCTTTTTGAATTCCTTCGCGTACCTTTGCGTCGAAAGATTTTTGGGAGTCCTCGTATGAACGTCAAGAAACTGTTCGATCTCTCGGGCAAGGTTGCATTGATCACCGGCGGCTCTCGCGGCCTCGGATTGCAGATCGCCGAGGGCGCCCCGGACTCGTTAGGCGCAGCCCCGCTTGCGGGCAGGGGCGCATAGGGCTTCGGCATTCGTCACAGTCAACAATATCGTCCAAGCATCGGAGCAAATTGTGAACGTCAAGAAACTGTTCGATCTCTCGGGCAAGGTTGCATTGATCACCGGCGGCTCTCGCGGCCTCGGATTGCAGATCGCCGAAGCCCTCGGCGAAATGGGGGCGAAAGTCGCCATTACGGCGCGCAAGGCGGGTGAACTGGAGGAAGCGAAAGTGCATCTGAAAGGCATCGGCATCGACGTGCTGACGGTGGTCAACGATCTGCAGAACACGGATTCGGTAAAGCCGATGGTGGAGCAGGTCCTGAAGAGTTACGGGCAGATCGACATCCTTGTCAACAACGCCGGGGCGGCGTGGGGCGCGCCGGCGGAAGACCATCCGCTGGATGCCTGGTACAAGATCATCAACCTGAATCTCACGGCGGTGTTCCTGATGAGCCAGACGGTCGGCAAGCTCAGCATGATCCCGCGCAAGTATGGCCGCATCATCAATCTTGCTTCGATCGCCGGCCTGGTGGGGACCGATCCTCGCATGATGCCGACCATTGCCTACAATGCCAGCAAGGGCGGCGTGGTCAACTTCACGCGTTCGCTGGCGGTGGAATGGGCGCACCATGGCATCACCGTGAATGCCATCGCACCCGGCGTATTTCCTTCGAAGATGTCGCAAGGCATGATCGACCGGGCCGAGCAGATCATCATGGAAATGACGCCCATGAAACGCCTCGGCACCGACTACGACCTGAAAGGCCTTGCGGTGCTGCTCGCGTCCGATGCATCGGCCTACATAACCGGCCAGATCGTCGCGGTCGACGGCGGCCTGGTGGCAATGTAGCGGGTGGTGAAGAAAGCGATGGCCGCACAAAAGGCAGGGTTCAATATCCATGTACCCTTCGTCGAGCACCTGGGCGTGCGCATTATCGAAAAAGGTGAAGGCATGGTCAGGTTGCGGCTCGAGCCGCGCCCCGAATTGGAGAACAGCTGGGGCTCGGTGCATGGTGGCGTGCTGATGACGCTGCTCGATGTTGCGCTGGCGAGCGCCGGGCGTTCCCTGGATGACAAGTGTAATGGCGCCCTGACAGTGGAGATGAAGGTGAATTTCATCGCCGCCGCGACCGGAGCGGTGCTCGGCGAGGGCCGTGCCCAGCGCGCCGGCCGCTCGCTGATTTTCTCGGAGGGCGAACTGCGCAGCGAGGACGGTACTTTGCTTGCCAAGGCCACCGGTACCTTCAAACTGCTTTACCCCAAATCGGAGAACTAGACACCTATGGCACTGGACCCGCAAGTCGAAATCATCCTTGGGCTGGCGAAGCAGGCCAACCTGCCCGAGGTCTGGCAACTCACCCCCGACCAGGGGCGCGAGCAATATCTGACGCGCGTCAACAAACTGAAATTCAGCGAGGCGATTTTCCGCACCGAGGACCGGCGCATAGCGGGACCCGGCAGTGACATCGCGCTGCGCATCTACACGCCGCGCGAACCCGGGGCCGGCGAAAAACTTCCTGTGCTGATGTGGTTTCACGGCGGCGGCTTCGTGATCGGTTCGCTCGAAACCCACGATTCCGTCTGTCGCATGCTCGCCAACCGCGCAGACTGTATCGTCGTGGCAGTCGACTATCGCCTGGCGCCGGAATCCAGATTTCCGGCGGCGGTGGAAGATTGCGCAGCGGCGCTGAAATGGGCCGCGCTGCATGCCGTCGAATTCGGCGGGGATGCATCGTGCATCGCCGTCGGCGGAGACAGTGCGGGCGCGAATCTGGCCACCGTGATCGCGATCCTGGCGCGAGACGCGGCACACCCGAAGCTGGCGTTCCAGTTGCTGATCTATCCGTGCGTGGCGCCGGAGCCGGAAACCGGGTCACATCACAAATTCAAGGAAGGCTACATTCTCTCGCGCAATTCGATCACATGGTTCTATCGCCAGTATCTGCGCAGCGGCAAGGATGCGAACGACTTCCGTTTCGCCCCGCTGATCCTGGACGATCTGTCGGGCCTGCCCCCCTCCCTGATCATCGTCGCCGGCTACGATCCTCTGCGCGACGAAGGCGTGGAATACGCGAGGAAGATGATCGAAGCCGGAAACCGCGTGCAGCTTTCCAACTACGAAGGCATGGTCCACGGCTTTTATCTGATGGGGGGCGCGGTCGATGCAGCGCGGCGCGCCGTGGCAGAATCGGCGCAAGCCCTGCGCGAGGCATTCGACAACGCGCGCGGGATCGGTCGCAAACTGTCCAAAACGGCGTGACATACGGGAGATTGACAGACATGGGCAAACTGAATGGCAAGGTCGCCTGGATCACAGGCGCGGGTACCGGCATCGGCCTGGCGGGCGCGCAGGCGCTGGCGGAAGCAGGAGCCATCGTCGTGATGTCCGGGCGCCGCAAGGAAGTACTGGCGCCGGAGGCGGAAAAAATCCGCATCAAGGGCGGGACGGCCGAAGTGGAGGCGCTCGATGTTTCCGATGCCAAGGCCGTGAAGAAGGCGGCCGATGGCATTCTTTCCCGCCATGGGCGCGTCGACATATTGCTCAACAGTGCAGGACTCAACACGACGAACCGCTACTGGAAGAACCAGACCGTCGAGGGCTGGCGGGACGTGGTCGGCATCAATCTCGACGGCTCGTTTTACACGATTCACGCGGTGCTGCCGGCGATGCGCGCGAAAAAGGACGGGCTGATCATCAACGTATCCTCATGGGCCGGCGTTTTCCATCCCAAGCTGACCGGGGCCGCGTACAACGGCAGCAAGCACGCCGTCACGGCCATGACCGAGACCATCAACATGGAAGAGTGCGCGAACGGCATTCGGGCCTGCGCGATCTGCCCCGCCGAAGTGGCAACACCGATCATGGACCGGCGCCCGGTGCCGCCGAGCGCAGCGGACCGCGCAAAAATGCTTCAGCCCGAAGACCTCGGCGATACCATCCGTTTCATCGCCGAAATGCCGGCCCACGCCTGCATCAATCAGCTGATCATCAGTCCGACCTGGAACCGGATGTATATCGAAAACCTTTAGATGCCGACGAAGCGGGCTGGGCACTGCCCGGCATGAGTGCGACGCTGTTCAGAAACGTCAGGGTTCTGGATTGCACCGGCGGGCCGGCTTTCGCCGGATCGGCGTGCATGGAAGGCAGCAGGATCGCCGCAGTCGTTCCGGCAGGTGCGCCGCATGCTCGCGCCGGCTTTACCAGTTGCTCCAGTGCCGCGGCGGCGAAGCCCGGGCTGGACGTCGCGCCGGTGCTCGCCACCTCCACGCGACATTGAACGAGGTTTCGCCGTGGGGCATCACCCGGCAAATCGCCGAGGAATGCGGTGTAGCGCACGAGCTCAAGCGCGGCATCGAGAACTTGAAAGACCTGCACCGGCGCGGCGTGCACGAGCTGATCGGCGGAGATTACGGGTTCGCCTGGAATCCGGTTGGAACCAACGCGCGCGATACCGGTCATTTGGTGGGGAGGCTGGATTTTAGCCGATGGATGCGATCATGGCCGCCACGCGTTTGGGCGGGCAGATCATGGGTATGGGCGACAGGCTCGGCCAGATCCACCCCGGGTACCTTGCGGATCTGCTGCTGGTCGACGGAGATCCCATCGAAAATATCGCCATCCTGCAACGGCGCGATCGCCTCCTTGCGATCATGAAATGCGGGGTATTCTGGAATTCACCCGGACACGGGATCGTGGGCGCCCGAAGGTAGTCCGCTTCACGGAGTTTTTGTTGTTTACATTGTTGCGTTGTGCCGTTGCCGCCATCGCGCCGTTGATTCTGTTGTCGCCCGCACAGGCACAGACGCAGCCGCGTCCTGTCAGCGATCGTCAGGACCTCATCAACTGGTACTACGCGGCGACTTTCGGTACCGGCATTTATACCTCCGGCGACCGCTCGGTCAGCGTCCTGGAACTGCCATTCTCGCGCGCGCTGAAAACCGTTGCCGACGACGGTTCGGGACTCAAGTTCAAAGTCTCGACCACGCTCGGCTTTTACGACTACAACGTCGGCACCGTCTTCAACGGCAACATTCCCCACCGGATCAGCACGCTCAGCGTGCTGCCCGGCCTCGAATGGGAATTCCCGCTAAACCAGCGCTGGACCCTCCGGCCTTATGCCGATGCGGGCGTCGGCCAGGAACTGGCCGGTCGTGAATCCGCCTGGATCTATGACTTCGGCGTCAAGAGCCGCTATTTGTTCGCGCAGGACAACGGGGTCGAATTCTCGCTGGTCAATTCACTGACCTCGGCCGGCTATCGTCCGCGCGGCGGACCGGCCGAGCCGTTCGGCTATCTGGCAACAGGATTGGACATTACGATTCCGACCGAGGGCACCTTGTTTGGACGGGAGGTGTACATCGGTTTCACCCCGGTCTATTACCACTACTTCAGTCACCTCAGCTTTGCCGAGTTCGACAATCCCCAGAATCGGATAGGCGAAGAAGTCGAGCTTGCCATCAGCATCCTCACGCGCAAGCCGTGGTCACTGAAGTTTTTCGACGTGGATCGCATCGGCCTGGCCATACACAGCACCGGCGATATCTTCGGCGTGAGCCTGTTTACGTCGTTGCCGTTCTGAACATCGACAACGGGCTCCGACCTGCATCGGGACGACAGGCGTTACTTTGTCGCGGCAACGCGGCCCTGGATTCGATCTCAAGTGGCTTCGAATGGGTTCAAATGGACGCGATTGTGCTGTTCCGTGACCAGGGGGCGGGTTGGCATGATGACTGCCGTCCATGCAATCGATCCTTTGCCGTCGACGGGCGGTGCCGCATAACACACTGTTAGTTATGACTTTAGTGGTTCCGCGTTGAAGGATATCTGACTATTTTCGTGCGGTTCCATGCATTGGGCACGGCTATTGCGCCGTCGAGGTGTGAACTCGCCATTCCATCCAGTATGGTGCGTTTCACTCAATCACAGACAAGGACGTCGCCAAATGAAACCTGTTCAGAAGGGCTTTACGCTAATCGAGCTGATGATCGTAGTTGCGATCATCGGCATTCTTGCAGCCGTTGCGCTGCCTGCCTACCAGGACTACACCGCACGGGCCAAGATGTCGGAAGCCATCCTGGCCGCCTCGGCTTGCCGTACCAGTATCACGGAAACCGTGCAGTCGGCGAGCACTCTGCCGGCCGCTGGACTGTGGGGTTGCGAGTCGAGCTCTTCCACGCTCCAGGTATCCAAGTACGTGACGTCGATCAAGACGAGCGCCGCGGGCGAAATCCGCGTCGCGGTTACCGGCATCAACGCCACTAACATCGACGGCAATGCCATCATCCTGCAACCGTCCAAGGCTCCTACAACTGCCGTGGCTCCGGCCGTCGGCGATGCGGTGGCCAGCTGGTTGTGCGGCCCGGATCCGGCGAACGCGAAGGACATCGCCAAGTACTTGCCGGGTTCCTGCCGTGCGCCGATCACGGTGTACAGCGGCACCTTCTCTTCCAGCACCTGATCGACGATGTTCCAAAAAGCTCGCGGATCGCAGGTGCAACGGTCATAGCTTAAAGATCAAGTCGAGCGCTTGATGGTGGTCGGGGACGACGAATCCCCGACCAATTGCGCGGGGGGGCCCTAGGCCCTCCTTTTTTTCGTGCCGAATTGCAGAACAACCGAACGGCGAAAGCCGTATTGGCCCCTGATCGCCGGCCGTGAGGCTGCGCTTCCATTTCCCCGAGCGAAAGGGAAGCAGACGGCGAGCCCCGAAAAGAAGGGACCAGGGCCATCACTCGGCACCATCGCATGGGCGAGCATCTCCCCGATCCGAGCTACTGCTTGCCCTGGCGAGCCGATCTGACCGGAAGCGGGCGCGGTGCTAGGCAAGCTTGACGAGTTGCTTGCCGAGGTTCTGACCTTTCAGCAACCCGATAAATGCCTTCGGTGCACTCTGCAGCCCCTCAGCGACCGTCTCGTGGTATCTGATTTTTCCCTGGGAGACCCATTTGGCCAGTTGTGAAACCGCCCTGCCATAAAGATCCTGGCGGTCGAAGACGATGAAGCCCTGCAGCTTCACCCGGTTCACCAGCAAGGAGCGCATCATCTTCGTACCGTAGGGTTCCGTCGCGTTGTAGTCTGAGATCATGCCGCACAGGGCCACGCGCGAAAAAGGATTCAGCACGCGGAATGCGGCGTCCATGACTTCGCCGCCGACATTCTCGAAATAATTGTCCACGCCGTTCGGGCACGCGGCCTTCAGGTCGTCGATCAGTTTTCCCGCCTTGTAGTCCACGCAGGCATCGAAGCCGAGTTCCTTCACGGCGAATTCGCATTTCTTCGCGCCGCCGGCGATGCCAACGGCACGGCATCCCTGCAGTTTCGCCAGTTGCCCGACCACGCCGCCGACCGCGCCGCTGGCGGCGGACACCAGCACGGTTTC
>Ga0316628_100001996_pt1 | contig 14848 bp, 13 predicted proteins | sample OWC_Aug_M2_C1_D5_FD_207648 | JGI IMG/M metagenome (GOLD analysis project Ga0316628, IMG submission 207648) | Wetland soil microbial communities from Old Woman Creek delta, Ohio, United States - OWC_Aug_M2_C1_D5_C | ecosystem: Environmental > Terrestrial > Soil > Wetlands | place: USA: Ohio... | reverse complement strand
CATGGGGCTTCTTGTCAAGAAATAAAAATCTATTTATTTTAAAAAGGTGATTAATAGATTAGCATGCTGACTGATGTATGCTTGCGTCGCAAGCATACATCAGTCAGCATGCTTTGTCAAGGGCTATTTTTGAATTGACCGCATAATATGTATTGGACACTTATTTGATTGAAAATATCTATATATAATAAAAATCGCATAAAGGGTCTTGCATCCGCCCAAGGAATCCGATAAAATTGGTCGGGATAAAACGATATCCCCGAATCCGGGTGTCAAGGATTTGATGATGCGAAACCTCGTCATTCTCGGAGCCGGGACGGGCGGGACCGTCATGGCCAACCACCTCCGCCGGCGCCTGCCGAAGCAGGAGTGGGCGATCACCATCGTCGACCGGAACGATGAGCATTACTACCAGCCCGGCTTTCTGTTCATCCCCTTCGGCTTCCTGCGGAGGAAGAATATCGTTAAACCCAAGTCGAAGTTCATTCCCAAGGGCGTCGATTTCCTTGTCGCCGAGGCCGACCGGATCGTCCCCGGAGAAAATCGGGTGTTCCTCAAGGACGGCCGTATTCTTCCCTACGACATCCTGATCGTCGCCACCGGGGCGGAGATCGTCCCGGCCGAAACGCCTGGGATGCTCGACGGCTGGCGCGATACGATATTCGATTTCTACACGCCCGACGGAGCCGAGGCCTTGGGCGCCAAGCTCAAGACCTTCCCGGGAGGAACCCTCGTCGTTCACGTCAACGAAACCCCGATCAAGTGCCCCGTCGCCCCTTTGGAATTCGCCTTCTTCTGCGACGACTGCCTGCGCCGGCACGGGAAACGGGATAAGGTCGAAATCGTCTTCGTCACTCCGCTTTCGGCCGCCTTCACCAAGCCGGTCGCTTCGAAGGTCCTGGGCAACCTGCTCGAAAAGAAGAACATCCGGATGGTCACCGATTTCAACGCCGAGCGAATTGATGCCGCGGGCCGGAAAATCGTTTGTTATGACGGCCGGGAAGTCCCCTACGACCTCCTCGTCACCATCCCGACGAACATGGGCTCGGAGCTGATCGAGCGCTCGGGAATGGGGGACGAGTTCCGCTTTCTCCCGACCGACCCCAAGACCCTCCGCTCGAAGAAATATGCCAATGTCTTCGCCCTCGGCGACGCCACCGACGTCCCGGCCTCCAAGGCCGGCTCGGTCGTCCATTTCCAGTCCGAGATCCTGACCGAAAACATCCTCCGGGCGATCGACGGCCGGGAGCTCGAGCCGGCGTTCGACGGGCATGCCAATTGCTTCGTGGAGATGGGCAAGGGGAAGGCCGTCCTGATCGATTTCAATTACGAGACTGAACCCCTGCCGGGCCGGTTTCCCTTCCCTTTCATCGGGCCGATGCCGCTGCTCAAGCCCAGCCGTCTGAACCACTGGGGAAAACTGGCCTTCCGCTGGATGTACTGGCATCTGCTGCTCCGGGGACGGAAGATTCCTTTTGTTCCGGCCCGGATGAAAATGACCGGAAAGAAACGCCCGGACGCCGCTTCGGGCGGTTCGAAATAACCGCGAATCCGCGAAGGAGAGCGACATGGCCAAGAAAGTGCTTGGAAACGCAACCGTCGATGTCGATGCCGAGGGCTTCCTGACCGATTTCTCCCAATGGACGCGCGCCGTCGCCGCGGCCATCGCCGCCGAGGAAGGGATCGCCGAGCTCGGGCCCGTCCACTGGAAGGTCATCGAATTCATGCAGAAGGAATTCAAGGAGAACGGTCAAGTGCCGAGCGTCCGCCGGCTCAACAAGTCCGGCGTCGTCACCACCAAGGAGCTTTACGAGATGTTTCCCGGCGGACCGGCCAAAAAGGCGGCCAAGATCGCCGGACTGAAAAAGCCCGAGGGCTGCGTCTGAAGGACGGGGCCGGAATATTCGAGGAAGGATCATGGAAGACAAAATCAGGAAAGTCTCGATCATCATCTCTAAAGGCAGTCTGGACGGCGTCTACCCCGGCCTGATCATGGCCAACGGGGCCCGGATGGAGGGCATCGAGGCCAACCTCTTTTTCACCTTTTTCGGGTTGGACGCGATCATCACGAAACGAATGGGCAAGATCAAGATCGCCACGGTCGGCAACCCGGGGATGCACATGCCCAGCCTCCTGGGCATCCTCCCGGGCTTTTCGGCCATGGCCACGTCCATGATGAATAAAACCATGGACAAGATCGACATTCCGCCCGTCCCCGAATTCATCGAGATGATCGCCGACGCCGGCTGCAAGCTCTACGCCTGCAAGGCCACCGTCGATATGTTCAAGCTGAAAAAAGAGGACTTCTGCCCGCAGGTGGACTCGATCATCAACGTCGGCCGGTTTTACGAGATTGCGGCCGGAGGCCACATCATCTTCACCTGAGGCGGGGCGGCGGGTTCCCCGGCCTGATCCCCGGTCTTACTTCATGATGTTGAGGAAGACCGTGATAATCAAGGCGTTGGTGAAGTCGATGAAGAACGCCCCGACCATAGGAACGACCAGGAAGGCCCGCGGCGCCCGGCCGTACTTGTCGACGAGAACTTTCATATTGGCCATGGCGTTGGCCGTCGTCCCCATCATGAAGCCGAAGAATCCGCCGGACATGACCGCGGCTTCGTAATCCTTGCCCATCAGCTTGAAGAGGGGCCAGAGGCAGACGACGACGAGCAGGAGGATCTGGCCGACCAGGACGACGAAGAGAGGCAGGACCAGCCCGGCCAGCTCCCAGAGCTTCAGGGTCATGAGGGCCATGACCAGGAACAGCGACAGGGCGACATGACCGAGGTCGTCCAGCGTTCGCTGGGAGAGCCCGAACCAATGGGTGAAATCGTCCACGTTGCGGATGATGGCGGCGACGAACATGGCCCCGATATAGGCGGGGAAAGTGAAGCCGAGGGCGGCGAACCCCTTGCTCAACCAGGACCCGATCCACATCGCCGCGAGAAGGACGACGAGGTTCTTGAGCAGGACGTAGGCCTGCTCATCCTCGCCGCCCGGGGCTTCGGCCTTGGGTTCGGCCAGCTTGTCCTCGACGACCTGCTCGGCGATGACGATGGGAGCCTCACCCTTGTGGGCATGGGCTTTCCGCAGCTTATGACGCTCGATCAGCCGCGTCGCCGTCGGCCCGCCCAGCAAGCCTCCCGAAACAATCCCGAACATCGCCGCGGCCACGGCGATCGTCGCCGCGCCGGCGACTCCGGCTTGTTCGAAGAGGGGAGAGAAGGCCAGTCCGGTGGCCGGCCCGCCGGTCAGGGTCACCGAGCCGCTGAGAACGCCGAAGAGGGGGTGAAGTCCGAACAGGACGGCGATGCCCGCCCCGAGGATGTTCTGGAAAACGGCGACCACGGTGGCGATGATGAAAAACAGGACGACCTGAGGCCCGCCCACCTTGAGCAGCGAGAAGCTCGCCCCGAAGCCGATCGTCGTGAAAAAGGCGATCATCAGGGGCGTTTGGAGGGTCGTGTCGAACGTCAGCAGGGTCACGTCGTACTGCCGGGCGATCAGGACGGCCACGGCCACGAGCAGCCCGCCGACGACCGGCGCCGGAATGTTGTACCGGGACAGCGGCCGGATCCACCGGCAGAGGGCGTATCCGGCGAAGAGAATGACGCCGGCGAAGGCGACGGTTTGGATCATATCGAGGTTCAACATCCGGGCGTTCCTTTCCGGCGGAGTTTCCAGAAATAATAAACGGGAATTCCGATCGCGATGATGCCCAGCCCGGCGAAGGAATTCCAGAATTGCTTGACGAGCGAATTGGCGGTCAGCAGGACCACGCCGAGGATAAACAGGATTGGCGTCACCGGATAACCCCAGGCCTTGTACGGCCGGGGCCGGCCGGGATCCTTGCGGCGCATGACCATCACCCCGGCCACGGCCAGGCCCATGAATATCCAATACCCGAACATGACGAAGGTCAGCAGCTGCTCGAACGTGCCGCTGGCGCAGAGGACGCAGCCCCAGGCGGCGAAGACGATGATCGCCGTGGAGGGGGTGCGGTAGCGCGGATTTACCCGGGCCATCGACTTGAAGAAGAACCCGTCCTTGGCCATGGCATAAAGGGCCCGCGGAGCGGTCAGGACGTGGCTGTTGGCCGTCCCGAAGATGGACATCAGGATGATGACCGAGGTGACCGAGGCGCCCAGCGGCCCGATCGCGGCCCGCATGACGTCGGAGGCGATGTGCTCGGACTTGGCCATGTCCGCAGCGGGAAGGACGTAAAGGTAGGCCAGGTTGGCGATCAAGTAAAGAAAGACGACGACGACGGTCCCGATCAGCAGGCCCAGGGGAAACGTTCTCTTGGGGCGGCGGACTTCGCCGACGCTGTAGGTGCTGTTTTCCCAACCCTTGTAGGCCCAGAGGGCGGCGATCAGGGCGATGCCGAAATTGCCGACCGTGCTTCCGGGCGGACGGGCCGAGGCCGGCGTCGACTGGTAGTTCCCGACGCTCCCTCCGGCGAAAAGGAAGACGAGCGTGCAGATGCCGATCAGGGCGACGAATTTAACCGCGGTCAGGACGTTCATCAAGCCCGCGCCCTTGCGGACGCCGAGGACGTTGATCACGGTCAGGATCAGGATGATCGCGACGGCCACCGCTTTTTCCGCGAGGGGGGAAAGCCGCACGAAATACGTCAGGTACTTGGAGGAAAAGGCCACGGCCAGGGTGGCCATCGATCCGGACCCGATCACGAGAAACAGCGACCAGCCGAAGAGAAAGGCGGGCATGGGGCCGTAGGCTTCGCGAAGATGGACGTAGATGCCGCCGGCGTCGGATTGGGCCGCGCCCAGCTCGGCCAGCGAAAGCGCTCCCGACAGGCACAGAACCCCGCCGACGATCCAGACCGCCAGGATGAGCTCCGGCGTTCCGACCATTCCGGCGACGACGGGCGGATTGACGAAAATCCCGGATCCGATCATCGTCCCGACGACGATCCCGACGACGCTGAAAATGCCCAGGACCCGGGGAAGCTCGTGGACGGAGCCGCCGGGCGCGGGAGGACTCGAGCCGCGTTTCGACATGGGCGTATTAGAATGGATTTCCCGAGGGCCTGTCAATGCGAAGCCGACGCGGGCCGCCTTGACACGCCTCCGGCTCGGACTTATTCTGATTTGGCCTCCATCACATGACTGAAGCCATCGTTTTATATGCTCTCGCCGTCGCCCTGACGGCCTTTCTTGCGGCGTTCTCTTATCGCTTATCCCGTCGCTACTATCCCGATTCGTATCTGAATTTCAATTTCCTGCATTTGACCTTCTTTGGCCTGGGATTTTTCGCCTCGCGGCCGATTCCGTCCTTGATCCATCAGGCCCTCCAAATGAATGACCGGCAGCGCCAGTTCTTTTCGGCCGTCAACCTCACCTTCATCCTCCTGCCGCTGATGGTTCTGGTTCTTTATCTTCAAATCCGCTTCGTCGCGGCCTGGCTTGAAATCAAAATCACGAGAATTTTCATCGTTCTCTATTTTTCTCTTTTCGGCGCATACGGGATCGTCTTCGGAGGCATGGTTTTCCTCTTTCTCAAGAGGGGAACGGTCCCGGCGGCCGCCGTGGTCTTCCTCCAGAGCCGGGATTGGATTTTCACGCTCCTCGATTTCTCCATCTTCGTCTGGATGATTTTTTATTCCCGGCGCCTGACCGATCCCGCCCGCAGGCGGGGCGTCGGGATTTACGGCTGCTTGGGATTCCTCGGCCTGGCCGTTTACAACCTGGTCTCGCTGGCCGGACTCTCGGGCGTGCCGCAGGCGCTGCTTCTCCTGGCCCAGCCGATACCGGCCCTGGTCTACCTCGCCCGGCAGGCCAAGACGGAGAGGGGTCGTCGTCCCGCGATCGGCGACACGGAGCTGGACCTGGGCGCCGCCGCCTTCCGGATTTCGGCCCGGGAAAGGGAAATCATCCGTCTCATCGGCCGGGGGCTGAGCAACTCCGAAATCGCCGAGAGCCTTTTCTTGTCGCCCCATACGGTGAAAAACCAGATCCACGCCCTTTTCCTGAAGCTTGAAGTTAAAAACCGCGTCCAGCTGATCAACCTTTTCCGGACATCCCCGGACAGGTTTCCCGATGGAACCCGGGCGCTCTCCGCCTCGGCTCGGGATTAAAGGCCCTCCGCCGTCGCGACATACACCCCCCAAAGGCCCGAGTCGGGATCGGGTCGCAGGAAGTAGACGCGGCCGTCGACGATTTTGAAAAAAGCCGTGCCGCAAACTCGCGCTTCGGTCTCCGCGTCGGCTCCGACAGGCAGGAGGACGTCCTTGAAGATGCGGCCTCGAGCGTCGATCAGGAGGAACTGAGCCTCGTCGCCCTGCTGTCGGAATGTCCGGACGAGGGCGGCGTCTCCATAAGCCTGCACTTCGCGCAAGGCCGGCGTGAACTCGGTGAAGACGATCGACCAGATTTCCCGCAGCTTTTCCCAGGAACCGGTCATGGCGATCATGGTCGCGACCCTTTTTTCACCGCGAAGCATGGCCATGGTGTGTTCCCGGTCGGCTGCCGTCACCGGAATCGGGCTCCAGGCGGATTTGGCCGTCGCGACTTCCCGGCCATCGGCGTCGAAGACGCAGACGAGGGCGCCTTCGGGGCTTTTTTCGACGAAGATTTTATCCCCGGCAACGGCGAAATGGAGAAGATCTCCGGGATATTCGGTCTCGAATCCCTTGGGCGTCCGCTGCTGGAACCACTTTTGGCGGAAGATCTCCTTGGTTTCTTTCAGATCGGCATCGTAAAGAACGATCCGGATCTCCTGGAGGGGCGGATTCCCGGTCACGATCATGCTTTTGGCCGCGTAGCCCTTGCCGACGGGGATGAACCAGGTCGTGTTCTCAGGTTTTGCTTTTTCCTCCAGCAGGCGGCCGTCCGGCGTGAAGAAAATGATCTTGTTGTCATCCTCGGCCATGATTTTTCCGGAAACCACCCGAACGGTTTGGTCCCATTGGTGTCTGGGCGAGAGTAATCCGGCTCCCCGGCCGGCTCCACAAAACGTCCGCTTGAAGGTCAAATCAGGCAGCGAATAGACGGCAATCGTTCCCCCGCTCAGGACGAACATCTCGGAGGCGGTGAAATCGACAGAATCGGGATCGATCCCCAGAGGCAGGGCGCCCAATTTCTTCGACGCTCCGGCCGCCGCGAGAGAAAGGCAAAGCGTTAGGGCCAACGTCCACTTCATGCGATCCATGCGGTTTTCTCCTAGATGAACTTCACCCATAAGTATCGGCCCGGCAAGCGGAAAGGCAATGGAGCGGGAGTACCGATTTGCGGAAAAGGAATAAAGTTTATCCCTGCATCATGATGTGGGCGAAGACCTTGGCGTCGCCGATCATGTTGTCGATGACGCAGTATTCATTGGGCTGGTGGGCGGTATCGTCGATCTTCGACCAGCAGGCCGCCTCGTATCCGGCCCTCCGGAAATAGGCGGCCACGGTCCCGCCCCCGATCCCGATGGCCCGGCTGTCCTTGTCGTAGACGTCCTTGACCGCTTTCTTCAAGGCGACGACGACCGGGGCGTCGGGCGGCGTCGGGGGAGCGGCCTCGGCCCGCTGCATGTGCTCGGACGTGATCGTGACGCCGAATTTCTTCTCGATCCGGTCGGCCGCCGCCCGGATCCAATCCTCGACCTGCTTGATCGGATAGACCGGAAGGATCCGGCAATCCAGGCAGAAGACGTCCTCGCCGGGGATCGTGTTGATATTCGGGACGTTGGCCTCCTTCTTCGTCGGCTCGAACGTGGAAATGGGCGGATCGAAGAGGGGGTTGACTTCCGGAAAGGCCTGGTAGAGCTTGTCCAGCTCGACGGCGAAATAAGAGGCGGCCTTGAAAGCGTTGATCCCGCGTTCGGGGGTTGAGCCGTGCGTCTGCCGGCCCTGGGTTTTAAACTTGAGCCAGAGGATGCTTTTTTCGGCGACTTCGATGTCCGTTCCATCCTCCACGCCGGCGTCCGGGACGATGATGAGGTCGCCCTTGCGGAAGGCGTCCGACTTTTTCAGAACATATCCGATCCCGTTGGCGCTTCCGGTTTCCTCGTCGGCGACGATGGCCAATCCCACGTCGAAGGCGGGTTTGAGGCCGAGGTCTTGGAAAGCCTTGACCGCGAAGATGGACGCGACCAGGTCCTGCTGGTTGTCCTCGACGCCGCGGCCATAGATTTTTCCGGATTCGACCCAGGGCTTGTAGGGATCGCCGCTCCAGAGGGACATCTCGCCCGGCGGCACGACATCCATGTGGGTCATGATCCAGATCGTTTTCTCATGGCTTCGGCCCCGGCTAAAGGCCAGGATGTTGGGCCGATAGCCGGCGGGGGCGTCGACGTCAGGGGTTTTGATGAGTTGGATGTCCTCGAAGCCCGAATCCTTGAGATAGGCGAGGAGGAATTCGGCTTTCCGGGCCTCGCCCTCGCCGCCCGACGAGGGGGCGACGGCCGGGATGGATCCGAGCCTGATCTGGAGGTCGATCATCTCGTTGCGATACTGTTCCAGGCGGCGGGCGATGGCCTCGAAAGACATCCACGTTCTCCTTTCCGTTACCGACCTTTTATAACACTCCGCCTTTCCCGACGCAAATGCTCCCGGCCGGCGAATTGACAGGGTCGAACGGATAGCATACATTTACGAAAAATGCGCATCGGCTTCGACGTCCGCCCTTTCCTCAGGCAGGAAACCGGCGTCGGCGTCTATTTCAAGAACCTTCTGTTCGAGCTGGCCGGCCTCGACCGGGACAACGAGTACTGCCTGTTCTCGGCCTCCTGGAAGGACCGCTTCCCGAGAGAGAAGATCCCGCCGTTTTCGAGGCTTCGGTTCGTCGATAAAAAATGGCCGGTCCGGTTCGTGAACGCGGCCTGGGACCGGTTCGGCAGGCCGCGCCTGGACCGGATTTTCGGCGGACGGCTGGACCTGGCCCATTCCCCGACGCCGCTTCGCTTGCCCGCCTCCGGCCGGTCGATCGTCACGGTCTGCGACCTGTTTTTCATGGAAGAGCCGGAGAAGGCGGACCGGGAAGCCCGGGCCCGGTTTCTCAAGCGAACCGAGGCCTCGCTCCGGGCGGCCGACGGCGTCGTCACGATCTCGGAATACAGCGCCGGGGCGATCCGGGAACGGTTCGGCCTCGATCCCGGCAAAATCAAGGTGACGCATCTCGGCTTGGACGGCTTTCTGGCGGGGGTCGCTTCGCCCGATGATATCGCCGGAATCCGCCGAAAGCTCGACCTGCCGGGCGGGTTTCTGTTGTTTGTCGGGGCGCTCGAGCCGCGCAAGAACGTCCCGGCCTTGATCGAAGCCCTTGCCCTGGTCAAGGCCAAACGCGGTCCGATCCCCTTGATTCTGGCCGGCCGCTCCGGCGGCGACGTCGAAGCCGTCGAACGTACGATCGAGCTGCGGGGCCTTTTAACCCAGGTCCGTCGGCCGGGGTATCTTTCCGAGATCGAGGTGCGGGCCCTCTACCAGTCGGCCTCGGCCCTGGTGTTCCCCTCGTTGGCTGAGGGGTTCGGGCTTCCCTTACTCGAAGCCATGGCCGCCGGCCTTCCGGCCGCTGTTTCCGACGCCGGCGCCCTGCCCGAAATCGGCGGCGACGCGGCCTTGTATTTCAAGCCGGAGGATCCGGAGGACATCGCCCGGACGATTCTCCGGATCCTGGATGACGAGCCGCTGCGGGAGGAATTGAAACGCCGGGGAACCGGCCGGGCAGCCCGGTTCAGCTGGCGACGAACCGCCGAAGCCACGCTCGATTTTTATCGAAAGACCGCGAGGAACTCATGATATCCGTTCTCTTCGTTTCCCATTCGGCCGAGCTCAACGGAGCCGAATTGTGGCTCCTGGAGACTCTTCGGCGCCTCGACCGGAAGCTCTTCGCCCCATCCCTGGTCCTTCCCCGGCAAGGGCCGCTCGGACCGGCGGCTGAAAAGGCAGGGGTCCCGGTCACCGTCATCCCCATGAAATGGTGGGTGACCGAAAAATCGCGGGTCTGGCGCCAGCCCGTCGCCTGGGCCCTGAACCGCCGGGCCGTCCGGAAAATCGCCGCCTTGGCCCGGGAGCGGAAGGCCGAGGTCATCTTTTCCAACTCCTCGGCCATGTTCGGCGGGGCCCTGGCCGCCCGCCGGGTCGGCCTCCCCCATATCTGGTCGATCCACGAAATTCTCGCCGGCGAACAGGCCTTTCTTCATTACCTCCGCGGGACCAAGGCCCTGATCCGGTTCATCCTCGACCGTTCGAACAAGGTGATCGTCAACTCCGAACGGACGCGCGCGGCTTTTCCCGAATCGGACAAGCTTGTCCTCATTTACAACGGCTTGACCATCCGGGAGGGCGATCCCGAGCTCCGTCACATCATCCGGGCCGAGTTCGCCCTGGAGGACGGGAGCCGGGCCATCGGCATCATCGGGAAGCTGTACCCGGGCAAGGGCCAGATGGAAGTCCTCAAAGCCTTCGTCCTGATCGCCGCCCGGTATCCCGACTTGAAGCTCGTCTTCATGGGATCCTCGACCAATGCCAAGTACGAGGCCGAGCTCCGGCGGTACATCCGCCACAATCGCGTCTTCAAGCGGGTCTTTTTCGCCGGATTCCGGTCCGACCTGACCGAGGTCCTCCAGACGTTGTCCGTGGTTGTCGTGGCCTCGGTCGTCGATTCGTTCGGCCGGGCGGCGCTGGAGGCGATGGCCGCCGGTGTGCCGGTCCTGGCCATCAAGGCCGGCGGTCTTCCCGAGATCGTTCAACACGGCGAAAACGGATATCTGGCGGATTCCCGGGCCCCCGAGGTTCTGGCCGCGGCGTTGTCGGAGATCCTGGATCATCCCGAGCTCTGGCCGGCGATCACGAAAAACGGATTCCGGACGGTCCGGGAGAAGTTTTCCGGGGAACGCCAGGTCAAGGACATCGAGCGGGTGATCCTGGACGTCTGCGGGCGGACGCTCCTCGTCCCTCCGCCGTTGACCTCCGCCGCGGAGGGCCCGCTGTTTGCCTCCGCCGGGCCGGTCGCCGGGGAAGAAACCAAGGGATGATCGGACCGCGGCTGTCGGTGATCCTGGTCTATCACAACGACCGGGTGAACCTGACGCCCTGCCTGGAAGCCGTTTTTTCGACGGCGCCGAATATCCCTCTCGAAGTGATCCTGGCCGATAACGCTTCAACCGACGGAGGGCCGGACGAAGCCGCGGCCGACTTCCCCTCGATCCGGATCCTCCGGAATCCGGACAACCCGGGCTTCGGCGCGGCCAACAACCGGGCCGTCCGGCAAGCTTCGGGGGAATTCCTCCTGTTTTTGAACACCGACACGATCCTTCAGCCGGAGGCCGTGACCCGGTTGCTTTCCGCGCTCGAATCCGATGCCGAGGCCGCCGCCGCCGGGCCGCTCCTCTTTCCGGGCGAGGGCAAGGCCCAGGTTTCCTTCGGCGACCGGGTCGACTTTTTCGGGCAATTTTTCCAAAAGCTTTTCCTGAATCCATTCTACAAGCGGGCCCTCCTCCGGAATCCCCGGCCCCAGCGGCCCGGCTGGCTGAGCGCGGCCTGCCTGCTCTGCCGCCGGTCGGCTTTCGAAAAAGCCGGCGGATTCGACGAGAGGTTTTTTCTCTACTTCGAGGACATCGACCTGTGTCTCCGGATGCGGGCGGCCGGAGCCCATCTCGTCTTTGCGCCGGCGGCCCGCGTCTTCCATGAAGGCGGGGCGACGACCGGGATCCGTCCGGCTTCGAGCCGGTTCGCCTACCGGAAAAGCCAGATGCTCTTCTACGCCAAGCATGCGTCCCGCGGTTCGCTCCGGCTCCTCCGGATCTATCTCCGCGGGACCCTCGCCTTACGGAAAATCCTGGGCCGGTTTCGGGGGGAGGAGGGCCGGGCCCTTTGGAGGGATTACCGGGCCTTGTTGAAATCGAGAGGCGGGGCGGCATGAAACGGATGCGGGTCCTGGAAATGATCGATAAGCCGTCGCTCGGCGGCGGCCAGGCCGTCCTCCTGGCCCTGGCCCGCCATCTCGACCGCGATCGTTTCGATGTTTCGGTCTGCGGCGGAAGCGGCGGGCCGCTCGAGACCGAAGTCCGCAAGCTCGGATTGGCTTACCTCCCGGCCCGGATCAGCAAAAGGCCGGCGGCCGGATCCGGCCGGGAGCTTGTCGGGCTTCTTCGGGACGGGGCGTTCGACATCGTCCACACTCACGGCGGGATCGCCGGCATGTTCGGCCGGCGGGCCGCTCGAAAAGCCGGGATACCGATCGTCGTCCATACCCTTCACGGGATTCATTATCTCCATTACCGGAATCCGGCGCTGCGCCGGATTCATGTCGCCCTCGAGCGATCCTTGAGCCGGGCGACCTCGGCCGTGGTTTGCGTTTCCGAAGCGGATTTGGCCGCGGCCCGGAAACACCGTCTCGCCCCGCCCGAGCGCCTCCGGCTCGTCCGAAACGGCGTGGCCTCCTCGGACATCGAAGCGGACGCCGACCGCCTCCGCCGAATCGCCGAGCTCCGCCGGGATCTCAAGCCCCGGTTTCCCTTGATCGGGACCGTGGCCCGGCTGCACCGGCAGAAAGGCGTCGAATATTTCCTCCGGGCGGCCGCGGCCGTGCTGCAAAAACGGCCCGAAGCGTCTTTTGTCGTGGTCGGCGGCGGGCCTCTCGAGAAAAAGATTAGGGGGATCGCCGCACGTCTGGGATTGGGGGAAAGGATGATTCTGGCCGGCGAGCGGTCCGAAGCCCTCGATTGGCTTTCGCTCTTCGATATTTTTGTTCTCCCCTCGCTCTGGGAGGGCTTGCCCCTGGTCCTGATCGAAGCGGCGATTCTCGGCCGGCCCATTGTCGCCACGGATATCGAGGGGACGAGGGAGATCATTCGCGAGGCTCAAACCGGATTGCTTGTCCCCCCGGCCGATTCGGACGCCTTGGCCGGGGCCGTTCTCCGGCTTCTCGAGGATCCCGGCCTGGCCCGCCGGCTCGGGGAAACGGCCCGCCGGGACATTCCCCCCGCTTTCACCCTGGAGCGGATGATCGGCGAGACGGAGCGGCTCTATCTGGACCTCGCCGCGGCGAAGGGGCTATAATCTTACCGATGAAAAACGCGCGGATCGCCCTGGTCCACGACTGGCTCACCGGCCGCCGCGGCGGTGAAAAAGTCCTTGAAGTCCTGGCCGAAATTTACCCTGACGCCCCGATTTACACGCTCTTCCATTTCCCGGGAAGCCAGATCCCGGCCATCGAGAGACGGGTCATCCGGACGAGCTTCCTTCAAGGGATGCCGTTCCTGCGCGGGCACTATCGCCATTATCTCCCCTTGTTCCCCCTGGCCGCGGAGCTTTTCGACCTCCAGGACTTCGACCTGGTCGTTTCGAGCTCGCATTGCACGGCCAAGGGGATCATCCCGAGCCCTGAAGCCCTCCATGTCTCGTATATCCATTCCCCGGTTCGATACGCCTGGAACCAGTATTTCGCCTATTTCGGACCGGGGAAGCTGGGTTTTCCGGCCAAGATTTTCGTCCCGCCGATGATCCATCGGCTGAGGAACTGGGATGTGGCCGCCTCGGCCCGGGTCGACCGCTTCATCGCCAACTCGAAAGCCGTGGCCGGCCGGATCGAAAAGTATTACCGGCGATCGGCCGAAGTCATCCATCCGCCGGTCGATTGCGAATTTTTCACTCCCGCCGAGACGGAGCCTGAGAGGACCTATTTCCTGGTCGTGACGGCCCTCGTCCCTTACAAGCGGATCGACCTGGCCGTGGCCGCCTGCACCCGGAACAACGTCCGTCTCAAGGTTGTCGGCGACGGGCCCGATTTCAAGCGGCTGCGGGCCGCGGCCGGGCCGTCGATCGAATTCCTCGGATCCGTGGAAGGCGAGGACCTGCGGCGTTTCTACCGGGAAGCCATCGCCCTTCTCATGCCCGGGGAAGAGGATTTCGGGATCGGGGCGGTCGAAGCCCAGGCCTGCGGAACGCCGGTCATCGCCCTGGGGAGGGGCGGGGCGCTGGAGACGGTCATCCCCGGGCTAACCGGGCTCCATTTCACCGATCCGACGCCGGCGGGGCTGTCCGCCGCCCTTGACAAATGCCGGGGCATGACTTTTAATAAGGCCTCTCTTCGCGCCCATGCCCTGGGCTTTTCCCGGGGCGTTTTTCGAGAGAAAATGGAAAACCGCCTCGCCGTCTTGTGGCGGGAATTCAAGGAACCGAAGTGATCAGCAGGTACCAGGCCCGGCTGTCGGCTTTCTTCGCCGTCAGCGATATCGTCGCCATCACGGCGACCTTCATCTATTCTTTCGCCTTCCGGTTCCATTCTTATTTCATCCCCATAGACCCAGCCAAGGGCACGCCGACCTGGGGATCTTACCTGACCGTCCTTCCTTTTTTCGTCGTCATTCACCTGGGAATTTTCTTTCTCCAGGGATTCTATAAAAGCCGGCTCCGGCGGACCAAGATCGACGATTTCTTCTCGATCACGATCAACGGCGCCTTGACGATCCTAGCCGTCATCCTGCTCTCCGGCTATTTCAACGCCTATGCCGGGGGCTCGGCGCCCCTGTTCCGGCTGAATATCGTGAAGCTCTCCCACCTCTTCCTCGTCGTTTACTTCATCGGGGTGATCCTCACGATTTCCTTCCTCAGGAACCAGATCTACTTTTTCATGAAGCGGCGCTACGCCCGCGGCCTCAACCTCCGCAACGTCCTGGTCGTCGGAGCGGGGGAGATGGGCGTGGCCGTGGCCCAGAAGCTGTACCAGTACAAGGACCTCGGGTTCGTCGTCAAGGGATTCCTGGACAACCACAAGACTGCCGGGATGAAGGTCCCGGTCGACGGCGGCGTGCCCGTCTTCGGGCCGGTCTCCGAGCTTGGCAAGGTCATCGAAACCCAGAGTATCCACGAGGTCTACGTCGCCCTCGAGCTGAAGAACTA
>Ga0316628_100001995_pt1 | contig 14866 bp, 12 predicted proteins | sample OWC_Aug_M2_C1_D5_FD_207648 | JGI IMG/M metagenome (GOLD analysis project Ga0316628, IMG submission 207648) | Wetland soil microbial communities from Old Woman Creek delta, Ohio, United States - OWC_Aug_M2_C1_D5_C | ecosystem: Environmental > Terrestrial > Soil > Wetlands | place: USA: Ohio... | reverse complement strand
TCTCCGCACAACTCACGCCTCCCTTTGGGAGGCCTCCTGAGGCCACCCGCTCCGCGGGTGGAGATTCACTCACCGAATTCAAAACAAGGATGTTTTCATTCCGAGGCGAAAGTGCTAGCCTGCGCATGTTTGGGGCATTTGGCTCAATCTGAAAGCCGGCAAAAACGCAACCTTTCGCTCGATTCTGGCACTTCAGGCAAGCTCATGAAGAAGAATGACTTGAGGAGATGGTACCCGGTGACCCGGCACACGGTTTCAGGCACGGCGATTGCCTCCCTTATTGCGTTGGTTCAAGGGCCCTCTTCCGTGTTTGGGGGGCGACGAGTCACAACTACGGAGGGATTATGGGCGTCTCTGACCGTGGAGATGTGCAGGTTGCTGTCCATCTCTGTAAAGGGTGCTGCCTCTGCGTAGCGGCATGCCCGCCGGGAGTTCTTGCTCAAAGCGATTTTCTGAATCGTCAGGGCTATTACGCCATTTCATATCGCGGCACGGGCTGCACCGGGTGCGGGATCTGCTTCTATGTCTGCCCCGAGCCCGGGGCCCTGACCGTGCGCAAGCGCACACAGACGATTTCGGCAGCCCCGAAACCGGGTGTCGCATCGGAATCGTTGTCGGCAAACAGTTAGGAGGGCACTGCATGCGCCGATTGGTGAAGGGCAATGAAGCAGTCATCCAGGCCGCGGTCGCGGCCGGCTGTCGGGCCTTTTTCGGCTACCCGATCACGCCCGCAAGCGAAATCGCCGAGTCTGCGGCGACGTGGCTCCCTCGATCGGGGGGAGTGTTCGTGCAGGCCGAAAGCGAGATCGGCGCCATCCAGATGGTTTACGGCGCATCTTCGGCCGGAGTCCGGTGCATGACCGCATCATCCGGTCCGGGGATCAGTCTCATGCAGGAGGGAATCTCTTACATCGCGGGTTCCGAGCTTCCCTGCGTCATCGTGGACATCATGCGGGGCGGCCCCGGGCTGGGCAATATCGGCCCCGAGCAGGGCGACTATCTTCAGATGGTGAAGGGCGGCGGCCACGGCAACTATCGCACCATCGTGCTGGCCCCGAACAGCGTTCAGGAAATGTGCGACCTGACCATCCTGGCCTTCGAGCTGGCCGACAAATACCGCAACCCGACGGTGGTGCTCGCGGACGGCGTGCTGGGCCAGATGATGGAAGCCGTGGAGATCCCGGCCCCTTTGAACAATGCGCCCGCGAAGCCGTGGGCGGTAACAGGTGATGCTTCCACGCGCGCCAACCTTGTCACGTCGATATACCTGCAGCACGAGCAGCTGGAAGCCCATATCTCCAAACTGACCGAAAAGTATCTCGCGGTCGCCCGGGCCGAGTGCAGATGGCAGGAATACTGCGTCGAAGACGCCGATCTTCTCCTGGTTGCCTACGGCATCTCCAGTCGCGTGACGCGTGCTGCAGCGGAGATGGCACGATCCGAGGGGATCAAAGCCGGACTGCTTCGTCCGATCACGCTCTTCCCGTTCCCGGAACGGCGTATCCACGAACTCTCGGGCAAAGTGCACTCCGTCGTGGTCGCCGAGCTGAGCAACGGGCAGCTGATCGAGGACGTGCGGCTGGCGGTTGAGGGACGCGCGCCGGTGCACCTGCTGAACCGCACCGGAGGCATGATTCCGACGGCCGAAGATATCCTGGATGTCATCAAGAAAATGGAGAGTCAATGTGTGGGAAACTACGCACAGTAAGCCGGTAGGCTTTTACGACCTGTTCGAACGCAAAGGCGGAGACCCGGAAACCACGCATTACTGCCCCGGCTGCGGGCACGGCGTTCTGCACAAGATGCTGGCCGAGGCGATCGCCGACCTGGGCATTCAGGACCGCACCATCCTTGTCAACCCGGTAGGCTGTTCGGTGTTCGCGTACTACTATCTGGACGTGGGGAACATCCAGGCTTCGCACGGCCGCGCGCCTGCGGTGGCCACCGGGGTCAAGAGGGTGCGCCCCGACAGCATCGTGATCTGCTACCAGGGGGATGGCGATCTGGCGGCCATCGGCGGCAACGAAATCCTCCACGCCGCAAACCGAGGCGAAAACATCACGGTGTTTTTCGTCAACAACGGGATTTACGGGATGACCGGCGGACAAATGGCGCCGACTACGCCCCTCGGCGCCCGCACCACCACCACGCCGCGCGGACGATTGGGCAAGACCGACGGCTACCCGCTGCGGATGTGCGAGCTTCTTGCCACGCTGGATGCTCCCGCATACATCGAGCGCGTCGCCTTGACCGACCCGAAGTTCCACATGAGGGCCCGCAAGGCGGTACGCCGTGCGCTTCAGACGCAGATCGACGGGCTTGGCTTCTCCTTCGTCGAGGTCCTTACGGCCTGTCCGACTGGCTGGAAGATGAACCCGCCGGACGCGGTCCAGTGGGTGGAGAAGACCATGTTCCCGGTTTTTCCGCCGGGGCTGTACAGGGAAAAGAAGACCGATGGCGCCGCCGCGGACGCGGGCGACAAGGGCGGGATCACCTCGAAGAAAGAGGACGTTCTCGCGGCCGCGGCTTCGGCGATCGAGACCGGGGAGCTTGCGCGCGGGAAGATGCCCCCCGTCTCGATGAAGATCAGCGGATTCGGCGGGCAGGGGATCCTGTTTGCCGGCGTAGCGCTGGCCGAAGCAGGAATGCGCGAAGGGCTCCAGGTATCCTGGATTCCCTCCTACGGCCCGGAGATGCGTGGCGGCACGGCTCACTGCCACGTCCGCCTTTCGTCCGAGAGCATCCCCTCGCCTCTCATCAACCGGCCCTCTACCGTCATGGCATTCAATGAGCCCTCCGCGGAGAAATTCGCGCCCGAGCTCCTGCCCGGCGGCTTGCTGATGGTGAATTCCTCCATGGTCAAGAAGGCCTCCGACAGAACCGACATTCGCATCCTCTGGATACCGGCGACCGAGACCGCAAACAGCGTGGGCAGTCCGAAAATCGCGAACATGGTCATGCTCGGAGCATACCTTGCCTCCACCCACGCCATGAACCCGGAGTCGATCCTGTCCGCACTGAGCGCGCACGGCATACGCCCGGACCTGCTCGACCTCAATCGCAAAGCACTCCAGGCGGGCAGGGATCTGGTCGCCAAGGCCCATTGAGTTTCGGATTTCGGTTTAAAGACCCGTGGATCCGTTGAGGTCTTGAATCCGCAATCCGCAGACGCGGTGGGGCATATGGGCCAGATTCAGCGGATATTTGCCCTTTCACCCATTGGTGCCCATGCGCCTCTCCCCGAAAGGCGATGTTAAATCTCGCTTGTCCAATCAAATGCGGATATAATTGGCGGCCGTCGACATGGTTCGCTTGTTGCTCTCATGTTTATGAACTGCCGGAGGTTTAACTTGCCCATCCAGCCGGGGGCGTTTTAGCTTGACCGGGCAGGTGGGCAAAATACCGAGCGGGTTTTGTCCAGGATGCCTGCGATTTTGATTGTCCCAGGAAGAGTGTCCTGAGATCCGCAGGTCCAGGACAAAGGGTGCCGGCCACGGACGTTTCGGCCGGGTTACACCCTCCCCGGATAGGGATTTTCCTCGGATCCATAGAAAGTCCCCAAAAATCGAGGCCGAAGAAGCGGGTTTCCATCGAGGGATTCGTGCATCAGGTTGCCGAGCTCCAACTAGGCTGCAGGATTACGGATAAAAAGTGGCTGAGCGACCGCGCTTTTTCCATGTGGATCGAAGCGCCGGCGATCGCCCGGGCCTACCAGCCGGGGCAATTTGCGCTGGTGCGCGCCGAAAAAGAGGGAGCTCAGATACCGCTGGGCATCGCGGATGCGGATAACGAGCGCGGCCAAGTCCGTCTGATCGTGCTGGCCGCCCCGTATTCCGTGCGGCTTCTGAACGCGGTTCGCTCGTCGGACCGGCTCGTCGAAGCCACCGGCCCGGTCGGCCGGCCCGCGACAATTCAAAAACTGCAGCGGCCCGTGTTGGGTATCGCGGAGGAAGCAGGTGCCGCCTTCCTTCTACCGCATCTCGCCGCCCACCGTCGGGCGGGGAATCGAATCAGCGCGATCCTGGGAGCGGGCACACTCAAGGAGCTCCTGCTGGTGGATGAGATTCAAAAAATCGCCCATGACCTGCATCTGTGCACGGATGACGGGATGTTCGTTCGCAAGGGGCCCGTCGCCGACGTTTTGATCGACCTGTTGAACCGGGGGCTCAACCCCGAATTGATCATCGCCGTGGGACCTGCCTCGATCATGCGATCCGCAAGCGAAATTGCGGCGCGGCGCGGAATCCCCGTGACTGTCAGTATCAACCCGGTATTGGTCGACGGTTCGGGCACATGCGTGGGATGCAGGATCCTCGTCGGAGATCACGCGAGCTACGCATGTCTGGACGGACCGGATTTCGACGGCACCGTGGTGCAATGGGACGAACTCATGGCGCGCGTCGACAATTTGAAGCCGCAGGAGGTGTATTCCTGGGACAGGGCCTGCAAGATCATCAGCGCGGGCCAATGAAGGGAAACGGAAACTCGAGCGGCCACGGATTGCACGAATCACACGGATTGATTCACCAGTGAAATCCGTGTAATCCGTGGCTGCTTTTGCGATCGATCGCATCCGCGGTTTCCGGTTTTCTTATTTTCATACTACCAAAGGTGAAAAGACAAAAATGAAGAGAAAGATGGTCACAATCGACGGCAACGAGGCAGCCGCCTACGTTGCCTTTAAAACCAATGAAGTCATCGCAATTTACCCCATCACGCCGTCGTCCAACATGGGCGAGTGGGCCGACGCCTGGGCGGCCGAGGGGAAGAGAAACATCTGGGGCACGGTTCCCTCGGTATCCGAGCTGCAGAGCGAAGGCGGGGCGGCCGGCGCGGTACATGGCGCGCTGCAGACGGGCGCTCTGACCACCACGTTCACGGCCTCGCAGGGCCTCCTGCTGATGATTCCGAACATGTTCAAGATCGCGGGCGAGCTGACCTCCACCGTGTTCCATGTTTCCGCGCGCACGGTCGCGTCGCACGCCCTTTCGATTTTCGGCGATCACAGCGACGTCATGGCGACTCGCTCGACCGGCTATGGCCTCGTCGCCTCGGGATCGGTTCAGGAAATCATGGATCTTGCCCTCATCATGCAGGCAGCCACTCTGGAAGCCCGCGTGCCCTTCATCCACTTTTTCGACGGCTTCCGCAGCTCGCACGAAGTGATGAAGATCGAACAGCTCACCGACGAAGATATCCGCGCGATGATCGACGACAACCTCGTCCGCGCCCACCGCATGCGGCGCCTGTCCCCCGAGAACCCCGTCCTGCGCGGCTCGGCGCAGAATCCGGACGTGTTCTTCCAGGCGCGCGAGGCCTGCAACAAGTACTATCAGGCGGCGCCCGCCATCGTTCAGAAAGCCATGGACAAGTTCGCCGCCATCGTGGGACGGCAGTACCACCTCTTCGACTACGTCGGGGCCCCGGATGCCGAGCGGGTGATCGTGATCATGGGTTCGGGCGCCGAATCCACCCAGGAGACGGTCGAGTATCTCACGCAGCGGGGCGAGAAAGTCGGCGTCGTCAAGGTGCGCCTCTACCGGCCCTTCTCGGCCGCGGAGCTGGTGAAGACCCTGCCGCCCACCACGCGGGTGATCGGCGTGCTCGACCGCACCAAGGAGTCCGGCGCCGTGGGTGAGCCCCTGTACGAGGACGTCATAGCCTCCGTGGTAGAGTCGATGGCATCCGGCGACTCGAAGTTCAAGAGCTTCCCCAGGATCGTCGGAGGGCGGTACGGCCTGTCGTCGAAGGAATTCACCCCGGCGATGATCAAGGGCGTATATGACGAACTGAAAAAGGCCCAGCCCAGGAACCACTTCAGTGTCGGTATTCGCGACGACGTCACCAACAACTCGGTCGATTACGATCCGAACTTTTCGGCCGAGGGCCCTGAGGTATTCCGAGCCCTCTTCTACGGTCTGGGAAGCGACGGGACGGTCGGGGCCAACAAGAACTCGATCAAGATCATCGGTGAAGACACGCCCAACTATGCGCAAGGCTATTTCGTCTACGATTCGAAAAAGGCCGGCGCGGTGACCGTGTCGCACCTGCGCTTCGGACCCAAGCCCATCCGCTCCAGTTACCTCATCGACAAAGCGAATTTCGTTGCCTGTCACCAGTTCGTGTTCCTCGAACGGTACGACATGCTGAAAGACGCCGTCCCGGGCGCGACCTTCCTGCTCAACAGCCCGTTCGGCGTGGAGGAAGTCTGGGACAAGCTGCCGCGCAGCGCCCAGAAGCACATCATCGACAAGAAACTCCGCTTTTACGTCATCGACGGGTACAAGGTCGCGAAGGAAACCGGGATGGGCGCCAGGGTGAACACGATCATGCAGACCTGCTTCTTCGCGATCTCCGGCGTTCTGCCCCGCGAGGAGGCCATCGAGGCGATCAAAAAGGCGATCAAGAAGACCTACGGATCCAAGGGCGAGGAGGTCGTCCGGAAGAACTTCAACGCCGTGGAGCAGACGCTCGCCAACCTGTTCGAGGTCAAAGTGCCGGGAGCCGTGTCGAGTGCCTGGGAGCGGCCGCCGGTCGTTTCCCCTGCCGCGCCGGAATTCGTGCAGAAAGTGACCGCAACCATCATGGCGGGCCTGGGCGATACATTGCCGGTGAGCGCCTTTCCGGTGGACGGCACCTTCCCGACCGGGACCTGCCGGTGGGAAAAGCGCAACATCGGGCTCGAAATCCCCGCCTGGGACACCGAGATCTGCATCCAGTGCGGCAAGTGCGCTATGGTTTGCCCGCACGCGACCATCCGCATCAAAGCCTACCCCGAAGAGCTGGTCAAGAACGCGCCGCCCACCTTCAAATGGATGAAAGCCAAGGGCGCCGAGTTCGAACCAGACTTCGCCTACACGATCCAGATTGCTCCCGAGGACTGCACGGGCTGCGGCATCTGCGTCGACGTCTGCCCGGTGAAGAACAAGAAGGAATCCCGCCTCAAGGCGCTCAACATGGTCTCGCAGCTCCCGATCCGCGACCAGGAGCGGGCGAACTTCGAGTTCTTCCTCGACCTGCCGGAGTATGACCGGCGCAAGGTACGGATGGCGAGCATCAAGGCAAATCAGCTGCTGCAGCCGCTCTTCGAATACTCGGGCGCGTGCTCGGGCTGCGGCGAGACGCCTTACATCAAGCTCATGACGCAACTGTTCGGAGACCGGGCAATCGTTGCGAACGCCACCGGCTGCTCTTCCATTTATGGCGGCAACCTTCCAACCACGCCCTACGCTCAGAACAAGGAAGGGCGCGGCCCTGCGTGGTCCAACTCGCTGTTCGAGGACAATTCGGAGTTCGGCTTCGGGTTCCGCCTGACTATCGATAAACACACCGAGCTGGCCCGCGAACTGGTCGCCAGGATGCGGTCGGAAATCGGCGAGGAGCTTGCCGACGGGCTGCTCTCCGCCGACCAGTCCGACGAGACCGGGATCTACGAACAGCGCGAGCGAGTCGCGAAACTCAAGGAACGCCTCGGCGGACTCAAGTCCGTCGACGCGGGCAACCTTCTGAGTCTTGCCGATTACCTGGTCAAGAAGAGCGTCTGGATCGTCGGCGGCGACGGCTGGGCCTACGACATCGGCTACGGCGGGCTGGATCACGTGATCGCTTCCGGCCGTAACGTCAACATCCTGGTCCTGGACACGGAAGTCTACTCGAACACCGGCGGCCAGATGTCGAAGGCCACGCCGCGCGGTGCCGTGGCCAAGTTCGCGGCGGGCGGCAAGCCCGTCGGCAAAAAGGACCTGGGGCTGCACGCCATCAACTATGGCAACGTGTACGTGGCCACTGTGGCCATGGGAGCCAACGACCAGCAGACGGTGAAGGCTTTCCTCGAGGCCGAATCCTACGATGGTCCGTCGGTCATCGTCGCCTACGCCCACTGTATCGCGCACGGCATCAACATGGGCACGGGTCTCCAGAACCAGAAAGCGGCCGTGAATAGCGGCCATTGGCCGCTGTATCGCTTCGACCCGCGTTTGGCTGCCCAGGGAAAGAATCCCCTGACCCTGGATTCCAAGCCGCCTTCGATTCCATTCAAGGACTATGCCTATCAGGAAACGCGCTACAAGATGCTCTCCCTGAGCCAGCCCGAGCAGGCCAAGAAGCTGCTCGAGCTTGCGCAGGCTGACGCCAAGGCGCGCTACCATTACTACCAGCAGCTCGCCTCCATTAAGTACGGCGAGTAAAGTTCAAACGCTAAAACGCCAAGGCGCAGACACGCCAAGGACGCAATGATGAAGGGCGATATTTCATTGCGTCTTTGCGTCCCTGCGCCTTGGCGTTGTTTTTCAGCCGGAAACATGCCGATGAATCCGGCGTATCCTTTTTCAACGGTTTCTTTGTTCAGGACGCACCCGTTGCCAATCGGTCTGGACTCTCTAAGGAGCCTCTGAGATGCGCTTTCGTAAGCTGCAGACAGTCACGCTTCAGATCGCCTTACTCGCGAGCCTTTCATTTTCGTTAGGAGCCTCAAAGAAAAGCGACGGCAGCAAGCTAGTGAAGGAAGGGGAGATGAAAGCCCTCCTCGCCACGCTGTCCTCGGACGAGTACGAAGGACGCGCCACATTCACCGAAGGACTCGGCCTCGCGGCGGGCTACATCGAGTGCCAGCTGAAGTCCTGGGGCGTAAAACCTGGCGGTGACAATGGCTCCTATTTTCAGCGCGTGCGCGTATTGGGGGTCAAGAGCCAGAACCGCACCACCTTGACGGTGGAGGCGAACGGCCAATCCCGCACGTTCAAAAACGGCGAGGAGTTCACGGTTCCACTCAATTCAGGGGGCAAGCGCTCCTTCACCTCGGATCAGGTCGAGTTTGTCGGCTACGGGCTTGAAGCGCCCGGCGCCAAGTACAGCGATTTTGCGGGCAAGGACGTGAAAGGCAAGGTTGTTGTTTTCCTGGGAGCCTCCGGGCCGAAAGCGCTCGATGCGGGCTATCGGCGACTGCTTGCCGGCCGCGCACGTTCTGCGGTGGATCAAAAGGGTGCTGCCGCGACGATTGGTCCGCCCCTGGGAGGCCGCAGCCGTCCGGCCGCAGCCCCGGCTCCCGGACAGCCGGGAGCCCCGGCGGCGCAGCAGGGAGGCGGAGGCTTCGGCGGCCCCCGGATCGAAGCCTCGGATTTCACCACCGTTCAGCGCCTCGACGCTCCGATCCCGCCGGCCGTTTCCGCGCGCGACGAGTTCCTCGAGTTCCTTTTCGCCGGCCAGGAAGTGCCGTATTCCCGGTTGAAAGCCATGGCTGACGAAAGGGAGCCCCTTCCGAGATTCACGCTCAAAAACGTCAAAATAACCTTCAACATCGATGTGGACTACCGGATCGTGCGAACGCAGATGACCCGAAATGTCGTCGGGATTGTCGAAGGCTCGGATCCGAAGCTCAGGAACTCGTACGTGGCGTTCGGCGCCCACTACGACCACGTCGGTTACTCCGAGGGAGAAATCGTTCAGACGGACTTCGGACCGCGCCGCGCCGAGTCGCGCGGTCGGGTTACGGAAGGCGCTGTCGACGACCGCTTCTGGAACGGGGCGGATGACGACGGCTCCGGGACCGTGGCAATAATGGAGGTGGCCAAGGCGTTTGCGCTCGGGTCCAGGCCGCGCCGTTCGCTGCTCTTTGTCTGGCATTCCGGTGAGGAGCGCGGGTTGTACGGATCGCGCTATTACGCCGACTATCCGACGGTCCCCATCGGGAGCATCGTGGCCCAAATCAATATGGATATGGTGGGACGCAACCGCGACAACAAGACCGAAGAGGCCAACACCCTCTATGTGATCGGTTCGGACCGGATCAGTACCGAACTTCACAATCTGACGATCGATGCAAACCAGAGCCTGCCGAAGCCACTCAAGCTCGACTTCGAGCTGAATGACCCGTCCGACCTCGAGCAGTTCTACTACCGCAGCGATCATTACAGCTATGCAGCCAAAGGCATCCCGATCGTTTTCTTCACCTCGGGCATTCATCCGGACTATCACGCGAACACCGACAGCGAGGACAAAATCAACTACGAAAAAATGGGCCGCGTCGGTCTGCTGGCTTATACCCTGGCGATGCGGCTGGGCAATCTCGACCACCCGCCGGCTCGGGACAACCGCGGGCCGCGCGCCGGCAAAGACATAGCGGGGAAGTTGGAATAGCATGTGGGGCGGGGACGCTCGGGTACCTGCCTCGCGCACTTCACGATGAAGCGGAGATCATCGACCGGCGAGCTTCGCCGCATCGATCGTGGGTATCGGACGAACATGGGTGCAGGGAATAGGATCGCTTGGGTTGTCCTGCTGTCTTTCTGTTTCCTTATGACGGGGGCCTGTGCCTGCCGCATACCTGCTCCGCCCGTCGCCGCTTCGATTCAAACCAGAGATAAACTGACCCTCTATCGTCATCCGATGGAGGTGCGGCTTTTGCAGCCTGCGATCATGCCTTCTGACCCGATTCTCGTCATCTATGCCACCGGTGACGGCGGGTGGCGCAGCGTCGACAAACAAATACTCCAATGGATCGTGGATTCCGGTTGGCCGATCGCCGGATTCAGTTCCGGCGACTATCTCAAGAACCTCGGATTCGAATCCGAGAATGACACGACGACCCCTCGCCGGCTGGCGCGGGATTACGGACGAATCACCGCCTTCGCGCGGGCAAGACTCCATCTGCCGGACGATACGCGAATCCTCCTGATCGGGAACTCGCGCGGCGCCGGCCTGTCCGTCGTTGCGGCAGGCGAGGGCGAGCTGAAGCCGCACCTGGCAGGGCTCATCGGGATTGCTCTCACCAAGGAGGAAGAACACGTCCTGCGATACCGTCGCCGCGCAAATAGCCCTCTGCAGGCAGGGTCAAAGCGCGAGCTGGTCGAAATCAAGACTTACCGGTACCTGCCGCGGCTGTCCTTATTTCCCGTGTGCGTGATCCAGTCGACCAATGACGGCTACCTGCCGGCTGCCGCCGCGCGCCGCCTTTTCGGGCCGGACGGCCCATTCCGCAGATTCCGCGAGGTGAGGGCACGCAACCACCGCTTCAGCGGAGGATGCGAAAAACTCCACGACGAAGTGCTCTCGGCCCTGGCCTGGATCTCAGACACCGTACAGCAGCAGAAGGCCGCAAACTGAATGGCCAGTGGCCGGTGATCTGTCTAGTCCTGATTTCTTCCGGGTAAACCCCCAGCTTTGCTTGGGGATTCTCACAGTTTGACGTTTCCGGGAGGCGAACAATGGCCCACGGATGAACACGTTGCAGCGCGGAGCGCCGACGCGCATGGTGCGGAAACAAGAGCTCGCCCGATCCGTGTTGATCCGTGTTCCTCCATGGGCCATTGGTCTTAAATGTTCCACCAGCAAATGTGCCCGAAGTACCAGCCCCTTTGAGGGGCTCACAAAACCAAACCTCCGGCTTTGTTCAATGACCCCTGACCACTGATCACTGACCACTCTGTTGTAATGCGATCAGCGCCGACGCGGCCTCATCGCAACCCCTGGCTGCAGCGGATCCCCCCTGATTCGTGCAGACGAGCACTGCGATATCGCGAAGGGGTGCAATCCAGACCACCGCATAGTTCATGGTGTTGCTTCCCGCATGTGTCAGTACGGTCCCGCCGCCCCAGGAGCGCTGGACGGCTAGCCACCCCAGCGCGTAGTCTCCGCCGAATGGAGGCTTGTGCAGCATCTTGTAGGACCCGGGCTTCAGGAGGGCTCCCGTTCCCTGTTCGCCGCGCAGTTGATCGGCCACGAAGGCTGCCCAGTCCGCCAGCGAGCAGTGGATCGTGCCGGCCGGACCCAACACCGGTGGATTGTCTACCGCCGGGCCATTGCCCGGCGTGGGTTTTCCGTCGGTTCCGTGCGGCCACGGCTGGTCGATTTTCCCTGCTGTGCCGGTGCCGCCGAATCCCGCGCTCTTCATCCCCAGCGGCTCGAATACAGCCTGGGCTATGAGCGTTTCCCACGGCCGCCCGGTGACCTTTTCGGCCATCGCCCCCGCGACAACGTACCCGAGGTTGGAGTACTCGTAGGCCGTGCCGGGTTCGGATTTGAGTTTCATGGAGCTCAGGGACTTCACCACGTTTCGACGCTGTTCCTGAAGGGGTGCCTGAGTCGAGACCAGCCCCCACAAGGTGTTTGCAGGAAGGCCCGAGCGGTGAGACAGCAGCTGGAGGAGGGTGATTTTCCGCATCTCGGGCTGCATGTCTTGGGCGAGATCCGGGAAGCTCTCTCCGATCGAGGTGCTCCACTCGAGCCGGCCCTTTTCGATGAGGGACGCAATCAGCACTGCGGTCATGGCCTTGGTATCGGACCCCAGATGCCACTGGTCATCCGGCGTCACCCGGGTATCCGTGCCGGCTTTTCGAACCCCCACGGCTCCGATCGCCACGAGGCCCTTTCCCGTCACGATCGCCCCGGCGAGCGCCGGCAGATTGTGCTTCTGCCTTACCGGTTCCAGCAGACCCGGGATCTTGGCATTTGCGTCCGAGCCGGCAGCCGGCGCCTGAACCGAAACCTGACTCGAGAAGATGATGGCTGCAAGAAGAGCATGAACGATTGTGTTTTCCATGGCTTTACCTTAGTGCATCCTTCGACGAATGTGGCCACGTATTTGGAGTGATGCCCCAACACCCAGCACCCAAGACCGATGAGCCATCAGTTCGCGTACCAGAGCACCGCAAAGAAGTGGCAGCAGGTTCCTGCGAGGACGAAGAGGTGCCAGACCAGATGGGTGTAGCGCCGGTGCTCGGCCGCGAAGAACACAATCCCGACGGAGTAGGCGAGTCCTCCCGCAACAATCAACCAGAGTCCCGGCGCCTGGACCCTGGTCCAGAGGGGCCGGATTGCAATGATGGCGAGCCAGCCCATCCCGAGGTACAGGGCGACGGAGAGCTTTGGAAAACTCATTCCTCGCAAGCTCTTGAGCGCCACTCCGGCGAAGGCGATACCCCAGATCAATCCGAACAATGTCCATCCCCACGCGCCCCGCAGGATTCCGAGGGTAAAGGGAGTGTAGGTTCCGGCAATGAGAAAATAGATGGCGCAGTGATCGAGGACCCGAAAGATCGTTTTGGCTCTGTTTCTTGCCAGGGCGTGATAGAGCGTCGAAGTCAGGTACAGGAGCACGACGCTGACGGCGAACACGATCGCCCCTATGATCGCCAGCACATCGTCGTGCTGCATTGCGGTCCGCAGCAGTAAGGGAGTTGCCGCCAGAGCCGCCAGCAGGCCGACCGCGTGGCTGACACTGTTCGCGATCTCTTCTCCGATTAACTGCTGCCGCCCCTGTTCCGGCGTCGGTCTCTGCGGATTCATTTCAGGGAAGGAGGTGTCCGTATTTGATCCAGTGATAGATGACGTAGAACCAGCTGAAGAAGGCGTGGATGAGGGCCCAGAGCACGCTGTGGTTGACCTGCCAGCTGAGCAGGGCCGCGATCACCGCGCCGATGCTCCCGAAGATGCCGCCGCCGCAGCACCCGCAGCCTTTCCCCGACCCTTCCCCCATCGTCACTCCTCCATCGCCGGCCTGTTCTGTGTCCCTTTGCCGGACGTGATGAACAACAGGAGCGTGGGGGTGCGGATCAGCAGTCGGTGCCACAAACCCCGGGGAACGAGGCACCCCTCGCTCGCCTGGAGTTCGAGGACTCGTTCCCCATTGATATCCTGAAGAATAACCTCCGCGGCGCCCTTCAGCAGGAAGAGGAACTCGTCTCCCGCAGGATGCATTTCCCAGGTGGGCGTATCGGCGGAAAGCTGGAGCACGCCCAGGAGCCGTCCGTCGTGAAGCTCCGTGCGCGCTCCGATCTGCGACCAGAAATCCTCATCCACTTCGATGCGCTGCGCCGCGCCGCCATCCTTGAAATGGACGAACGTCTCGAGCAACCCGAAACTGTGCCGCTTCGAAGTTGTCATAACGCCTCCGAGCCTGCCTGGCGCATGCGCATTCTTTTACGATTGCCGCGGCGGGCGCGATGGCACGAATTCAGCCGGAAGAAAACGAATGATCCGACCCGCTCGCCATTCGCATTGATTCTATCACGAAGCGACCGGCTATCGCGCGCACGGGGCCGCTCCCCGGGATTCCGCGGCCCTCCGGCCGGAAAGATGCACCCTGCACTCGATTTCCCGAATGAGCGACGCATCTTTAACCACGGATGAACACAAGGCGCCCCTGGCCGCTACCAAAGATATGGACGCGGATCTGCGCGGAACTACGCGGATTTTTACGTTCCATCTGACGCTAGATAGGATCTGCGTTCATCCGCGAGAATCCGCGTCCTCTGCCTCTTTGCGGAGTCGGGCTCTTGGCGTTGATTGCCTTGCCCAGCTTCATTTCGCCTGCGAAGAGCGGCAAGGTCGACACGAGCGCCAGGGCCGCCACTGCGCAACGGATCTTATGCATAAGGACTCACCTTAATAGGTTAATAATGCCAGCAATTTCCGATGCATTTAAGCACAGCGGCTCATGCTCTACAATCGTCAAACCGCTTTATTTGTGGTCTTTGGGGTCTTGGTGGTTCAAATTATAGGGTCGGGAAAGGGACGTGAAAGCGTCGTGGAAAATCACAGGGCCGCAGAGGCCGGAGGGTGTTATGCGAAAATCGACTTTGATCGTCGCTGGGATCGTGTTGAGTTTCGGGTTAGGGGGAGCCCTGCCCCAGTCGAAACAGGTCATCCGCCTGGGGCCTGATCTCAAGCTGCCGTTCAGTTCCGCCGTGAAGGCGGGGAAATTCATCTATGTCTCGGGCACCCTGGCAACGGATGGCGAAGGAAAGATAGTCCCCGGCGGCATCAAGGCTCAAACAAAGAGGGTCTTCGAGATCATCTCCCAGGCCCTTCAATCAGCGGGAGGCGGCCTTGAAAATGCGCTTGCGGTGAACGTCTATCTGCGGTCCATCTC
>Ga0316628_100001994_pt1 | contig 14867 bp, 14 predicted proteins | sample OWC_Aug_M2_C1_D5_FD_207648 | JGI IMG/M metagenome (GOLD analysis project Ga0316628, IMG submission 207648) | Wetland soil microbial communities from Old Woman Creek delta, Ohio, United States - OWC_Aug_M2_C1_D5_C | ecosystem: Environmental > Terrestrial > Soil > Wetlands | place: USA: Ohio... | reverse complement strand
GAATCAAAGATCCAGTATGACCTCTACCGGGTACCCTTCAACGAAGGCAAAGGCGGCCAGCCCGAGCGGATTGTCGGCGCCTCCCAAAACGGCATGAGCAACAACTTTCCCAAGGTGTCTCCCGACGGGCGCTGGATCGTGTTTGTGCGCTGCAGGAATGGTCAGTTGATGCGCCCCGACAGCCAGCTTTACATCGTTCCCTTCGAAGGAGGCGAGGCGAGGTTGATGAACTGCAACACCCCGCTCATGAATTCCTGGCATAGTTTTTCACCCAATGGCCGGTGGCTGGTTTTCTCGTCCAAGAGCCGGTCGCCCTTTACCCAGATGTACCTGACACACCTGGACGAGCGCGGAAACGACAGCCCGCCGATCCTGATCGAAAACGCCACGGCCGCGAACCGGGCGGTGAACATACCCGAATTCGTAAACATACCCCCGGACGGACTGCTCAAGATCGATGCTCCCGCTACAGATTTCTTCCGAGTGTTCGACAAGGCGGTAGATCTGACCAAGAAGAACGAGACAGAGGCAGCCCTCGCCGAATGGAAGAAGGCAGTAGAGCTCAATCCTGAGGAAGGCAAAGCCCAGTTCAACCTGGCTCTTGCACTGGACAACCAGGGACTGCTCGACGAGGCCATCAGCCATTATCAGAAGGCCACGGATCTCGAACCCGACAATACTGCCGCATTTACGAACCTTGCCATCGCCTTCGCCCGCACCGGAAAACTCGACGAGGCGATCGAATCTTTCGCGAAGTGCGTGGTGATCGACCCGGGGAGCGCCAAGGCACAAGCCAACCTCGGCATCGCGCTGGTCGAGAAAGGCCGGGATGAAGAGGGCATGGCACACTGCCTGAAGGCCCTGGAAATCGATCCCGAAAATGCCGATGCCCACAACAGCCTGGCAATAGTTCTGGCCAGGACAGAAAGACTCGACGAAGCGATCGCACATGTCGAGAAAGCTGCGGCCATCAACCCCGCATCGTTTGAATACCAGTACAATCTGGGGCGCTTCCTCGCAGCGAAGAACCGGTTCGCCGATGCGCTCCCGCATTTCGAGCAGGCAGTCCATCTGTCTAATGGAGGCGACGCGGAGAGTCTCGAGATGCTGGCCGCTATCTACTATGAAACCGGAAGATATCCCGAAGCAGTGCGCGCCGCCCGCCGGGCGCTCGAGATTGCGATCCAGCAGCAAAATCAGGATCTTGTCACACAGCTGAAGGCCAGGATCGCGATCTACGAAGCCGGGGCTCCCAAACCCGAGCATGAGTAAGGGCCGGCCTTCAAAGAGTTTGGCTTGGTGTCTTGGTGACTTGGTGGTTAAGATAGCGCTCATCTTCGAGGTTAGACAGATGAACGCAATAATGCGACCGCTTACGCGGGCGCGGTCATGTCTCGTGCTCGTTCTCCTCTGCATCGCAGGCCGGCAAGCTGCCGCGGAAGATTTGATCGAGATTCGCTACGCCGACACGCACTACCGTTATGCCGACTGGCTTCACACCTTCCGCAATTCGGCCGTCCTCGATGTCTTTTACGACGGGGTGCCGGGTTTCAACGAGTTCAATTTTGGAGGCGGATACTCCTTCAAGCTGAAAAAGGTCACGGTCACGCCGCTGCTGTATTTCGTCGCCGGGAAAGAAGCGTCCCAAAAGGGATTGAGAGTGGCGGCGCTCGTGACCTTCGACGTCGAGGGATGGAAGCTGATCTCCTACCTCTCTCACTTCGTTCGCCTGTCCGGTGATGTTTCCCGCTACCAGTGCCTTGACACGCTGGACTTCACCCGGGTCGTCGCCAAACGCTGGGAGATCGGCATTCAGAGCGGCTTCTTTCACTACCAGGGAAGCTGGAATCCGCAGAATGGCCCGGTCGTGAAGCTCAACGACAAGTACGGTGCGTGGGCCCTTTCCTATCGCTTCGGCCCCCAGAGGGAACTCAGGGCCGCCCGCGTCTTCGTCTTTTGAGCAGTGCTTCTGAAAAAAGCCACGAATTACACGAAAAACACAAAACTCTGTTCCCGAGTAAGCTAGAATCGCAAGATCGAGGGTGAAGATGAGACTTCGGGGCTTCCCTGGGAGGCTGGCGTGTGCAGCACTTGTGGCCGGCCTCTTTGTCTTCTCCGGCTCTCCGGTGGAAGCGCAGAAGGCAGTAATCCGGGTCGGACACTTCCCCAACGTGACCCACGCGCAGGGAGTCATTGGCCACGCGCTTGCGCGCCAGGGTCGTGGATTCTTCGAAAAGAGCCTCGGCCCGAACGTCGAGGTTCAATGGTTCGTCTACAACGCCGGTCCGAGCGCGATGGAGGGGATTTTCGCCCGCACGCTGGACCTGAGCTACGTGGGGCCCAATCCGGCAATCAACGCGCACCTGCGATCCGGAGGAGAGGAGATCAGAATCATCGCCGGCGCGTGCAGCGGCGGCGCGGCGCTGGTCGTCCAGCCGGACGGGCGCATTAAGAGCGACGGCGATTTCAAGGGGCGGAGGATCGGCACGCCGCAGCTCGGCAACACCCAGGACGTCGCCGCGCGCGCCTGGCTCCAATCGAAAGGGCTGAAGGTGCAGCTCACCGGCGGCGACGCACTGGTGATCCCCACGGCGAATCCCGATCAGCTCCCGCTCTTCCAGAAAGGCAACCTCGACGCGGTCTGGACGGTCGAGCCCTGGGTGAGCCGGCTCGTCGTGGAAGGAAGGGGCAGGATCTACTTCGAGGAGGGCTCCCTCTGGCAGGCGACGGGCGGCAGGTACGTGACGACGCATCTCGTCGCCAGCGCGCGTTTCCTCAGGGAGCAGCCCTCGCTCGCAAAATCGTGGATCGCCGCTCACGTCGAGCTCACCCGATGGATACGCGAGCACGCGGACGAGGCTAAGAAACTTTTTTCCGACGAACTCAAGGCCGAGACCGGACGCACGCTGCCTCCCGGAATCCTGGAACGGGCGTGGGCCGGGTTCGAGCTGACCTACGATCCCGTGCGCGCGTCGCTGTTCAAATCCGCGGATGACGCCTACCGGATTGGCTTCTGGAAGAAGCCGCCCGACCTTTCGCGGATTTACGACCTGAAGCTCCTGAACGAAACGCTGCGCGAGAAAAAACTGACCGAAGTGCAATGATGGAAGTGATCCTTTCGAGCAGGAGCTCCTCGAAGGCCAAGCTTGCCGTCGAGGATGTCTCCAAGACATTCCTCACCAGCCAGGGGAAAGTGCAGGCGCTGGACAACATAACGCTGCAGGTTCAATCCGGGGAGTTCGTCTGCCTGCTCGGCCCCAGCGGCTGCGGCAAAACCACCCTCCTGAACATCATCGCGGGACTCGAGATCCCGGACAGCGGACGCGTGTTCGCGGACGGACTGCCCGTCACCGATGCCGGGAGCGACCGTCAGGTGATGTTCCAGGAACCGGCGTTGTTTCCGTGGCTGACGGTCATCGGAAACGTGATGTTCGCACTGAATCTCAAGCGCGAGCTGACCGACAAGACCCGCCGCGAGGCGGCGGAATCGTATCTTCGACTGGTCGGGCTGGAACGGTTCATGAGGGCGAACATCCACGAGCTCTCGGGAGGCATGAAGCAACGGGTCGCGCTCGCGCGAGCGCTCGCGCCGGATCCAGTCGTGCTGCTGATGGACGAACCATTCGGATCCCTGGACGCGCTGACGCGCGAACAGCTTTACGGAGACCTGCAGGATATCTGGGAAAAGCACCGCCGGACCATCGTGTTCGTGACGCACAACGCACGCGAGGCGGCCTGCCTCGGAGACCGCGTGCTGATCTTCTCTTCGCGCCCGGGCCGCATCCGTGAACAGTTCGAGATTCGCCTCCCCCGGCCGCGCGACATCAACAGCGTCGAACTGGCGGAGTATTCCACGGCGATCACCCGCGCGCTGAAAAGCCACCTCAACCAGGGAGAAGAGGAGGTGGGCGAATGAGACGGTGGCTCGCTCTCCTGACCTTTTTCGGCGTCCTGACGGCCGCGTGGGAGGTGCTCGTGCTCGAGGGGGTGTGGCCGCGCGTCCTCGTGCCTGCTCCAACGGATATTGCGAGCTATCTCGGCACCTCCTTCCTAGACGGCACGCTGACCGGGGCAATCTGGATCACCCTGCGGCGCCTGATCCTCGGCTACGCGGCAGGATTCGCGCTGGGGCTGCCGCTTGGCCTCCTCGTGGCCAAGTTCAAATATTTCGAGGGCACGCTGGGCCTGGCGGCTCTGGGGTTCCAGGCTCTGCCCAGCATCTGCTGGGCGCCCCTTGCGCTGCTCTGGTTCGGGCAGACCGAGACGGCGATGTTCTTCATCGTGATCATGGGGTCGGTCTGGTCGATCATGCTGGCGACAAACTCCGGGATACGCAACATCCCCCCGATCTACGTCCGCGCGGCCCGCACCATGGGCTCGCGCGGGGTGCATACGTGGCTGAAGGTCGTGTTTCCGGCCGCGCTGCCTTTCATCGTGAGCGGAATGAAGCAGGGCTGGGCATTCGCCTGGCGCTCGCTGATGGCTGCGGAGATTTACATCACCATCATCACCGGGTTCGGCCTTGGGCACCTTCTCCACTACGGCCGGGAACTGCACGCGATGGATGCGGTGCTGGGAATCATGATCATCATCATCCTGATCGGCCTTCTCACGGACCGGCTCCTGTTCTGGCCCGTGGAGAGCTACATCCATCGGCGCTGGGGCACCGCGGAGTAGCGAAAAACAGGCATCGAATTGCACGACTTGCATCAATGTTGAACTCGTGTCATTCGGTGCGGATTGAGATCATGCCTGACAAAAAGGCGCTGGTGGTCTGCGTGGGAAACAGCCTGGTCGGGGATGACGCTGCCGGCTGCGCGGTCTACGAACTGCTCTCCCGGGAGCCGCTGCCGGACGGCGCCAGGCTTCAACTTCTCGGCGTGGGCGGCATATCATTGCTGGAATGCCTGGAAGGCGAGAGCATAATGATCGTTGTGGATGCGGTGCAGCTTGGCGCCGATCCCGGAACGATACACATCTTCGACTGGGACGAACTTCCGCAGGCGGGAGCTGGAGCCGTTTCGGCCCACGGCGTGGGTTTGCGGGAAGCGATCGCTCTCGGGCGGATTCTCTCCCCCGAGGCGATGCCGCAAAAGGTGCTCCTGATCGGAATTGAGGGTGCGTCCTTCGACACCATCGGGGCGGCCATGACCCCGGCGGTGGCATCTGCGGTCGAGAAATGCGCAGATGAAGTTCGCAGACAGTTGAGTTCGTTGATGCGGAATTAGGCTGAATTCGCAGAATTTGTTGCCTGGAGTAGCGGGCTATGATTCGGATGATGAGATACGCTCTGGTCGCGCTCGTCCTCGTTTCATCGTGCCCCGCCGGAGCCGAACAGCAGGTCGATTCGCTCAAGTACGCGAAAGGAGCGGCGAACTGGATTCTCTCGCTTGCCGGTTCGAATCGTGATGCACTGACCTGGCCCGTAAACGACACGGATCGCAAGGCGCCCGCGTTCGACCTGTACTACGGCATGCCCGGGGGCATCCTGCTGATCGCTGAACTTGCCAAGGAGGATCCCTCGGGGCCTTACGCCGAAGCGTTGCCGCGCTGCGTGGCGGGCCTGGAGCATATGAGGGTGCCGACCGGCATACTCGACACGCGCCCCAGGAAGACGGGCGCGGTGCCTGCTCCCCGCGAAGTCTGGGGTACCACCGAGGGCGGCAGCCTCAAAATCGTTCCGGGACTCTATAGCGGCCTCTCCGGAATCGCCTGGCTCTACCTGGAACTCTCCCGATCGACCGGCGACGAAAAGTACAAGGAGCGCGCGCGGGAGATCGTAGAAATCCTGCTCGACCGGGGAATTTTCAAGTCCGACTCCTCGCTCTGGGACAACAGCACAGACATCATTTCAGGAGCATCGGGCACGGGGCTTATCTTCCTGCGCGCCTATGCGGTCCTCAGGAACCCGCGCTGCACGGTGATGGCAGAAAGCGCAGGCGACTTTCTGCTCGAGGAGGCCATCCAGACAATCGTAGGGCTCAAGTGGAAGATCAACTCAGGCGCAGGCACCGTATATCCGAATTTTGCCCATGGCACGGCGGGAGTCGGATACTTTCTCCTGCGCCTTTACGAAGTCACCAAAGAGAAAAAATACCTCGATGCGGCAAAGGATGCGGTGAGAGAACTGGAGGCTAACGCCGACGAAAACTCCCGGAGAAAGACCTGCGCATGGTTTCATCATGAAGGAGACGGCGAAGATCTTTATTATGCGGGCTGGTGCCATGGACCCGCAGGGACCGCGCGGCTGTTCTATGAGCTCGCCAGGGCAAACCTGAACCGGGATGTCAAACCGTCTTCAAAGAGGCAGGAGTTTACGCCTTTTCGCATGCCGGATGGACGCTGGCTGGCGCCGGACAAACGCGAAATCGCTGACCCGATGACCCGGGTGGATTGTGCGGCAAACTGGCTGCTGACCTCCGGGATACCCGAGCCCGCGAAACCGATCAAGGGCTATTGGAATGAAGGTATTTGCTGCGGTACCGCCGGCGTCGGCGAGTTTTTTGTGGATCTTTATCTTGCGACGAAAAAGCCCGAGTATCTGAAGGCTGCGGAGAGGATGGCACTTCATCTCGCCAAGGCGGCCGAACCGGTGGGAGAGGGCTATCGCTGGATCCAGGCCGAGGATCGGATCTCCCCGCAAAAGAAAGATGCCCAGACGGGATATGCCCAGGGAGCGGCAGGGATCGGACTATTCTTTCTCAAGCTTGCGCGCGCGCAGAGAGGCGAGACTGCCGGCTGGCAGCTGCCGGACAACCCATTCCAGGATTGACGACTGACGATTGACGACTTGATCATCATGGATTCCGAAATCGTCAATCGTCAATCGTCAATGCGTCTATGATTCCTGTTGCGTTGACCATCGCGGGCTCGGATCCATCGGGGGGCGCGGGGATCCAGGCGGACCTGAAGACCTTCCACCAGCGCGGTGTTTACGGGATGAGCGTGATCACGCTCCTGACCGTGCAGAACACGGTGCGGGTTCAGGCCGTGGAGATTCTGCCGGCGAGTCTCGTGATCGCACAGATTCGGGCGGTAGTGGAGGACATTCCGCCGTCGGCGGCAAAGACCGGCGCGCTGGGAAACGCGGAAGTAATCGAGGCGCTGGCAGAGATCGCAGGCGCTTTCGACTTTCCGCTCGTGGTGGATCCGGTCATGGTCAGCAAACACGGCGCCTCCCTCCTGCAGGAGGGAGCGCGCGACGCGTTGACGGGGAGGCTGATTCCGAAGGCGTTTCTGGTGACCCCAAACCTCCACGAGGCGGGGATTCTTGCCGGCATCCCCGTGACGGATCCGGCTTCGATGGAGGAAGCTGCAAGGCGCATCGCAGCTCTGGGCCCCAAGGCTGTGCTGGTCAAGGGCGGGCACCTCGCGCAGGAGGCCGTGGACGTCTTGTATTTTGCCGGCAAAATGCGGCGCTACGCGGCCCCGCGCTGCGACACGCGCCACACTCACGGTACGGGATGCACTTACTCTGCCGCAATCACCGCGGAACTGGCCAAGGGCCGCGCCCTTCCCGAGGCTGTCTCCTCCGCAAAACAGTTCATCACTCGGGCGATTGAAACCAATCCCGGCCTGGGCCACGGGTGCGGGCCCGTCAACCACCACGCAGTGACAATTGACGATTGACGATTTACGATTGAAAGTTCGCGTTGGCATGGAACGGGTACCTCGGGGAGGCCAAATCGTAAATCGTCAATTGTAAAGGGGGGGTGGGGATGAGCGACAAATCCAAGTCGGGCGTTGAGGCACACCCGAAGAAGGCTTATCGAGACAGCCGGTTTCTCAACAGTCGGGATGCGCGGGAGGTTCGGATTCTATGCGAATACCTCGAACCTGCCAGCCGGTTCAGATGGCAGCGCGTCGAGGACACCATCGTCTTCTTCGGCTCGGCCCGGGTATTGCCCCGCGTTGAGGCCGAGAAGAGACTGGCCGCCCTGAAGGAGCGCGGCAAACCGGGGAGCAGGAAAGCCCCACCTGATTTTGCCGCCCGGCTCGCGGAGGCGGAACACCAGGTGCGCCTGGCGCGCTATTACGAGGACGCGGCCCAGCTGGCCGGGCTGATCGTCAAATGGACGAAGACGCTGAACGGAGAGACGAAGCGGCTGGTCATCTGCTCCGGGGGCGGACCCGGCATCATGGAAGCGGCAAACCGGGGTGCCCGGGAGGCGGGCGGGGAATCGATCGGTCTGTCGATCAGCCTGCCGTCCGAACAGAAGGTCAATCCCTACGTGCCGGATGAGCTGGCGTTCGAGTTCCACTACTTCTTCATGCGCAAGTTCTGGTTCGTCTACCTGGCCAAGGCGCTCGTGATATTTCCCGGCGGATTCGGCACGCTGGACGAAATGTTCGATGTCCTGACCCTGGTCCAGACCGGCAAGTCCCGGAAGACGATGCCCGTCCTGATATACGGCACGGAGTACTGGAACGACGTGCTTAATCTCGAAGCCATGGCGCGCTGGGGAACGATCTCGGCGGCGGACCTTCGGCTCATACACCGGTCGGACGACCCCGAAGAGGCCTTTAACTTCCTCAAGTCCGAGCTGACGAGAATCTACGGCCTTTGAGACTAGCGGAAGGACTTGGTAGACAAGCGAATTGGGATGACGAATGACGAGTGAATCTCCACCCGCGGAGCGGGTGGCCTCAGGAGGCCTCCCAGAGGGAGGCGTGAGTCGTGCGGAGATTTGAGATTCTCCTTAAATGCTGAACCGCAAAGACCTCCAAGACCTCAAAGAAGAACCTCGTTCAATCTTGTCTTCGAGGTCTTTGAGGTCTTCGTGGTTCATCATTTTAGTGCTCTCTGCTGCCTCGAGTTCGTCCGACGGGACAGCGGAGCTTTTTCGTGTCTCACCGCCAGAGGCGGTGGTTTACCCCATTGGAATTAGATCCGGGCCTTTATTCGTTATTCGTCATTTGGTGAGTTGATGGATTCGTATCTGCTGGAACGATTGTATGAGGAACCTCCGCCGTCGCTGCGGGATCACCGGCATCCGACGGAGCGGGACCGCGACCGCATATTGCACAGCGCGGCCTTCCGCCGCCTGCAGGGCAAAACGCAGGTCTTCGGGATAGGCCAGGCCGACTTCTATCGCACGCGCCTCACGCACAGTATCGAGGCGGCGCAGCTCGCGCGCGGGATCGCCAGCAATATGCTGTTCGAAGAACCGCGCCTCTCGGAGTGCCTGACGCCGGAGCTTGCAGAGGCCGTGGCGCTGGCACACGACCTGGGCCACCCGCCCTTCGGACACGGCGGCGAAAGAATCCTCGACGCCTGCATGCTGGAGGTGAGCCGCCGCGCGAGACTGCGCGGAAAGCGCGCGCTTCGCTTCGAGGGAAATGCCCAGACCTTTCACATCCTGGTCGCCGCCGAGCCGAAGTCCCCGAGCTACCCCGGCCTGAACCTCACCCGGGCCACCCTCGCGGGGGTCATGAAATACCCGTACGAGCAGGATGTCGGCAACGACAAGTTCATCTTCACGCGCGACGCGGCGGTCGCCCGCTGGGCGCTGAAGGGAGGCTCCGGGCTTCTGACCGCCGCCCGAAGAAAGAGCGGAGCGGGTCAGGTTACTTCGATTGCCTGCCAGATACTCGACTGGGCCGACGACTGCGCCTATTCGGTTCACGACGTCGAGGACGCCCTGCAGGCGCAGTTCCTGCGCCCGGGCGACCTGCTCGACGCGCAGTTCGCCCGGCGAGTGTCGGGGCACTACGAGGAAACCAGGGAGAGCGAGGCCGTTCCCCGGCTGACGCTCGACGAGATAAAGGAGCGTCTGCGCGCCCTCGAACGCAGGATCAGGGTGCCGGACACCGGAGACGAAAGAGCACACCGCAAGCTTGCACTGCGCAACATTCTCAACGGCCTCGTGATATCCGTTTCCCTGGAATTCCATCCCGCCGGGCGGCGTCCCGACTATGCCTGGCGCCTAAGGGTGCCGGCGGAATCCCGCATCCTCTCGGTGCTGTGCAAATCCATTGTGTGGGAAGCGGTGATCACCGATCCTCGCGTTTCGGCCATGACCACCAAGGGCATGGAAATCTTGCGGGATCTCTTCCACCTTCTTCTGACGGAACTGATCGAAAAGAAAAGCTGTGCGCTGTTCCCGCGATATTACCGGCCGATCGTCGAGGAATGCCTGGACAAGGGGGAGATGGAAGCTGCCCGTGGAGTGTGCAATTTCCTGGCGCTGCTCACCGACATGGACGCCCTGCGCCTGCACGCCCTGCTGAGAGGCACAAAGTCCTCCTCTATCTTCGATCTCATCTGACAGTAGACGATTGACGATTTAAAAACCCGCGATTCGCAAATCGTCATTCGTCATTCGTCAATCAGCTGGGCTTGCTGGGGTATGCGGTAACCGTCGTCGGGCCTTCTTCCGGCAGGAACGGCGGAGCGCCAGAACGTGACGGCCCAGAATTTCGCCACTTCCGCGAGCGTCAGGGGCGCGGTCTCGACTCTTACCCGGCCCTGCTTGATGGCCCGCAAGACCGGAAGAATGCCCGGGGCCGATTCGATCCACGTGAACGTCTTTCCGAGCTGCCACAGCTGGTGCACGTCGCCGTTCCCCACCACGGGTTTGCCGTGCCTCGCCGCGATGCTCACCGCTCGCCGGTTGAAATCGATGCGAGACGTGTAGAAACCGGACAATTCGATCGCGTCGAACACGTCGAGGTTGGGAAGGAGCAGGCCCCGGAGGCAGCTCCGGGCGGGGAAAAACGAGTGCGGCGCGACGACGAGGTTATCCTCTCGCTTTCGAGACCTGAGCTTTTCGATGGTGTTCAGTTCCGTCGAGGCGGTATGAAAGTTGTAGGCGAGAACGTGCCGACTGCCCAGCACGCTCACTTCCATGCCCGGAATAAGCGTAATGCCCAGATCGTCCGCGTACTCGGAGAGGTCTTTGCTCCAGACGTCCTGATTGTGACAGGTGATTGCGAGCACCTGGTAGCCGAGGCGCGCGGCCTCCGAAATAAGCTGCTCCGGCCCAAACCTGCACACCCGGTAATCCGTCGGGTCCAGGCGGCAATGCGCATGGAGCTCCGCCTTCAGCCAACCTTGAGAATTCGTCATCGACCTGATCACTACTCCTTCCACCCGGGGAGAATTCAAAGAATACCTCGCCGGGACGTTCCTCCGCAATGGGGACGCCCTAACCGTCAGACAATTGACGATTGACGATTAGTGGCTCGCGAGTGTCGGTACGTTCAATCGTCAATCCGTTTTAGTTGCGGGTTTCAGGCGCGCTGCGCTAGTATTGGCCAAAATCTCACTACAACTCACAAACTCTGAGAGGCGATCATGACCAATGGTTCCCCAAGTGCTGGCAGCATGATCCTGATCCCCAGCATCATCACACTCGCGGTCACTCTACTTCGGCTTATCGGAGAGTTGCGTCGATGGAATGAAGCCTTTTTCGGCAGATCGGCGGGCGGAGGAGGCGCCGTCGTCGGCATCTCCTGGCTCGCGATCATCTTTGCCGTGTATTTCGCGCTAAGGCTGCGGAAGGCGGGGCTGGGCCTGGAGCGCAAACTCAGGGCGATACTCATGAGCATCCTTGCCGTCGCGCTGTTTGTCGGCGGTACCTTCACGATTTTCAAAGAGAGCGGCGGCCTGCAGTCGACAGGATTGCTGGTGCTCGGCCTCGTGGCCGTCGCGGCCGGTATCTTCGTCATGCGCCTGGCGTGGCCGGCTTACTGGAAGGTCATGATCGGTTATGCCTTCGCGGCGCGCATACCGGTGCTCGTCGTGATGTACTTCGCAATGAGCGGGAACTGGGGCACGCACTACGACGCGATGCCTCCGAACGAGACCTTTGCCGGCCTGACCGCCAGGTTTTTCGAGTTGGCCGCGGTTCCCCAGATCTTCTTCTGGATACCTTATACCGTTATCCTGTGCGGACTGATCGGCGTAATCGTCGCGGCGATCGGCAAAACTCCGACCAAGATGGACGTGTCCGTTTGAGCCACAATATCCTCGAAGGCCGCTGTGCGTTTTCTTTGAGGTCTTAGCGGTTCAGTTTTCAGGCACGGATGTCGACATTGTGCTGCGTCTGATCCTTGGGGTAGGCGGCGTCGGCTTTCTGAGAAGGCGAATACAGCTGCGCCTCCTCTGCAGGAGACTGGCGTGGCGACGGCTCTTCGTCGAAGCGCTCGTCTTCGTTGGGATTCGATTTTCTGTGAGGAAGGTTCGGGGCAGCGCGGTGCCGGCGTGACTGCTCGGGCGTCTGGGGCGCGCGGTCGCCCGAAGACCGGTCGGGCAGCCGGGTCGTGGCCGGCAGGGTTACCCGGGCGATCCTGTGATCGAGTTCGAGGTCCGTATTTCCGACAGCCGATATGATGGACATGGCCCCTTCCGGACGCATCAGTTTTACGGCACTTTCTTGCCGTAAGAGTTCGATCAACGAGAGAGGGGCAAGCGCTTTTTTGAGGATCAATTACTCTATCGGCACCTTTCGAATTCTGCATTAGGAGCCTGTTTATGGCGGATCCGATCTTTGTCGAAGGCGGAATTCTCGTTCCCGCCGAATCCATCGAAATGAGAGCCGTACGCGCCTCCGGGCCCGGCGGGCAAAACGTAAACAAAGTTGCATCGAAGGTCGAGCTGCGCGTGGACCTCAGTCTGATCCGCGGGATGGAAGCCCACAGCCGACAGCGTCTGCGCCACCTTGTCGCCAAGAGGCTGGACGACGATGGAAAACTCATAGTGACAAGCCAGCGGACGCGGGACCAGCATCGCAACCTGCAGGATGCGCGCAAAAAGATCCATGACTGGATCGCGAAGGCCCTCGCGTCGCCCAAGAAGCGCCTGCCCAGCGAGCCGTCGCGGACCGCAATGGAGCGACGCCTGGCCGAGAAGCACTTGCGCGCCGAACTGAAGCGAGAGCGACATACCAGACCGGAGATTGACGATTGACGATTTATACGCTGCGTCATAAGTAATTGCGCACACATTGTCAACCGAGCAAGACCAAGAACGCCACGGATTCCACGAATTATCACGAATTTCGTTGGAATTTGAGTCTGTGTAATTCGTGAAATCCGTGGCGTTTAAAAGGGTAGCAGTTTGCAGCCATTTATGTCGTCGTGTATAAAAACCTCCCTTCGCGGAAGGACAATCGTCGATCGTAAATCGTCAATTAGCTGCCTTATGGGGGTTATATGACTGGTTCGTTTCATCCGCCGCAACGGATATTGCTGGGGCCCGGACCAAGTAACGTGGAGCCGCGTGTCCTGGAAGCCATGATGAAGCCGATGCTGGGATACCTGGATCCCGTGTACCTCCAATGCATGGATAAAATCCAGGCGCTCCTGCGCTCGGTGTTCGAAACCGACAACCGTGTCACCTTCTCGATTTCGGGAACCGGAGGGGCGGGGATGGAAGCTTGCCTGGCCAACCTGGTCGAGGACGGTGATGAAGTGCTCGCCTGCGTGAACGGCTTTTTCGGACAGAGGGCGGCTGAACTGGCAGAGCGCTGGGGCGCCAGGGTGGTTCGCTTAGAGTCGGAGTGGGGCCGGCCCCTGGACATGCAGCGCGTCCGGGAAGCTTTCCGCAAGTCAAGCGCCAGGATCGTGATCATGATTCACGCCGAAACCTCGACCGGAATGCGCCAACCGATCGAGGAGCTCAAGGCCCTGCGCGACATCCGCGACGCCATTTTTGTCGTGGATTCGGTTACTTCACTCGGAGCTCACCCCGTGGGAATCGACCGTAATGAGATCGACGCAAGCTACTCCTGCACCCAGAAGGGTCTGGGGGCCCCGCCGGGCCTCTCCCCCGTGACCTTCTCCGAGCGTGCGCTGGAAAAGATGCGGGGCCGCAAACAGCGCCCCAGAAGCTGGTATCTCGACGTGCAGTTGATCGACAAATACTGGAGTTCCGAACGGGCTTATCACCACACGTCGCCGGCCCTGATGAACTATGCCCTGTGCGAGGCTCTGGCGGTCATCCTCGAGGAGGGCCTCGAAAAGCGCTGGGAGCGGCACCGGCGCAACAGCGAGGCGTTCGTCGCAGGGATCGAGGAGATGGGCCTGGAAATGCTGGTTGAAGCGCAGCATCGCCTCTGGACACTCAACACGGTCCGGATTCCACAGGGAATCGACGACGCGCGCGTGCGCGCCCGACTGCTCAACGAGCACAACATCGAGATCGGAGCCGGATTCGGGGCACTCAAAGGCAAGATCTGGCGCGTCGGCCTCATGGGATCGGGAAGCACGCTCAACAACGTGCTCCTGCTGCTGGCGGCGCTCCGGCGCGTCCTGCGGGCGGAGGGATTCCCCGCCTCGTAGGGGCGACCGTCAGGTCGCCCATCGGTGTGTCAGGGCGACCTGACGGTCGCCCCTACGGTTTCCCGGGAAGGCGGTGCGTTGAGGTCAGGGGCCGGGATTCAGGTCGACAGTCGGCACCGACACGAAGTGGCTGGCCTCGACCTCCGCGAGCACCTGTCGGAGTTTGGGCACTGCCGTCGAGTTCGGGTGCAGCGCGAGATAGTCGCGAAGGTAGCGCTTCGCGTTATCCTCGTTTTTTTCGAGGATGGCGATTTCCGCAAGAAAAAGCTGGGGAGAGCTTGCAGACACCGGATCGAGCCTGAAAGCGTTCTCGAGGTACCGTTTCGCATTTGGATAGTCGTGCATGTAATAGAAATTCAGTCCCAGCTGCATGTTTGCCCGGGCGTCGCCGGGCCGCAGGTCGAGAGCGTGGCGGTTTATTTTTAACGCCTCCTGGAACTGTCCCGAGGCGAGAACGGTCGATCCCAGGTTCGCCCACACCACATAGGAATTGGGGCTGAGCTCCGTCGCTTTGCGAAGACACTCCATGGATTTGGCGTAATCCCGGGTGCGGTAATAGTGGACGCCCATGTTGTTCAGGGCGG
>Ga0316628_100001993_pt1 | contig 14873 bp, 4 predicted proteins | sample OWC_Aug_M2_C1_D5_FD_207648 | JGI IMG/M metagenome (GOLD analysis project Ga0316628, IMG submission 207648) | Wetland soil microbial communities from Old Woman Creek delta, Ohio, United States - OWC_Aug_M2_C1_D5_C | ecosystem: Environmental > Terrestrial > Soil > Wetlands | place: USA: Ohio... | reverse complement strand
TCAAACTCAGGGTCGATGGTCCTTGTAAACAAATTGGCTGCCGTGACTTTGTTGTTGACAGACTGAAGGTCTGCATTTTGCGCGCCGTTAAGAACATTCAGCATGATTGTTGCCGCTGTGAACTGCCCGGAGTTAAAACCATTTACATAGTAGTTGAGACCTGCTTGCCCCGGGGCACGATTAAACAAGGCCCAAAAGATACTCGTCACAACGCTGGAGATGTTGCTGCTGTTGATGGGGCCATAGAGGGCCTGGGATTCTGCTGAGTTGGCAAAGGCTTCAATAATCTCTGTGAGATTGCCGCCCGTTGCATCAAGCCTGTTTGCCCAGTAGACTAAACCACCCGGGCCCGCCGGACGCTGATAATAGCCGATGAAAATTTTCTGGACGATGTCAAAGTAAGAAATAACCGTAATGTTAATGCTTGCTGTCCCGATATTCCCGTCGCTGTCCTCTACGGTCAGGGTAATCCTTTGTGTCCCGGAAGGGAGGTTATTCAAAGAGATCTCTTCTCCAAGACCAATTACACCGCCGAGGTCGGATGACCAAACCAAAGAATTTCCCAAGAGCTGACCGTCTTCAACATCATACCCCCCGCCTTCAAAGATGATGGGTCTACCGGATAGGAAAGTTGTGTTATTCTTTGGAGTAATGATTATTGCTTTCGGAGGCTTCCTGGCTACAGTGAATGGGGCATCAGAGTCGTCCATTCCAGTATTTACTCCATCGTTGGCCATCACCCTGATCAATCCCTGGCTACTGCCAGGAGATCTGTCCGTATCCCATTCATAGCTGTTCTGTTTCAATCCAACGGCAAGAGCTATCCAGGTCGCTCCTCCGTCTCCGCTGTAGAGCACATTGTAAGTGAGAAGATCTCCGTCCGCATCGCTTGCAGACCAGGTGACCGTCTGTTTTCCGCTTAAGCTTTCGCCCCCGTTCGGATAGATAACCGTCACCTCGGGTGTATGCAGGCTTACAGCGACGGTCTCTAACACCTTGTCACCATACTTCAGAACGATTCGTGAGGTCATGGGGGGGGACGGCAGTATCTCCGCAAAAAACATCGCCACACCTGTTCCGGCGCTCTTCAGCTCAAAATGGCGTTCAAATAATACATCCCCTCCTGCGGCCTGAAGCTCAAGGCTGTATGGCCCGCTTCCCGGCTCATCATCCGTACCAACCGCATACATTTCTTTATGAAACCTTTTTGACACGACTCTGTCGTCCGTCGTGATCATTCCTGTTGTCACAAGGTACTGTTGCTTTATTTCTCCGGGAGCATTCACGTTCTGGGTTTGTGCTTTAGTCATGGAAGTCCCTGGTGCATTGGGCGCCAAGGCAGCAGCGAGTTTTTCGTACGTGTATGCGGAGACCCACACGCCAGCATCACCCACACATGTATCCGGCTTGACGCAGCTAACCCCCCAAGGGCAATCTCCATCGGAATTGCAGCGCTGATCCATGCCATCGCATCGGCTCGTGCAGGTTTCACCCTTGGGACATTCTATGTCACGATGACACTCAATATCCGATGTGGAACATATACCGGCATAGCAATTTCCGTCCCCAGCACAATTCCTATCCGTTCCGTCTTTATTTTTTAATGAACACGTACCCCAAATAATCGGGTTATTGCACGGCGAGTATGACATGAAATCGAAATTCCTGCTTGGTTCGTAAACCGTTGTGCCATCAAAGCCGTAATTATTGCCCCCAATCAGGCCTGGGGGATCAGTCACCGGGTAGCCGTCTATGTATGGGGAGGGTGCCCCACAATTATCACGAACGTGGTTTAACCCGAGGAGATGCCCGATCTCATGGGCCATACCCTGCCCTCCCAGCGCTTCAATATCGTCGTCGGACCGGTCCGACCAGGCAACCCCGAAAGACACCCACGACGCCATGCCGCCTTGAGATTGCCCCTTCAGGACAGACGGATATAATTCTTTGCACACCATTCCGAAGTACTTCTTACTGCTGAATTGACCATCGGTGTGAAATTTGAGCCAATATAAAGAATTGAGCAGCTCCCATCCACTGAACTCGCTTTCCGTGGGATCCTTCCAGAATTGGAGATCTCCCGCCATTCGATAGCTGATTGTGGAGGCAGGGTAGACCTTCTTGAGCCATTTGAGGGCGTCTAAGAAATCATTTTCGTCCGGAGGCGGACAGGGTTGGCCGGATGCATACGCGTTGGCGCATGCATAGACTGGAACAAACACGAGAGGGAGCGTCCATTGTTCGGAAAACCGTCGTGTACTTACTGCCCAGGGTGTTTTGTTGTTGGTGTAGTCAACTTCGTAAACTGACCGGCCCGGGTTCACCTCAATATAGAACATCATGGTTTGGCTATGGGGCTCCAACCACTCGTCCGGAAGCCTGAAATTGAGAGTCTCTTTTATATTGCCGCGGTCCGGATTTTGCCGGGCGACAATAGAGGGCGGATCCGGATACACTTCGGCTGGTCCCCCACCTGTATACACACCAATCAGTCTCCCTGTCACGCCTTTAACCTCAGTGGCACCTGTAACTCCCACGAAGACACGCACCCATGTTGGCTTTCCCTTAATGAGGTGAACATTGAGGCCCATGTCTTGAATCCCTTGAGTTATCTCAAATTGTGCAGGGAATAGATCAACCGAACAGGCATCTCCTCTGCCATCAAGATCAAAATCCGGCTGGGAGTTATAATGGGTGACTCCATTAATATCCACCCAGCTCGCTACTCTGGGGTTATAAACCTTGGGACAGTTGTCGCAGGCATCTCCTGCGCCATCCCCATCCGAATCCTTCTGGTCCGGGTTGTAGACAGATGGGCAGTTGTCACAGGCATCGCCAATCCCATCAAGATCAAAATCCGGCTGGGAGTCATAATGGGTAACTCTACTAATATCCACCCAGCTCGCTACTCTGGGGTTATAAACGTTGGGACAGTTGTCTTTGCAATCGACAACACCGTCATTATCCCGGTCACTATCGAGCGTCCCACATCCGCATATGCCAGGATCAATTTTGTTAGGGTCGAATCGACACTTGTCAAGACAATCGGGAACACCATCCCCGTCCGAATCAATATCAGATACTCCGCACCCACATAGACCCGGTTCCGTCTTGAGGGGATCATTCGGGCACTTGTCAATACAGTCGGGAACACCATCCCCGTCCGAATCAATATCAGATCTTCCGCACCCACATAAACCTGGTTCAGTCTTGTTAGGATCGTTGGGGCATTTATCCACGCAGTTGGGCTTTCCATCTTGATCGGAATCGGTCTCAGGTTGGTTACAGCCACAATATCCGTTATATGTTTTATTGGGGTCATCAGGGCATTCGTCGCATGCATCACCACAATGTGGGTCATAGAGATAAGGCATGCTGTATTTCGAGCAATCTCTGTCTCGATCACTCTGGCTTGAATTTGAAACGAACGGGCAATTGTCGCAGGCATCCCCTTTACCATCCCCATCCGAATCTTTCTGGTCTGGGTTATAAACAAGTGGGCAGTTGTCGCAGGCATCACCCACTCCGTCACCATCTTGGTCCATCTGATTGGTATTAGGAATAGAGAGACAATTATCGCTTGCGTCGGGAACCCCGTCATGATCGATATCGCTGAGTTCACAGGGGTCTCCGCAACAAGGGTCAACCGTGTAAGGTGGAGCAGGGCAATTGCCATTGGTATCTTTCTGATCAGGATTTTTAACGTACCAGCAATTATCGCAGGCGTCTCCTATGCCGTCCCCGTCAGAATCTTCCTGAAATGGATTGTAAACGTTGGGGCAATTGTCATCCGGATCGGGTATACCGTCTAGGTCTTTGTCCGGAAAATATTTTAAGGGATACTGATCCACAGCGCCGCCTGACGTGTAGGTGCAATCATATATGTAATCTCCATCACCATCGGAGCAGCCGTAGAATTTTGCCCAGTAATTCCCACCGAGATAGGGGCCTCCGACTATGTTCTTCCCTTCGTCCGGCAGCTGTTTTTGTATGTAAAAATAATAACTGTCTGAGACATATACCTCAACATCGTATCCATTTTGAAAAATGTTATTGTAGATAAGGTTTCCTGAACCATATGAGAGAAGCAAGCCACGCGCGGATCCTAAATTATCGAAACGATCATTATCCTTAATTATGTTGCCGGTAATGGTGTTATTGTCCGAAACGTTATGACAAATCCCAATATGATTGTTGGAGACTGTATTCCCCTCGATGCTATGGCCATCACTATGAGCAAGCCATATCCCCGCAAATTCATTACCCGATACGGTGTTGTGATCGATGGTATTATTAGCACTGTATTCAATATAGATCCCACTCCCGCCAAAACTATTATAAGTATGCGCATTACCTCCCACGGTATTATAACCTATATAATTGTTATTGGATCCATAAGTGGATCTTGAAAGCGAAATTCCATTTCCAATGTTATATTCCACTGTGTTAAACGCAATCCAATTGGCGGCGGAATCAACCAATACGATGCCGTCCCCTCGACCATAGGCGCCGCGCCCTCTATAGTGAACAGTATTAGATTCTATCGAGCTGTTAACAGTATTTCTAATAGAAATCCCCCAGCTTCCTCCTGTGTCCCCACCCGTCAATGTCACGTTTCTGATAGTAATGTTTGACAATGTTACTGACGGATTATAAACTTCAATGCCACCCCCCGCCGTACTGGTAATCGTATGCCCTCCACCTTCTAAGGTAACATCACTGGAGGTAATTTGGATGCATACCGTCGCAGAACTGCTAATATCTTGTATAAGTCTATAGGTGCCGGGACTTGAAATAACGGTGCAGGAATTGATGTCAACAGCCGGAGCGAAAGAGGGAGTGAAACATATGCATGCCAGTATGACAAGCAGGGAAATAAAAGTTCTTCTTCGTAATGATTCTTGTAAGGTATCCAGGGGCATATATGAACTAACTTTTCCAAAGAAGTGTTGATAGGCTTTGTTGTCACTGTTACGCACTGAACTGGAATAGAAAAGTGTACGAGCATCCAGTGCGACGGGGCCCTTTAAAGATTTCTTGATTTTCGTTCTCATATTTATTAGCCCCCTCTCCTAAAAACCCTTTCTTTTGAAGAAACCGATTCCTTTTATCGGAGTCCCCATGCTCATGGCAACAGAACTCGAAAATGAAATGAAAAACTTATCCACCACATATTCCCCGCTGGGGTACTATTCAAACTAAAAGGCGGACCGTACCATCCGTCCATTCTTCGGCAGCTCGGCCATGCTGAAACTTATTCAGTTCTTCTTCAGGTATCGGCTCTTTAGTGGCAACACGTGTCAGTCGCCCAAATTGCGTTGTTGTTCGCTGCATTGTAAATTACAAGATTGCCATCATTCTGAATCGCGAGGTAGTAGGTGCCGCCGGGTCCTACATATGAATTGCTTGACCAAACGACCGCATTTGCGGAATTGCGCAGGACAAGATTTCCGTTGGTCTGCATCCACATCACCTCGGCGCCCGTACCGTTCGTCATCGAGCACCAGAGTGGTTCGTCGTTTTCAATTTTTCGGAGGCATAGATTGCTGTCCCACTGGAGGATCAACCGGAAACGGCCATCTGCTGATATGATACTATTCCCTATCCAGAGCCCTCCCTCGTAGTATGTTGTAAGTATAGTGGTTCTCTCGTAGTACATCCAGACGAAGGGCTTGATACCGAAATGGCTGAGTATATCCGGCACGGGCCAATTCAACCCCGCAAAGGACCATTGATGTAAAAACCAATCCCACGTCTGGTCGCTATAGTTGGCAAATCGAATCATGACGGTTCCGTTTTGGTCGTAAGTCCCAGTGACGAGGGTCCAATGAAGATGAAGCGTCTCGCCATTCCATATCAAGACGACGATGGGGTATCCTTGCGCCAGAAGCCACTCAAGGGTCTCTAATCCGGGATTTCCTTGACGCCGATATAATAAGTATCCAACGGAATTTCCAAGGGGCGAATACTTCCTAAGTGTGTTTTCCATATAGTCCGGATGCGTTCCCATGTCGAAAAAGCCGTTGGACCACACCGTGTCGCACGCATCCGAGCACGCCGCATAGCAATTAGGTTCCTGGCACAAGTAGAACGGGCAAAAGTCCGCACAGGACTTAAGGGCTTCCATCCATGATATCCAGTTGTTGGTGTGCATCTCGCTGCCTAATTGATAATAGTTATCATATGGAGTTGTCCCGGTGTACCAATCAAGGAGGTTCATGCCTGCGACGGGCCCACAGTAATTGTCATCACCCTGCGACCAATTTCCACTCCACGGTGTGCATGCGGCGTCATAGTAGAGCTCGACCGATCCATCCGGCTTACTCCAGACGAGGCGCTGCAGGGTTTCCCATATTTCCACCGTAGTCCTTTGGTCGGAACCCACGCAAACCCCGGCTTGGCAGGTGTCGTTCCAGGTGCAGGAGTTGCCATTGTTGCAGGGGGTCCCATCGGCCACCGGCGGGTTCGAGCAAAACCCCAAGGTCGGGTCGTAAGTGCCGGCAACGTGGCACTGATCCAAGGGGGTGCAAACAGGATAGTTAATTGGATCGCCCGGATCAGCGATATTATTCTTAATGAACAGAGTCACATCAGCCTGTGTGGGGATGGTTCCAGGATTCGAATTAACCGTTGAAAGAAAGTCACGCGCCTTTTGAGCGTCTGTATTGCCAGAGTATGTTGCCTGGAAGTTCGCTCCGTCAAGGTTGGGATCGATTGTCCTTGTAAATGAACTGGACGCGGTGACTTTGTTGTTGACCGACTGAAGGTCTTGATTTTGCGCACCGTTAAGAACATTTAACATGATCGTGGCGGCTGTGAACTGCCCCGAGTTAAAGCCGTTCACATAGTAGTTGAGACCTGCTTGTCCCGGGGCGCGATTAAACAGAGCCCAAAAAATACTCGTCACGACGCTGGAGATATTGCTGTTATTGATGGGGCCATAGAGCGCCCGAGACTCAGCAGAGTTAGCGAAGGCCTCAATAATATCAGTCAGATTTCCGCCGTTTGCGTCGAGCCTGCTTGCCCAGTAGATTAAACCACCCGGGGCCGCCGGTCGCTGATAATAGCCGATGAAAACTTTTTGCACAGTATCAAAATAATCCGATGGTGCAGGATATGCGTTAGATTCAAAAGAAAAAGAAGCGAGGAAGAAAAAACAACAGACACACCCGATAAGACTGATCGAGTAATTGTTTCTTTTCATGATGATCCCCTTGCCACTGGGGAGCAGGCGTTGGGATGTGCCTCCCCCCAGAGAAGACCAGAATCACAGAACGGAGTGCCCATCATACACTAACGCATTGGCTACTTTATGGACGCGTCCGTTCACAAGCCCGATCTATCCAAACTCCATACCGCGATGGTTTCGTAATCGTTAGTTTTTTCCTACTCGACCTCCAAGGTATACTTTACCGGTGAAGGGGTCGAGTATCCGTCTACCCCGATCCGATATGATCCGGGTCCAAGGTACATGATGATCTTTTCATGCTGGTCATACTTTGCAGGATTGTCGTGGATGCTATAGCCATATAGCGATGTACCAGTGGAGTTCATCAGGAACACGTCCAGATCGGCGGTCGGACTCCCCTCGAAACTCAGGGTGATGGTAACTGTCTTCCCCGCTATCAGTGTGAAGGAGTACCAGTCCTCCACGGTCGACGTGATGTAACCAGAGTTGCCATTATCATCAACAACGTATACGTTAATAACCGTATTGCCCAAGTTTGCGTACGCACTGTCTGACACGTTGCCGATGATTGCGTGACCCATGCTGATCGGTTGCGCTGTTGCGGGAGAATCGTTCGGTTCAATCTCATTTATGAGAGGATTCGATTGCCCGGTGGATGAAGAGGCCGTCAAACCTACATTCTCTTCCCAGGTACCGCCTGAACAGTAGAAACCGCCACAATCCCAGTAACTATTATAATAATAATAGCCAACTGGGCCGATTCCTGATCGGTAATACTCTTGTTTGTCAAAACTATAGCTACTGTCTCCACATATTGTGATGCCTGCTATGACCTCACACTCGCTCTGGCTTTTTGAGAACTGTGCGACAATAGCATCACCGCTGACGTATGTATTTGTATTACTGATTGCCCCGTTCCTGGAGAGAACCAACTTTCCTTCAGGAAATGATGTGAAGAAGCCGCCTCCTGCCCATGCTCCTGTCTGGGCATCCATGATAGTAACAAGCGATACGCCGTCGAGCGACCCCAGGATCCTGTCGCCGATAATCGCAATGTAGTTCCATCTTGGGCCAAAACCATAGGTGAAATCGTCGAAGCCTTTGCTTTGACCGTAGGTCAGCACCTGATAGGCCGTAATACCATTGATCCAAAGAGGCTGGCCCAGCACAATCCAGAACCTTCCTGTATCTGTTGTGGAGCCGCCCCCCCAACTGCTATGGTAATAGTCCCAACTAAATTCCCAGAAATCTCCGGTACCAACCGTTGGTTCAAAAAACTCCCGTATCTCGTCCGCAGTTGGTATGGTCGCAGGATCTGATGTAACAGCTGAAAGAAAGCCACGCGCCCTTTGGGCGATTGCATCGCCTGAATAGTTGTACTGGAAGTTAATTCCATCAAGTTCGGGGTCGATTGTCTTTGTAAATAAGTTGGATGTGGTGACCTTATTGTTGACCGACTGAAGGTCTTGATTTTGCGCACCATTAAGAACATTTAACATGATCGTGGCGGCTGTGAACTGCCCCGAGTTAAAGCCGTTCACATAGTAGTTGAGACCTGCTTGTCCCGGGGCGCGATTAAACAGAGCCCAAAAAATACTCGTCACGACGCTGGAGATATTGCTGCTATTAATGGCGCCATAGAGCCTCTGAGACTCCGCAGAGTTGGCGAAGGCTTCAATGATAGCAGTTAGATTTCCGCCCGATGCATCGAGTCTTCCCGCCCAGTAGATTAAACCACCCGGGGCCGCCGGTCGCTGATAATAGCCGATGAAAACTTTTTGCACAGTGTCAAAATAATACGATGGTGCAGGATATGCGTTGTGAGCGAATAGGGTAACTGTTAGGACACCACATAAAACAGCAACGGTCAAGAATAGTTTTTTCATTGGCTCCCCCTTTCTCTTTAATTGCAATGATCGGTTAGATGGGCTTACTGATTTAGAGGCAGGGTCATATGACCCTGCCTTCTCACAGCTGCTTCATTTCTTCTTCAGATACCGGCTCTTTAGTGGCAACACGTGTCAGTCGCCCAAATTGCCTTTTGGCTCCAATTGTTAATTACGAGATTGCCATCATTCTGAATCGCCGGGTAGTAGGTGCCAGTACTTCCAGGCGTACCGCTTGACCAAACGACCGCATTTGCGGAATTGCGCAGGACAAGATTTCCGTTGGTTTGCATCCACATTACCTGGGCCCCCGGATCAGGGATTTAGAATTGGATCGCCCGGATCAGCGATATTATTCTTAATGAACAGAGTCACATCAGCCTGTGTGGGGATGGTTCCAGGATCCCAATTAACCGTTGAAAGAAAGTTAACAGCCTTTTGAGCATCTGTATTGCCTGCATAGGTTGCCTGGAAGTTCGCTCCGTCAAGGTCAGGGTCGATGGTCCTTGTAAATAAGTTGGATGCGGTGACTTTGTTGTTGACCGACTGAAGATCTTCATTTTGCGCACCGTCAAGAACATTCAGCATGATTGTGGCCGCTGTGAACTGCCCCGAGTTAAAGCCGTTGACATAGTAGTTGAGACCTGCTTGTGCCGGGGCGCGATTAAACAGAGCCTGGAAAATACTCGTCACGACGCTGGAGATGCTGCTGCTACTGATGGGGCCATAGAGCGCCTGAGACTCCGCAGAGTTGCCGAAGGCCTCGATAATCTCATTAAGATTCCCTCCACTGTTAAAAAGTCTGTTTGCCCAGTAGATTAAACCATCCGGGCCCGCCGGTCGCTGATAATAGCCGATGAAAATTTCCTGGACAGTGTCAAAATAAATGGGTGGAGTGGGCTTCAGATAGAACATCCTTACTGACTCAAACAGAGAGGAGCAACCATTGTATGCTCCACCTGTGGCATAACCCCGCGCGCGGACATAATGGTTCTGATTGAAAGGAAGAGAAAGCCCTGTAAGCTGCCAGCCACCTGTGATCTTTGCGCCGTTGCCCAGGTTTGTCCATGTGACCCCATTAGCGGAATGCTCAAAGGTCACTCTCCATACCTCAGGGCTTGCCTGCCCCCTCATCCAGGTGACTTTGTCGCCGTTCGCAGAAACCCTCAGTTCCTGAAGAGCGGCATCCGTGTTCGTAAGCCGTGCAATGTGGAATCTCCCCACCCCGCCGATTGTGTAAAACTCGCCTCCGATCAGAATCTTCCCGTCCGCCTCCCCCGCTACGAAATAGACTTCGTCGTCTGAATTGGGGTAAAAGGTTGTGTCTAGGCTCCCATTTGGGTTAAGCCGGGCAATGTAGCTTCTCGTCCACCCGCTGAAATCCCCCCCTACCAGGATCTTTCCGTCTACCTGGATGGCAATGGACTGGATATAGCCATTCGGAAGAGAGTTATAGCTAAAGGCTGTATCGAGCCTCCCATCGGGGACAAGCCTGGCAATTCGGTCACTGCTGATCACTCCCATGCCAACGGTGCCAACGGCGGTGAAATCGCCCCCAATCAGGATCTTTCCGTCTCCCTGAACCGCAATGGACCGGACCACGTTATCTACGCTGGAATTTTTAAAACCTGTATCGAAGCTCCCGTCGGAGTTAAGCCTGGCAAAGTAGTTTTTTGCCACCCCGCCAATATTGGTGAAATATCCCCCCACCAGAATCTTCCCATCTGCCTGAAGAGCAATGGCAATAGGCCAGCTATCTGCATTGGGGTTAAAGGTCGTATCGAGAGATCCATCCGGGTTAAGGCGGGCGATGTTGTTACTTGTCCCTCCGCCAATATTGGCGAACCAGCCCCCTACCAGAATCTTCCCGTCTGCCTGAATGGCAATGGAAAAGACACGGTCATTCGGATTTGGGTTAAAGCCTGTATCGAGGCTTCCGTCCGGATTAAGCCGAGCTATGTGGTTTCTGGCATATCCACCTACGGTCTGGAAAGAACCCCCGATCAGGATCTTTCCGTCTTGCTGCACTGCGATGGACTCGACCCAGGCATCTGCAACGGGATTAAAGGTCGTATCGAGGCTTCCGTCCGGGTTAACACGGACCATGTAAGAATAGGGAATTAGGGAGGGAGTCCCTCCCCCCACCAGGATCTTTCCGTCTGCCTGGACTGCGACGGACATAATCCAGGTGGAGCTTAGGCCGGGGGTAAAGTCCCTATCAAGACTCCCATCGGGGTAAAGCCGGGCGATACGGTTCCTTGCCTGCCCACCAACGGAGGTAAAAGCACCACCCACGAGGATCTTGCCGTCAACCTGAACCGCGGTGGAGTAGACACAGTTGTTTGCATTGGGATTGAAGGCTATATCCACTGTGCCGTCTGAATTGAGCCGGGCGATATAGTTCCTTGTCTGCCCGCCAATGGAGGTAAAAGGACCACCCACGAGAATCTTGCCATCAGCCTGAACCGCCAGAGAGTAGACATCCATGTTTGCATTGGGATCGAAGATTAAATCGACTGTGCCGTCCGAATTGAGCCGGGCGATATGGCTCCTTGTCTGTCCACCAATCGAGGTGAAATAACCGCCCACGAGGATTTTGCCATCAGCCTGAACCGCAATAGAGCAGACGGTGTCGCTTGCCTTGAGATTGAAGGTCAAGTCCACTGTGCCGTCTGAATTGAGCCGGGCGATGCAGTTCCTTGTCTGCCCGCCAATAGAAGCAAAAGCACCACCCACGAGAATCTTGCCATCAGCCTGAACCGCCAGAGAGTAGACATCCATGTTTGGATTGGGATCGAAGATTAAATCCACTGTGCCGTCTGAATTGAGCCGGGCGATGCAGTTCCTTGTCTGCCCGCCAATAGAAGCAAAAGCACCGCCCACGAGAATCTTGCCGTCAGCTTGAACCGCGATGGACTCAACAGTGCTGCTTGCGTTAGGATTGAAGGTCAAGTCCACTGTGCCGTCTGAATTGAGCCGGGCGATATGGCTCCTTGTCTGCCCACCAATCGAGGTGAAATAACCGCCCACGAGGATTTTGCCATCAGCCTGAACCGCAATGGACCGGACAGTGCTGCTTGCGTTAGGGTTGAAAGCTAAATCCACTGTGCCGTCTGAATTGAGCCGGGCGATATTGTTCCTTGTCTGACCGCCAATAGAGGTAAAAGCACCGCCCACGAGAATCTTGCCGTCAGCCTGAACCGCAATGGAGTTGACATCGGTGTTTGCACTAGGGTTAAAGCCGTCGTTGGGGGATTGAGCACGCGATATGACCGGCAGCGTCAACAGCATCAGTGAAAGAAATAAAAATAAAGAGCCCTTTCTATTCATAGTATCTCCCTCCTTAAATTTGACCTGAGTGATTAGATAAATACGTTATCCAAGGGCCCACTCCTCAGTCGTCGCCGGTCCTCTCTGAAAAATATAGCCTTCTGGCTTTGTCAGCTTAGCACTCCTAAGAACGATCTATGGCGATAATTTCACCAAATTGACATTACCTATGCCATTATGGTATGGTTCCTTACGGTTCGAACCGTCAGATTTTTTGTTTATTTTTGGCCCTGGTAAAATCTGCTGTTTTTTCAATAAGATTTGAGGGGACGAAAAAAGTGACGGAAAATACCAAAATCCACCCCATAATAATCGACCTGAATCAGTTCAAGCTTCACATCGATCTCAAAAAGAAGATTGAGCTAACTCTTCATTTCAACTCGCCCTCCCGAAGGTTTTACCTATCCCTGATCGCCTTTGTCGTTAACGAGATGAAAAAACTGAGGAAAATCACCTCCATCCCCCTGGAGGAGCACCATGATCTCCTTGCCTTACTGAACGAAACAATTGGAGGCTCTGCCGGATCGTCAGATAAGGAGAACTTGTTGCCGAGGATTTACAGGAAATGGAAAGACGCGCTGCCCAACCTGGAGGAAGCTCCGCTCTTCAAAGTACTTGGAAAGAAAAAGGAATATGATGAAGGACCCAGCAAGACCTATTCTTTTACGGAAGATGAGAAAGATCGCTGGGCAAACCTTTTTGAATACATGGGGAGCGAGGAGAATGTCAGCCTGAAGGTTGCAATCGACAGGATAGGAGCAGGCTTAGATGATGTTGAGCTCATCTATGAGGACGCTTTAAACGGGGATGCCTGGGAGAAGTTTATCTCCAGTCTCAAACGAAAAGTCGGAAATGCACCTGAAATAGAGACACCCGAATCGCCTTTGAAAGTACCCGAGCCCCCGGTATCCCCGCTAAAGGAACATTGGACCCCTTTGCAGATCCGCTATCGAAAGATAGCTCTTGTCGCCATGATTGCTGTCGTATTGTTGGGGGCAACCGCGGTGGCGATCTGGAAGCTTTCTTCGAAGCCCGCCCGGGTGAAAAGAGCTTCTCTGGAGAGGATGGCTTTTCCTTTACCCGATAAACCCTCCATTGCCGTGCTCCCTTTTGTAAATATGAGCAAAGATCCCGAGCAGGAGTTCTTCAGCGACGGTTTGACCGAGGAGATCATCACCACACTTTCCAAAAGTCCCTATCTCTTCGTGATGGCTCGCAGCTCAACGTTCAAGTATAAGAACAAACCTGTCGAGACCAGGCAGGTGAGCGAGGAATTAGGGGTACGATTTGTGCTTGAGGGTAGTTGCCGTCGATCAGGAGATAAGGTCCGTATCACGGCCCAGCTCATTGACGCGGTCGGTGGTCATCATCTCTGGGCTGAAAACTTCGATAGAGAAATCAAGGATATATTAACTGTCCAGGACGAGATCGCCTTAAAGATCATGAAAGCGTTGCACGTGAAGCTTCAAGCGGGACAACTCGGAAGCGAAAAGGGAAGAGGCACAACGAATTTGGAGGCATTTCTAAAATCCATGGAAGCTCGTGAGCATGTCCTTCGCTACACAAAAGAGGGGAATGCCCGAGCCCGAAAGCTCTTCGAGGAGGTTATCGCCATGGACCCGAATTATGCGAGGGGGTATACGGGTCTTGCCATAAGCTATGCGGCGGATGTGTGGCTTGGTGTAGGCAAATCTCCCAAGGAATCACTAACAAAGGCTATTGATCTCGGGCAGAAAGCTGTTTCTCTGGATAAATCGGATGCCACTGCTCAAGCCGCTCTGGCTTATCTTTATGCGATGACACGGCAATATGAGAAGGCAGTTTCTCAAGCTGAGCGGGCATTGGCCCTCGATCCGAATTCGTATTCGGTCATCAACAATTGCGGACTTGCCCTGGCCTATTCGGGAAAGCATGAAGAGGCGCTTTCTTTGCTTCAGAGGGCGGTACGTCTGAACCCCTCTGTAGCCCAATCCTTTGTCATGGCGAGCATGGCTTACCGTATCGTCGGTCGCTATGATGAAGCATACGGAGAGGCGAAAAAGGCGGTAGAGCGAAACCCCAAGAGTCAACTTGCCCAGATTGCCTTGGCCGCGACATGTATTTTAACAGGCCGGGAGGAGGAGGCGCGCGCTGCGGCAGCACAGGTTCTCAAGATCAACCCGAACTTTTCTGTGGAGAAATATGGAGGGACACTTCCATTCAAGGATAAGTCTCAAATCGACTTGGTGACAGAAGCCCTGCATAAGGCGGGCCTGAAGTGAAAGATTAAACGGTTCGTTCTTCAAGCTTATCTCCTCATCTCCTCACCGCCTCATCTCCCAATCTTTCTCTTCATCCGTCTCCGGGTCTCCCCTTCCCCCTCTCTATCTTTTCAATCAGTCCAAAGTCGATATGCCTTCTCTCCACATCCACCCGATCCACCCTTACTTTGACTTCATCGCCGATTCTAAAGGTCCTGTGAGTTCTCT
>Ga0316628_100001992_pt1 | contig 14874 bp, 18 predicted proteins | sample OWC_Aug_M2_C1_D5_FD_207648 | JGI IMG/M metagenome (GOLD analysis project Ga0316628, IMG submission 207648) | Wetland soil microbial communities from Old Woman Creek delta, Ohio, United States - OWC_Aug_M2_C1_D5_C | ecosystem: Environmental > Terrestrial > Soil > Wetlands | place: USA: Ohio... | reverse complement strand
TTTCGTCCAAAGTTTCGTTTTCATGTTATTCATGGTATTCCTCGACGTATGGGGTCTACAGCAAGATACATGCCATGCACGAGGTCCGAAAGGGCCGCCCGGCCGATTCCATTCGGACGGCTACCGCCGGGGGACTCCGTTGGGTAAAACCCCGCCCCTTCCCCCCGGAACTGTTACCTGCGGGTAATAGGTTGGGTAATCGCCTTCCCATTTCCTGTCTTGTTTTGGCTTGAAGAGGGACTAAAACTGGTAGGTCTTCCCTTGCTCCAGGATTTGGATCTTGGGAGAGGAGTGAAGTTCCCGGGCGATCTCCTCCAGGAACTGAGGCTTGACGTGAGTGATGTGGATGGGGGGCAGAGCATCGCCGGCCTTCGCAATCTCCATTTGGAGGCCCTGTGGAGTGAGGTGCCCGCTGAGATCGGCGATCTTTTGCAAACGGTTCGGGAAGGAGATCTCCACGATAATGGCCTTCAGTTCTTGCACCGAGGCGGCTATCTTCCATATCTTCTGGGTGGGGCCTGTGTCCCCGGTGTAAAGGATCGTTCCCGTGCTGTCTTTTATTAGGTATCCCACACCCGGAACGTTGTGGCTGACGGCAATGGGCGTGACGGAGAGATCCCCAATGGAATAGGAGATCCCCTCTCCGATCACCTTGAGGGCTATGACGGGAGAGTCGGGATTCGGGATTTGGGTAAAATCGGGCCAAACGATGTTATTGAACATGTGCTCCTTCAGGCTATTGATGACGAAAGGAATGCTGTAAATGGTAACGGGGGTTTGTCTTTGGCCCAGGACGTTGTCGGCGAGGAAGAAGATCCCGCAAGTGTGGTCCAGATGTGCGTGAGTCAAGAGGATATGGTCAATCTTCGTCTGCTCCTCGAAGCTCAGGGTTGCGGAGGCAGCCCCCGCGTCCAATAGATATCGGTCCTCTATCAGAAAGCTGGAGAGGTTAAATCCTGGCCCCTGGCCGCCAAAGCATCCCAAAACTTTAAATTTCATAGCTTCTCCCTTTTGCCGCATCCCTCTCCGCTGGGGTCGCCGGAGATTCGGGGGAGCGAATCATCCCCCGTGTTCATGCCCAAGTTCGTATATCAAGACCGGCTTGGTCTTCCCCTTGACCATGACCGAATCCAATGACTTGACCAGGGCCTTCTCCTTGACCTGCTGATACGTGGAATCGCTGATGGCGGCGATGACTACCTCGCCGCCCGGGGGGATGACCCCCCGAAGGCGAAAGTGGGTATCCAGAATCTTGAGCTCGATCACCTCGAGCAATTCGAATTTTAGGAAATAGAGGAGGACGACCTCTAAGAGTAGGGTGAGGCTAATGAGGAATCCAGGGTTTTTAAGCCCTATTCTTGCGGAGGACATAGACGGTTCTTTTCAGGAAAGCTATTCGAATTGTTCCTTCATTTCGAGATACCGGAGAAACCTGTCCAAGAGATCCTGACTGGCGATGACAAGCTGGCCTTGCTCGATCCGCAAGATCCTTGAATTGACCAGCTTCTTCGTAATCTCCTCCACCTGGTTGAAGGGAATTCCGGCGATACCCGCCAACTCCTCGGGACGAAAAGGGATGCGAATTCCCTGGGGCGTCCTTTCTCCCCTTTCCGAGGCGATTTTCGCCAGGGTGTTTACCAATCGACTCGTGTTATCGCGGAGCAAAAGGTTCTCGATTTGATTGTCCGCCTCCTGGAGGCGGGCCGACAGATTCTTGATGATGCGCAGGGCGATCTCGGCGTTGTTTCGTACCATGGTCTCGAAGGTCTGAGGGTCGATGACCAGAAGCTTGGCATCCTCGACGACCTCGGCCGTCGCCGATCGAGGTTTGTTGTTCAGGATGGACATCTCTCCAAAAAAGTCCCCTTTATCCAGGATCGTCAGCGTCTTTTCGATCTCTCTTACCTTCTTGCTGATCCTGACCTTTCCTGACAGAATGATATACATCTCCTGCCCGGGTTCATTTTCCCGAAACAGGACCGTCCCCTTCGGGACTTCCTTCCCAAAGCGAGCAAACAGTCGCTGCTCCACCGCCATCTTCTCACTTCCTCCTCTCCGGGTTACTGACTGGCACGCTTCCTTCCCTCACCCTCTTGATCTCTCCTGACTCATGGGCTCTCAGGAAAGCTAAAGCCACCGCCTCGTCGAATTGGCTGCCGGCGCACCTTCGGATCTCCTCCACCGCTTCTTCTTCGGTCAGACTCTTCCGATAAGGAGGCCGTCGATCTCGAAGGTCCCGGTGGAAATCCGGCAGATCTCATGCATAAGGCTTAACTTCAGCTCCTGGATGTTCCGCTGGTTCTTCAGGTGAGCCAGCTCGAACTTCTGATCCAAGATCTGCTGCTCATAGGCGGAAATCTTAGTCTGCAAGATACCAGGGTCTGTCCTCATCCTCGAAGTCTCTGGTCGGAGAGAAGCTCGAGTGCAATGAACATCCCCTCGTATGAGGAGCTTTTCAGGGTAGCACCCCGATTCGCTGTATCTTTGGGGATTAGGCAGGGGACTGCTTGAAACTGCCGAAAAATTCGCCTGTCTTCCGGATCCAATCGGGCTGTTTCAAGTTCTTTTGGATATGGGCGATGAGGGCTGATCCTATGATAACTCCATCGGCCAAGCTCCTCGCAGCCTCTGCCTGGTCTGGTGTGGAAATACCAAATCCCACGGCGATCGGCAAATCCGTATGTTCCCTGATGCGAAGGACGGCCGGTTTAAGGTCTGGCGCTAATGATCTTCTCATGCCCGTGGTGCCGGTCACGGAGACATAGTATATATACCCTCGGCTTACCTTTGAAATCAAGCGAATTCTTTTCTCGCTGGAGGTGGGGGCCACGAGAAAGATGAGATCAAGGCCGATTCCCTCGCTGGCTCCGAGCAATTCCCCTGCTTCCTCCGGCGGGAGGTCAGGAACGATGACCCCATCAACCCCTGCTGCCCGGGCTGCTTTCATGAAGCTCTGAATCCCCCAACGGAGAAGGGGATTATAATAGCTCATGAGCACTACCGGCGTAGAGCTTTGCGCTCTAAATTGCTCGGTAAGATCCAGGATCCTCCGCAGGCTGGCCCCTTTAGCCAGGGCGATCTGCGAGGAAGATTGAATGATTGGACCATCCGCAATGGGATCGGAGAAGGGCACCCCAATTTCTATGATATCCGCGCCCCACTTTGCCAATTCGAGGGATAGCTTGAGGCTCAGGGAGAGGCTCGGAAATCCACCGGTCAGAAAGGGAATAAGGGCCTTTCTCCCTGCCCTCTTAAGGGAAGAGAAAGTCTCATCGATGCGGTTGAGGCTCCCCCCAGCAAAGCTGCGCGGGTTGCACTCGCTGTGCATTTTTAGCTCCCTCCCATAAGCCGGAGGGATCTCGAAATGTAAGGAATCCTCGGTTCTATTTCGAGTCCGCTCGCTGATCCCCCAGCAAAGCTCTGCGGGTTGCACTCGCTGTGCATTTTCATCGGGATCGCCCTCCCAAATGCTTCAGGGCCACCTCCACATCCTTGTCCCCTCTCCCGGAGAGGTTGATGAGGAGAATTTGCTCCCTCCCCATCTTGGGGGCCAGCTTGATCCCATGCGCCACGGCGTGGGCGCTTTCCAGGGCGGGAATGATTCCCTCCAGTCGACTCAGAAGCTGAAAGGCCTCTAAGGCCTCTCGGTCGGAGCAGGAGACATAACTCACCCTTTTGAGGTCGCGCAGCAGGCTATGTTCCGGCCCCACGGCGGGATAATCAAGTCCTGCGGAGATGGAGTGGGTCGGTTCAATCTGCCCGTCTGGATCTTGCAGGATGAAGGTCCTGGTTCCGTGTAGGACGCCCAGGCAGCCTCCGGCGAAACGAGCGGCGTGCTCTCCCATTCGAGGCCCCTTTCCCCCCGCTTCTACCCCGATCATCCTGACCTTCCGGTCGGGAAGGAACTCATAAAAGAGTCCCAGGGCATTGCTCCCTCCCCCCACACAGGCCAAGAGACAATCCGGCAGCCTGCCGGCTATCTTCACGATTTGCTTTTTTGCCTCGCGGCCGATGACCGATTGGAAGTCCCGCACCATCACGGGGTAAGGATGGGGGCCGAGGACCGAACCGAAGACATAATAGGTGGTCCTCACTTGGCTCACCCAATCCCGAATGGCCTCGTTAATTGCGTCCTTCAGGGTCTTGCTCCCCGACTCGACAGGCGTCACTTTCGTCCCGAGAAGCTCCATACGAAAGACATTGAGCGCCTGCCGCTTCATGTCTTCCGATCCCATGAAGACCTCGCATTCGAGCCCGAAGAGGGCGGCTACGGTGGCGGTGGCGACCCCGTGCTGCCCCGCTCCGGTCTCGGCGATGATCCTGCTCTTGCCCATTCGACGCGCGAGAAGGACCTGGCCCAACGTATTGTTGATCTTGTGGGCGCCGGTATGACAAAGGTCCTCCCTTTTCAAGTAGATCCTGGCGCCCCCGAGATGTTCGCTCAGCCTCCGGGCGAAATAGAGGGGCGTGGGCCTCCCGGCGTAATGGCACAGATATCCCAAGAGTTCTGCCTGAAAGGTCCTGTCCCGCTTGGCCCGGCGGTATTCCCTTTCCAGCTGCTCCAGGGCCTCCATCAGGGTCTCGGGTACGAACTTCCCCCCGTAGATGTCAAAGTGGCCTTTGCCATCCGGATAAGTGGAAAAGTCAATCGCTGTCGGCTTTTGCAACCTCTTCAAGGAACCTTTTTACCTTCCCTTTCTCTTTCTTACCTGCTCGCTCCTCCACCCCGCTGCTCACATCCACGGCATACGGCCTTACCATGCGGATCCCCTCCGCCACGTTCTCGGGGGTCAGGCCCCCGGAAAGGATCAGCCTTCCGTATCGCTTAGCCTCCTGCGCCAAGCACCAATCGAAGGTTTTTCCGGTACCCCCTAACTGCCCTGGACAGTAAGAGTCCAGCAGAAGAGCCTCTACTCGATATGGGCCCATGTCTTCGAGCCCTTTTGCGTCTTTCAAGCGAAAGGCCTTGATCACCCGTTTCCCCAGAGCTGAGCAGTAGGCGGGTGATTCCCCTCCATGTAGCTGGATGGCACTCAGGTGGCAAGCCTCCGCTACCCGCTTGACCTCCTCCAGGGGGGCGTTCGCGAAAACGCCCACCAGAGACAGAAAAGGGGGCAGATGTCTCCGAATCTCCTCTGCTTTCTGCGGCTGGATATACCGAGGAGAGCCGGGCACGAAGACGAAACCGAGGGCATCTGCCCCTGCCTCTGCTACCATGAGGGCATCTTCCAAGTTCGTGATCCCGCAGATCTTGACCTTTACCATACTCTTTAGGCTGAAGTTATGCCCTCAGGCTGTAACCCTTACGCGGTGACCTTGGGCAGATCCTTCAGGGCTTGCCTGATCAACTCTTGCGGGTATTCAAAGTCTTGCAATTTCCCCGCGAAATAATCCTCGTATGACTTCAGATCGAAGTGCCCATGCCCGGTCAGGTTCAAGGCGATGATCTTTTTCTCCCCGGATTCCTTGCACCGGAGGGCCTCACCAATCGCCACGAGGATTCCATGAGCCGATTCGGGCGCCGGAATGATCCCCTCCGCCTTGGAGAATTGGACCGCCGCCTGGAAGATCGGAAGCTGATGAACGGCCTGGGCCTCGATAAGCTTCAGGTCATACAGAAAGGAGACCAAGGGCGCCATGCCGTGGTAGCGCAGCCCTCCGGCATGGATGGGGGCGGGAATGAAGCTGTGACCCAAGGTATACATCTTGACGATGGGAGCCATGCCCGCGGTATCTCCGTAATCATAGAGATAAAGCCCCTTGGTAAGGGTAGGACAGGCCATGGGCTCCACTGCGATCGCCCGGAGGTTCGGTTTCTTCCCTGCCAACTTGTCCTTGATAAAGGGGAAGGCGAACCCGCCAAAGCTCGACCCCCCTCCGACGCAGCCTACGAGTATGTCGGGATACTCTCCTAACTTTTCGAATTGTTTCTTGGTCTCCTCGCCAATGACGGTCTGGTGCATCAGGACGTGGTTCAGTACGCTCCCCAGGGAGTATTTGGAATCCTCCCGTGAGGCTGCTACTTCCACGGCCTCGCTGATCGCGAGTCCCAGACTCCCGGGGGACTCGGGATCTTTGGCCAGGGCGTCCCGTCCCGCTTTGGTCTCGGTGCTGGGGCTCGGGGTCACCTTGGCTCCCCAGGTCTCCATCATGATCTTGCGGTAAGGCTTCTGGTAGTAGCTCACTTTGACCATATAGACCTTGCACTCGATGCCGAAGAACATGCAGCCCATGGCCAGGGCGCTCCCCCATTGCCCCGCTCCGGTCTCCGTGGCGATCGTCTTTACCCCTTCCTTCTTGTTGTAGTAAGCCTGGGCGACTGCCGTATTGGGCTTGTGGGATCCCGCCGGGCTCACGCCCTCCCACTTGTAGTAGATCTTGGCCGGCGTATCGAGCAGCTTTTCCAGCCTTCTCGCCCGGTACAAGGGGGAGGGCCTCCAGAGCTTATAGATCTCCTGGATCTCCTCCGGGATGTCGATGTACCGCTCCTGGCTTACCTCCTGCTTGATCAATTCCATGGGAAAGAGCGGTGCCAGATCCTGCGGACCGATCGGCTTTCCGGTTCCCGGGTGAAGCACGGGAGGCAAGGGGGATGGGAGGTCCGCCTGAATGTTATACCACTGGGTGGGCATCTCCTTTTCATCCAACACGATCTTCGTGAAGTCCATTTTTCTCCTCCTCCTTATCTAAGACTTAATTCGCAAAGACTCCTGGGAATGGATCTCAAGCCCTTCCCAAGAGTTCTCTCACTTTCTTGCCTGGGTCATCGCTTCTCACGAGTGCCTCCCCTACCAAGACGGCATCGAGGCCTGCCGCCTCCAGCCGGATCACCTCCTCCCTGTTGGATATTCCACTTTCGCTCACCACGGATTTGTGCGGAGTCATCTCTCCGATGAGATGGAAGGTAGTCTGCAGATCCACCTGAAAGGTCTTCAGGTCCCGATTATTGATGCCGATGATTCGGGAATCGGCCTTTAGCGCCTTCTTCAAATCGGGGAGGTTGTGAACTTCGATGAGGGGCTCCAGGCCGACCTCCAGAGCCCTATGGCAGAGCCCTTTCAGAACTGCCCCCTCAAGCAAGGCGGCAATCAAAAGGATCGCGTCCGCACCCCAAACTTTCCCCTCCCAGATCTGATACTCCTCCAGGATGAAATCCTTTTGGAGCAGGGGCAGTTCCACCCACTCTTTGGCCCCATGCAGATATGCAAATGATCCTCGAAAGAACGAGGAATCCGTAAGAACGGATAGGGCGGAGGCCCCTCCCTGGGCATATCCCTGAGCAAGCTCCCGGGGGTCGAAGTCCTCCCGCAGCAGCCCCCGGGAGGGGGATGCCTTCTTGATCTCGGCGATGAGACGGATAGGAGGCGTGGGAAGCGCCCCCCCTCCCTCCGACCTCCGGGAAATGGCTCGCAGAAAGTTCCGGGGAGCCGGAAGATCTCTGCTCTGGCCTTTCAGCTGCTCCAGAGAGATCTTGGCTTTCCTCGCCGCAACCTCTTTCCGCTTGTGCCTCAAGATTCCCTCCAACAGGGAACCGACTGCCCTATCCTCGCGTGGCATCCCTGAGGGCCTCCAGTTTGCGCAATGCCGAATAGGAATCGATGGCCTCCGCGGCGATCTTCATCCCCTCGCGAAGATCCTTCACCTTTCCGGCTACGATGAGAGCTGCGGCCGCATTGAGGAGGACGATGTCTCTCTTAGGCCCCCTCTCCCCTTGCAGGATCTTCAACGTGATCTGAGCATTCTCTTCCGGAGTGCCCCCGGCCAACTCTTTAGGATCGGCCCTTCGGATGCCCATCGCCTCCGGCTCCCACAGAAAGGTCTGGACTCCTCCGTTCCTCCACTCCGAAACTTGAGTAGGTGCAGTGGTCGTGATCTCATCCAAGCCATCCATCCCGTGCACCAGGAGGGCATGCCTGGATCCCATCTTTCCCAATACGTGGGCCATCTTCACGGTCAAATCCGCACGGAAAACCCCTATTACCTGTGCCTTGACCTGGGCGGGATTGGTGAGGGGCCCCAGGATGTTGAAGATGGTTCGTATTCCGATTTCCCGCCGAGGGGCGAGCGCGTATTTCATGGCCGGATGCAAGAGGGGCGCGAAGAGAAACCCCATGCCGACCTCCCGGAGACATCCCTCCATTCTTTCCTTATCGATCTCCACCTCGACGCCCAAGGCCCGCAATAGATCGGCACTGCCACAACGACTCGAAACCGATCGGTTTCCGTGCTTGGCCACCGGCACCCCGGCCCCTGCGACTGCGAAGGCAGCAGTGGTAGAGATATTGAAGGTCTTCCCTCCGTCCCCGCCGGTCCCGCAGGTGTCCACGGTGATGGGGCTGAAGGAGGCAATGTAGGTGGCATGCTGGCGCATGGCCCCCGCGCATCCCGCGATTTCTTCCACCGTCTCCCCCTTCATTCGCAGGGCCGTTATGAAAGCGGCGATCTGCGCGGGGGTGGCCTCGCCTTGCATGATCTGTTCCATCGCACAGGAGGCCTCTTCTTCCGTGAGGTCCTTGCCCTCGACTAACCTGCCTATCGTCTCCACGATCATCTCATTGCCCTCCTTACCTCTTTTGGTCAATGAAGTTTCGCAACAGGTTCTTCCCATACGGGGTAAGGATCGATTCGGGGTGAAACTGTACCCCTTCGGTCGGATACTGCTTGTGCCGGATTCCCATGATCTCCCTTCCCTCGGTCCAGGCAGAAACCTCCAGACACTCGGGAATTCCTTCGTTCTCGACGATCAGCGAATGGTAGCGAATCGCTTCCATGGGGTTGGGAACCCCGGAAAAGAGAGTGCGGCCATCGTGATAGATCCGGGAAGTCTTTCCGTGCATCAGCTGCTTCGCAAATCCCACCTCGGCCCCAAAGGCGGCGGCAATGCATTGATGTCCCAAACAGACCCCCAGGATGGGCACCTTTTGCGCCAAGGAGAGGATCAGTTCGCAGCAGATGCCTGCCTCTTTGGGGGTTTTGGGTCCGGGGGAAATCACGAGGTGGGAGGGGTTCATCGCCACTACCTCGGACGGGCGAAGCTGATCATTGCGGAAAACCCTTATTTCTTCGCCCATTTCTCCTAAATATTGAAGTAAATTGTAAGTGAAAGAGTCGTAATTATCTATAAGAAGGATCATTTCTTCCTCCGGCGCTCATTCCAGGCCCGTTTCGGCCATCCGCAAAGCAGAGATCATGGCCTGCGCTTTGCTGAGGGTCTCCTGATATTCCCTTTCCGGCTGCGAATCGGCCACGATTCCCGCCCCTACCTGAATAAAGGCATTTCCGTTAATCACGATGACGGTACGGATCGTGATACAGGTGTCCAAGTTTCCGGAAAAGCTGAAATAGCCCACCGCCCCTGCATAGGCACCCCTTCGCACACGCTCTAATTCCTCGATGATCTCCATGGCCCTGATCTTGGGGGCACCCGATACGGTTCCCGCAGGAAAAGCGGCTCGAATGACATCGAAGGCGTCCTTTCCCTCCTGAATCCGGCCCTGGACGTTGGAGACGATATGCATCACATGGGAGTATTTCTCGATCTCCATGAGCTCGGTGACCTTCACGGTTCCGATCTTGGAGACCCGGCCCACATCATTACGAGCCAGATCGACGAGCATGATATGTTCCGCTCGCTCTTTGGGGTCGGCGAGCAGCTCTTTTGCGAGCCTCTCTTCCTCTTCGGGAGACTTCCCTCGCGGCCGGGTTCCCGCAATGGGACGAACGTCGATTTGCCCGTCTTCCAATCGCACCATGACCTCTGGCGAGCTGCCAACCACTTTGATTCCCCCTAATCGCAGATAGTACATGTAAGGGGATGGGTTGACGACGCGGAGCGCTCGATAGAGGTCCAATGGATCGGCGGTGAGAGGGGTTTGAAATCTCTGGGAGAGAACCACCTGGATGCAATCCCCGGCCCGAATATATCGTTTGGCCTTCTCCACCGCTTCTTCGAACTCCGGTTGGGAGAAATTGGAGGAAATATCCTGTTGGTGGCTCCACGATCGGGGAGAAAGAGCAGCCCCCAGTGGGCGGCGCAGGGAGGAAGTCAGGGCGTCGATTTTCCGTATCGCCTCCTGATAGGCGAATTCCAACTGTGATGGGCTCTTATCCTCCAGGTAGACATTGGAGACGATCTTGATCTTATGCGTCAGGTTATCGAAGATGAGGAGGGTGTCGGTAAGGAGAAAGATGCAGTCTGGCAGCTGCAGGTCATCCGAAGCGGTTTGGGGCAAGCGCTCCATAAAGTGAACGAGGTCGTATCCCATGTAACCGACCAGTCCCCCGTAGAAGCGCGGAAGGCCTTCGACTCTTGCGGGTTGGAATTTTTTCAGCAATGACCTCATAAGCTCAAGAGGATCATTCACCTCGGTCCGCCGAACGCCGCTGGCATCGATGATCTCTGCAGATCGTCCTTTGCTCTGCACCACCAGGGAGGGATTTCCTGCGAGGAAACTGTACCTTCCCCATTTCTCTCCTCCTTCCACGCTCTCCAAGAGGAAGGCATAGTTGCCATTGTCGATCTTCCGAAAAGCAGAGAGGGGGGTTTCTAAGTCGGCCAGGATTTCCTTGTAGACGGGGATGAGATTTCCCTCCCGGGATTTCTTTTGAAAGCCTGCAAAATCGGGATAGTACATCGGATTCTCCCTCATGAAAAAACTGAAGAGAACCTTTTTCTTGCGCGAATTCAGAAAAAGGTTCAAGAAAAACAAGATCAGCGACAGTTGGATGAAACTGAGAGGAGGTGGAAGGGCGGGTTAGCGTCGCCAGAGAGGGCCGAGCAGAGAAGAAAGGAGGAATTCCTTCATGGGGCGAGAAAAAGTGAAGGCCAAAGGAGCAAGCACGGAGTTGTTTGGGGAAGATGCTCTCACAGCTGACCTTCTATCTTTGACTTGAGGGCCGACTTGGGCAGGGCTCCGATGATCTGGTCCACCGGTTTGCCCTCTTTGAAAAGGATCAGGGTGGGGATGCTCCGGATGCCATATTGGACCGCAATATCCCGTTCCTCATCCACGTTTAATTTACACACTTTCAGTTTTCCTTGAAAATCGTTGGCCAACTCCTCAATGAGGGGCGCGATCATTTTGCAGGGGCCACACCATTCGGCCCAGAAATCAACCAATACTGTCCCGTCCGATTTTAACACTTCTTCGTCAAAGTTGGTCTTGACGAGCTTGACGACGTTATCCCCTGCCACCGCAAAGCCTCCCCCAAGAATTTCGGTCAATCTACAACAGGACGCCGAAGGGTGTCAAGTATTTTTTGTGGGTCCTTCGTTCCCCTCCGCGGCTCTCTTGCCGAATCTTCGGCGTAGAGCCTGGATGAGGAAAAGGGCCGAATCGGATCGGAGCAGAAGAGCAGTGCCCAAGTAAGTGGCCAGCCCTATCAGGATTTCCAGTGTTAATAGAGCGGCTCTCTCCAAAATCCCTGCTTGCTGTAGCGGAGACCATTTGATAAGCAAGTAATGACTGAGAACGGACATGGGAAGGGCTGCGAGCAACGTTCGGAAAGAGGAATTCAGAATTTCTTTGCCCCCCAGAGGTCCGATCTTTTTGCGAAGCAGGCCGATGAGGAGGGAAAAATGGGCCAAGGAGGCGATCGAAGTGGCCAAGGCTAACCCTCGGACCTGCAAGGGCCTCATCAAGAGGAGGCTGCACAGGATATCGACCCCCACCGCAATGGCGGAGATGATCACCGGGGTCTTCGTGTCCTGAATGGAATAGAAAACCGGTACCACGATTCGGTCCGCCACGTAGAAGCAGATTCCGAAGGAGAGGAAGAGGAGCGTGCTCGACACCTCCTGGGTCATCAGCGCGGTGAACTTGCCCCGCTCGAAGAGGAGGGATACAATCGGATGGCGAAAGATGATGAATCCGGCCGTGAAGGGGATGGTGAGGAAAAAGCCCAGGCGCAGTGCCAGCGAATTGATGCGCTTCAATTCCTGATGAGAGCCAGTCGCGGCGGAGGTGGAGAGGAAAGGAAGTATGGCCGTTCCCAAAGCCACCCCGATTAATCCGATGGGAATCTGTATCAAGCGGTAGCTGTAGTAGAGAAAAGAGACGCTGCCCTCCCGGAGGAAAGAGGCAAGGAGAGTACTTACGAAGAAGTTGGCCTGGTTAATAGCCAGTCCCATGATTCCCGGGAGCATGAGTTTCGCAACCTTGAGAACAGCCGGATTTCGAAGCTCGAACTCGGGGTAGAATCGGGCGCCCTCCCCTCTAATCCCCGGAACCTGAATGAGCATCTGCCCTATGCCCCCCAGAAGGACTCCCAGGGCCAGTGATAAGACCGGGGGGTTGAGATGGGGAGAAAGGATCAAGGCCGAGAAGATCACGGCGAGGTTCAGCATGCTGGGAGCTATGGCGGGAGCCGCAAAATGGCGTAGGGAATTCAGGATCCCCATGAAGAGGGCGGACATCCCCACGAAGAATACGTAAGGAAAGGTAATCCGAGTCAGAAAGATGGTGGTTTGTAGCTTTTCTGGATAAATGCGGAAACCGGGGGCCATGACCCACACGATCAGGGGCGCGAGGACCATCCCGATAATTACGATCATGATGAGGAGTGATGATAGAAGTGTGGCGGAAATCCGGGCTACATGCCAGGCGCCCTCCTTTCCTTCCCGATTCAGGGTCTGGGTAAAAACGGGAACGAAGGAGGCAGACAGGGCTCCTTCCCCGAAGAGCTCCCGGAGGGTATTGGGAATACGATAGGCTACAAAGAAAGCATCGGCGTACATGCCGGCGCCGAAGAGTTTGGCGATGATCATGTCTCGGATGAAGCCCAAGAGGCGCGAGAGCAGTACCCCGGAACTGATGGCCTCGGCCGCCCTCGTAATGCGATGTCCCCCGGGTTCTTTATCGGACATCACGCCAATCCCTTTCTGTGGGAATTAATGGTTGACAAAGCATGCCTGGTGGATTATCATCACAGCCCGATTTGGTTGCAATTCCAGCAAGAATTGAGGAGATATAAATGCCTATTAGCGAATCCGCCATTAAACGGCTGCGACAGAATAGGGCTCGGAATTTTCGGAACAGAGGCGTCCGGACCAATCTTCGATCCAGTATCAAGAAGGTGCGTGCGGCTCTCGAAGGAAAAGACCAAGCCTTGGCCAAATCAGCCCTGGCCACTGCCATCTCAGTGATTGATAAGGCAGTGAGCAAAGGGATCATTCATAAGAATGCGGCCTCTCGCAACAAGTCTCGGCTCTCCCGTCAGGTAAACGCCCTCTAACCCTCTTCTACGGTCGACCCTCCGGTCCGATTATCCTGCCTAACCTTCTCCGGTCGGGGGACTTTCGCCATTTGCTGGCAGAAGTCCAAAATGAGCCTTTCGATGGCAAGGATTCCTAAGCCCCTTTCCGATTTGAGGAAAGAGTCGCACCGAAGGAGACCACCGAAGAGCCGCTCCAAGGCATCCCCGGAGATCGATTTTGCGTGGAAAAGGAGAGAGCGAAGATAAGGAGGAGGGATCTTCAACTGACGGGCGATTTCCGCCGGAGGTCTTCCTTCTCCGTCCATCTGCTTCGCCTTAGAGAGCAGGCGAAAATGACGGGATATCATCCCCAATATGCTGAGCGGTTCTTCTCCATGTTCCAGGAGAGACCGAAACCCCTTGAGGGCCTCGTCCGCTTTGGCGTATCCCAATGCATCCATGACCTCGAAGATGTGATGCATCCTCCGTCGCGTCTGCGCCAGGACGTCCTCGGTCTGAATTTCTTCCCTTTCTCCGACGAGAAGGATGATCCTTTCCAATTCTCCCTCCAGCAGGTTGAGGTCGTCTCCCGCTGATTCTAAGAGCGCCTGAAGGGCTGAAGGACTCAGTCTCTTTCCCCTTTGCCGAGCCCGCCTTTGCAGCCACTCTCGAACCTCCTGGGGATCAGTCAAATCGCAGGGGATTACCTTTCCGACCCTCTGGAAGGCGCGGTAAAGGGATCCTCTTCTATCCATCCGCTGAGCCAGGAAGATCAAGCACGCGTGAGGGCAGGGACGCTTTTCCAGGCGGTCCACTACCCTTTCCTGATCCTTGGAGGAAAGCCGATCTGCATCCCTGATTACGACCACTCGACGGGAAGAAAGAAAAGGCAGGGTGTCCGCCCGGGATAGGATCTCCTCTGCCGTGGTTTCTCCCCCATACAGGATCTCCAAATTCAAATCCCGGCTTTCCTGCGGCAGGAGTGCCCGAAGCAACCCATCCAGGGCTTCGTCCTTGAGTATCCCATCTTCTCCGTAAAGAAGACAAAGGGAGGGGAACCTAACTGGATTCCCCTCCCTTCTCGCTTGAAAGGGCGACTGAAAAATCTAAAAATCCTCCATGAGCCTCGACGCCAGCATCTGCGATAACTCTTCTAAAGCGCGAATTGCCCCATCATGCTCTGCGATTTCGGTAGCGGCCACATTGTCACCCGTATAGTAGTAGGACGAGGCGCTAAGGGTCTCCTCCCACAAGGTCTTTTGACTGGCCCTTTCCTTTAGCACGGCGGTCATGGTGATCGTAAGACGGTATTCGCGGCTTATATCCCGAATATCGTAGGCAACAGCGTCGGTTGCATATCGGGTCATGGTTCCCTGCAGGGTCGAATCCGCTTCCGAAGGATCGACTACGGGTACCTTTCTTTCCGCCAGCCTTTGTAACAGCGAATCTCTGGCCAGGGCCTCCAGGCCAGGTTTGAAAGTCCCATTCGCAAAGGTCGAGACCGCCACCTTCTTCGCTCCTCCGGTTTTGGGATGGAAGGCGTATCCACATCCGGACAAGAAGAGGAACGAAAGGATGATCGCCAAGCATGATCGATTTGCGAGCAATTTATTCATGATGCGGTGAGGGTCAGTTTTTTATTTGTCAGATGAACAAGAAGTGAAGATCGTAAAGGAAAGT
>Ga0316628_100001991_pt1 | contig 14874 bp, 8 predicted proteins | sample OWC_Aug_M2_C1_D5_FD_207648 | JGI IMG/M metagenome (GOLD analysis project Ga0316628, IMG submission 207648) | Wetland soil microbial communities from Old Woman Creek delta, Ohio, United States - OWC_Aug_M2_C1_D5_C | ecosystem: Environmental > Terrestrial > Soil > Wetlands | place: USA: Ohio... | reverse complement strand
GGCGATGACAACGAGGACGTAAGCCATCACCCTGACGACCGTGGAGGCGTCGGCGGACCTGTCCTCCCGCGCCTCGTCGCCGCCGGCCGCAATGGGCCTGAAGGTGAGCAGCCGTCCGTCCATGCGCACGCCCACGTCCGCGGGCGGCGGGACGCCGGTCGCGGGACGCGAGCCGTCGGCCGTGGCGGCGGCCGGGCCCGCCGGGGGCACGAGCCTGACGGGCATACCGGGCTGAGGGGGCCGCGACGGCTGCGGGGGGGGGTACGGGGGCGGCGGCGATGGCGCTGCGCTCGGCACCGCCGCCACGACGGCGCCCGCGACGGGCACCCAGCCGCAGCTGGGGCAGGCGCCTATGCCCGCCTCGAGGGGCTCGCCGCACCGCTGGCACCGCTCCACGGCAGGTGATTGGCCGGCCGGGGTTATGAGGTTTGGCCCCGCGCTGGCCAGAATCCGGGGCGATACCGGGCGCGCGTGGGGGCGCGCGTGCGGGGGGGGGGGCGGCTCAGTTCAGCCGGATGGTCTCGAGGTTGCGCGGGGCGCGCGTCTCCATGTTGAGCTTGCGGTGCAGCGACGACGAGAACTCGAGCACCTTGGACTCCTCGCCGTGCAGCACGATTATGCGCTCGGGCTTGGGGCTGATGCCGTGCACGTAGTTGTTGAGCTGCTTGCGGTCGGAGTGGCCCGAGAAGCCCTCGCAGTTCTCCATCTGCATGCGCACCTTGACAGCGATGGCCTTGCCCCTGTCGGTCATGGGCACCTCGTTCCAGCCCCTCTGCAGCCGGCGGCCGAGCGTGCCCTCGGCCTGGTAGCCGACGAAGACCATGGCGTTCTTCGCGTCCTCGGCCCAGTGCTTGAAGTACTCCATCACCGGCCCGCCGTTGAGCATGCCCGACGTCGCGAGGACGACGCACGGCTCGGGGGACTCGATGACCTGCGACCGCTTCTCGACGTGGTCCACGTTCTGGAACACGTCGCTCAGGAAGGGGTTCTCGCCCCGCTGGAAGATCAGGTTGCGGAGGTTGGCGTTGAGGTACTCCGGGTAGGCCGTGTGGATGGCCGTGGCCTCCCATATCATGCCGTCGAGGTACACCGGCGCCCGCAGCGTCGGGTCGGCGCGCATGAGCTGCTCGAGCACGATCATCACCTCCTGCGAGCGCCCTACCGCGAAGACCGGGACGAGGACCTTGCCCTTGCGGTCGAGCGTGCGCTTGATGATGTCGTGGAGGGCCTTCTTCGCCTCCTTGCGCGTGGGCTGGAAGTCGTTGCGCCCGCCGTAGGTGGACTCGATGACCAGCGTCTCCAGGCGGGGGAAGCTGTCGTGCGCGGGGGGGAACAGCCAGGTCTTCTCGTACTTCATGTCGCCCGAGAACGCGATGTTGTGCACCCCGTCGCCGATGTGGAAGTGGGCAATCGAGCTCCCCAGGATGTGGCCCGCGTTCTGGAGGGTGAGGCGCAGGTCGGGCGCGATGTCGGTCGTGTCCCCGTAGCGCAGGGGGATGGTGTGCTTGACCATCTCGCGGATGTGCGAGCTGTCGTAGGGGGCCGTCTTGCCCTCGCCGTAGGCCACCTTGAGGTAGTCTATGAGCAGCAGCGAGCTCAAGTCGCGCGTGGGGGCCGTGCAGTAGACGGGCCCGTCGAACCCGTACTTGAACAGGAGCGGGACCAGTCCGCAGTGGTCGAGGTGGGCGTGCGTGAGCACCAGCGCGTCGAGGGAATCGAACGGCAGCACCTCGGGGATGTTGAGGTACGGCGTGCCCGCGTCCTGCGAGAACCGCACGCCGCAGTCGATGAGGACCTTGGAGTCCTTGGTCATCAGGAGCGTCGCGCTCCTGCCCACCTCGCGGTAGCCCCCGAGCGCGGTCATGCGCACCCACGTCTCGCCGGGGCTTATCTCGCGGTTGATGCGGCGGCCGATCTTCTTGAGCCACGCCTTGCGGTCCTCGGCGACCAGCCGGAGGTAGCCCCGTATCTCGCCCACCGTCTTGGACGGGATGGAGGGCGTGCGGATGACCTTGGGCGCCCAGCCGATGTGCCTCTTTATCTCGTTGAGGTTAGCGCCGTGCTTGCCGATGGCCACGCCCGGGGTCAGCGCCTCGATGGTGACCTCGCCAGTGTCGGGCGCGAAGAAGATGTCCGTTATCTGGGCCTCGGTGGGGATGATCTCCCTGATGCGCGCCTCGGCCTTCGGCGGCTCCATGAGCATCTCGGGGTCGGGCCGGATGGCTACGCGGCGCTTGAGCCCCTGCGCGAGGGCGCGCACTATCTCGTTGTCGGTGGCGAACGCCTCCATGCTGCGCGTGTAGATGACGATGGTCGGGCCCTCGAACTCGATGCTGGTTATCTCCACCGTCTTGGGCACGATGCGCCTCACGATCTCCTCGGCGTCCCTTATGAACTGCTCCATTGGCATGTGCACTGCCTCCGCTGGGCTGTTGTGGGGACCGCGCCCCGAGGGGTGCCGATGGCCCTAAGCGGCCGCTCAGTCGAGCCCCATCTTCTTGGCGCGCTCCTTGACCTCCTCGTCCTTGAGGATGGTGAAGCCCTTGCCGTCGATGATAGCTACCTCGACGCCGTTGCCGGACGCGGAGTCGCGCGCCATCGCGTGGGTGATGGCACGGATGGCCAGGTCGGCGCCGTCCGAGCAGGACATGCCCTGCTCGAAGTGGTCCTCGAGCACGCCGTACACGTAAGGCGAGCCCGAGCCCGTGGACACGTACTCGTCCTCGATGTTGCCGCCAGCGGCGTCGAGCGAGTACACGTGCGGGCCGGAGTCGTCCATGCCCGCGATGATGAGCTGCACCCAGTAGGGGAAGTACGCCCGGCCCGAGAGGATGTTGGCCATGAGCGTGGAGGCTGCCTTGACCGACATGACCTTGCCGCGCTTGAGGCGGTAGAGCTCGGCCTCCGCGGTGATGTAGCGGGCGAGCGTCTGCGCGTCGCCCACGAGCCCCGCGACGGTGAGGCCCAGGTTGCCGTCCACTTTGAAAAGCTTCTGGGTCTTCTTGTGCGCTATGAGCGTGCCCGCCGTCGCGCGGTGCTCGGTCGCGAGCACCACGCCGTTCTTGCAGACCATCGCGCAGGTGGTTGTACCGGTCTCCTTTGGTTGGTTTGACATGGAGAACATCCCCGAGAAACGGGCTTCCGGAAAGGGGCAAGCTCGGTTATCACGCGTTCCGTATATAACGATTGTGGTTCAATGTTCAGGTGGTGGCGGGGGGTGCCAGTCCAGCGGCCGGACCGCGCAGACGACGTGGTTGGCCCCGCGGTCGCCCGCCCACGGGACCTCGAGCCCCGCGTGGCGGCACAGGTCGGCGAGCTCCCCCGCCCCTATGGCGCGGTAGTACCTGTCGACCGTGCCCCCCGGCGAGGCCCTCCAAGGGACGAGCAGGTCGTGACCGTCGCCCTCCCCCGCGGCCTCGGGGCGGGCCCGCGCCCTCGCGGCCACGCCGGGGTCGTCCAGCGCCCACACCGAGATGAGGGCGTGGCCCCCGGGCCTCATCGCGCGGGCCACCTCCAGGACGGCCCTGGCGCGGTCGCGGCCGTCCCTGATGTGGTGCACGACCGCCACGCAGAGCACGACGGAGGCGGCCATGGGCCCGAGCGGGATGGCGCGCACGTCGCCCCGCACGAGGCGGGCGGACGGGCCCAGGCGCCGCCGCGCGGCCGCGAGCATCTGCGCGGACGCGTCCACGCCCACGCACTCGTAGCCCATCGACGACGCGAGCAGCATGTGCCGCCCGTTGCCGCACCCCAGGTCGAGGAGGGGTCCCGTGGGGGGGTCCAGGGCGCGCAGCCAGTCCACCACGAACTCCCATGGCCGCTCGCGCGCGAGGTCGAACTCGCGCCCTATGAGGTCGTAGCCCCCGTCGCCCGTCCGCGCGGGGTCGTCCAAGGGGGCATCCGCCCCCTCAGCGCCGGGCGCGGCCGGGGTCCGTCACGCGGTGGGCGACGAGGACCGCTCCCACGAGCGCAAGCGCGACCAGCGCGTAGGCCGCCGGGGGCGCGGGGGACTCCTCCTTCACGTCCACCACGAGCTGCTTTTTGGTGGCCTCCGAGCCCTGCAGCTCCGCCGTCATGGTGTGCTTGCCGACCTTCGAGGCCTTCCAGGTGAAGGTCACGTTCTCGGTCTTGCCCGCCTTGACCTCGATGGTCTTGGTGTTGAGGACCGAGTTCCGGGTCGTGTCGGTGAAGATGACCGTCACGGTCATGTTCGCCGCCGAGGGATTGCTGACGGAGGCCGTGAGGATGGTCTTCTGGCCCGACTCGGGCTTCGCCTTGGACGCCTTGAAGTCCGTGATGGGCGGGTACACGATGATATTGTACTCCGCGACGTTGTTGGCCTCGTCGTGCTCCACGATGACACCGGCGGTGTCGGCCTTGACGACGAGCTTGTGCTCGCCCACGGCCACGCCGGTGGTGTCCCAGGTGAGGTTGAACGAGTCCGACGCGCCGTCCTCCATCGAGGTGTAGGCCTTGGTGGCGATGGGCGTGCCCGTCGGTGCGTCGAGGTAGAGCCCGAGCGTGAAGCCGGCCGCGTAGGCGCCCGCGTTGCCCAGGGTCACGCTCACGTTGACGCGCGAGCCCAGCACGGGCGAGGCGGTCGTGGCGTTCAGGGGCTCGACCTTGAGGTCGGGCAGGTCGAACCTCATGGTGACGAGGCCCGAGTTGTAGTGCGTGGCCGCGCCGCCCGCCTGGTTGTCGAACACGGCCAGGCCGAAGTAGTAGTCCTCGGTCAGGTCGTCGAAGGCGATGTCGGGCGAGTGCGCGGTCGTGAGCTTGCGCTTGACCTCCAGCGTCCAGGTCTTGAGCACCGTGTCGTAGACGGCCTTGGCGTCGATGTCGCCCCGGTCGCCCGTCGGGCGGTTGAGGACCCAGCCCGGCAGGTTGGTCCCGTCGTCGAACGTGCTGGGGTCGATGATGTTCATGGTGTAGCCGTCGAACAGGAAGTTGGCGTCCGGGTTCGGCGGCGCCTCGCCCGACGCCTTGTAGATGGGGTGGTCGCCGTCCGCGAAGGGCACGGTCAGGGGGTCCTCGTCCGCGGCGTAGGCCGAGTTCATCCTCCAGGCGGAGGAGCCGGTGTAGTCGTCCTCCACGATGCCATCGGTGTCGACGCTGAGGTCGTCCATCCAGCCCACGTCGGGCGTCCGCTTGGACGGGTTCGTGCGGCCGGCCATCCACTGCCACAGGTCGCCCCACTCGCCCGTGTTCTTGGTCTGCCACACGCTGTCGTGGCAGTCGAGCGCCATGCACCCCTGGAAGTTCTGGTCGAAGCCCTCGATGCTGTTGTCCGAGTCCCAGAGGATGGAGAACCGGTCCTCCTTGTGGTGGATGGACTGCCACTCCTGGGCCGTGTAGAGCCACTGGTCGGGGATGACGGAGTACGAGGGGTCGGCCCACATCGCCAGCATGTAGAGGTACTGCTCGTCGTAGAGGGCCCTGAGCTCGACGTCGCCGGACAGCGGGAGGCTGCCCTTCGTCGCGGACACGCGCGTCGTCGTCGCATCGGCCCACACGGCGTCATTGGCGACGCCGTTGATCGTGACGGTCCCCAGCGTCCTGCCCACGATAAGCACCGTGTCCTCGGCGAGGGCCGTTCCCGGCAGTATCGCCAGGAACGACGCGGTCACCAGAAGCGTCACGATGCCCAGGCTCACCGCTCTCCGGCTAGAATCCTGGTCCAAGTGCATCCCACCTGCTGGCACTGGAATGCGCGCGTCTATTTATATACCTTGCGGTGGAGCTGGACCTGCTGGCTCGTACGCCCGTGTCCCCTCACCTTCGCCTGCGGCGGCCCGAGACCAGGGCGATGGCCACCACGACCGCGCCGAGCGCCAAGGCGGCCGCGGCGAGGCCGAAGCCCGGGCCGTCATCGGCCTTCTCGACCTGGACGGTGGCGGACTCCTCGAGGCCCTGGACGGGGGTCGTCCCCTTGTAGACGGTGACCGTGAGCGTGTGCTCGCCCCTGCCGGTGAGCTTGACCAGGAAAGTCTCGGTCTTGCTGCCGTTCGCGGCGATGACGACGCCCTGCCTCGAGCCCACCTCGGTGGTCCCGTCCTTGAGCACGAGCCTCACCGTGTCGGCCGCGTCGCCCGTGTTGCGCAGCGTCACCGTGATGGTGACCTCCTTGCCGTCCTTGACCTTGGACGAGGAGGACGCGATGGTGAGGTTGCCGAGGACGGCCGCCGGCGCCTTGGCGAACGTGACGTGAGCGAGGGCCTCGTTGTTCGCGAGGACGGTCTCCCTGTTGATGCCGCTCGGGTCGACGGTGACAAGGAGGCTGTAGCGCATCGGGGTCGTGATGTCGACCGCGGACCAGGCGACCTCGACGGTCGATTGCGCGCCCACGGCGATAGCGCCGACCGCCTTCTCGCCGATGCGGTTGTTCCCGAGCTTCACCTCAAGCGTGGTGGGGAGCGAGCCCCTCGTGCCGTTGTTCCTCAGGGTGATGGTGATGGTCACCGCGTCGCCCACCCTGGGCTCGGCCGGCGCGAACGCGACCCCCATGATGGCGAGGTCGCTCACATCGGCCGCCTGCACGTCGAGGTCGGCGCTGAGCGCGTTGTTGAGCTCGTCCTCCTCGTCGATCATGTCGTCGGGGTCGATTATGAAGGCCAGCTCCAGCGTGCCCACTGGCACGCCCGTCACGCCCCACTGGAACTCGACGACCGCGGTCCCGAGGGCGGCGATGGAGGGCACCAGCAGCGTGTCGAGCGTGCGGTTGTTCGTGGCGTCCAGGACATCGAGCGTCGTGGGCTGGGAGGCGATGCCGCCGTCGTTGAGGACGGTGATGTTGACGTAGAGCACGGTCTCGAGCTTCGCCGCGAGGGCGGCCGGGTCGTACGACGCGACTCTGAGGTCCGCCTTGGGCTTGGGCACCACAATGAGGTCGTCGAACGTGGCGTTGTTGTTGGACGCGTCCGACTCGGTCACGCCTTCGTTCCAGTTCACGTGCGCGCGCAGGAAGTGCGGCCCCAGCTCCGCGTCCAGGGGGACCGTCCAGCCGATGACCGGGGACCAGGTCGAGCCCGCGGCGAGCGGCGCGCCGATCGTGGCGGTGCCTATCTGCCCTGAGAGGCCGTGGGTGAACGCCTCGTCGAGGTAGAGCGCGACCTCCAGGGTGGCCGGCGCAGCGGCGTCGCCCTGGTTCTTTATGACGACCGTCGCCCCCGTCTCCTCCCCCTGCGAGACCGTCCCGGCGTCGGGGGTGAGCGACAGGATGACGAGGTCGGCCAACGTCCGCTGCACGACCGTGAACGGGAGCGAGAGCGTGTTGTTGGTCTCGTTCGCCTCGCGGATGGTGTCGTCAGGGTCCACGCTGACGTTGAGCACGTAGGAGCCCAGGGGCAGCGAGACCAGCGGCCAGCTGAGCGACACCTCCCTGACCTGCCCCTTGGTCACGCTCACCGTGTCGGAGGCCAGGGGCGTGCCCGGGTCGTCCAGGTAGGCGATGACGTCCACGCCCGTCGCGTCCAGCTGGCCCGCGTTCCTGACCGACACGTTGATGGTGGGGCTCGTGCCCCTCGGGACGGCGACGGGGTCGAGCGACAGTCCCGCGATGGTCAGGTCGGGGAGGAGCTCCGCGTAGAGCACGACGTCCCTCACGAGGACGTTGTTGGTCTCGTCGATCTCGGTGACCGTGCCGTTGGGGTCGGCGACCACCTTCAGCTTGTGGAGGCCAGGCGAGAGGCCCGTGGAGTCCCACACCGCCTCGTACGACGGCCTGAGGTTGTTCGACCAGGGGATGGCCGCGATGTCGATGTAGCCATGCGGGGTCGTCTCCTCGTCCCAGTACATCGCCGCCGACGTCGCCGCGGAGTCGGCCCAGCCCCTGTTCTCGAAGAACACGTTGACCAGCACGTCCGCGTTGACCGTGTAGGGCGCGTTGACGAGCGAGATGTTGTACCCCGCCAGGTCCGGCAGCTCCGGCTCGGCGAGCCACAGCTTGTAGGCCTTGGGGGCCTTGCTGTGGTTCTCCTGGGTCATGTTGTCCGTGACAGCGATGCTGAAGTAGTAGGGCGTGTTGGTGTGCTCGAACGGCACGTCCTTGCTGCTGCCGGTCACCAGCTTGCGCTTGACCTCCACGGTCCAGTTCTTCCCGTCCCAGACGCCACTGGCCTCGATGTCGGCGCGGTCGCCCGAGGGCGACTTGATGAGGTGGCTCGGCACCCGGTAGCCCGTGGGGAGGGTGGAGATGTCGAAGGAGGACCAGTCGACCTGCTGTGCCTCCGACTCCATCAGGAAGCTCCGGTTCGCGGGCACGACCCCGTCCTTCCAGATGTAGGTGGGGCGGTGACCGCCGCCGTCGATGTCCTTGTTGACCCGCCAGCCGTCGTCGCCCGTGTCCCAGTCGATGTCGGACTTGGTCACGTGCATGCGCAGGGGGTCGAACGCCACGGAGTTGTTGTTCGTGAGATATCCGTCGTCGGCGTAGCCGTTGACGTTGGTCACGGCCGCGCTCCACACCCACACGTCGAGGAGCTCCCCGGGGTTCAGGGTGTACATCTCGAGCTGGTTGTGGCACACGCCGTCGCAGCCCTGGGAGCCGAACGGGGCGACCAGGTGGTCGGCGTCCTCCCAGATGAAGGAGATGCGGTCCTCGCCCCACGGGTCGGCCCCCCATGTGCCGGGCGTGGCGTTCGAGGTCAGGTTCCACGGCTCGCGGTCGTAGTTGGAATCCCTCGGGAGCCTGGGGTTGGCCTGGAGCTCGTCCCACGTGACGATGAGATAGAACCAAGTGTCGTCGTAGGTGGCCTTGAGGTCGGGGTTGAAGTTGCCGGACGGGCCGGTCGCGAACGCCTTGAGCGCCCTCGCCGGTCCCCACTGGGCATCTGCCACGCCGTCGATAGTGATCGGGGTGGTGGTCCGGCGGGCGACCAGGTCGGTGTTCTGGTCGAAGAGCATGGGCTCGGGCGTGAGGTCCCCGCTCCCCGTCGACGGCCCGCCGGCCGAGGGCGCCGCGCCCGCGACGGGCACGGCGGAGGCGATCAGGAGCATGACCAGCAGGAAGACGGAGACCTTCTTTGTCGACATCGGGCAATCCACCCCTAAATGGTGCGGGCTCACCATCCGAGATATCGGCCCCCCCAAATAATTTTTGGTATGGAGGTTTAACGGTCGCGGCCATCGGTGGATGGCGGGGCATCGCGGGGGCGCGGTGGGCGCCGCGGGAGGGCGGCTAGAGGCTGAACTCGAGCACGACCTCGCTCGTGGGCCCGTGCACCAGGGTTATCACGTCGCCCTCGTCGAGCGGGTTCACGAGCTCCTCGAAGGCCGAGCGCTGCTCGGCCGTGACGTTCGCGCTCGCCAGGACCTTGAACATCACGCTCGTTCCCCACTCGTCCCCCGCGCCGGGCCGGATGGTGTACTCTGCATGCCAGACCCCCGTCGGCCATGCGCCCTGGAGGCGCGATGACCCGACGAACGCGCCCCCGCCCCCGACGAACCCGCCGATGGTGTCGTAGGACACCCCGGACTGCGTGAGCACCACCTTGACCTCGTCGCCAGGGTGGATGTCGGACGAGCCCAGCGTCACGGGGGAGGCGATGACCACGATGTTGGTGTCGAGGGGGGCCTCGTGGGGGGCGTTGCCCACGAGCCGGTAGCCGCGGTCAGCGTCCAGGAGCGATGCCAGGGGGGCGAAGTACGGCGCATAGGCCATGAAGGTGTCCCCTGCCCCCAGCTTGCCGTCGCTGTCGATGTCGATGAACACGAGGGGCGACCCCTGCGGCCCGTCGCCGGAGGTGACGGCGTAGTCGGTGAGCGCCCCCACGAGGGAGGAGTCCCACGCCCCGTCGATGTCGGAGTCGTACTGGACGTGCGAGCCGTTCTGATGCCGCACCACCAGATGGAACTCGCCGAGCGGCACCTCGCGGTCCACCCGGGTCACGGGCATGCTCCAGCGGTCGTTGACGTGGGTGTACGAGACCTCGACCTCGGGGGCCTCCTCGGGGACCGTCACCAGGTAGACGGCCCACAGCCCCACGACGGCCACGCCGGAGACCACGAGCAGGACCATCAGGGACGTGCCGATGACGGGCGCGACCGCAGCGTCGTCCGGTCGCCGCCAGTATCTGTTCGCCAAGGCGGTGGCTCGCATGGGCGCACCCACTGCGAGGGACCCATTTAGCCCTTGCCGTCCGGGTCTCGCGGCGGAGAATCATGGACGGGCCGACGGGGGGCCCTGCGGGCCTGGCCCGCGACAGGTGCAAACAATTTAACCAAGCCGTCGCATCCCCCCATCGCTCGGCCCCGCGGGGGGGACCGGGACAGGTGCGCGCATGGTCCTCGACGACGCGGCTGAGATGGGGAGGGGCGAGCTCACGTGGGTGCCGCCGTCATGGCTCGATGCCCGTCCGGGCGGGGCGACCGTGCTCGACGCGCAGCCGGACGTCCACGACTACCTCGAGGAGCACATCCCCGGTGCGGTGCGCGTCGAGGAGGGGGCGCTGCGAGCGCCAGTTGGCGGGCTGCCGACCGCGTTCGCGCCCTTGGCGGCCGTCTCGGCCGTCCTGCGCGCGGCCGGCGTGAGGGCCGGCGCACCGGCGGTCGTCTACACCTCGGTGGGCGCCCGCTCGGCCCGGGGCGACGGCCTGGGCGCGACCTACCTGGCGCACGCCCTCGTGCGGCACGGGTGCCGGAGCGTGCACGTGCTCGACGGGGGGCTAGAGCGGTGGAGGTCCGAGGGCCGGCGCCTCACCAAGGACATCCCCACGCCCCGCGCCTCCAGGTTCCAGGCGCGCGTGCGGCGGGACCTGCTCGCGGGGCGCGCCCAGGTGGAGCGGCTCAGGGGGCGCCCAGGCGTGCTGCTCCTGGACACCAGGTCGGCCCAGAGCTACGAGGGGCAGGGCTACCTCCCCCGGCCGGGCCACATCGAGGGCGCGGTGAGCCTCCCGTGGACGTCGTTCGTGACCGAGGCCAACCGGTCGCTCCTGCGCCCCATGGGCGACATCGAGAGGGCGGCGCGCGCCGCGGGGGCCATGGACGCCAGGGAGGTCATCGTCTCGTGCGGCACGGGCCGGACGGCCAGCCTGGTGTTCCCGGTGCTCAGGGGCCTGCTCGGGCTACCGCGGGTGCGGTTCTACGAGGGCTCCCTGGCCGACTGGGCCCGAGAGCCGGGCGCGCCGATGGTCGCAGGCCCCTCCCCCTGGTGAGGGCCCGGGCGAGTCGCTCCGGCAGGCCAGGGGCCGGGGCGGCACGGGCCATCCCGTCCCGGGGGCCGCCAGGAGGGAGCACCAGATTCTATCCCATGAATATTTGCGCGTCAAGTATTTAAAGGGCAATCTCTGTGGCCAATGCGCGCAGCATACGCACCGCTGGGGAGTGGAACGGAGGTGGCCCGCACAGAGGTCCTGACGACCCGCAAGAGGGAGGACCGGTTCGACCGGTCCCGGCGGATCCCATGGTTCGACCTCGAGCGGACCCGCAGCTCGCGCGCGCTCGTGGTGGGCGCGGGCGCCCTGGGCAACGAGGTCGTCAAGGACCTGGTGCTCTCCGGCGTGGGCCACATCACCGTCGTGGACATGGACCGCGTCGTGAGGTCGAACCTGAACCGGTGCGTCCTGTTCACCGAGCAGGATGCCGAGCGTGGCCGGATGAAGGCCGAGGCGGTGGCCGAGGCGGCCTCGCGGCTCGACCCGGTCGCCGAGGTCGAGCCGCTGACCGAGCGCGTCGAGGACCTCGGGGAGGGCGTGTTCGACCGCCGCGACGTGGTGGTGGGCTGCGTGGACAACCTCGCCGCGCGCGTGCACATCAACGCCAACACCTATCACCTCGGAGTCCCCTACGTCGACGGGGGCACGATGGGCCTCATGGGGAAGGTCCAGGTCGTCGTCCCGCCGAGGACGAGCTGCGTGGAGTGCACACTGAACGCCTCCCACTACCGCGTCATCGAGCAGCGCTACAGCTGCACGGGCGCGGGCGTCACGTTCGTCGAGCCCAAGCTCGCCTCCGAGGTCACCACCACGGCCCTGGTGGCGGCCGTCGAGGCGCGCGAGGCGATGAAGCTCCTCAACGGCCGTCCCGACCTGGTCGTCTCGAACCTGTTCTACTACGACGGAAACCGCAACGTCTCGGACGTGCTCGAGGTCGCGGTCAACCCGGCCTGCCCCAACCACAGGGCGCCCGGCGCTCGCCGCGGCGCGGCCTCGCGGTCGGCCGCGGCCAAGGGGAGGGGTGGCTGAGATGCCGAAGCCAGGCCCCGACCAGCGGAAGGCGAAGGGGGGACCGGACTCGAAGTCCAGCGCCATCGCCTACGCCGTGAAGCTCGAGCAGCTCGCGCAGGAGAAGAAGCAGCTCGAGCGCGAGGTGCGCGAGGGCATCGACAAGGTGTCCGGCGACATCGGCCAGCTCGTGGTCGCCGGCATAGAGGTGGGCGCGGCCCCCGAGCTGCTGGGCAAGTCCCGCGAGCTCGCCGACGCGAAGGACTTCGCGGCCGCCAGGGGCTTCCTCGACCGCGCGCGGGCGGCCATCCAGGGCTCGGCCCTGCCCAGGATCGAGGCGCGCATCGACCAGGCCCAGGAGCGCGTGAGCGCCGTCGAGCGCCTGGGCGTCGTGGAGGTCGACACCGCCGAGCTCGACAAGCAGTTCGCCAGGGCGCGCAAGATGCTGCGCGAGGACGACATGCTGGGCGCGCTGGGGGTGGCCGAGGGCGCGGCCAAGGCCGCCATCGAGCCTGCCAAGACCGAGCTTACGAAGCTCGTCACCGACGCCGAGAGCCTCCTCAGGGACGCGCAGAAGGAGGGGCTCGACACCGACAAGGCGCGCAAGGCGCTGGACGACGCGCGCGTCTCGTTCTCGTCCGACGACTACCAGACCGGCGTCGACCACATGATCAGGTTCCAGAACAACCTCGAGCGCGCCAGGAAGGGCATCAGCGGCGAGGCCGCCGAGGAGGCCCCTCCCGAGCCCCATGGGGCCATGACCGACCAGGACAAGGCGCTCGTGGTCGAGGCCATCTCGAAGGGCCTGGAGGCCGTCCAGGCGGACCTGAAGGTCCTCGAGGAGATCAAGGGCCTGGTCTCCCACCCGGAGAGCCTCGCCGCGAAGGCGAGGAAGGCGCTCGACGAGGGCAACCTCGCGCAGGCGCGCCGCCTGGTGAGGGAGGCGCACCTCGCCACCATCCGTGCGCTGCGCGAGCGGCTGCGCGACGTCCTCACGGCCGCCCGCGACCGCATCAAGAAGGCGCGCCGCGAGGGCCTCAACGTCCACGAGGTCAAGACCGTCTTCACCGAGGCCAACTCGAACGTGGACGTCTACAAGTGGAAGGAGGCCTACGACCTCGCGCTCTCCATCGACGACCGCATCAACGCGCTGCGCGAGGAGAAGCTCGACATAGAGCGCGCCATGAAGGAGGCCTCCGCGGAGGTCAAGGCCCTCAGCGAGCTGGGGACGAACGAGGCGCGCGTCAACGAGCACATGGAGCAGGCGCGCCACGGCATCGAGCGCGGGGACCTGAAGAAGGCGCGCGTGAGCATCGCCAAGGCCCTCTCCATCGCCAAGACCTCCACCCAGGCGTTCATCGACGCGTACATCGACGAGGTGCGCGAGCTGCTGCTGAGCGTGCGCACCATCGGCGGCAACATCTCGACCGCCCGCCCGTTGCTCATCACCGCGAAGAAGGACATCAACAAGAAGGAGTTCAAGGAGGCCATCAACCGCGTCCGCGAGTCCGTGGGCACGATCAAGGGCGTCGACGAGGAGTACATCGAGGTGCTCAACGTCATCATGGACTCGTACCTGAAGTACACCCTCGCCGCCTCCATGGGCCTCACCGTCGTGGAGATCGACGAGCACCTCAAAAACGCCATGGTGGAGCTCAACCAGAAGCAGTACGACAAGGCCCGCAAGCTCGCGCAGAAGGCCGACTTCGAGGTCGAGATCGCCATCGAGGACTTCAAGACGACCTCGGAGGACCTCGCCCGGGCGCGCGAGTCGCTCGAGGAGTCCAAGAAGGTCGGCGCGGACGTCTCCGAGGCGGACTTCCTCCTCACCAAGGCCATCGCCGCGATGGAGAAGAACAGCTTCGAGGTCGCGCAGGAGCTGTTCACGGACGCCGCCACCGCGTCCGACAAGGCGCGCAGCAAGCGCGTGGGCGACTTAATCCAGGACGCCCGCGAGACCATCGAGGAGGAGGAGAAGAAGGGCATCAGCATCGGCGAGGGGAAGCGGCTGCTCACCGACGCCGAGGAGGCCTACCGCCGCACCGACTTCACGACCACCATCGACCTGCTCAACGAGGCCATCGAGGTGATGCTGGAGCTATCGAAGAAGCAGGACATGGCCCAGAAGCAGCTGACCCAGGCCGAGGAGCTGCTCGCGGAGTCGCGCCGCTACGCCGAGGAGAACCCGCTCGCCGACGACTTCATCGCCGCCGCCCACAAGCACATGGCCGCGAGCCAGTGGGACCAGTGCTACGACGCGGCGCGCCAGGTGATGCTCGACGTGGAGTCCTCCCTGGTGAGGTACATCGACGTCATCATGGACGACACCAAGAACGAGATCGCCAACGCCGAGGAGCAGGGCGCGACGGTCTCGCAGGCGCGCGACTACTACAAGCTCGCCCGCCGGCACTACGAGTCCAACGATTTCACCAAGTCGCTCACCCTCGCGAGGAAGGCCAGCGTCATCTCGCGCGAGACCATCGCCGTGTTCCAGGAGGTCATGGAGAACCGCGACCTCCTCGACGGGTACATCCAGTGGGCCAAGCGCGTGTCCAGGCACATCCAGATGCCGGAGGCCGAGCTCGAGCAGACGCGCGCGCTCGTCAACCAGAAGAAGTACATCGAGGCCCAGGGCCTGCTGCGCACCGCGCTCGACAAGGCCAAGCAGACCCAGATCACGTTCGTCAAGCAGGAGCTCGAATCGGTTGAGGCGTTC
>Ga0316628_100001990_pt1 | contig 14877 bp, 10 predicted proteins | sample OWC_Aug_M2_C1_D5_FD_207648 | JGI IMG/M metagenome (GOLD analysis project Ga0316628, IMG submission 207648) | Wetland soil microbial communities from Old Woman Creek delta, Ohio, United States - OWC_Aug_M2_C1_D5_C | ecosystem: Environmental > Terrestrial > Soil > Wetlands | place: USA: Ohio... | reverse complement strand
CGCCAGCCGGCGCCGTCGGTGACGGCGGTGGTCCGCAGCGCAAACGCGTCCGACCCCGAGCCTGGCTCGGACATGGCGTGCACGCCGATCAGCGAACCGTCGCACAGCCCCGGGAGCCAGCGCTGGCGTTGCGTGGCGTTGCCGTACTTCCAGATCGGGACCACGCACGAGAGGAGGTGCGCGCACACCGAGAAGACCAGTCCGCTGTCGCGGCAGCCATAGCCGAGCGCCTCCAGCGCGATCGCGCACGAGAGCGAGTCGAGGTCCGCGCCGCCGTGGGCGCCGTCCACAGGGAGGCCAAGCAGTCCCTGGGCGCCGCACCGACGCCACAGTTCGACCGGGAACACGCCGTCGCGGTCGCGCGCCGGAATGTCGTCGTTGAGCTCGCGCTGCGCGAACCGGACCACCTGGTCCCGCAGGGCCTGCTGTTCGGGTGTCAGCGCGAAGTCCATCAGCTCTCCCGGAGCTTCAGATAGTCGATCTTGTCGGTGGGCGACTTCGGCAGAGTGTCGAGGAACACGAACTCGTCGGGGATCATGGCGGCGGGCAGCGCCCCGGCCGCGAAACTCTTCATTTCCACGATCGTCGGACGCGGCCCGTCGATGAAGCTGAGAAAGGCGCGCAGCCGGATGCCGGCGTCCTGGTCGGCTCGCGCGAGGACGGCTGCCTCGCGAACGCGGGGATGCCGGTACAGCCCCGCCTCGACGTCGCCGAGTTCGATGCGGTGGCCACGCCGCTTGACCATGCGGTCGCGCCGCCCAAGGAACACGAGGTCGGCCGACGGCGCTTCGCGCCTCACGACGTCGCCGGTCCGATACCATCGTGTTCCGTCGGCGTCGGCGAGAAAGGCGCGCGCCGTGGCGTCGGGCATGTTCCAGTAGCCCTGCATGACGTTCGGACCGCTGATCACCAGCTCTCCTTCCGTACCGTCCGGGACGTCACGGCCATCGGAGTCGATGATGCGTCCGCGCAGGTGCGGGCAGACCTGCCCGATTGGGTAGGGCGCCGTGCGCTCCGGCGGCACGGGGACCGGAATCTCGAACGCGGTGCATACGTTGGTCTCTGTCGGGCCGTAGAGATTGAAGAACCGTGGACCGGGTATTCGCTCGACCAGTGCTCGCAGGTGCTTGACGGGGAACACCTCGCCCGCGAACAGCACCAGGCGCAGTGCGAACTCGTGCCGCTCGAGGTGGCCGAATTCGGCGAGCATGGCGAGCGCGGTTGGCGCCGAGTACCAGACGGTGATGCGGCGGTCGGCGATCAGTGCGGCCAGCCCGACCGGCTCGCGGCTGGCCTCCGGGCCGATCAGCACGACAGTCGCGCCGTGCGCCAGCGGCAGGTACAGGTCCAGCACGGAGAGGTCGAAGTGCAGCGGTGCGTGCGACGAGAAGCGGTCATCGGATCGCGGATCGAACGCCATACTGCACCAGTGCACGAAGCTGAGTATGTTGCAGTGCGACAGCACCACGCCTTTCGAGACGCCAGTCGAGCCAGAAGTGTGGAGAATGTAGGCGACGTCTTCGAGCCCGACGGTTGCCGGCGCCGACGGCGCAGGAGCGATTCCGTCCTCCTGATCGAGACGGGCCCGAAGCGCCATGCCGCCACCGGTCCCGGCCAGTTCGAGCCAGCGCGGTTGGGGGGCCCCGAGGGTGGCCAGTTCCTCCCTCACCGCGGTCGCCAGGGCGCGCTCGGCCACCGCGACTCTGGGGCTGCAACCGACGAGGATCGCGGCGGCGCGCCAGGCGGGCGCGTGCGGGTCGATCGGTACGGAGGCCGCGCCGGCCTTCATCGCGCCCAGCAGCGCCGCCACGGCGTCGATGGATTTGCGGGCTAGGATCGCCACCCGGTCCCCGCGGGCCAGGCCGATGGCACGCAGCCGATCGCGCACGCGGTCGGAGAGCAGATCCAGCTCGCGGTAGCTGATGGACCATGCTGGCGGCTCTTCGATCGCGGGGAAGTCGGGGCACCGGCGGGCGCTGCGCGCCAGCAGGTCGGGCAGGGCGAGCGGGTCCATCAGCCCGGGACCAGCGGTCACAGTTTGCCCATGACCAGCGCGACAATGTCGCGCACCGTGTCCATGAACGCGACGCCCGCCTCGTGCGGCTCGATCGCAATCCCGTACCGCTCCTCCAGCTCTGCGACCAGCTGAACCGTGGCGAGCGAATCGACGATCCCGCCCGAGACGAGCGGCGTGTCGTCCAGCAGCTCCTCGGGCGCGGCGCCCAGCAGGCAGCTGTGGAGGATGAACGCGCGGACATGTGCCCTCACGTGGTCCGCGGTCGGTGTAGGTGCGGTCATCGGTACTCCGTGCTCCGCGTGTTGCGCGCCGATCGGATGGGCGCGCGCGGCTCCGGTGCGGCACCGTCCAGCAAGCCCAGGCCGCGCGCCAGTGCCGGCTCGCGCAGGCGGCGCTCGATCGCGTCTGCGATGAGACGCTGCGCCAGTGGGTTCGGGTGCGGGTCCCACGGCGTCAGCCGGAGCTCAGCCGCGCTGTGTTCGGCATAGACCCCCGTCAAGTCGATGACTACAAACCCCGCCTCACGCGCCAGCCGCGCTTCGTCGCGCTCCCCGAGCCCCGGCCGGCGCGTCTCATACACCGACGGAATGAAGATCCACACCGGCACGACGCCGCGGGCGCGGCAATCCGAGACGACCTGCCGGTAGGCCCACAGGAGAAGGGTGTCAGAGTAGGCGGCGAGTCGTCTCTTGCCCAACTGAAGCGGAATCGTCGAATCCAGGTGCGCCCGGGCGAGCAGGTCACGCACCCAAGGAAACGGAACGGCCTTTCCGTAGCGCAAACTGGTCGCGAGCACGCCCACCGTGCCCTCGCCGTCTACATCGTGCCCAGGGAAGAAGACCGCATCGGGCTGGAAGCGCCAGGCGAAGCGATCAAGCGCCATCCAGCGCTGGATCGCGAAGTGGCCGAACAGGGAGAAGTTCAGGATCTCGAAATGCTGCTCGCCGACGGGCGACCGATTCAGGTTCTCCTCGAGGACGGCCTCTGCCACCTCGTCGTCGTTCACCCCGATCCCCATCTCCTCGGAGCCTCCGACCAGCGCGATGCGATAGGTCGCCGGCGGCTTCGCGAGACTGTAGTCCCGGTCTCGCATCCCCCAGCGGTTGGTGTGCAGCACACCATCCCCCCAGGCCAATGACATCGACGGCACCAATTCGGAGTCGAAGAAGTCGCCGGTGAAGCGCCAGATCGGCGTGGTCGCGATGCCCGGCATGCGACGCTTCGCGCCGACGTCCCACAGCGCCGTGTTGGTCAGTTCGAAGGTCAGCAACCCCTCATAGTACCCGGCAGCCTGGCGCTTCCGATCCACCTCACTGAGTCGCGTCTCCTGGAGCGCCGCCAGCACCATCATCGGCCGCGAGGACGGCGTCCAGATACGTGGCACCAAGCCGAGGATCAGCAGCGCGGCAAGTCCCGCTCCTGTCGTGGCGGCCGAGCGCGCGAACGAGACGGGGCGAGAAAGTCGACCCAGCGTCCAGTCTCGGCCGCTCACCCGCTGCGCGGCGACGCCGACCAGCACCGCCACCACCAGAGCTACGGCTACGGCACCGCTGCCACGCCAAGGGTGCGGCCCGTCGAGACGCCACAGCGCCGCCCACTCGCCGATGCCGGCGCTCGTCCACAGCGACCACAGCACGCTCATAGCGAGGAACAAACCGATTGTGCGCAGCGTGAGGCTGAGCGCCCCCCGCATGCCGGGCCGCTGGCCGGCCATCGCGCGCCGCCGCGGCCTCCGCTGCTCGCGCACAGAGTTCAGCGCGACCAGCAGGCCAAGGATGCACCAGAACAACCCGTCCTGCCACGTCACAGGGAAGGTGCCGCGAAACCAGAGCCACTGGTAGGAGTGCAGCATCCAGCTGGTGAGGAAGACGGCCAGCGTGGCCGCGACTATCGTGCCGGTTCCCCTCGATCGGCTGCGCAGCACGATCGGGTAGAACACGGCCTTCAGCATGAAGTCCTTCCAGTAGATGTTGATGCGCCGCCAGAGGTCGGAGAAGGTTGATGCCAGGTAGTAGCGGTTGTGGCTGCGCGGCACGTGGTGTCCGAACAGGCACAGGATGCCCACTATGATGTGGAACATCCCCGAGATTTGGAGATACAGCAGGTAGCCGGACACGACGAACTGTGCCAGCGCGCCGACGTCGTGCACGCTGCTCGGTCCCAGGGTCCAGTGATAGTAGACCAGGCGGTAGCACAAAATGTGCACCATGCCGTGGAACAGCCACGTCACGCCCTCCTGGTGGATGATGCTGGCGTCGGCGCTGTACCACGAGCGCCGGTAGGTGGTCGGATCCACCACTGGAAAGAGCGGAAACACGGCGCTCGGGAGAAGAAAGAAGTACGAGAGCCGCTGCGCCAGTGGCACCTGCTCACGTTCGTGAGGGAGGTCGTACAGATACAGGAATAGCCGGAACATGAACATGGAGCCCAGCAGCCCGAACGCCGGCCCGCCTCCACGCAGGCGCAGCACCGCCAGCGCGCCGACGGCGACCGTCACGAGCAGCACGCGCGCTCGGTATGGCACGGGCAGATGACACAACGCGATGAGCGCGCCGCCGATCAGTGCGATGGGCAGGATGCTCTCCGGGTGTAACACGATCTGGATGGCGCCCAGGCTCAGCGCCAGAAACCACCAGGGCCGCCAGCGCCACGGTAGCCAGGCGTGCACCGCGAATCCGCCCAAGACCAACGCCAGTACCGGGACCAGCCGCCGGTCGGACTCGATTCGGAACAGCCATGCGACGCCCACCGCGGCGGCGAGTTGGAGCAGCGTCGCGAGGAAACGGCGCAGATCGTGCGGCGTTCCGGTGAGCCTCGGTGTTCCGGCCAAGACCCCCGGCGGGGCGGCGGCCGCAGTCATGCCTGTTGCACGGCCAGGTCTGGACCGTCGGTGAGGAGATGCTCACGGGGGCCTCCCGCGACGCCCGTGAGCCACAGCGCTTCACCCAACAGGTCGCTGCCGCCGCGCGGCGTGGAGCACGCGAGGCAGGAAGGCGCGGGCGCTACCGCCGCGGGCTCGGTCACGGGCGCGGCGCAGCGTCAGGGGCCGCGTTCAGCAGCCCCGACCGGTCGAGAAAGCCGGCGAGGGCCTTGGCGGCCCGTTGATGGGCAATCTCGTTCGGGTGGCCGTCTATCCCTGGGAAGACCAGCAACTGATTCCAGTCGTCGCCGCGGCCGACGGCGGGGCCCAGGTCGATCAGCGGAATGCCTGTGTCCCGGAGCCCGCGCGTGATCGTGGTCACCAGCGATCTCCAGTCGCCCTCCAGCGGAGCGTTGCGGAACACGGCGACCGCCAGGCGCGCGCCGTGACGGCGGGCCTCGGCATTGAGCTGCTTCAGCTCGTTCACGCTTCCATTGAAGTCCGGCGGCGGGCGGTGGTGCAGCACGGTCTGCACGGCGGCGAGCGTGAGGAACAGCCGCTCGAGGCGCGTAGAGGCGCGGAAGTACCCGAGCCGCAAGTCGTCGCGCCACGACCGGTCGTCGTTCATGACCATGGACACGAGCACAACGTCGGGCTGGTAGGCGCGGGAGATGAGCTCGTAGTGGAGCCGCTCCTCCCTGGTCGCGTAGCCGCTGACGCCACAGTTGACCACCTCGACGGGCCGGGCGCGATCGCGCTCGGCCAGCAGGCGCTCGAGCTGCGCCTCATAGGTGTCCGGCTGGTGGACGCCGACCCCCAGTGTGTAGGAGTCCCCGAGCGCCAGAATCCGCAGCGTGCCGCGCGGCCGCGGGACGGCGTAGTCGGGGCCGCGGCAGCCGAGTCCGTTGAATTGGTACCGCACGAAGTATCGGGTTTGCGGTTGCGGCCTGATGGTGTCGTTCGCCGGCCTGCCGAGCAGCACCGGATCGGCGATCTCGGCACTGGTCGAATCCCCGCCGAAGTCGAACTGGATCCTCGCGACCGGCTCGTTGGAGGTCGCGCGGAAACTCATGGTGATGTTCTTCCACGCCGGCCCGATGGTATCCGTCCGGTAGGGCGAGACCGGCTGCCAGGGCGGATGCATCATAGTGATGGCGTAGCCCAGGACACGTTCCCGGGCGCCACGCGCCGAGAACGACAGCTCGTACTCACGGCCACCACGGAGCGCATACGGGGACAGCGCCAGCTGCACTTCCCAGAGCAAGGCGCGTGGTTCGAAGTGGGTCGTGAGCACCCGCGCCGCGTCCGGGCGTCCCGCAATGAGCTCGAGCCGCGCGGCCGACGGCGCATGGGCGGAAAGCTGCCAGCGGTCCCGCACCGGATCGGTTGTCGTGAAGTAGTTCCTGGGATTGGCCGGGTAGAAGTTCCTCGCCTCGCTGTACGGGACGTAGTACTCGCCGAGCACTGGATGCGGCTCGGTGCCGCCTTCCCAGTAGGCCCCGTGGACGAAGGTGCCCAGCGGCACCAAGCCGAGAAGCCACTCAGCCAGAATCATGGTCACGGCGAGCGACGAGGCGAGCAGCATCGCCTCCTTGGCGCGGCCTGGTCGCACCAGCGCCGCGGTGGCCGCCAGCACTATCGCGACGTGCACGAGGGCGATGGCCGCCTGGAGGAGCCGCAGTGGAAACCCCGGCGCCTGCCACACGTGGATGACGAACCCAGCGGCGAGCGCCGCCTCGGAGCCGGCAAGGACCAGCGCAGGGAGGCGTCTGGATGTGCGGACGGTGTGGGCAGCCGCCAGTGCGGCGACGAGACCCAGCGCGAGGACGGGTAGGTTGAGCCGATCCGGCACGCGGACGGCGAGCGCCATCTGCAGGGCCCCGGCCAGGAGCACGGCGCCGGACAGGAAACGGCGCACCGGAGAGGGCGCCCCCGCCGGGGGTGGCCACAGAAGGCGCGGCAGCTGCCGCCAGGTGCGGAGCCCGATGTACGGCTGCGCGATCCGGAACCCGGCCCTGGCGAGCATCAGCAACGCGGCCGCATGGAACGCGGCCACGGCGAGATTCGCGACGCGCTCTTGGATCGGCGCGCTCGTCATGTAGAGCAGCGGCACGAGCTGGCGGACCAGCGCATACTCGACCAGGCCGAGCGCGACGGCCTTGAACCAGCCCGACGCGCTGAGCGCGAGGGCGGCCACCAGTATCGCCGCCGCCGCGGTCGCGAGGTTCGTTGAGTGGAAACCCGGCGGCTTCGGGACTGTCCCCACGTACCAGCCGAACAGGCCCGTCTGGGCCACGGCGGCGGCGAGAACGACGAGCGCCCAGGCGCGTAGCGCGCGAGCCAACGGTCCTCGAGAGGCGCGCCCGGGCCAGATGAAGCGAACGATACTGCGCCAGCGCGGCTCCGGCTTCAGCCCAGGCGGGTAGAAGAAGTGGGGGCTGTCGCCCTGGACAGTCATCGCGCGCCCCGGGCCGGACGGTCGCCGGCGACCCGCCACCCCAAGGACTCCAGAGCAGTATGCAGCAGCCAGCGTGCGGTGCGGGCGGGCTGCCTGGCAAGCTGCCGGAGCAGCGCGATGCGGAGCCGGGGTTCCAGGGCCTCGAGGTCGGCGAGCGAAGGCGCGGCACCGGCCAACAGTGCGATCGCGGCGGCATCCCTGGCCACGAGGTGCGGGTGCCGCGCCAGGAGCCGGGCCCTCAGCCGCGTGCTGCGCAGCGGCGCGCGGCATGTCCCGGGCGAGGCGGCGAGCAGTCCCGGGATCGTGACCGCGCTCCATCCGGCCGCGATGATCGCGTTGCACAGCTCCCAACGGGCGAATCGTTCCGGCACATCCGATGGATGGCCTCCCGCTGCGGCCAACGCCTCACCGCGCACCAGCCAGGGACCCTCGGCCTCGTGCCGCAGCCACTGATACGGAAACGAGGGGTTGCAGCCGAAGTGGGGCGCGGCGCCCGGTTCGCCCCGCACCCAGCTCGAGACCATGCCGACCTCGAGGCAGCGATCAAGTACGCCGGCCGCGGTGGCCAGGAATGCAGGCACGATGGTCTCGCCAGCCGAGATGAAGAGGACACCGAGGTGCGGCACCGAGGTCGCCTGCAACAGTCGCTCGCCCGCCGCCGCGCTGCCGGCGACGTGGCGCGTGAGCGGCGCCCGGGTTTGCGCTCCGACGGCCTGCATGGTGGTCGCGCGATCGTGCGCCGGCCCGTCGGTCACGATGACGGCGATCCCCTCCAGCGGCTCAATCGCGTGGGCGCGGACCGTGGAGGTCGGTCCGAGTGGCGGCAAGCGAGTCGAGGCGTCCGCTCCAGCCATTACCACCCGCTCGCGCAGGGCGAGCTGCGCTTGGACGATGCGGCTCGGCGCGCACCGCTCGCGCACGGTGGCCGAGGCCAGCGCGCCCATCTGGGCGAGTTGCGCCGGCGGCGTGTCGAGGGCGCGCTCCAGCGCGTCGGCGAGGGCCGCGGCCTCCGGCGAGGGCGTGAGCCAGCCGCTCGCGCCGTCCTCCACCAGCTCGGCCATGCCTCCCTCGCGGGTGGCGAGGACCGGCAATCCGGACGCCATCGCCTCGAGGCAGGTGTGCGGTAGATTGTCCCAGCGCGAGGGGACCACCGCGATGCGCGCGCCGGCCCGCAACCGCGCCAGCTCCGCGTCGCCGCGCGGGCCGAAGATGCGAAACCGGTCGCGCAAGGCCGGTGGAATGAGTCCCGCCAGTTGTTCGCTCCCGGTGCGCCAGCCTTCGGCGAGGATGTTCGCGCCGACCACATCGAACCGGACGCCGGGGCGATGCTGCGCCACGAGCGCCGCCGCCCGGAGAAACTCCGGGACGCCCTTGCGGCCTTCAAGCCGTCCGACGCAGAGGACCGATCCGCCGGACCACGTCTCGTGGGAGCGCTCGGCAGGCGGGTCGGCGGCAATCGGGTAGGGCACGACCGCGACGCGGCCGTCGAGCCCGTAGCGCTGGCTGACCTGCATCGCGCAGTACGCGCTCGGACAGACCAGGGCGTCCGCCGCGCGGATCGAGAACTCCTCCAGCCGCGCCGCAGTCACGTGCGGCGGGTCAGCGAGGCACCAGTCGTTGTGTCGGGCGATCCACTCGGTGGGCGAGTGCAGGTGTACCAGGACCGGCGGCCCGGCAGCGGCGGCGAGCGCGCGGCGCAACTGCACGAAGTAGAGCGGCGCCTGGTACTCCTGCGCTTCGATGATGTCGATGGCGTCGTTGGTCACGAGCCGCTCGATCAGCTCCCCGGCCTCCCAGGCGAACGCCTGCGCGTGGAACTCGGAGTGGAACAACGCACGCGCCGTTCCGGACAGCGCGCGATGGGGACGGCGCCGCAACGTGCCCGCCGGGTCCATGAACGGGACCCGGTGCACGATCAGGCGGCCCTCGCACGCGACCCGCCTTGGCTCCTCGGCCCCCGCCCAGCGCGCGGCGATCACATGGACGGTTTCACCGTGTTCGGCCAGCAGCCGTGCCATCCGCTCTGCGTAGCGACCGATGCCGCCGGGCCGGGCCGGCGGGTATTCCGGGCACACCAGGAGGTGACGCACCCTCAGCCGCCCTCGGCGACGCCGGCGAGGTAGGCGTCCGCCACCGCGTCGACCGGCCCGTCCATGACGATGCGGCCGCGATCGATCCAGACCCCGCGGCTGCACAGCTGGCGCACCAGCGGCAGATCGTGCGACACGACCACCAGCGTACCGCCGTCCGAGTGAAACGTGCCGAGCCGCTCGACGCACCGCTGCTGGAACTCGAAGTCGCCGACAGCGAGCACCTCGTCCAGCAGCAGGACATCAGGCCGTACGCACACCGCCACGGCGAAGGCGAGCCGCGCCTTCATCCCCGACGAGTAGTACTTGACGGGCGTCGTGATGAAATCCCCGAGGTCGGCGAAGCGCAGGATCTCCTCGAACCGAGCCTTGAGATGGATTCTCGACAGGCCGAGGATCGCACCGTACAGTTCGACGTTCTCTTCGCCGGTGAGCTCGGGCTGGAAGCCGGCGCCCAGCTCGATGACGGCCGTCAGGCTGCCGTGCGTCTCGACCACGCCCTCGCTGGGCTCGTACACGCCGGCCATCAGACGCAGCGTCGTGCTCTTGCCGGAGCCGTTGCGCCCCAGCAGGACGACCGATTCGCCCTGCGCGATCGACAGCTCGAGCCCGGTCAGCGCGAACTCCGGCCGCCGGATGTGAATGGGCCGCCGCATGATGCTGCGCCGGAAGAGCTCGCGCAGTGACTCGGTGCGGTGTTCATAGTAGTAGAAGCGCTTGCCGACGCCGCGGCACACGATGGCCGGCGCGGGGCCGTGATCAGACGACTTCGGCGGCGACATTCTTGTACCGGTTGAAGAGCGCGTACCCCACCACGAAAGCCACCGTCGCGACCGCCATGGTCCGGGAGAACATCGCGAGCGACGGCACGCGGCCGTCGTAGAGGGCGGTGTGGAACTGCACCAGGAGGAGGGCGAACGGATTCACCGCATACCACGGCTGCAGCGCGTGGGGCACCATGTCGACCCGGTAGAAGACCGGGGTCAGGTAGAACAGCGCCGTGAGCACCACGGGGAGAATGTGCTGCGTATCGCGAAAGAAGACGGAGACCGTGGCGATCGGCAGCATCAACCCGGCCGTCAGCAGCAACAGCGGCACGAACAGCAGCGGCGTGACGAGCAGACCGCTCGGGACACCGTGGTGGTGCGCCACGGCCAGCACGACGATCAGCAGCACCGTCTCGATGGCGAACTCGACCAGCCGCGAAATCGCGGCGCTGAACACCAGGATCTCGCTCGGAAAGGAGATCGAGCGGCGCAGGCTGCCATGCTCGGCGAGAATGTAGGTGCCCGCGAAGAGGCTGAGCGTGATGCTGTTCCAGGCGAAGTACCCGCTGAGCAGGAAGGCCCAGTAGTCGTGCATCTGGATGCGCACGATGTAGCCGAACACCGCTGTCAGCGTTGCCACCATGAGCAGCGGGTTGAGCAACGTCCACAGGAAGCCCAGTATCGAGCGCTGGTACTTCACTTTGAGCCCCCACACCACCATGGTGCGAAGCAACCCGCGGTAGCGCCACACCTCGGTGATCGACCAGCGTTGCCGGCTGGAGTGCATGATTCGACGATCCCTCATTCCGCCTCCAAGCGACGTTGACGCGCGGTCGCCCGCGCGGCGGGATAGGCGAACAGGCCACGCCAGCATTCCCACCACATGCGCCACAGCCAGCCGGCCGGCAACGGGTCCGCGTGCGCGGCGCGCCGCAGCAGCCGTACTCCCGGCTTCGCAAGACGCCAGGCGAGGAACGCCAACACCGGCAGGCGCTCGAAGCCCGGCGTGCCGGCAACCGCCTTCGTCAGCCAGGCGACGAGCGCCCGCTGGTGACCGGCGAGCTGCGCCGCCGTCTCTCGCAGTCCGCGTCGGTGTTCGTGCCTTGCGAGCGCCGCCGGCTCGTACACCACGTGACCGCCCGATTGCAGAATGCGCCAGAGCATGTCCAGATCGCCGCCGCCCGGCAGCGCCGGCCCGAGATCGAGCGCCTCGTCGAACCCGCCCAGCCCCCGTGCACGCTCGGTGCGCAGCGCCATGCTGCAGCCGCTTCCCACGCTCACCGCCCAAGCGACCAAGGGCGCCGGCCAACCGTGCAGCGCGCCGGCCGCATCGGCCGGCAGCCGTATCCTCCGATCGCCCCGGGCGAAGCCGCCGTTCGCCTCGAACAACCGCTGCGCCGGGGTGGCGATCTCGAGGGCTTCCACGCGACCGGTGCACGCGCTCACCCACGGGTCCCCGAACGCGGCCGCCAGGGCTCCCAGCCAGGAGCGGTCGGCGACGGCATCATCGTCGAGGAACGCGATGATGGGTGCGGTGGCCACGGCAACCGCGCGGTTCCTCGCGAAATCGAGGCCCGGCCTCCGCTCACGAATGTATCGCACGCGCGGTCCCCGCACCGCCACCACCTCACGCGCGGCCTCGTCGCTGGGAGCGTTGTCTATCACCAGCAACTCCTGCGGCTCGCGGTCCTGCGCGAGCAGCGAGTCCAGCGCCCGAGCCAGCTGAGCCGGCCTGCCGTGCGTGCACACCGCGACGGAGACCGGGACGGGCGGGCAGTTCATTCCCACCGCGGCCGCGGCGCGCCCGCCGACGTTTCGCCGCGCAGCCACCGGATGCCGCCGGCCGTCAGCCCCGCGACGTAGGCCAGACGCGCCGCCAACACCACGGGGAGCAGCAGCACCGGCTCCAGGACGCCGACCCTGAGCCAGCATCCGGCGATGTACAGCGCCTGGACCGCGGCGAGAGGCAGTGCGGCGAACATCTGGAAGCGCGGATGGCGCGACAGCCAGCGCAGCCGGGAGGCGCCGGTGGCCGCCTTCGCCTCCAGCGCGCTGTACCCCCAGCGGTAGTTCCGCCGCAGCAGCTGGCCCAACCCCGGCCGGTTGCGGTGATACACGACCGCCCGCGGCTCGAACCGCAGGGGCATTCCGCGGCGCCGAAGTTCGGCCTGCCAGGCGAGTTCCTCGTGTGCGTACGCCGTGGGCTGGCGCTCGGTGAAGCCCGCAGTGGACGCGAAGGCCATGCGGCTCACGCTGAGATTGCCCGGCGGGTGGTTCGGCACCTCGCCGGCGCGGCACCGCGAGTGCACATGGTACCAGCCGCAGTAGTAGTCCAGGCGCGCCGTGAGCGGCAGCCCGGGAGGCAGGTCGAGCGCGCCCCCCACCACCGCCTCTCCCTCGGCGTGCGCCGCCAGCAACGCCGCGAGCCACCCCGGCGCGGGCACGCAGTCGGCATCGAGGAATACCAGCATCTCGCCCCGGGCCGACCGCGCCCCGAGGTTGCGGGCGGCCGCCGGGTTGCCACCGTCGGCCGTGCCGCGCTCGATGACCGTCGCGCCGTGGCATCGGGCCCGCACCGCAGTGTCGTCGGCGGAGCTGTCGTCCACGACGATGACCTCGAGCACGTCGGGCGCGGCCTGCGACCGGACCGCGTCGAGCAGCGCGCCGATGTCGGCCGCGGCGTTCCGCGCCGGTATCACCACCGTGACCGACGGGCGCTCAGGCGACGGCATCGTAGAGCTCACCGACCGAGCGCACGAATCCCAGCCATCCGAAGTGCTCCTCGGCATAGGCGCGTCCCGCCGCCGCCAGCCGCGCGGCGCGCGCCGGATCGGCGAGCACGGCGAGGAGTCCGGAGGCCAGGTCGCCAGCCGGCACCAGGAGCGCGCGGCGCTCGTCCAGCAACGCACGGTGCGCCGCGATGTCGGTGGCCACGATCGGCTTCTCGGCGGCGAGATAGTCGAAGATCTTGAGCGGCACGTTGTCGCCATACGCCCGCGGCGAGACGAGCACATCGGCCGCGGCCAGAAGCTCGAGGCTGCGGCGCCGCGGTTGCCGCGCGATCACCTTGACGTGCCGGTCGCTCACACCGCCGCGCAGCAGCCGCGCCTCGTCATCGCCGTCGGCGCCGATGAGGATGAACACGGCGTCCGGGTGCATCGCAGTGACGAGCGGGATGGCGGCCAGCAGGGACGCCAGGCCCTGGTAAGCTTCGAACGTCCCGCTGTAGGCGATCACCGGCACCTCGGACGCGATACCAAGCTCAGCGCGAAGCCGCCCTCGCTGCGCGGCGTCGGGCTCGGGCAGCGGCGCCGCGAAGCGCCACTCGCGCACGTCGGCGCCGGGCGCCGCGGCTCGCACCCGCGCGGCCAGGCCGCTGCTCGCGGCGACGCAGCGGGCGCGCCGCAGCGCCCAGCGCTCGCACGCCGCCAGCACTCGCTGGGCCGGACGGGTGCCCAACGGCCAGCGGCGCGCCAACTGCTCCGGCAGGCTGGACTGCATGTCGTAGATGACCGGAACACGCCTCGGCCCGGCCAGCGCCAGGGCCGGAAACACCGCTTCCTCGACGGCGTGCACGCAGTGGTAGCGGCGCGCCCCCAAGCGCCGGTGCAGCGCCGGCAGCAGAACGGCGTCCAGGGCGAGCTTCCGCCACGAGAGTCCGACCGGGACGTGCCGGAACCCCAGCGGATTGGCGATCCGGTGCACCGCGACGCGCGGGATGACTATGCTCTGGCCCATCGGGAAGGTGAGCAGGTCGGTCTCATAGCCGAGCTGGCTCAGCGCCTGGAGGAGCTGCCGCACGGCGATGGGCGTGCCGCGGTCCTCGTAGAAGGGCTGCGGCGCCACGACGAGAACGGCGCTGGCCGCCTCAGTCATGTCGCCGAGGCAGTCGAAGCGCCGCGTCGGCGGCGGCGAGGCCGGCGACGATCGCGTAGCCGGCGTCGTTGAGATGCCCGTCGGGAACGAAGTAGTCGGCCCGTGGACGGCGCAGCAGCAGCGAGTCGAACGTGGGGCGGATCGCGAGGAAGCCCGCCCTCGCCGCGGTCGCGGCGCGTCGCTGAGCCTGCTCCGCGCTCACGTTGAGGAACGGGTAGGACAGGATGACCGGCTGCGCGCCGGAGGCGCGCACCAGCTTCACGATGGCGCGCAGGTGCGCGTCCAGCACGTCGAGCAGCCGCTCTGTGTCGCGATCCTCGACCGCGCGGGCGTACAGTCGCTCGACGTCCGCGCGCTGCGCCGGCTGGAGCGCCAGCGAGTCGAGTACCGCGATGAGCAGCGGGCGCCGAAAGGCGCGCGGATCCACACTCACGCCGGCCGTGAAGCCGTCCGCGTAGCCACTCAGCAGATAGGCACGCACCAGGCTGGCCAGCGCGAGCCTCGGATTCCGGGTGCGCACGATCCACGCCTGCCGCTGCAAGGCCAGTGCCCGCTCGACAGGCTGGGTACGCGGCACCGCCAACGACCGCGCGATCGCCGCGGCCGCGGCGGCCGTATCGCCGCGCTGGAAGCGCTGCCAGGCGATCGCGGTCCAGGCGCCGGAGGCTTCGGGGATCGCCGCGACCACCCGCTCGGCGGTCCGCAGCAGTTCACTATCGTCGCCTGACTTCTCCAGCCCGGCCAGCAGCGCTTCCGCCGAACCCCGGTCGCGCGCCAAGGAGTAGTTCCGTTCCAGCCAGGCGACCTCC
>Ga0316628_100001989_pt1 | contig 14880 bp, 9 predicted proteins | sample OWC_Aug_M2_C1_D5_FD_207648 | JGI IMG/M metagenome (GOLD analysis project Ga0316628, IMG submission 207648) | Wetland soil microbial communities from Old Woman Creek delta, Ohio, United States - OWC_Aug_M2_C1_D5_C | ecosystem: Environmental > Terrestrial > Soil > Wetlands | place: USA: Ohio... | reverse complement strand
CCTGCTGGCCCGCGTGGACAAGGGCACGACCGCGTCGTTCGAGCGGCAGAGGACGCCCGACGGCACCTGGCTGCCGCTGCGCGCGACCACGCACGCGATCGGCCGCATCGCCTTGCTCAAACGGCTTGACAGGCAGGTGATCACCGACTTCCGCGACTACCGCAAATTCACCGGGGAGAAGTAATCCCGGTCCAACTCCCAGTGCTCCTCCACGGTCTCGCCCTGGCAACCGCGAGCACGGCGAGAACCGCGGGTCGGGCAACCCAGCCGAGTCGAAGCACGGCGCGTAAGGGTAATACCCGCTCTCAGTGACTTCCGGCCACAAACGCAGCCAACTCGATAGGCTGCCGGGCGCCGCCCGCGCCGCGCGCGAGAGATGAACGCGCGGCACGGATCGTGCCTGTTGAGTCTGTTCCCTCGCATCAAAGCTGAGGTAATCCTGTCCGGCGAAAGTGCCGGATCGCCCTCGAACCGGAGACGTGGAAATGCCGAACTTGGAGCACCAGACAGCGGGCGGCGGACCCGTTGCAGCCCTGGCGGCCGATGGCGGGCCAACCACCGATACGGACATGATCGAGCGCCTCTCCCGCCACACGACGGTCGGCGCGGCCCCCAGGGAGGAACTTGCCTGGCTCGTGACACACGGCCACATGGAGCATCGGGCGGTGGGCGAAACCGTCAGCACGCACGCGACTCCTCTGACCGCCATGTACATCGTGCTGTCCGGCCGGATCTCGATCCACCTGATACGCGGCGCCGTTCGGCACAAGGCAGCCGAGTGGCGCGCCGGCGACGTCACCGGTCTGCTGCCGTACTCGAGACTGGTTGCACCACCCGGCGACACGCTGGTGGAAGAGGCGGCGGATCTGTTCGTCGTCCCCCGCGAACAGTTCCCGGCGATGGCGCGCGAGTGCCCCGAACTGGTGGCGATCCTGGTGCACGTGATGCTGGACCGCGCCCGGTTCTTCACCTCGACGCTCCTCCACGACGAGAAGCTCAGGTCGCTCGGAAAGCTCGCGGCAGGGCTGGCGCACGAGCTGAACAACCCGGCGTCCGCGATCACGCGGTTCGCCAAGACGCTGCCCGCCGCGCTCGCCCTGGCGACATCGGCCGCCCAGCAGCTCGGGGCCGCGGGGTTGACGCCCGAGGAGATGAGCGCCGTCAGCCGCACCGCCACCGAGTGCTTCACGACGCCGCTTCGCAAGGTGCGGTCACCGCTCGAGGAAGCCGAACGGGAAGACACGATCACCGACTGGCTGGAGAACCACCGCATCGACCGGCGCGCCGCGGATTCGATCGCCCAGTCGCCGGCCACGCTCAACGACCTGCAGCGGCTGGCCGGCGAGCTACGCCCGGCGGTGCTGGAACATGCCCTGCGGTGGCTGGCCGCCGACTGTTCGGTTCGCGGGCTGGCCGCCGAGATCGAGCAGGCAGGCACCCGGATCTCGGACCTCGTGACCGCCGTCCGCGGTTTCGCGCAGGTGGACGTCGCCGCGGTTCCGCAGCCGGTGGACATCTCGGAAGGCCTGGCGCAGACGCTGGCGGTGCTTCGCGGGAAGGCACGCGGAAGATCGATCGGCATCGACGTGTCGGTCGAGGCCGGGCTGCCGCGCGTCCGGGGGGTCGCGGCCGAATTGAACCAGGTCTGGGCGAACCTGATCGACAACGCCCTCGACGCGGCTCCCGTTTCCGGCAGTGTCGTGGTCGAGGCCGGCGTGCGGCGCGGATCGGTCGTCGTACGGGTCATCGACAACGGTCCCGGCATCCCGGATGACATCCGCAGCCGCATCTTCGACCCGTTCTTCACGACGAAGGACGTCGGGCAGGGCACGGGCCTCGGCCTCGACATTGTGCGGCGCCTAGTCGAACGTCACGACGGCGACATCGAGGTTCGTTCCGAGCCCGGCCGCACCGAGTTCAGCGTCTCGCTGCCGGTCGCCGGCGCCGACCAGGGCGGGAGAGCCGCATGAAGAGGCCGGTGATTCTCGCCGTGGACGACGACGCGCAGGTGCTGGCGGCCCTGCGGCGCGACCTGCGATCGCGCTACCGGCAGGACTACAGCATCCTGGATGCGAAGTCCGGAGACGAAGCGCTGGCGACGGTGCGTGATCTGAAGTCGCGCGGCGAAGCGCTGGCGATGCTCATCAGCGATCAGCGGATGCCCTCGATCTCCGGCGTCGAAGTGCTGTCCCGGTCGCGCGAGTTCTACCCCCTGGCCCGCCGCCTGCTGCTGACGGCGTATTCCGACATCGACGCCGCGGTCAGCGGCATCAACCAGGCGCACCTCGACTACTACCTCTCGAAGCCCTGGGATCCGCCCGAGGACCGGTTGTTCCCGCCGGTCGACGATCAGCTCGACGCCTGGCAGGTCGAACGTCTTCCCGAGACGGCCGGACTCAGGGTCGTCGGCCATCAGTGGTCGCCGCGGTCCCACGCCGTGAAGGACTTCCTCGCGGGCAACCTGATTCCGTATCGCTGGATCGACGCGGATCGCGACCCTTCGTCCGCAGTCCTGCTCGAGGCGGCAGCCGTCAAGGGCGACGACCTGCCCGCGCTGCTGTTCGAGGACGGATCCGTTCTGCGGAACCCCGAGTTGCGCCAGGTGGCCGAGAAACTGGGCCGACCGCTGGAGGTGGCGCACTCCCTGTACGACCTCGTCATCGTCGGCGCCGGCCCCGCGGGTCTGGCCGCGGCCGTTTACGGCGCTTCGGAAGGCCTGAGAACGCTGCTGTTCGATCGCAAGGGCCCGGGAGGCCAGGCGGGCGCGAGCGCGCGCATCGAGAACTACCTCGGCTTTCCCTCGGGCGTCAGCGGCAGTGAATTGACGCGGCGCGCGGTGGCGCAGGCCCGACGGCTGGGCGCGGAATTCGTCGCACCGCTCGAGGTGATCGAGGTGCGGGTCGAATCCGGCTACAAACGGATGGTGCTCGCCGATCATCGCGAGGTCGTCACGCCGGCGCTGGTGGTCGCGACCGGCATGACCTACCGCGAGCACGAAGCGTCGGGCATTTGCGACTACACCGGCGCGGGTGTGTACTACGCCGCGGCGACGACCGAGGCGCAGGCGCTCAAGGGCGCGCGCGTGATGGTCGTCGGCGGCGGCAACTCGGCGGGACAGAGCGCCCTGCACCTGGCCCGGTACGCGAGCGAGGTCGACCTGATCGTTCGGCGTCCAGGGCTGCCGGAAACGATGTCGCGCTACCTGGTCGATCAGATTGCCGCGACCGCCAACATCCGCGTGCGGCCCAGTACGGTACTCGCAGCCGTCGAGGGTGACGGCCACCTGGAACGGGTGGTCGTTCAGTCAGCCGAAACGGGACTGTGCACGGCGGAGCCGATGGACGCGGTGTTCATCTTCATCGGCACGCGCCCGCACAGCGATTGGCTGCCCGAGGCCGTGCTGCGGGACCCCAAGGGGTTCGTTCTGACGGGAAGAGACGCGTCGGCCGACGCCCGGTTTGGCCGGGCGTGGAAAGAGCCGCGCGAGCCACTTCTGCTCGAGACGAGCGTCCCCGGGGTGTTCGCAGCGGGCGACGTGCGGTTCGGCGCGATGAACAGGGTTGCCGCCGCGGTCGGCGAGGGATCGATGGTGGTGCGCCTGGTGCACGAATACCTGGCGCTGCCGTAGGTACACACTCTTAAGCGTTAGACCGAGCGGTGATCACTCCGCCCTCAGCGTCGCGATCGGATCGACTTTCGTGGCGCGGCGGGCGGGGACGAAGCCGGCGAGTGCGCCGACGAGCGCGACGATGATCAGGGCCGCGGTCATGATCTGCGGATCGAACGCGGTGACGCCGTAGAGCGTGCTGCTGACCAGGCGGCCGGCCACGAGCGCGGCCGGCACGCCAACCAGCGCCCCGGCCGCCAGCAGCGCCGCGGTCTCGCCGAGCACGCCGCCGACAATGCGGCGCGCGTCGGCGCCGAGCGCCATCCGGATCCCGATTTCGTGGGAGCGCCTGGCGAGCGAGTACGCGAGAACCCCGTACAACCCGATGGCCGCGAGCAGCAGTGCGACGATCGTGAAAGAGCCCGCGACCTGCGCGACCATGCGCTCCTGCGTCGTCGCGCGGTCGAGCAGCTCGGCGAGGCTGCGGGCGGTGACGATCGGCAGCGTGTTGTCGATCTCCTGGATCTTGCGGCGCGCCATCGACAGCGTGCCGCCCGCGTCTCCGGCCGCCCGGATCTCGTAATAAAGGGAGGGCGGCGCATCGCCGAGGGCCTGGAACGCCGGCACGTAGAACCGCCGCGGAATGTCGCCGCGCAGCCGATGATCCCTCGCATCGCGGACGACGCCGACGATCTCCATGGTCGCGCGCGTGTCGGGGAACTCGTCGGTCACGTGCCTGCCGATCGGGCTGCTCTTGCCGAAGTAGAACTTCGCGAACGACTCGTTGACGATGCAGACGCGGGGAGTCTCGGCCCGATCCTGCGGCCCGAATTCGCGCCCCAGCAGCAACGGAATGCCGAGGGCGCCGAAGTAGCCCGGGCCCACCTGGTCGAAGCGGGCGGCCAGGTCCTGCTCCTTGTCCGAGTGGAACCCCTCGACGGTGATCCGGTCACCCGACTCCGTCCCGCTGAACAGGCCGTTCTCCGAGAGCGTGACGGCGCGCACGCCGGGAACGACGCGCAGCGTCTCCAGCAGGCGTTGGTACAGCGCCGGGCGAGCGGTGCCGTCGTAACCCGCGGCCAGCGCGTCGACGCGGACGAGCAGCAGGTTGTCCTTCGGGTATCCGAGGTCGACGGCCTGCAGGTTGCGCAGCGTCCGGACGAACAGGCCGGCGCCGACGAGCAGCAGCAGCGAGACGGCCACCTGGGCCACCACGAGCACCTTGCCGGCGTTCACGCGCCGGCCGCTGCCGCTCGCGCCTCTCGTGTTCTCTTTCAGGGTCGTATTCACGTCCACCCGGGTCGCCCGCAGCGCTGGAACGAGGCCGAACACCAGGCCCGTGAGGATGGACAGGCCGGCGCTGAAAGCGAGCAGGCGCAGGTCGAGGCCGACCTGCAGCGGGATCGGGGACGGCCCGGCGGACGCAACGCGCACGAGCAGGCGCGCGGTCCACAGCGCCAGCAGCAGGCCCGCCGCGCCGCCGATCGCCGCCAGGACGAGGCTCTCCACGACGAGCTGGCGCACCAGGCGCGGCCGTCCCGCGCCAAGCGCCACCCGAACGCCGATTTCCTTCTGACGGCCGGTCGCGCGTGCAAGCAGCAGGTTTGCGACGTTCGCGCACGCGATGAGCAGCACGAGGCCGACGATCGCCATGAGGACGACGAGCGGCTGCGCGAACTCTTCGCGGAGCGCGGATGCCCCGCGCGCGCCCGGCCGCACGACGATGCGCTGATCCAGCACCTCCTCGCGGCGCGCCGCGTCCGCCACCTGGCCGGCCTGGCTCTCGAGGTACTGGCGAAACACGAGCGCGACGTTCGCCTGTGCCTGGGCGAGGCTGACGCCGGGCTTCAGCCGCGCGCCGACGTGCAGCCACATCACCTTCTCGGCGCGTTTCGGATCGTCGCGCAGCCAGTTCCGGCCGCGCTTGACCTGGGGTTCCATCATCATCGGCACGTAGAGATCGGGTGACTCCCCGACCATCTCGCCCCGGAAGGCGGGCGGCAGGATGCCGACGACGGTCACGCCGACGCGGTTCACTTCGACCGCGCGCCCGATCACGGAGCGATCGCCGCCGAAACGCCGGCGCCAGTAGTCGTGCCCGAGCACGACGAACGGCGCCGCGCCCGGTTCCCGATCGTCGGCGGTGGTGAACGCCCGGCCCACCGCCGGACGCACGCCGAGGGTGTCGAAGTACCCGCCGCTCACCAGCTTCGCGCGGGCCTCCTCGGGCGCCCCGCCTGCGACGCGCACGTTCACACGGGCGGGGTTGCTTTCCGCGGCGAACACGCCGGCAAAGACCGCCGTGGCGTCGCGCAGGTGCTCGAATTCCTCGTAAGTGAACAGGGATCGCTCGCCCTGCTGCGTGCCGATGGACACGCCGGCCGAGGTCGGGTCGGACAGCAGCACCAGTCGGTGCGGCTCGGGCACCGGCAGCATGCGGAGCAGCATCGCGTCGACGAGGCTGAAGATCGCCGTGTTGGCGCCGATGCCGAGCGCGAGCGACACGACGGCCGCGCAGGCGAACCCCGGGTTGAGGCGCAGGCCGCGAAGGGCGAAGCGGATTTCCTCGAACAGTCCTTTGAACATGATGGCGGGTAGACGAGACTGAAGGGCGAAAGCTGTCTCCGAAATTAGACGGCGGGGCCGGCCAGACGGTTGGCCGGCCCGCCCGGGGGCCGCTCGCCTACTTCGCGCGGCTGTAGGTAATCTCCATCGTCTTCGTTTCCTTGCCGTTTCGCGTCTCGTACCACTCCATCACGTGCGAGTCGGGGGACACGAGGCGAACGACCTCGCGCACCTTGACCTTCGTGCCCGGCTTGACCGGATCGTCCATCTGGCCCGAGTAGGTGAGGGTCTTCGCCGCCGCGTCGTACTGCCCGGTCATGTACATGATCATCGTGCCCATGTTGTCGATCCACGTTGCCTGGAACTGCCCGCTCGTGTTGTCGTACCCCATCAGCCCAAGGCCTTCGAACGACATGCCCATCATGTCGCCCCGATACTGACCCTGCACGTAGCGGCCGTCGAAGAGCGTCGTGTACTTGACCGTGCCGGTCGACTCGGTGGGCGGGGCGGCCGGGTTCATCCACATGCGGTTCTTGAAGGTCCAGTCGCCGGCGATCGAGGCGAGCATCTGGTGATTCGCGCCCGGCGTCGCGGCCTTCATCATCGCGTCCATCATCGCCTTCTCCTCGGGCGACATCGATCCGGCCGTCCCGACGGCCGGCTTGTCCTGTGCGTAGGCGGTCGACAGGACGACGAGCACGAACAGGCAGGCGAGGGCGATCGAAACAGGGCGCCAGGCGGTTCTCGATGCGAAAGACATGGGGGCTCCCTTCGGCAAAGCGGCACCTCTCCGGATCGAAGGTCCGCGAGGCACCGGAAGTTGAGTGGTGCGCGATTGAGTTCGGATTCAGTGATCGTAGCAGAACGGCGGAGGGCCCACTACACCAGACACAGGATGAGCTGGCCTCGAGCGATGGGCGCGCCCGAATCGCCGGCGACCTCACCAGCCGACGCGCTGCGGCCGCCACTGCCGCGACTCGTGCCTGTTGACGAGGTCGCGACGCTTGAACAGGGTCACGAGAACGATGCCCGCAACGAACCCGCCGACGTGGGCCCAGAACGCGACGCCGCCCGAATCCCCGCCGCCGATGCGCGTGAAGCCGCCAGCCGCCTGCAGGACGCCCCAGTAGAGCAGCATCGCCCAGGCAGGCAGTGCCACCGAGGTGACGAAGAACCCGAGTGGCACCAGGGTGAACACGCGTACGCGCGGGTAGAGGACGAGGTACGCGCCCATCACCCCGCTGATCGCGCCCGATGCGCCCACCATCGGCACGACCGATCGCGGTTCGATCGCGACCTGCGTAAACGCCGCCGCCAGTCCGCAGAGCAGGTAGAAGACGATGAAGCGCGGGCGCGTCATCGAATCCTCGATGTTGTTCCCGAACAGCCAGAGGAACCACATGTTGCCAAGCAAGTGGAACCACGAGCCGTGCAGGAACATCGACGTGAACACGTTCCCAACCTGGCGACCGGGATCGGTGACACAGACGAGATCGTCGCCCATCGGGAACCTGGCGCCGGCCGGGAGGAGGCCGGTCAACTCGCCGGGAATGAGCCCCAGGTTGCACACGGAAGCCGCCAGGGGCATGTCCGCGCCCGCCCCCTGCACGAAGATCCATGCCGCCACGTTTGCCGCAATGATCAGCACTGTGACGATCGCGGTCCGCTGCGTCCTGTTCTCGTCGTGGTAAGGCAGCACGTCGTTCCTCCGCTCCACGTCAGGCCCCCGGGGTTCGCTTCGGGGCCGCACACCTCATTGTCGCAGAACGCCGCCGGATCGCGCTGCGGCGTTCGCGTGGGGTCCGAGAACGTGGGCTGCGGAGGAGCAGGAACGGTCCGCGTGTCAGTGCGACACAGCACCGATGTTCAACGCGAGCAGGGAATCGGCATTCGCGCCCGCGCGCGCCCGCCGGGCGTGCGCTTCGTACGCCGCGCGATCCGTGTCGGCGGCGATGAGCGCGGCCGCGAACTCCAGCGAGGGGTTTCCGGGCTCGAGGAGCAGGCTCTTCCGGACCAGAGCATACGCATCGAGGCGCGTCACCAGCGGCAGCAGATACGCGGCACGGCCCTTGAACGGGGACGTCTGCCGATCGAGCGCGCTGATCTGCTTGAAGGCGCCCACGACGTACGCGAGGTCGAGGTACGCGACCGCCGCGCCGTCCCCCGCCTCGTGAACCCTGTCGCTCAACCGCTTCAACAGCTCGACGGCCACGACCTGGTCCCGGCTCGCATAGATCGCCGCGCGCCGCAGCGTCTCCATGCGAACGATCACCGGGGTCGAAGGGCCGAGTATCGATTCCGTGTCCGCGACCAGAGTGTTCAGCTTGTAGTCCGCTCGCCCCTCGAACCACGCCGTCCGGCCGTCCCACGGGAGCGAACGCGCAGAGCCGATCTGAAACGGATGGCAGAGGAGCGGGGGACCGGCAAACGCGGGCGAAGCAGCCACCAGTCCGGCGGCGGCGAGGACGAACGCGATGAACCTGCGGGAGGCACGTGATGTCATCTGACTTCTCCAGTGCGCCGACGGCGCATGAACGGCGGGCTTCTCGATAGACAGCCGCCTTTCGACAGTCGCATGGGCCGCGGCCACCCACGCTGCCTGCTGTTCACAGATCGATCACTTCTCCTGGAGCAAGACGGACAGCGAGGCACGACCGTTAACAGACCCGTAGCTGCGGTCGGTTCGGCGAGTCCTGGCCTCACCTCCTCGGCCGGTTAACGATCCCCCTGTCCGAAGCGTCTATCGAACAAGATCGGCCATGGAGATCGTCGTTGATCTCGCCGTCCATCGGCGCCACTCTGGATTGATGCCCCCGTCGCCCCTCGCGGGTGTGGTGCCCTCTGACCTCGAACTCGTCGCCGCCGCCCAGGACGGCGATCGCGATGCCTTTGGATTGCTCTACGAGCGGTACGCACCGATGGTGCACGGTGTGCTGCTCGCGCGGGTGCCCTACGACTGCGTAGACGACCTCGTGCAGGACGTCTTTCTCGCGGCGCTCGAACGCCTCCCGACGCTGCGGAAACCGGCCGCGTTCCCAGGCTGGCTGGCCGCCATCGGACGCAACCGCGCGGCCGATCATCACCGCGAGACGCCGGTACTGCCGCTGCCGCCCGACGTCCGCTCGCCCGATCCGGGGCCGCAGCCGGACGCGCTCGCCGTCCTCGCGGTTATCCGGTCGCTTCCTGACGCCTATCGGGAAACGCTCACGATGAGACTCGTCGAAGGAATGACCGGGCCCGAAATCGCCGCGAGGACCGGCCTCACGCCGGCTTCCGTCCGAGTGAACCTGCATCGGGGGATGAAGCGCCTGCGAGAGAAACTGGCACTGCAACGGACCGAACCATGAAGAACGACTATCTCTGGGACGGCGAGGGCACACCTGACGCGGACGTTGCGCGCCTCGAGCAGGTGCTCCGCCCGCTGAGGCATCGGCCGGCGCCGCTCGAGATGCCTGCCGCGCGACCTCGTATCTCCCCCGCCTCCGCCGCCGACCGCGTGACCTGGCGCGGCGGCGCGCTGTTGTTGACGCTCGCAGCGACCCTGGTGCTCCTGGTGCGCGTGACCTGGCATGAACCCGGCCCTCCGCCCTCCTCCGCCTGGATGCTGGAGCTTGCCTCCGTGACGGGGCGGCCGACCTCCGCGCACGAGGAAACCGCGCTGACGCCCAATCGGTGGATCGTCGTCGGCAGTCGGATTCGGGCCCGTTTGAAGGCCGAAGACGTCGGCGTCGTCGAGGTCGAGCCGGGCTCACGCATCCGCCTGCTGAGCGCCACGAACGAGCAGCACCGATTGGCGTTGTCGGTTGGCGTCCTGCACGCGCAAATCTGGGCACGGCCCGGACGGTTCTACGTCGAAACGCCGTCGGCGATGGCGATTGATCTGGGCTGCGCCTACACGCTGGAAGTTGACGGCTCCGGCGCTTCGCACCTGCATGTGACGGCGGGTTGGGTCGGGCTCGCGAGCGACGGGCACGAGGCGTTCGTACCGGCGGGCGCAGTATGCACGACGACGCCCGAAGGCGTCGCGGGAACTCCGCGTCGAGCGGAGGCCAACCCGACGTTCTCTCGCGCCCTGGACGCGCTGGACGGAACGCCTGGCGCCGTGCGCGGCAACGTTCTCGACGTGGTGCTGGGCGAGGCGCGCGCGCGGGACGCGTTCAGCTTGTGGCACTTACTCACGCGGCTCGACCGTGCTTCAGCAGCCAAGGTGTACGAGCGACTCGCCATTCTGGCCCCGCCTCCCCCCCAGGTGACCCGAGACCGGATACTCAATCGCGATCGGATCGCACTGGACGCCTGGTGGGACAGCTTCGGCATCGGCGACTCGAGGTGGTATCGAACCTTCAGGGCAGGCAGCCGACGACGGTAGGACGGGCCTCGAGCGTGGTGCCGGATTGCCGATCACGGCCGGGTGGTCCCGGTGGTAAGCTCCGCACGTCGCACGTCCACCAGCCCCTCGGTCCCCACCAGGCAGGACTTCCATGTTGCAGTCTCTCTCCCGGCGTGAAGCGATGAAACGAATCGGCGCGGCCGGCGCAGGCGTGGTGCTCGGAGGCGGTGTCATTCGAGGTGGGTCCTCGGACATCGTCGTCGCCGGGAAGCCGGTGGAAGTTGCCGTGTCCGCGCTTGGCGCATTCGCCCTTCGTCTCACGGTCTCGCCGATCGACCAGGGGGCGGCCGCCGCCGTCCCGCCGGACGGCGCGCTGGTTGAAGGAGCCGCGGGAACAGCGGCGGGGCGATTCGACAAAGCGGGGGCGGTCGAACGCGTACGCGCGGGCGAGCTCGTCGTCCGGTACACGGCGGGTCCGCCGACGCTTCACGTCGAAACGCCTGCGGGCCAACCCGTCCAGCGTCTCACCCTCGATCCGCAGTCGGCCGGCATGGCGTTTCTGCCCGGAGACGGGCTGCTGCTCGGCCTCGGCCAGGGCGGTCCTCAGTTCGATCGGAAGGGCACGACCGACGCCATGCGCAGCGGCCAGGGCGGCTACCGTCTCGCCACGCACGGTGGCCGCGTCCCGGTCCAGTGGCTCATTGGCACGTCCGGCTGGGCGATGTTCGTGCACCAACCGCTCGGCCGGTTCGACTTCACCGGCGCGGAAGCGAGGTTCACGCCGTCGGGCGAGGCGCTGCCGCTCGACCTCTTCGTCGTCGCCTCCCGGGACCCGGCCGAGATCATGCGCGAGTACGCCCGGATCACGGGGTTTGCGGAACTGCCGGCGCGCTGGACGTTCGGCTACATGCAGTCGCACCGGACGCTGGCGGGGTCGGACGAAGTGCTGGGCGTGGCGCGCACGATGCGGCAGAAGCGGCTGCCGTGCGACGGATTGATCTACCTCGGCACCGACTTCACGCCGTCCGGATGGAATACGCGCAACGGCGAGTTCGAGTGGCGCGCGGGCAATTTCCCCGACCCGAAGGGGATGATCGCCGCGCTCCACGACCAGCACTTCAAGGTCGTCCTGCACATCGTCATCGAGGGCCGCCGCCTGACCGGGACGGTGCACGAGCCGTGCGACCCGAAGAACTCGGTGCCGAGCGGCCGCACCGCCGACAACCGGTGGCCCGACGACCGCAACGTCCCCTGCTACTGGCCGTATCACAAGTCACTGGTCGATGTCGGCGTGGATGGCTGGTGGCCCGACCAGGGCGACGATTACGATGCGCCGTCCCGCCTGAACCGCATCCGCATGTACTGGGAAGGCTCACAGCTGTTCCGGCCGAACGAGCGACCCTTTGCCCTGCACCGCAACGGCTACGCCGGCATGCAGCGGTACGCGGCGTTCCTGTGGTCGGGCGACGTGCAGTCACGGTGGGAGACGCTTCGGACGCACGTGCCGGTCGCGATCAACGCCGGCCTCTCCGGCATCCCCTACTGGGGGACGGACATCGGCGGTTTCATCCCGACCGCCGAGTACACCGGCGAACTGCACGTGCGGTGGTTCCAGTTCGGCGCGTTCTGCCCGTCGTTCCGGGCGCACGGCCGCCACTGGCACCTGCGCCTGCCGTGGGGCTGGGACGGCGGCGACGGCGGGCCGCCGGAGACGAACACGTTCAAGCCTGATCCGGCGGAGCTCAGGAACCCGCGCGTCGAGCCGATCCTGCGCAAGTACCTGGAACTCCGCTACCGACTGCTGCCCTACACCTACACGATTGCGCGGCAGTGCTGCGACACAGGCCTGCCACTCATCCGGGCCCTCTGGATCCACTACCCGGACGATCCAGGCGCCGTGAGACGCGGCGATCAGTATTTGTGGGGTCGCGACCTGCTGGTGTCCCCGGTGGTCGAGAAAGGCGCGACCAGCCGCCGTCTCTATCTACCTCGCGGAACCTGGCTCGACTTCTGGACCGAGGCGCGCGTTGAGGGCGGGCGCGAGATCGATCGGCCGGTCGATCTCGAGACGATGCCCCTGCACGTCAGGGCGGGCACGGTGCTGCCTCTCGATCCGGTCAGGCAGTACGCGGGCGACCCCGTCAGCGGGCCGCTCACGCTCGTTGTCTATCCCGGTGCAGATGGCACCTCGACCCTGTACGAAGACGACGGAAAGACGTTCGATTACCGCAAGGGCCTGTGCATGCGTGTGGAGATGGCGTGGCGCGACCGCGATCGCCGTCTCACGCTGCGCCTGGCGCCCGGGTCGCGCATATTGCCGCCCCTGAAGCGGCCGATCGAAGTCCGGATCGCCGGCGAAGAACGGACGGCCGACCTGATCTTCGACGGGCGGCCGGTGGAAATGCGACTTCCGAGAGGCAGACGTTGACCCCAACGAGCTTCTGCACGACCCGCCGGTTCCTCGCGTATCTGGTCGTCGCGCTGGCCTGCGGCGCGACGTCCGTGGGCTGGCGCGAGCCAACCCAGGCGCACGCGCAGGAACAGCGCGCGGCGCGGACGGCCCTCGCGTTCGACTCGGGCTGGCTCTTCCGCCGCGGCGACTTCGCCACAGCCGCTCTGCCGGCGTTCGACGATTCCGCCTGGCGCCGCGTGGATCTCCCTCACGACTGGAGCGCGGAGGGGCCGTTCGCCGCCGAGCACGGGAGCGGTAACGGCTATGCGCCCGCCGGCGTCGCGTGGTACCGCAAGCACTTCAGTCTGCCGGCCGATCTCGAGGGCAAGGTCGGGGCGATCGAGTTCGACGGCGTGTACGACCACGCCGAGATCTGGCTCAACGGGCACCTCGCCGGCGGGCGGCCGTACGGCTACTCCAGCTTCGAGTGCCCCTTGACGCCGTACGTCAGGACTGGCGCGGCCGACAACGTCGTCGCGGTGCGCGTCGATCACTCCAGGTTCGCGGACTCGCGGTGGTACACGGGCTCCGGCATCTACCGGCACGTGCGAGTGCGGTTCGCCGACGCCTTGCACATCCCGCAGTGGGGCACCGCGGTGACCACGCCCGCAGTAAGCGCGAAAGCGGCCACCGTGAAGGTGGAAACGACGATCGAGAACGAGTCGGACCGCGGCCGGACGTTCGAATTGCAGAGCGACGTCATGGATGGCCCGGCTGTCGTGGCGACGTCACGCACGGCCGCCACCCTGCGAAGCGGCGAGCGCCGGACCGTGACGCAGGCGATGACGGTCGCACGCCCGCGTCGCTGGTCGGTCGCCTCGCCCGCTTTGTACGTCCTGAGGCAGCGCATCCGCGATGGCCGGGCGGTCATCGACGAGGTGGACACGACGTTCGGTGTCCGGAGCATCAGGTTCGATCCCGCGCGGGGGTTCTTCCTGAACGATGTCCCGATGAAGATCAAGGGCGTGTGCGTTCATCACGATGCGGGCAGTCTCGGGGCCGCCGTGCCGCAGGGCGTCTGGGAGCGGCGCCTGCGTGCGCTCGCGCGGCTGGGGGTCAACGCGATTCGCACCAGCCACAACCCGCCGGCGCCGGAGTTCCTCGATGTGTGCGACCGGCTGGGCCTGCTCGTGATTGACGAAGCGTTCGACGAGTTCACGCCGACCAAGAACAAGTGGGTGAGCGGGTGGAACGTCGGCGTGCCGAGCCGGTTCGGCTACGGGGAGAGCTTCGCCGAGTGGGGGGTCAGGGACCTCGAAGACATGGTGCGTCGCGACCGCAACCATCCCTCGATCATCGCGTGGAGCATCGGCAACGAGATCGACTACCCGAACGATCCGTTCTCACACCCGGTTCTGGGCAAGAGCTATCGCCCCGCGAATCCGCCCGCGGCGAATCTCGTGTCGTGCGCGCGGCCGTTGGTGGAAGCCGTGAGGAGGCTCGACCCGACCAGGCCAGTCACCGCCGCGCTCGCCAGCCTCGCAATGTCGGAGGCGGTCGGCCTTCCGGCGTTGCTCGACGTCGTCGGGTACAACTACCAGGAGTCGCGGTACGCCGACGACCATCAGCGCCATCCCGCACGCGTCGTGCTGGGCAGCGAGAACAACCACCAGTACGTCAACTGGGCGGTCGTCCGCGATCGCGCGTACGTCGCCGGGCAGTTTCTCTGGACCGGGATCGACTACCTCGGCGAAGCGCGCGTGTTTCCCAATCGAGCGAACGGCGCGGGGCTTCTGGACCTGTGCGCCTTCACGAAACCGGCTGCAGCATTCCGCCAGAGCCTGTGGAGCGACGTGCCGATGGTCTACCTGGCGGCGTCACCCGTGTTGCCCTCGTCGGCGCGCGGGGCCAGGGTAGAAGAACACTGGAACTGGCTGCCGAATTCACGGGTGACGGTTGTCTGCTACAGCAACTGCGAGGAGGTCA
>Ga0316628_100001988_pt1 | contig 14882 bp, 10 predicted proteins | sample OWC_Aug_M2_C1_D5_FD_207648 | JGI IMG/M metagenome (GOLD analysis project Ga0316628, IMG submission 207648) | Wetland soil microbial communities from Old Woman Creek delta, Ohio, United States - OWC_Aug_M2_C1_D5_C | ecosystem: Environmental > Terrestrial > Soil > Wetlands | place: USA: Ohio... | reverse complement strand
TACTATGGGATCTCGGTCGGTCCGGGCGCGCACGGACCGTGGGTCATCCGGAATACACCGGCCGATACGATCCAGGTCGTCTACAACATGCTGGAGCGCGAGCCGGAAGCCGAGCTGCTGCCTCTGGCGCACGCGCAAGGCATCGGAATCATCGCCCGCGTCCCGCTTGCCTCCGGATTCCTCACGGGTAAGTTCACCCCGGATACGCAATTCGCGCCCAACGACCATCGGTCCAGAACCTACCCACCGGAGAAGATCCGCCAGATCGTGGGCCAGGTCGCCAAGCTCGACTTCCTGACCGAAGGGAAATCGAAAACGCTGGCGCAGGCGGCGCTCCAGTATTGTCTGGCCCATCCTGCCGTGTCGGCGGTCATCCCCGGGGCGAAGACGCCCGAGCAGGCCCGCGCCAACGCGGCAGCCAGCGACGGTGTGCTCCTCACGCCCCAAGAAGTCACCCGGGCGCGCACCGTCCTCGCCGGCGGTTGAGTAGCTCCCTGCGGTGCCATGGTCCTGCCAACCGCTTGAAGCGGCTTGCGCTCGCGCCCTGCGCGGAGTAGGATTCCCGCCGGTTCTTGACCCGCGTTCAGCGTGAGGCCGTATCATGCGACCTTGCATCCGGCGAAACGTCCCGCGCCCAACGGTCCAGCCAGGTGCCCTTCTTGCCAGAATCTCTTCGAACGACGCTCAGGCGACGCACCACACTCGCGTCTACCCATAACACCATGGGGTGGCAGCTGTCGTGTGACGTGGCGAGGCGGAATGGATTTCACAGAGAAGGAGGGGGCCCGATGAATCTGTCGATGGGGAACAAGAACGTCGTGCTTGGGCTGCTCGTGATCGTTCTATTCCTCACCATGAGCGTGCACATCGAGCGCAGCGCCAGTCAGCACGGATTCCACGCCAAGGCTGCGGCTGCCGTTGTGGACACGAAGAACACGCCGGACCTTCTGGACGACCAGGTAACCGACGTCCGCAAGGGGCCCGCGTACCGAACCGGCGGGATCTACTTCACCAACTACTACGCGGCCTCGTACGTCCCGGTGCCGAACAATTACTACTTCACGGCGTACAACATGCGGCTGAATGCCTGGCTCTTCGCGCTCCTCGGGATTGCCGTGGGATTCATCGTCGGCGTCCAGCGGCAAGCCAGCCTGGCGCTGCGGCAATGGGCCTCGTGGCTGGCGGTCGCCGCGGTGATCCTGTATCCCATCCGGGATGTGTATTTCTTCTGGGGACGCTGGATGGACCAGAACTTCTCGGGCGGCTGGGTGTCGCAGGTCGTCTACCCCATGAAGTTTGTCGGCGGCGCGACCATGGGGCTGGCCTTGCTCTTTGCGCTGATCGTTTTCGTGCAGGGGGCGAAGAACTCACGAGAGGCGGCTTGAGTGCGGGCGCGTGACCTTCCTTCTCGCGTGGGAAGTGCGGCGAGCGAAGAAGCCCATCCCGCGTTCAAGGACCACCGCAAACACTTCGAACGCCACGGCGTTGTGGGGAAGTGTGATGAACTCCGCAAGATCCTCGATGCCACTGGACCTTGAGGCGGGCCTTCGCACGCGCCCGGAGGACGTGCTCGCCCTGCGCCGGGCGAGAGGCGGGAAGGCAATGTCGCTGGCGGAGTACCTCGATTTCCTCCGGCAGTTTGAAGATTCCCCGCCGGACGTCCTCAGGGCCCGCCGAGGCCCTCGCGGCGAGAGACCGTTCGAACTCTGAGGTTTGACGCGAACCCGTCCATAAGGAGTTCATCATGCGACACAATCGTGCGAAGGAGAAGCTTGCTGCAGGGAAGCCGGTCAGCGTGGTCGCGCCGGGGTACAGCTCGGCTGGGCTCGTCGAGCTGCTGGGGCGGATGGGGTTCGATGCGATCTTCATCGACTGCGAGCACGGCCCGGTGGGCTGGGAGGACGTCGAGCACATGGTCCGCGCGGCCGAGTTGGTCGACGTCACGCCGATCGTCCGGGTGCAATCAAACGATCACTCGACGATCACCCGCGCGCTCGACCGCGGGGCGGGCGGCGTGCAGGTCCCGCACATCAACACCCGCGCGCAGGCCGAGGAGGCGGTACGCGCAGCCAAGTTCGCGCCCATCGGCCACCGGGGCTACGCTGGGGGCAGAGCGTCCCTTGGGGTGAAAGGCAATTTCACTGTGCACGCCAATGCCGAGACGATGATCGTCGCGATGCTGGAAGAGGTCGAGGCGTTGAAGAACCTGGACGAGATCCTGAAAGTCGAGCACATCGACGTCTTCTTTGTCGCACCAGGCGACCTGGCTCAATCCATGGGTTATCCCGGGCAGATGGATCACCCAGACGTCCAGGCGGCGGTTCAGGACGCGGTCCGTCGGATACGTGCGGCCCGACGTGCGCCGGGGGTGTTGACCACGAACGGAGCCACGGCCCGCCGCCTCATGGACCTCGGCGCGCTCTTTATCTACGTGTCGATGGCCAGCCTGCTCCAGCCAGGCACGCGCGACTTTCTGGCCGAATTCAAGTGATCGCCGCTATGTGATACGCATGCTCGAGGCGGCGACTGCGTCGTCGCCGGCGTATTCGCGCCGTTTCAAGGCGGAGCAGGGTGTTTCTCAAGCTGACCAACTGGTCAGAAGCGCCGTTTGCGCTTGACACTCCTGTCTCGTCTACGCGAAGCTTGTATTGCTCCGCGCCGCGGTTCGGTTACGTGGGGTTGCGCCGCGCCGCGTGCTGACATTTTCCTAACAGTCTCTGCCCCAACAAGAGGAGGTCACTCCATGTCCAAAGGAAGACTGAGTCGGCGAACGTTCCTGCAGCTGGCAACAGCTGCGGCAGCCGGTGCTGCGCTGCCCGAGTCTCTACTCGGGGTGGTGCGATCGGCGGCAGCCGGCGCGGCTGCGCCACTCGGTGCGCAGTTCATCGGCAAGCTGGAAGGCCCCGAGATCATTCGCGACGTCGCAAAGTTTCCCAAGAAGTTTGCCGAGGCCCCCATGTTGACCGAGCTGGTCAAGGCCGGAAAATTGCCTCCGGTCGAGAAGCGGCTGCCCGACCCGGAAGAGCTCATGGTCGTCAAGCCCTTGAAGGAACTCGGAAAGTACGGCGGCCGGTGGCGCCGTGGGTTCACGGGGCCTGCCGACAACGAGAACGGGAACCGGATCGTGTCCACAGACAAGATGCTCATGTGGGACTACACCGGAAACAAAGTGGCGCCTGCCCTCGCGAAGGACTGGCGGCTCAGCGACGACGGGAAGGTGTGCACCGTTTTCCTGCGCAAGGGGCTCAAGTGGTCGGATGGGGAACCCTTCACGGCCGACGACCTTCTCTTTTGGTACGAGGAGATCTATCAGAACAAGGCTCTGGTATCCACGTCGATACCGGAGCTTCAGGTCGGAGGCAAGCCCGTACGGATATCCAAGCGCGACGACTTCACGGTGGTGTTCGAATCCCCCGAGCCCTACTTCCTGCTCGTGGACGTCCTGGCGGGCGACACCCTCATCGGCGGCGGTCAGGCGACGGGGAGCGCCCGCGCCAATTTCATGGGCGGGTATGCCCCGGGCCACTACCTCAAGCAGTTCCTGCCCAAGTACTCGTCGGAGGACGAGGTTACACGCAAGGCGAAAGCCGCCGGCTTCGACAGCTGGGTGAGTTTTATCCGCAACCGGACCAACTGGGCGCTCAACACCGACCTGCCGACGCTGGGCCCCTGGAAGACGGTGAGCCCGATCAACACCCCGACCTGGGGCATGGAGCGCAATCCGTATTACTGGGCCGTGGACCCGGCCGGCAATCAGCTTCCGTACATCGACCGGCTGGTGATGAACCTGGCCGAGAACCTGGAGGTGTTGAACCTCCGCGCCATCGCCGGCGAGTACGACCTGCAGGAGCGACACATCAGCCTGTCCAAGCTGCCCGTCTTCATCGAAAATCAGAAGAAGGGCAACTACAGCGTGCATCTGGACACGTCCCAGAGCGGCGCCGATGCGGCGATGCTGGTGAACACCGCCTTCGAGGGCGATCCCGAGGTTTCCAAGTGGCTCAAGAACCGGGACTTTCGCCGGGCCATGTCCATGGGGTTCGACCGCGACCAGATCAATGAGGCGTTCTGGCTCGGGATCGGAACGGCCGGGTCCGCTGCGCCCGCCGACGATGTGGCCATCAATCCGGGGAAGGAATACCGCAAGAAGTGGGCCGCCCTGGACCTCAAGCAGGCCAACGCCCTCCTCGACAAGATCGGTTTGACGAAGAAGGACAGCGACGGCTATCGCCTGCGGTCGGACGGGAAGGGCCGGCTTCGCATCGAGCTGATGACGGTGGGCGGGCAGTTCATCCCGTACACCCAGGTCGCCGAGATGATCAGGCAGCAGTGGAAGAAGATCGGGCTCGACGCCGACGTGAAAGAGACCGAGCGCAGCTTGGCCTTCACCAAGACCGCCAACGCCGAGCACCATATCATGTTCTGGTCGGTGGGCGGGTCGGAGAATCTCTATCTGTTCCCGCGCCACGTCCTGCCGGTGGACCCGGCGGAGTGCCACCTGGGGATGCCCTTCGCCCGCTGGTACGCCAGCAACGGCACCCAGGGGAAGAAGCCGGATAACCCGGAGATGCTGCGCGCCTTCGAGCTCCTACGGTCGGCGTCGGGCAAGAAAGAGGCAGAGCGGGTCAAGATCGCCAAGGAGATCTGGAAGATCATTTGTGAAGAGTGCTGGGCCATTGGGATCGTGGGCGTCTCTCCCGCCTTCATGGGCGTGCGGATCGTGAAGAACAACATGGGGAACATTCCGGCGCGCCAGACCAACGCGCAGCACGCACGGACGCCCAACACGTCGCATCCGGCGACGTTCTTCTTCAAGGCGTAGGTCAATCGCGGATCGTTTCTTTTGCAGCACGAACGCCGACCCTCGCAGGAGGGTCGGCGTTTTCATTGGGCCGGCGGGTCATTGACCGGCGTTCCTGAGCGCAAGATCTCAAGAGTCGCCTCCACGTTTTCGCGTATTTGATCCCTCTCCGGTACCAGGTACCGACTAGGTACCGACTGTGGACGCGGCTTTCGTGAGGTCGTAATCGGGTGATCGGACGAGTCTGCGTCCGGCGCCGACCTATGCAGAGCCCCTCGGTTCATGCTAGATTCCCGCCGGAGGGCGCCCCATGATACTCGGCGACGAGATGGTCCAGCGGATCGATGGGATTCTGGCAGCCGCCCACGGCCAGGGGCGGGCCACCCTGTACGAGCACGAGGTGTACGGCATTCTCCAGGCGATCGGTCTGGGGGTGCCACGGCACCGCTTTGTCCTGGACGTGTTCGCGGTGACGCCCGAGGTGCTGACGGGCGTCGGCCACACCGCAATGGTCAAGGTCGTCTCGCCGGGGATTCCCCACAAGCAGAAGCTCGGTGGGGTGAAGCGGGTGGCGACGACGGACCCGTTGTACGTGCAGTTCGTTCTGACGAGGATGCGGGAGGAGGTGCTTTCGCATTTCGCGCCGGGCGATGCGCCGGAGATTGCCGGCTTCCTCCTGGTGGAGTACGTCCCGCACACACAGGCCCTCGGCTACGAGGTCCTGATCGGGTTCCGAGAGGACCCAGCCTTCGGGCCGGTGCTCACGGTCAGCAAGGGCGGGGACGACGCGGAATTCTTTGCGACGCACTTCGACCCGGCCAACTTGTTCTTGCCGCCCATGGAGTACGCCGACGCGCTCGCGTTCATGCGCTCGCTCCACATCCGCCACAAGTTCGACGAGATCGGGCATCCGGAGTACCTGGAGTACATGGCCCACGCCGTCGCGGCCATGAGCATGCTGGCCTTCCGGTACTCGCCGATCACGGCGCAGCCGCGATTCATCTTCAACGCCTTCGAGGTGAACCCGTTCGTCATTGCGCGGGACAACCGGTTTGTCGCCTTGGATGGGTTGGCCGAGTTCCGGCCCGCCTCGGAGGCCGACGTTTGGGCCGCCGGGCCGAACCTCGACAATCTCCAGTCGTTCTTCCGGCCCCGCGGCGTGACCGTGGTCGGGGTCTCCGCCGACGTGTCCAAGTACAGTCTGGGTCGCGAAATTGCGGAGCTGCTCCACGACTTGGGGCGAACCGACCTGTGCTTTGTCAACCCAAAGGGCGGCAGCGTCCGTTTCGGGAACACGGAGTACCCCTTACGGCAAAACTTCGCGGAGGTGTCGGACTCCGTGGAGCTCGTCGTGTACGCCGCGCCAGCGCAGAGCGCGCCGGATTTCCTCCGCGGCCTTGCCGGAAGCTCGGTGAGAGCAGTGATCCTTATCCCCGGCATCCCATCCTCAATGCAATACGCGGAGTTCGCCCAACAGCTTCGCCAGGCGATTCCACCGGGACTCCGCCTCCTGGGGCCCAACTGCATGGGTGTCTACTTTGCGCCCGGCGCGGCCGACGGCGAGGGGCTCAGAGGGGTGAACACCCTCTTCATCAACGAGCGCAGGCTTGCCGTCCGCTCTTCGGAGAACGCCAACGCGGTGCTCCTCAGTCAGAGCGGCGCGCTCGCGGTGACGGCAATCGACAAACTCCGCGGCTGCCGGCCTTTCCGTTCGGTGGTGAGCTTCGGCAACAAGTTCGACGTGAAGGGTTCGGATCTCTTGGCGTTCTTCGGGACGGATCGGTCGGTCGGCGTGATCGCGTGCTACATCGAAGGCTTCGACCAGGGCGAAGGCCGCCGGTTCTATGACATCGCCCGCGGCATGGCGACACCGATCGTCGCGTACAAGGCGGGGCGCACCGAAGCGGGGGCACGCTCGGCGGCATCCCACACCGCGGCGATCTCGGGCAGCTACGGGGTCTTTCGGGCCGCATGCCAGCAGGCCGGCGTGATTCTGGCCGAGACCATCGAGGAATACTACGACCTGGTGAGGACGTTTTCGCTGCTGGCGGCAAAGCCGCCTGCGGGGAACCGGGTGGCCGGCGTGGTGAACGCCGGTTTCGAGAGCACGATGGGTGCGGACGAACTGCGAGGTCTCACGCAAGCGCGGCTGGCGCCCGACAGCATCGAGCGGCTCAACGCCATCAACCGCCACGGACTCGTGGATACGTCATCGCCGTTTCTCGACATCACTCCGATGGCAGACGATCGGATGTACGTCGAGTTCGTGGAGGCAGTCATCTGCGATCCCGGCGTCGACTGCGTCTTCGTCGCCGTTGTCCCGCACGCGGTGTCCCTCAAGACGGACCCGGATACGTGCTATGACCCTGACGGCTTGGCAAGTCTCCTCCTGGGTTTGGCAGGCAAGCACGCCAAGCCCATGGTGGTCTCTGTGAATGGCGGGCGCTACTATGCAAACTTCGTCTCGCTGCTCGAAGACGGGGGGCTTCCCGTGTACGCCGACATCCGGTCGGCGATCGCCTCTCTCGACACCTTCGTGGCCCATCACCTGCGGAAGATGGACCGCACGCTGCCCGCGCCAGGTGTCAAGCTCACGGGATAACAGAAGATGAGCGGGCGGGAGGTGTGGCGCATCTCGCGGGCGGGCTCGCTGGAACGGCTGAGGCGGATGGCGGAGCCCCTCCCCAATCCCGCACCCGGCGAGGCGCGCGTCCGTGTGCTTGCCGTCGGCCTGAATTTCGCCGACCTGTTCGCGTGCCTGGGTTTATATTCCGCGACTCCCAAAGGCGCTTTTGTCCCCGGCCTGGAGTTTGCCGGCGTGGTCGAGGCGCTTGGACCCACGGCGGACGCCTCCATGCTTCACCCGGGCGACCGGGTTTTCGGCCTCACGCGGTTCGGTGGCTACGCGACCGCGCTCAACATGGACGTGCGATTCCTTCATCCGAACCCGGGAGGCTGGGAGTTCGCGGAGGCCGCCGCGTTCCCAGTGCAAGGGCTTACGGCCTGGTATGCCCTGTTGGAACTGGGCGGCCTGAAACGCGGTGCTGCGGTGCTCCTGCATTCGGCCGCGGGTGGCGTCGGCCTGAACGCTCTCCAGATCCTCGCCGCGCATGATGCCCGGATTGTCGCCACCGTCGGGAACCGCACCAAGCGGGACATGCTGATCGAGCGCTTCGGGCTCTCGCCCGATCAAATCATCGTGCGCGATCGCCGCGATTTTGGTCGGCAGTTTGACGGGGCGTTGACAGCCCTCGGCCTGGACGGGGTGGATCTGGTGCTGGACGCCGTCGCCGGCCCATACTTCCGGCCCGCGTACGACCGGTTGCGACCCGAAGGGCGCATGGTTGTTTACGGCGCCGCCGACCTGATGCCGAAAGGTTCGTGGCCGGATTACGTGCGCCTCGCGCTCCGGTACCTGCGCCGGCCGCGGCTTGATCCGCTGCAGATGATTGCCCAGAACAAGAGCGTCATGGCGTTCAACCTGATCTGGTTGTGGGGGCAGGCTGACCGCCTGCCGCGGGCGTACGATCAGTTGTCGCGCTTCGTGCAGCGACCACCCTTCATCGGCCGGCGATTCAGCTTTGCTGAAGCGCCGGCCGCACTCCGTTACCTGCAGAGCGGCGAGAGTGTCGGGAAAGTGGTGCTGGAGGTCTGACAGGCTGTGAAAAAGGCCCATCTGCGGCACCCATCCTTCAGGATGGGTGCCGCAGCGTTGCATCTGGACCTTTTTGAGCAGCCTTGGGAAGAGCTGGTTCGTCAGGAAGCTGCGGATCTATCTTGGATGCTGCCAGGCGCGAGTCGACGGACACGAGCGGCCGCCGCGCCGTCACGGGGCCGCGGGGCCGCGCGTTCCGCCGAGCGCAGGGAATCCCCCCGGAGTCATATCCTGACCGGTCTTGAGGATTTCCAGCCGCTGACGCATGGTGGTGATCTCGGCCTGCTGTGCGGCAATGATCTCCTCGGCGAGCTGTCGCACCAATGGATCACGACCGTAGAGCAGGACCAGGCGCGCCATTTCCACGGCGCCCTCGTGGTGGGGAATCATCATGGCGAGGAAGTCTCTGTCGGGATCGCCCGTCATGGGGGCAGCCTCCATGTCCTTGGCCATCTTGACCATGGCCGCGTGCATCTCGGTGCTGAAGCCTGCCGGGGCGGGGTGCCCCGCCCCGTGTGACCCATGCCCGCCGTGCTGCTGCGCCCACGCGCCGGTAGCCACACTGCCGACGCACGCAAGCCCCACCAGTGCGCACAGGAGCCATTGCCTATTCATACGTTTTCCCATCCTTCAAATGACCAATGACCAATGACGAATGACCAATACGCGCCCGTCAATGACGGATTCCCGCAGGCCCTTGGGCATTGGACATCGGTCATTGCACGCTACGCGCTCTGACTCTTGGCTCCGGGACGCACGTACACGAGGTTGATGCTCTTCTTGTTCCGCAGTTCGCCCGAGGGGAGCTTCAGTGCCCCGAGTGGGATCTGCGCCAGGAACTTCGGGTCGAACGGGTCGGACACGTCGAAGGCAGAGCAGACCGTCTGCCCGGCGTTGGAGGTGTTCGGAAGCTCATCCTGCTCGTGCGCGACGTAAAGCAACGAATGCGTCGGATTCGTCCAGAGCCCGTGGGCTTCGCGGCCGTGCGTGAAGAAGGTCTTGACGACCTTCCGGCTTCCCGCAGCCGCCACGTGGTCAATGACGGCAATTTGGCTGGAGGCCGCGCCGTCGGGCCCGCCGTCGTCGACGCGGGCGAGGCTGACGTAGATGGCCTTGCCTTTTGCGTTCTGGACGAACTCCAAGTGGTTGGGTCGAGCCAGGTTCCCCAGCGGCACCGTATCAACCGTCCGGTGAGCGTCGCGTGTGTCCAGGGCCGACACCTGATCCGCGAGCTTATGGGACAGCCAGGCCTCTGTGCCGTCCGGTGACGTTTTCAGGAAAGGCGTGAAGGCGGGTTTGTCTGCGGCGCTGATATCCAGGGTGACCTTCCGCTGGGGCTGTGAGTAGCCCTGAGGGTCCGGCCGGACCTCGAAGACATCCACTCGTGGAACTTTCTGGCTGGCGACGAAGGCCAGGTTGCCGTCTGCCGAGAACCACACCTGGGCCGGGCCGTTGATGGTGGGGAGGTACATCCGCACGGCGCTCACGGCCACGCCTCCGCTCGCCTTCACAGCAGCCTCAACATCCAGGACGGCGATCCGGTCCTCGCCACGCACCGCGACCCATACCTCTTTGCCGTTTCTGGTGAAGGTCGGCTCGTGCGGCTCGCGGCCAATCAGGACGCCGCTGGTCAAACGCTCGGCGTTGGTCGTGGGGCTGGCGAGGGGATTGGGCATATTTCCCACGACCTTCTTGGCTAGGGTATCGATCAGGTAGAGATTACTGGAGCCGCGACCGGCCGTGGCCAGCAGTCTGCCGTCGGGCGAGGGCACGACGCCGTGAATGTCGATGCCTCCGTGATAGAGCGGCTTGTGAATCATCGCGGCGTGGGTGGGCATCGCCCCGCCGGTGACGAAGCGGAAGGGCGGGCGAGGGTCCTCGTCGAAGCTCGTTAGATTGATGGTGGTATCCACGGTATTGGTCTGCGGATCGATGACGCTGATGGTATTCGAATCCTCGTTGGCGATGAAGACGCGATCGGAGGGTTCGAGCGCCCCTCCCCCGGCTGCCTGGGCGAAAGAGAGTCGCACCCCGGCTCCGACGGTGAGTGCCCCGAGCGCCGCCGCCTTCAGAACAGTTCGCCGCGTGATGTCCATGAGTTCCCCCTCGTAATGTGTATTGCATGCAAACGGTGTCGCAAGAAAGGCGCGCCCCGCGGTTTGCGGGGAGCACCAGATGGGCGCCAAATTATGCGACGGTAACACCAACGTCGCAAGAACCGTCTGGGTCGGCCAGGGGGACGTGCTGTCGCTTGGCGTCGGGACACAACCAGCCGGGTGATGCGCGCGAACGCCCTCGCATGTACGAACGCTTCGCCCGGAGGAATAGTTCCCCAGGGCACCCGTATCTCGGCGGCCGGTCGAGAGTGTTGCCAGACTTCCCCCGCAAGGTATAGAGTCTCACGGCGGCGAGCCGGACGGCAGGCCCCAGACGCCTGAAGCCGCCCGCGCGTGACGACTCGACTCACGATGGAAACGAAGCGCTTCTGCCCAGTGCGACCGCGCGTCCGACGCGAACCATACACGATCCGGAGCAGGCTATGACGTATGCCGAGGAATATCGGGCCAAGCTCGTGACACCTGAAGTGGCCGTTCAGGCAGTCCGATCCGGTGACTGGGTCGAGTACGGCCAGTTCGCCGCGCAGGTCGTCGCCCTCGACAGGGCTCTGGCGGCGCGCAAGGACGAACTCCGGGATGTCAAGATCCGGGCAACCACACGGGTCCACGGCATTCCAGAAGTGGTCCGTGCGGACCAGACGGCGGAGCATTTCTCGTATCACAATCTTCATTTCAGCGGGGTTGACCGGAAACTGCACGATCAGGGGCTGTGCTGGTTTATCCCCGTCCTGTACCACGAGGTGCCACGCTACTACCGAGAGAACTGCGAACTGGACGTGGCCATGCTCCCGACCGCTCCGATGAACCGGGATGGCTACTTCAACTTCAGTCTCTCGAACTCCTTCAGCAAAGCCATCTGCGACAAGGCCAAGACGGTGATCCTTGAAGTGAATTCGGAGCTTCCGGTCTGTCTCGGCGGCAGGGAAGAGTCCGTCCACATCTCCGACGTCGACCTCGTCGTCGAGGCCGATTGGAAGGTCCCCGAGTTGCCCGCCGCGGCGCCGAGCGAGGTAGATCAGCGGATCGCACGCCGCATCCTGGGTGAAATCGAAGACGGGAGTTGCCTTCAGCTCGGCATTGGCGGCATGCCAAACGCCGTCGGCTCCCTGATCGCCCCGTCGGGCCTCAGGGACCTCGGTATTCACACGGAGATGTTTTGCGACTCCATGGCGGAACTGGCCGAAACCGGGCGCGTGACCGGTGCCAGGAAAACACTCGACCGGTTCAAGATCGTCTACACGTTCTGCCTGGGTACCAAGCGGGCCTACGATTTCGTCCATCAGAATCCCGGGTGCGCCTCGTATTCGGTGGACTACACGAACGACCCATTCGTGATCGCCCAGAACGACAAGGTGGTGGCCATCAACAACTGCGTGGAGATGGATCTGTTTGGACAGGTCTGCTCGGAGTCGTCCGGGACCCGGCAGATCAGTGGAACCGGGGGGCAGGTGGATTTCACGTACGGCGCCTACCGATCGCGCGGCGGCAAGGCTTTTCTGTGCCTGAGTTCGACCTATGACAGGAAAGGCACGGTCGTCTCGCGAATCAAGCCCTTGCTCACGGAAGGCGCCATCGTGACGGTGCCCAGGTCGTTCGTCTCGTACGTTGTCACAGAGTACGGGATGGTGAACCTCAAGGGCATGTCGACGTGGCAGCGCGCCGAGGCCATCATCTCGCTCGCGCACCCGGATTTCCGCGAGGACCTGGTCAAGGGGGCGGAAAAGCTTGGCATCTGGCGACGCGGCATCCGTGCTTCTTCTGATGGGGTTCCCCCGCAGTCTCCGCCCCAGAATTGATGCGAGCGATCGACCGCATTGGCTCCCACCGTCGCCGGCCGTCGCCGGCGCCTCGGGTGTTGTCACTTCGTCTTTGAAAGGCTACAGTGAAAAGACGCGTAACGGAGAGGTGAAATAAGACAGATGCGGCGGCTCGTCGTCGGTTTTTCGGTGCTTGCGGTTGTCCTGGCCGCAGTAGGATTCAGCCCAGCGTCGGCTGCGGACGCTGTCTGGGGCGCCTTGCGGGGCGGCGGAAAGATCGTCATTCTCCGGCACGCGTCCACCGAGCCGGGCCTCGGCGATCCGCCCGGATTTCGCCTGGACGATTGCGCCACGCAGCGGAACCTGTCCGAGGCGGGCCGTGCCGAGGCGCCCCGGATCGGGGCGGCCTTCGTGCGACGCGCGGTTCCCGTCGCGCGCGTCCTGTCCAGTCGCTGGTGTCGGTGCGTCGAGACCGCACGCCTGGCGTTCGGCCGCGTCGAGCCCTGGTCTCCCCTGGACTCGTTCTTTGACGACCGCAGCCGCGAGCCGCAGCAAACGCACGCCGTGCGCGCCCTGATCGCCTCGCCGTTCACGGGCGGGAACCTGATTCTGGTCACCCATCAAGTCAACATCACCGCGCTCACGGGGATCGTGCCCGCGACCGGCGAGATGGTCGTCCTGAGCCCCGAACCCGGAGGGAACCTCCGGATCGTCGGTCGTCTCGGTCCTGCGGACTTCTCGGATACGTGACGGGCCATTGCTGGGCGCTCGGCAGAGGCGCTGCGCGCCGCTGCCATTCCAGGAGAGTAAATACCATGACTGACGAACGCGGCCGCGGCCCGGACTTCGACATGGAGGCCGCCAGCCCGGCTGCGGCGGACCCTGCGCTTCCGGAGCGCATCCGGCACCTCGTGCGCGACGAGCCGTACGCCATCCTCTCCACCCAAGGGGACGGCCAGCCGTACGCGTCCATCGTGGCCTTCGCAATGACCGATGACTTCCGCACCGCGGTGTTTGCCACCCCCATGGCGACCAGGAAGTATCGGCTCTTGACGGCCTGCGATCGGGTGGCGCTCTTGATCGACAATCGGTGCAAGTACCCCGACGACATGATGCGCATCGAGGCCGTGACGGCGACGGGGCGGGTGACGCAGGTCGAGCGGGGCGAGGAGTTCGACCGGTGGGCGTGCGTCCTGGTGACGCGGCACCCGCACCTCGGCGGCTTCGTCGCCTCGCCGTCGGTGGCGCTGTTCCGTGTCGAGATCGTCCGCTTCTTTCACGTCGAGCGATTCCAAGAGGTGCGCGAGTGGCGACCCGGAGCGTGAACTGGGTCATCCCGCTCGATCGGGTGGCGACGCAGAGCGAGCCCTCCGTCGGCGGCAAGGCCGCCCGTCTGGCGCGCATGGCCCGGGCGGGCTTCCACGTGCCGCCGGGGTTCTGCCTTCCCGCGACGGCCTACGAGCGGTTCGTGAAGGCCGCAGGTCTTGCGGCCGTGGTGCGGCTGGAATTGGGGCGCAAGCCGCTGGAGGCCATGCGCTGGGAGGAGATGTGGGACGCCGCCCTGCGCATTCGGTCGGCCTTTCTGGCGGCGCCGGTCCCGAGCGCGTTGGCCAAGGCCATCCTCGGGGCCGTCGAGGCGATGGGCCCCGGCGTGCCGCTCGCGGTTCGCTCGTCGGCTCCGGGCGAGGATTCGGCCACCGGCGCTTTTGCGGGCATCCATGAATCGGTCGTCGGCGTGATCGGGGGCTCCGGTGTGCTGGACGCGGTGAAGGTGGTGTGGGCCTCGCTGTGGTCGGATGCAGCCCTCTTGTACCGGCGGGAGCTGGGATTGGACCCCTCGCGAAGCCGGATGGCCGTCCTGGTTCAGACCATGGTGACCGAGGACCGATCCGGCGTCGCGTTCGGCCGCGACCCCAGAGCACCCGCTCGCGACCACGCCATTGTCGAGGCCGTGCCCGGGCTGTGCGCGGACCTGGTGGACGGCCGGGTGGATCCCGACCGCTGGATTCTGGAGCGGTCGTCGGGCGCGGTGGTGGAGTGGCGGCGGGGCGTCCGCGGCGCCGGCGCCCCAGAGGGGCCGTTGCTGGCCGCTTCCGACCTCACCGCGCTGCATCAGGCACTGGGGAAAGTCGAGGCCCTCTTCGGCTGGCCGCCTGACGTGGAGTGGACCGGCCGGGCGTCTCGGCTCACCCTCCTGCAGTCGCGGCCCATCACGACGGTGGCTTCTCCCGACCCAGGCGACAAGCGGGCATGGTACCTGACGCTGCGGCCCGGTCCGAGGCGCCTGCGCGACCTCAAGGATCGGGTCGCCGGCCAACTGATCCCTGCGCTGGAAGCCGAGGGTGAGCGGTTTGCCGCGGAGGACCTGGCGCGCCTCGGCGACGCGGCGCTTGCCGGGGCGATCGAGACACGCGCGGCCGCGCTGGAGCACTGGAGGCAGGTGTATGAGGAGGCGTTCATTCCGTTCGCGCACGGGGTGCGGCATCTCGGGCAGTACTACAACGATGCCGTCCGGCCGCGCGATGCGTACGAGTTCGTCGGCCTGCTGCAGG
>Ga0316628_100001987_pt1 | contig 14889 bp, 6 predicted proteins | sample OWC_Aug_M2_C1_D5_FD_207648 | JGI IMG/M metagenome (GOLD analysis project Ga0316628, IMG submission 207648) | Wetland soil microbial communities from Old Woman Creek delta, Ohio, United States - OWC_Aug_M2_C1_D5_C | ecosystem: Environmental > Terrestrial > Soil > Wetlands | place: USA: Ohio... | reverse complement strand
TGATTGCCGCGGCCAGGGAGGCCGGCGTCTATTCGGTCATGGCCACGATCATCCCCCGCAGCGACTGGCGCTGGAACTATAAGTTCTATCGGGACCGGATCTTCAACCTTAACGGCCTGACCAGAAATTTGGCCCTGAACCTCCGGCTTCCCCTGGCCGAACAGTTTTACGCCTTCTTCGATTATCCCGAATCCGAGGGGGGATGGCAGGCCCTGCTTTCGGACAAGGTTCATCCGACGGACAAGGGCTACGAAATCATGGCCCAAACCTGGTTCGGACAGGCCGCGCGCCTGCCCTTCAAGCCGGTCGCCCCGGCCGTCGAGCGGACGGTCCGGAGGACCCTCTTCCTGAATCGGCCCGTCAATCGCCTGACCTGGAGTTCCAACCCCCGGATATTTGATTCTATCATTCTGATAGGATATAATGTTTATCGAAGCGAGGATAACGACCCGCCGGAAGAGCCGAGCTTTCTGGCGCGTTATTCCTTAAGTGGAGTTTCCGCGAGCTTCGTTTACGTCGACGCGTCCATCGATCCCGGCCGCCGCTATTCTTACAGCTTGCGGGCCGTGAGGCGCGACGGGATCGAGGGTCCGCCCTCGGACGTTGTCCACGATTGAGGCGTAAGCTTTAAAAGGAGGTTTAGCATTGAAGACGAGGACCTTTTTCGTTTTGGCACTTTTTCTGCTGACGAGCGTTTGGGCCGCCGCCCAAACGGGCCCGGCGACGCTCAAGTCCGTCCAACTCCAAAAAACGGATACCGAACTCGTCGCCCAGATTGAATGCGAGGGCGAGTTCACGTATCAGACATTCGAGATGGCCGATCCGAGCCGCCTCGTGGTCGAGTTTTCCCCCATAACCAGAGTCCTGACCGACGCGGCCTATGAGGCCGCCGCCTTCGGCGTGAGCACCGTTCGGACCGCCCAGTATCAGCCTCAGGTCGCCCGGGTCGTCTTCGATGTCGTCGGGGCCTTCCCCCTTTACAAGATCAGCCAGAACCTGAACCGGGTCGTGGTGACCTTCTGGCAGTCCACGCCCGCGGCCGCCGAGCCCGTGGCCGCCCAGCCCACTGCCGCCGAGCCCCCGGCCGCCCCGCCGGCTTCTCGGGCCGCCGCCGACATCAAAGGCATCACCTTCGAGAAGGTCAACGACCAGATGAAGGTCCGCATCCAGACCGAGGGCGCGGCCGCTCTGCAGGGCGTCCGTTTGGCGCAGCCCTCCAGGCTGCTGTTCATCTTTTCGCCCGTCGAGAAGATCTCGGCCCCTCCTTACGTGGACATCAACCGTTCCGGCGTCAAACGGGCCACCATCGAAAAGCAGGACGAGCGGACCTACCAGGTCGTCTTCGGCCTGGAAGAGAACCAACCGTCCTTCACCGTCGATCAGAGCCCGAATCTGGTCGAGGTTCTCTTCCGCCAGGATCCCCTGGCCAAGCCGACGGCGGTACGGCGAGAGACCGCTCAGCCCTACGCCGCAGAGGCCTTGACCGTCGGCTCCTTCCCGACGACCCATTTCGGAATCCTGGTCGGGAGCTATGGGATCGCCTCCCGCGCCTTCAACGAGATCTACGGCAACGCGGGATTGATCTTCGGCGCCGAATTATCCAAGTTCTTCGTCTCGACCGAGAAGCTCTCCTTCGGGCTGTCGGCCGCCTTTCGCTACTTCTCCAAGGACGGCGAGGCGAGCTACACCAAGGACCCGACGACGCTGACCCTGATGCCCCTGTCGGTGACGGCCGTCGCCGCGCTCCACGGCGGGGCGATCGCTCCCTTCCTGGGCGTCGGGCTCGACCGCTTCGGCTACAAGGAGAAGAGCGACTACCACGAGATCTCGGGAGGCACGCTCGGCTTCCACGCCCAGGCGGGATTCTATTATCTGTTCCCCGGCATCGACGTCCTGACCGCCAAGCTCTACGTCAAGTTCACGCAGGCCACGGCCACCGAGAACGACCAGGAGATCAAGCTGGGCGGGACGGAATTCGGACTCGGCATCAACTACTCTTTCGGCCGGCCCAAGAAATAGCCGGAACGGTCCCGGAGCCCTGGGCGGCGACGCCTCAGTTCTCGGACAGCCCCCGCGACTTCTTGCTCTCGTTCCCGGCCGTGTCCGTGGTCGTCAGGGCGTAGACGAACTTGTCGTCCAGCTTCAGGTTCCGGTCCTGATACTCGAACACGTTAGGACCGATCTCGGCGGCCAGGACGCGATAGGCGGAATCGCCCTGCCCGACCTCCTTGCGCCACAGGGCGTATTTCCGGACGGTCCGGGCGTCGTTGAGGGGGTTCCTCTTCCACTTAATGGTGTTGATCTTCTCCTCGAAGAACAGCCCGTCGTTGATCTGGGTCTGAAGGTTGAGGCTGATGGGCGGGAAGATCCAATCCTCGAAGACGGGCACGGTCCGCTCGCTTTCGATCTTCCAGGTCGGGAGCGAAGTCAGCAGGTAGAGGTATTTCTTGGCCGTGGCCAGGTTCTTATCCTCGAAACGGTGCGTAGCCGCCGACACGGTCGCGTATAGGGCGAAGTCCCCGCCTCCGTCGATCTTCCTGTAAACCCGGACGCTCTGGATGGGAAGCTCCCCGTTCCGGGGATTTTCCTGCCAGGTCACGACGTTGATCTTGGCCGTCTGGGCGTCGTCGAGCCGGGTCGACAGGGCAACGTTCAGCGGCGGGTAGGTCGGGGCGTAGACGGCCCGGTCGGTCACCGACCCGGACCGCTCGCTCTCGTTCCCGAAATAGGACAGGGTCAAAACGGCGTAGGTGAAGCGCTGGTCGTTGACGAGGCTCTTGTCCTTGTAGGCGAGGACGTCCGGCCCGACCGTCGCGATGACCTCGAATGCGGTCGGCTTCTCCTGGAGCTCCTTGCGGAGGACTTTGTACTTGGAAACCTCGTTCGGCTTGTTGTCGGGATTCTTGGCCCAGGTCAGGGTGTTATCCTTCCGATAGGGTCCGCCGCCCAGGGCGCTGACGACCGCCAGGTTGACCGGGGGGTAGATGGGAGGCCAGACGACCTTGTCCGTCACGGGCGGGGTGGCATCGCTCTCATTCCCGTTGACCGAAAGGGTCGTCATGTTGTAAGTGTATTTCTGGTCGTTGACGAGGTCGCGGTCGCGGTAGCTGAAGACGTCCGGGCCGACCGCTGCGATCAGGCCGTAATCCTCCGACGAGCCTTCGGCCTTTTTCCGGTAGATCTTGTACTTGAAGACCTCGTTCTCCTTGTTCTGGGGATTCTTGGCCCAGGTCAGGACGTTGTCCTTCTTGCGGGCGGCCCGCCCGACTTCGCTGGCCACGGCGAGCGAAGTGGGCGGGTAGATGGGCGGCAGGACGATCTCGTCGGTGACGGCGTCCGAGCCCACGCTCTCCGACCCCTCGGCGATGGCGGTCAGATTGTAGGTAAATTGCTGGTTGGCGGGGAGGTCCATATCCCGGTATGAAAAGACGGTATCTCCGACCGTGCCGATGACGGCATAGTCCCCGTCGGGCCGGCCTTTTAGCTTCCGGTAGATCTTGTAGTTCGTGACCTTGAGATCCTTATTTTCGGGGTTGGCCTCCCAGGCCAGGGTGTTGTTCTTCCGCCGCGGCTGGGCGGCCGCCTCGCTCTCGACGGTCACGTTGACCGGGGGGGAAACCATCTTCCCGCCGCCCTCGGCGCCGGAATAATAGATATCCCCCTGGCTCGTGTAGGCGATATGGACCTGGCCGGTCTCGTCGAAGGCCACGGTCGGATCCTGACAGTGGCCGGAGCTGTTGGTGACGTTCGTGGCGCCCGACCATGTTCCGTTCCGCATGGCCTTGAAAAAGACCTGCCAGATGTTGTTGACCCGTTCCTGCCAGACGATGCCGACGACCCCCGTGCTCTTTTCGACCGCGACGTCGGGGAGGTCCGAATTGCCGCCCGTCGCGGAGACGTTCACGATCCCCTGCCAGACGCCGTTCGTCTTGGCCCGGAGGTAGATCTCGCGCTGGCCGCCGACCACGTTGGGCCAGACGACGTAGACGTTCCCGTAGTTGTCGGACGTCGCCGTCGGCTCCGGAAAATCGATCTGGCTCTGGCCGGAAATCGCGATCGGGCTGGTCCAGGCTTGGACGTTTTGGGGCGTGCGGTTCGACGTGTACCAGACGACGGCGCTGCCAAACGCCCGCCGGGTGTAGATGAGATGGGCCGTGCCCGTTCCATCGATCGTGAGCTCCGGCTCGTAGCAGCTCGAATAGGTGGGCAGGATCTGCAGCGAGCTCCAGTTCGACGAGGTCGACGCCCCCGGCGTCCTGAAGCGCAGGAAGAGCTCCCAGCGGTCGGGAGAGGTCAGATCGTCCATCCAGACGGCGTAGGGGGTCAGGTCCAGGGGCGAGACGGCGACCGTCGGATAGTTCGAGCCGCCTCCCTCCATCCCCTTGTCCGTCTGGGAGGCGTTCTCGTTCCCCGCCCAGCTTCGGTCGCGGCCGCTGTTATAGATCGTTTCATAATTCCCCGAGGACGAGCGACCCTGGTAGACGTAATGAAGCCGCCCCGATTCATCGAGGACGAAGCAGGGACGGCCCCCCTCGCCCGACCCCAGCGAATAGGACGCGTCGACGCGCGCGTTGCTTCCCCAGGTTCCGGTTTCGTTGGTGTTGAACCAGAGCTCCTTGGGGGACTTGTACTCGACCCAGACGACATAGGCCTTTCCCCCGTTGCCGGCCGCGATTTCGGGATCGATGGAGCCGGCGCCCGACCGCGAAATGTTGATGGGCGTCCCCGCGCCGAGACGATAGGGGAGAGCCGGCTTCTGGTCGTCCTCGCCCGCGAGGGGCCGCCCTCCCGGCAAGACCAAGCTAAAGCCCAGGGCGGACGCGGCGATCAGGATGACGGCTTTTTTTGTCATATCACAACCTATCCGATGAAAGCACCCCTAAGATAAGGGCGTCGGCGGCCTCGGTCAATCATCGCCCGGGATGAATGGGGGGATGAAATCTCGTCGCCCCGCCTCACCTCCATCGGCTAACCGTTGGGGAGGGCGTGCTCCGGGTCCGCCCCGCCGCTTTATCGGAAAAACGCGCGCCTCCGAGCTCTCCCGGCCCGGTTGACGCGGACGCGCTCATTCTGTAGATTAGGGAATGATTCATGAATCCTAAGACGCCGGTCCGCGAAAAAATTCTCATCATCCTCCTCGTCCTGCTGGCCCTGGGCGTCCGGCTGGGAGGGATCTCGTTCGGGCTGCCCTATGTCTATCACGTCGACGAAGCAAGATTCGCCGATATTTCCCTGAAGTATCTCAGGGGGGATCCGAATCCCCACTTCTTCCATGTGCCGTCCCTCTTCACCTATTTAGTCGCGGCAACCTGGGAGGGCGCCTATTTCGTCGGCAAGGTTTTCGGCAAGTTCCAGACCAGGGACGACCTCCTGGGACGGATCGAGGGCGATCCCTCGCTCCTCTACCTCCTCGGCCGTCTGCTGACGGTCCTGATGAGCGTCCTGACGGTCTATTTCCTGTTCGTCCTGGGAAAGAAAATGTACGGGGTCCGGGCCGGAGCGCTGGCCGCCCTGTTCCTTATTTTCTCCCTGGAGTTCAACCGGGCCTCCCATTACATGAACCCGGACGGCCCGATGATCCTGTTTATCGTCGTCTCCTTCCTGTTCGTCTGGTCCGTCTATGAACAGGGAAGGACCCGCGACTATATTTTGGCCGGCCTGTTCGCCGGCCTGGCCTTTTCGACCAAGTACGGGGGCCATGTCCTGTTCATCCCCCTTCTCCTCGCCCACATCTTCCGCGGCATCGACGCCAAGCGACCCCTCTTCCGGATCATTTTCAGCCCGCCCTTGATCTTCGCGGGGTTGGCGTTCGTCCTGGCCTTCCTGGCCGGGACGCCCTATGCGGCCCTCGATTTCCCGAAATTCTGGAGCGATTTCCGCTGGCAGGCCGGCCACCTCTACGAGTTCGGTCATTACGGAACGGCCGCCTCGGTCAGCGTCCCCCTCTTCTATCTGCGCTACGGGTTCCTCGAAAACCTGGGGGCGGTCGTCCAGTTCCTGGCGTTGGGCGGTCTCATCATCGGCTTCATCAAGTGCCGGAGACGCGAGTGGATCCTCGTCGCGACCCCGCTCTTCCTCCTGGTGACGGTCTCCGGCTGGAAGGCCTACGCGACCCGCTACTTGCTTCCGGCCGCGCCTTTCTTCATCCTGATCGCGGCCTTCTTCCTGGATTGGCTGCTGTCCCGGCGGCCATTCGGCGGCGTCCCGTCCGGTGCGGCGGAAGCGGGCGGCCGGCCCGCGCCGAAAGGGCGGGTCTGGCTGAGCGCCGGCCTGATCGCCCTCGCCGTGTTGCCCTCGGCCGTTCAAACGATCCGGTTCGACGTCAACCTCATCCGGACCGACACCCGGACCGTGGCCAAGGCCTGGCTCGAGGCCAACCTCCCGCCCAAGACCCGGATCGCCATAGAAGAATACGGTCCGCCCATCTCGCCGGAGGTCTATAACGTCTACTTCCAGAAGAGCCTGGGCGAGATCAACCTCGAGTGGCTGAGCCGGCGCCGGGTGGAATACGCCGTCATCAACGACATCCAGTACTCCCGGTTCGTCCCCTATCCCAAGGACTTTCCCGGCCAGGCCGCCTTCTACCGCGGCCTGGACGAAAAGGCCGTCCTGCTCAAGACGTTCGTCCCCAAGTGGGACGACGCGCTCGTCGACCTCCACAACCCGACGATCAAGATCTACCGCCTCAGCACCTGCCCCGATCCCGGCTTCCCCGGAAACTTCAGGAAATACGCGCAGTCGGTGACGCTGGCCGGGACCGCGCGCAAGTCCTGGGCCCTGAGGAGCGCGGTCCGGGCGTCCGCCCCCGTCCAGCGCGACGAGCGGGCGTCCGCGCCCTACGTCCGCCTGGTCGACGACAAGGACAACGAGGCGGCCCGCCTCGTCGTCGAGGACGGCCCGTTCGGGACGCCGGGCCGCATCGAGGCCGCCTCCGCCTCCCTGCCTGTCTCCCTGGCGCCCGGCCGCTACAGGATCCGCATCGGCTATGAATTCGCCTTCGACGCGACGCCGCCCGGGCTCGACCCGTCCCGCCGCCTCTGCAAGGAGATCCCCCTGGGCGAAGTCCTGATCGAGGCCGACAAACCGGGGAAAAAGGTCGAGATGATCTACACCTACGCGGCCTTCCCGGGCGCGCGGGGGGACGACTATGTCCAGTCGGCGACGCTGGCCCGGGCCGGGGCGGGCTGGAGGCTGACCAGCGCCGTCTACGGGGGGGAGCTTCGCTTCGGCGATGATTACGTTATTAATCCCTTCGTCCTGATCGAAGACGGCGGCGTCTCGACGAAATATCTCCTGAGCGAGGGGAAAGTCGGGTCGATCGGGGCCACCAACCCGGGGGGCGTCCGCAAGACCTTCAGGCTGCCGCCTTTTTCGGGGGCGATCCGCCTCTTCGCCGGCTACGATTCTTACTATGACGACCAGCGGGCGGACCGGGCGGGCGGACCGGAAATGGTCGAATTCTTAATTCCCCCGCCCCATGGCCAAGCGCGGGATTCAGGCGACCGGCCTATCCCCGAAATTAAGAACTAGCCCCGCTTCAGCCCCCTCCGCGGGATTCCAAGACCGCAAATCCGCCTATCGAGAAGGAATCCGCGCTCCGGGGACCGACGGCGGTTTCGCCGTACTCATGGGGCCGTTTGATCGGCACCATGAGTGAGCTCCTTCCCCGACAGCCGGCCATTCCCTCAGCCGTGGCGCGGAGCGTCAGTCCTCGCCGAAGACGGCCGAATTGTCGCTTTCGCGTCCGTCGCTATCGACGGCCCTGATCCGGTAGACGTATTTCTCGCCGGCGGCCAGCTCGCGGTCCAGAAATTCGAGGGCCGCGCCGTCGATCGTGGCCAGGACGGCGAACGCCGTGTCCTTCTCGGACGCCATCCGGCGGAAGATCTTGTAGCTCGCGACCGTGATCGGATCGTTGAGCGGGTTCTCGGTCCAGCTCAGCTTGTTTACGGTTTCCTTATAGAGGAGGTAGCCGTTGACGATCTTCTCGAACAGGATGTTGGCCGGCGGGAAAACCCGGTCTTCGCTGAGGAGGACGGTCGGCGCGCTCTCCACTTTCCATTCGGGGACCGAAACCATCTTATAGACATACTTGACGCCGGTCGGCAGGCTGTAATCGCTGAAGCGGCGGATGCCGGCGTCGACGGCCCCGGCCAGGGCGAAGGCGGTTTCGCTTTCGGCTCTGCGATAGATCCGGATGCTGACGATCGGAAGGGGGTTATTGCGGGGATCGTTCCTCCAGGTCAGGACGTTCGTCTTGGTCCCCGTCGTCGTGTCGAGCCGCGTCGACAAGGCCGGCGCGAGCGGCGGATAGGTCGTGGCGAAGACGGCGACGTCGGTGACGGGCGCCGCGCGGTCGCTCTCCTGGCCGTAAACCGAGTAGGAAACAACGACGTAGGTATATCTCTGGTCGTTGACAAGGCCGCTATCCTTGAAACTAAAGAAGGACGAGGCGACTTCGCCGGCTTTGATGTAGGTGGAATCGTCCTCCCCGGCCTTCTTGCGATAGATCCGGTAATGAGTGACCTCGCTGGGCTTGTTCAGGACGTTTTTCTTCCAGGTCAGCGTGTCGTCCTTCTTATAAATGCCGTCGCCGATGGCGCTGGCCACGGCCAGGTTGGTCGGCGAGAATAGCGGCGGCGGGACGAGCTGGTCGTCCGCGGTCACGAAGTCCACGCTTTCATGATTTCCCTTGGCCACCGCCGTCGCCTTATAGGTGTAGCGTTTGACGCCCACCAGGTCGACGTCCTTGTACAGATAAACCTTGGCGTCCAGGGTCGCCAGGAGCTTGTAGGTCGAGTCCGCGGCGTCCTTGTCCTTCCTGTAGATCTTGTAGTTCGTGAGGGCGATCGAATCGTTGTTGGGATTTTTCGTCCAGGTCAGGGTGTTGGTCTTCTTGCGGGGGTCGCTGGCGGCCTTGCTGTCCACGGCGAAGTTGCTGGGCGGATAGCAGAGGCCTTCGCCCCTCCTCATCCGGTAATAGATATGGAAGAGCCCCGTTTTCATGTCGGTATAAACGAGGTGGACGCCGCCGACCTGGTCCGCGACCAAGGTCGGATAATCCGAGTAGGCTTCGGTCTTGGACATGTTCTTGGCGGCCGACCAGCCCGCCCCCGCGCTTTCCCGGTAGAAGATCTCTGAAACCTGCGCGGTAGCCCCCGTCTGCTCGGTCCAGGCCACATGGACTTTCCCCGTGAGCCGGTTGACGGCGATCGTGGGCCGAGTGGAGGGGGCCGCCGTATTGGAGACGTTCTCGATCGCCCGCCAGGCGCCATTGATCCGCTTCCGGAAGAAGACGTCGATGTTGTCTTTTGCGCCCACACGCTGGGTCCAAACGACATAGACGTTCCCGGCGTCGTCGCAGGCCATCTTGGAATAGGAAAAAGACAGCTGGGTCGAGTCCGAGACATTCATCGGCGACGTCCAGGCCGTATAGATCTTGGGCGTCGCATTCTGGGCGAACTGGATGACCGCCTTCCCGGAGGCCCGGTTGTCGAAGGTCGTATAGATTTTCCCCTTGGCGTCGATGTCCGCAACCGGGAAGTAGCAGCGAGCCGTCGGCTCCTGGAGGAGACCCGAAAAGATCCAGGGGCCCACTCCCTTGTTCTTATAGGTCAGATAGCACTTCCAGTAGACGGCTTCGGCCGACGGCCGCTGGTAGTCATCCTGCCACAGGACGTAGAAATCGTTCGTCGTCCGGTTGACCATGATGGACGCCGACTGGGAGCCGCCATACGGGGTGTTGGTGAAGTTCTCAGCCTGGGACCAGACGCCCTTTTTCCGCTGACGGAAAACGAGCTCGTAGTTGCCCTCGATCCGGACCTGGTAGACGGCGAGAACGTTCCCGTCGTTGTCCAGGTTGATCTCCGGACCGGGGTATTCGCCGACCTCAAGGACGGTGATGTTCTCGGTCGCCGCCCAGGCCCCGGACTCGTTGGTCGCGAAGTGAATCTTCTTGGGGCCGCCGTAGGACTCTTCCCAAAGGACATAGGCCTTGAGGCCTGAGCCGTTGGTTACGATTCGGGCATCGGCGTTGAAATTTAGGAGCGTCGGGCTGATATCGACGGCCGCCGTCCACTCGATGGCCTCGGCCGGGGCCTTCCCTTGAAGCGCGGTCCGGTCCGTCGACAGGGAGAACCCCGCGACGAGCAGCAGGACCGCGCCGATCGTGATCGCCGCCGCGAACGCCTTTTTCATCACTTCTCCTCGAAATTGATCGAAGCGGCGCTCTCGCGGCCCTGGCTGTCCACGGCCGTCAGGCGGTAGACGTACTTTTCGGTCAGGGGGAGCTTCCGGTCGGAGTATTCGAAGACCGTGCCCTCGACCGTCCCGACGACGACGAAGGCCGAATCGTCCTCCGTGGTCTTCCGCCGATAAATCTTATAGCTGGCAATGGTCACGGGATCGTTGAGCGCGCTCCGCGCCCAGACCAGCCGGTTGACCTTCTCCTCATAGAGGAGATAATCGTTGGTGACGGTCTGAAGGACGATATTGATCGGGGGGAAGACGGGGTCCTCGGCCAGGGTCGCGCCCTGCTCGCTCTCGATCCCCCAGACGGGAACGGAGACGAGCCGATAGGTGTATTTCCGCGCCGACGATAGGTTATCGTCGTCGAAGCGCAAGACCTCGGCCCCGACGATCCCGACCCGGGTGTAGGATGCGACGTTATCGGCCTTGCGGTAAACCCGGTAGCTCTGGATGGGGAGGCCCGCGTTCTGAGCGTTCTCCTGCCAGGTCAGGATGTTCAGCTTGGCCCCCGCGTTCGGATCGAACCGCGTGGAGAGGACCGCCGAGGACGGCGGATAGGTCGGCGCGTAGACCTTGAGATCGGTGGAGGGCGCCGCGCGCTCGCTCTCGTGATCGTAGATGGAGTAAGAGACGGCCGCGTAGGTATAGAGCTGGTCGTTGACCAGGCCGGTATCCTTATAAGTGAAAACGGCCGGGCCGACTTCGCCGGCCAGGACATAGGCCGTGTCGTCGTCCTCCGCCTTCTTCCGGTAGATCCGGTACTTGGCGAGCTCGCTGGGCCTGTTCTGAGCGTTCTTCTGCCAGGTCAGGGTGTTATCCTTCAAGTAGATACCATCGCCCAGGGCACTGACGACGGCGACATTCGTGGGCGGGAAGAACGGGGGCGGGACGAGCTGGTCATCGAGGACCGCGCCCTCGCTTTCGTGGTTGCCCTTGGCGACCGACGTCACCTTGTACGTGTAGACCTGGACGCCCAGGAGGTCCGGGTCCTTGAATTCCAGGGCGCTGTCGCCGACGGTCCCGACCAGGATGTATTTCGAGTCCGACTCGCCCTTCTTCTTGCGGTAGATCTTGTAGCTCTCGAGCGTGATCGGCTCGTTCTCGGGGTTTTCCTCCCAGGTCAGGGTCGTGTCCTTGCGGCGCGGGTCGGCCGCGGTGGCCCGGCTGGTCGCGACGACGTTGCTGGGGGGAAAGCCGGCGACCTCGCCCAGCTTGCCGGTGTACCAGATGTGATAGACGTTCGACTTATTGCTCGTATAGGTCAGGTGGATGCCGCCCATGGCGTCCGCGTACAGGCTGGGATAATCGGCCGTCTGGGAGTCCGGCGTCATGTCGACGGCTTCGCTCCATTTCCACTTCTTCTGGGCGTTCTGGTTGGTGAAGGTCTTCATGAAGACGGACCAGCCGGTCGTCGTATTCTCCGCCCAAGCGACGTAAATCTCTCCCGTCCTCTGGTTGACGGCTACCGAGGAGCGGGCCGATTTCGCGGTCGTCTCCGAGACGTTCTCCCGTCCCTGCCACTTGCCGTCGACCCGCTTCCGGAAGAAGGCCTCCCAGTTGCCGATGTTCTGGAGCCAGCTGACATAGACGTTATCCTTGTTGTCGACGGCCAAGTTGGGGTAGGAGAAGCCCCAGTTGTCCGTGGTCCCCGTGCTCCCGGAGACGTCGAACGGCTGCGTCCAGGTCATCTTGTCGGCCGGGGTCTTATTCTCCGAGAACCAGACGTGGGCGATCCCGATATCGGCCCGGTTGTCCCAAACGATGAATCCGTGGCTCTTGTTATTCATCTTGTTGTCGGGGAAGTAGCTCCGGTTCGTCGTGTCGGGGATACGGCCCGCCCCCAACCAGAAGCCCGTTCCCAGCGGCTTCCGGTCCAGATAAATGCCCCAATAGACGGCATTCTCGCTGGGCCGCTCGTAGTCGTCCTGGTAGGAGATATAATAATCGTTGTTGTTCGGGTCGACCATGATCGCGCCGGCGATCGATCCGCCGTTGGGCGTGCGGGAAACGTTTTCGTGTTCGGACCATTGCCCTTTGGACCGTTTCCGGTAGAGGACCTCGTAATTGCCGGTGGACATCCGGGCCTGGAAACTGATGACGCAATCCCCCTTCGTGTCCAAGGCGATCTCCGGCCCGGGATACTCCCCGATCGAATAGGGATTGCTGACCTGGAAGGCGGTTTCCCAGCCGGACCCTTCCTTGCAGTTGAAGTAAACCCGCTTGCCGCCCCCTCCCTCCTCGGTCCAGACGACATAGACCTTGATTCCGCTCGGGTCGGTCGCGACCCTGGAGTCAAAGCTGAAGTACTGGATACCTGGGGAGATGTTGACCGGCGTCGACCACCCTTCGGGAAGGGCCTTATTTTTCGGCAGTGGCGTTAATATCTTGTCGGCGCCCGGCGCGGCCGCCATGAAGACGAGGGCCGCGAGCAAGAATGCCAAAAAAATAAGGAACCTTGATTTCATCACTCACTCTCCTTCGGGTTGTTCACGCTTGATTATAGCGGACGACTAGGAATTGTCAAACTCGCCGGACCGCGCGGGGCAGCCCGAAATGCGGGGCGGTCGCCCCCTCGGACCCGCTCAGTACTCGCCGTAGAGGGGCGAAGCGTCGCTCTCGTGCCCCTCGCCGTCCACGGCTCTGATCCGATAGACGTACCTTTCCGCGCCGGCCGGATTCCGGTCCAGATACTCGAAGACCGTGCCCTCGACCGTGGCCACGACGGCGAGCGTCGACTCCTTGTCGTCCGCCTTCCTGCGGTAGATCTTGTAGCTTGCGACCGCCACCGGGTCATTGAGGGGGTTCCGGGTCCAGGCCAGCCGATTGACCTTTTCCCGGTAGAGAAGGTAGCTGTTGGCGACTTTCTGGAAGGTGATGTTAATCGGCGGGAAGACGCGGTCCTCGCTCAGGACCGAGGTCGGCGCGCTCTCCACGTTCCATTCGGGAACCGTGACCAGCGTGTAGACGTACTTGACGGCGGTGGACAGGTTGTAATCGCTGAAGCGGCGCGTATCGGCGCCGACCGATCCGGCCAGCGCGAAGGACGTCTCGCTTTCGGCCCTGCGGTAAATCCGGGTGCTGACGATCGGCAGAGTGTTGTTCCGGGGATCGTTCCGCCAGGTCAGGACGTTGGTCTTGCTCACGGCCGCCGTGTCGAACTCGGTCGACAAGACCGGTGAGGCCGGCGGGTAGGACGGGGCGAAAACAGCCAGGTCGGTGACCGGCGCCGTCCGGTCGCTTTCGTGGGGATAGATGGAATAAGACGCCGCGACATAGGTGTATTGCTGGTCGTTGACCAGGCCGCTGTCCGTGAAACTGAAGACGGTCGGCGTGACTTCCCCGGCCAGGACGTAAGTGGTGTCGTCCTCCTCGACCTTTTTGCGGTAGATCCGGTATTTGGCGAGCTCATCGGGCCGGTTCCGGGCGTTCTTTTGCCAGGTCAGGGTGTTGTCCTTCAGGTAAATGCCGCCGCCCAGCGCGCTGACGACGGCCAGGTTGGACGGGGGGAAGAACGGGGGCGGGACGAACTGGTCGTCGGCGACGGCAAAGTCCACGCTTTCATGATCCCCCTTGGCGACGGCCGATACCTTATACGTATAGACCTGAACGCCCAGGAGGTCCTCGTCTTTGTGCTGTAGGACTTTATCGTCGAGGGTCGCCAGCAGCTTCAAGGTCGAATCCGCGGCGTCCTTTTCCTTCCTGTAGACCTTGTAGTTTATGATGTTTTGAGCGTCGTTGTCGGGATTCGCCTTCCAGGTCAACGTATTGGTTTTCTTCCGTGGGTTGCTGGTCGCCTGGCTGGCCACGGCCAGGTTCGTAGGCGGGAAACAGAGGCCTTCGCCTCTTTTATTCATGTAATAGATCTGATAGCTCCCGGTCCTGTCGTCGGTGAAGACGAGATGGACGCCGCCGACCTTGTCCACGAACAGGGAGGGATAGTCGGAAAATCCAGGATCTTGGGACATGTTCCGGATGGTCGTCCAGCCCGATCCCTCGCTTTCCCGATAGAAGACTTCCTTGATGTTCTCGGTGGCCCCGGTCTGTTCGGTCCAGGCGACATGGACCTGCCCCGTCTTCCGGTTGACGGCGATCGTCGGCGTCGTCGAGGGCGCCGTGGAGTTGGACAGGTTCTCGATCGCCCTCCAGACGCCCTTGACCCGCTTCCGGAAGAAGATCTCCAAGTTGTCGACGTTGTTCACCTCGACGTTCTGGTTCCAGACGACGTAGACGTTCCCCTCGTCGTCGACGGCCATCTTGGAATAGGCGAACGACAGGGTCGTGAAATCCGAGACCTTGACCGGGTTGGTCCATGTCGTATGATTCTTGGGCGTCGCGTTCTGAGCGAATTGGATGACCGCCCCTTTGACGGAGGCCCGGTTGTCGAAGGTCGTATAGACTTTTCCTTTAGCGTCGATGTCGGCGACATGGAAATAGCAGCGGGCCGTCGGATCCTTGATGGCGCCCGAGAAGATCCAGGAGCCGATGCCTTTGTCCCTGTAAGTCAGATAGCCCTTCCAGTAAACGGCCTGATCCGAGGGGCGCTCGAAGTCGTCCTGCCAAACGATGTAAAAATCGTTGGTGTTCCGGTCGACCAGGATCGAAGCCGACTGGGAGCCGCCCTTGGGGGTGTTGGTCACGTTC
>Ga0316628_100001986_pt1 | contig 14889 bp, 17 predicted proteins | sample OWC_Aug_M2_C1_D5_FD_207648 | JGI IMG/M metagenome (GOLD analysis project Ga0316628, IMG submission 207648) | Wetland soil microbial communities from Old Woman Creek delta, Ohio, United States - OWC_Aug_M2_C1_D5_C | ecosystem: Environmental > Terrestrial > Soil > Wetlands | place: USA: Ohio... | reverse complement strand
GAAGTTCAGCGGGCTGCTGTCCGTGTTCCCGGTGATGGGCATCGTGCTGGCCGCGTTTTCGCACCGCTCCAGCGGCGGCGCCTTCACCATCCGGCTGCTGCGCGGCATGTTTTCGGGGTTCTACGCGTTTACCGCTTTCTGCCTGACCGTCACGCTTTCCCTGCACACGATCGGCATTGTCCCGGGGTTCATGCTGGCGCTGTGTTTTTCGCTGGCCGCGCATTTTTGCGTGCTCTGGTTCATGCGGCGGGGCCGGTAACGCGAATCCGCCCGGGGCGCCGGTGCAGGCTTGCGAGCGTGAGCCGTTGCGGACTATCCTCGCCGGATAAACAGGCGAGGACTCGAATCCCAGGCCTGATCCCGGTTTTCCGATGAACATCCGAAGGGTGGACGGGTGGACCTGATACTCAGCATCGAAGCGTTCGTGCGCGTGGCGGAGACGCAGAGCTTTGCGAATGCGTCGCGCCAGATCGGTGTGGCCAAATCCGTAGTCACCACCCGCGTCAAGCAACTGGAAGAGCATCTCGGCGTGGCGCTGTTCCACCGCTCCACGCGCGCAGTCAAGCTTTCGGAATCGGGTGAACTCTACTACCGCGACTGCAGCGACCTGATGCAGAAGGTGCAGGACCTGTCGCTGCGCTCGCAGGGCGAAAAAAGCGCACTCAAAGGCACGCTGCGCATCCACGTCCTGCCGGGTTTCGCGCTTGGCCACTTCTCCAAGGCGCTGACCGATTTCCGCAGCGCCTATCCGACCATCGATTTCGAGGTCATGGTCAACGATCGCGTGGTGGATCCGGTCAAGGAAGGGCTCGATCTGGTGCTGCAGATTTTTCCGCCGGCGTCGAACTCGCTGATCGAGCGCCGCCTGTTCCCGGTTCGCGGGTTGTTCTGCGCCTCGCCGGAGTATCTCGGCGGGGAATCAGAAATCGAAACACCGCTGGACCTGCTGCGCCATGACTTCGCCTGTTATTCGTATTACCCGTGGGGCGACAAGTGGCCGCTCATCAAAGGCGCGGAGCGCTTCGAGATCGCGCTTTCGCCAGTGCTGAAAACCAACAGCGTGCACCTGTTGCTCGACTTCGCGCGCGCCGGCGCCGGTGTCGCCTACCTGCCGACCATGGTCGCCGCGCCCGACCTGCTCGAGCGCCGCCTAGTGCATGTGCTTCCCGAGTATGCGGCGCCGCCGCTGTGGTTGTCCGCCGTTTATCCCGCATCGCACCGTTCCACCGCGAAGGTCAAGCTCTTCCTCGATTTCCTGCGTACGCGCTTTCCCAGCGAGCCCCAGTGGGACAGGGCGCTCGGCCTGCCCCCGCTGGAAGCCACTCCCGGCGACGATTTCTGATCGGAACGCGCTGCCGAATGCGGCAGCGCCGCATGCGCTTCTCAGAATTCCGACCGGCACGTTCGCAAATTCAGAACGTTCCGGGTATTCCCCCGCGACGGGCTCCGGGTCTAGTCTTCGCGCACAGGTGCAACGGCCATCGGGCCGACCATTCCATGCGCCGGCGAGGAGGATACATGCAATACCAGACCCGTTTCGGTTCCCTGGACAAGTTCGAGAAGGGAACCATCGAACTCATCAACGACAAGGCCAAGCATTACGTCTTTTCCAATATCTTCGACGTGGCCAACCGCTCGAAGCCCTACGAGAAAGTCGTCGTCGGCAAGAACCTGCAATACGTGATCGAGACCCTGCGCGCGGAGGGCGACTCCGCCTGGTTCACGGCATCGCACGATGAATTCGCGGTGGCGATGGAAGGCGAGATCGAGGTGCACTACATCAAGCTTGACGACGCGCAGAAGATTGCGCCTGCGAGCAAGGAAGGCAGCGTGCGCATCCAGGGCACCCCGTCGGGAAAGAAAATGGGCGTGATCAAACTCAAGCGTGGCCACCAGGCGTTGCTGCCGGCAGGCGCCGCCTACCAGTTCCGCGCGAACAAGCGCGGCGTGCTGCTGCTGCAGACCATCCTCGGCGAGAACTCGGTCGAGAAATGGGGCGAGATCTGCCACCAGTGAACAATGCTGCATTCCGCATCGGGAGAAACGCCATGGACACAGTTCAAAACGTAGTCGCCACCGAGCCTGACAAAGTCACCGGCTACCGTTCCTTTCACCTGGGATCGTTCGCGTTCAGCCGCGATGCCTATTTCGTCACGATCAAATGGCCGGCCAAGGGCGAAACGCGCTCTCACCAGATGCCGGCCGACGCTTTCCTGCGCGCGCTCATGCGCGACGTTGCCTGGGGATTCTTCTACGGCTGGGTGAATTTCGATGACGTGATCGGCACCCGCAACCACTACGGCAAGGTCGATCTGTATGCGGGGACCTACAACGATTCGCTGAAGAAGGCGGGAGTCGACTTCACCGAGCAATTCGCCACGCCGGTGATCACGGCGACGTTCAAGGCGATCCTCGCCGACTGGGTCAACGAAGGATTCGATCCTTTCGCCGCACCCGAGGAGACGGGAAGCGCGTTCGGCTTCAAGCATGGCGACAACATGGCCGCGATCGAACGCTTTCGCATCGCGACCAAGCGCATGCCGGGACTGGACGGCGATTCGCCGCTGCGCGACGACCTGCCGGTCAACCGCCAGTTCCAGGATGTGACGCAAGACGAACCGGAAATTCTCGCCGAACCCGGATTCGAGAAGGAATTGCGCGGCTTCAACCTGTTCAAGTATCTGTCCCGCTCGGATGTAACCTGGAATCCGTCGGTGACGTCGGTGTGCAAGGCCAGCCTGTTCTGTCCGACTACCGAGGAATACATCCTGCCGATCTTCCATGGTAACGATCGCGTCGAGTGGTTCGTCCAGTTGTCCGATACCATCGTCTGGGAAGTGGCGGACAAGAACACCGGAGCGCCGCGCGCGCGTGTGACCATGAACGCCGGCGACGTTGCCGCCATGCCCGCCGACATCCGCCACAAAGGCTATTCCACCAAGCGTTCGATGTTGCTGGTGTGGGAGAACGTCACGCCCGATCTTCCGAAGCGCTACGACCGCGGAGAGTTGAAGCCCTATCCCGTCGAATTCTGAGCCGGCATGGATGCCGCCGCGCGGGCGATCCAGAATCGGCTGTTCATCGACGGTGAATTTGTCGACAGCGATGAGCGTGGACTTATCCCGGTCCTGAATCCGCACGACAACTCGCTGATCACCGAAGTCGCCGAGGCGAAGAAGGCTGACGTCGATCGGGCGGTCGAGGCGGCGCGCCGCGCATTTCCAGCGTGGGCGAAGCTGGCTGCTGCGGACCGCGGGCTGTTGCTGCTGAAGCTGGCCGATGCGATCGAAGCGAACGCGGAGGAACTGGCGAAACTCGAATCCATCGACACCGGCCATCCGCTGCGCGACACGCGCGGTCTGGACGTCGTGCGCACCGCCGTCACTTTCCGTTACTTCGGCGGCATGGCGGACAAGTTCCAGGGCAGCGTGGTGCCGGTGGAGCAGGGTTTCCTCAACTACGTGGTGCGCGAACCGGTCGGAGTGGTCGGCCAGATCGTGCCGTGGAATTTTCCGCTGATGTTCACCGGTTGGAAGATGGGGCCCGCACTCGCCGCCGGCAACACGGTGGTGATGAAACCCGCGGAACTGACACCGCTGTCGACGCTGAAAATAGCCGAACTCGCCCGCAATGCCGGATTTCCCAAAGGCGTGATCAACATCCTGCCCGGTTACGGCAATATTGCGGGACAGGTTCTGGCCGAGCATCCCGGCGTCGACAAGATCGCCTTCACCGGTTCGACGGCAACGGGTCGCAAGATAGTGCAGGCGTCGAGCGGAAATCTCAAGCGCGTGCAGCTCGAGTTGGGCGGCAAAGGCGCCAACATCGTGTTCGACGATGCCTTCCTGCCGGCGGCAATCAACGGCTCCGCCTTTGCCATTTTCCACAATCAGGGGCAGGCGTGCATCGCCGGTTCGCGGCTGATTCTGCACGAGAAGATTGCGGACGCATTCCTCGACGGCTTCCTCAAGCTGGCGCGCTCGATCCGGATCGGCAATCCGCTGGACACCGAAACCGAGATGGGGCCGCTCACCTCGCAACTGCATCGCGACCGCGTGCTGGCCTACGTGAAAATCGCACGGGAACAGGGTGGGGAAGTCCTGCTTGGCGGCAAGCCGCCGGAACGCGACGAACTGGCGCAAGGTTGTTACGTCGAGCCGACAGTGGTGCGCGCAAAGCCGACCGATCGCGTGTCGCAGGAAGAAGTGTTCGGCCCGTTCGTGACGGTCACGACGTTTCGCGACGACGAGGAAGTCCTGGCGCTTGCCAACGGCACGCAATACGGTCTCGGCGGCGGCCTGTGGACCACGAACCTACAGCGCGCGCACCGCGTCGCCGGCGCCATGCGCAGCGGCATGGTCTGGATCAACTGCTACAAGCGGGTGAATCCCGGTTCGCCGTTCGGCGGCATCGGCGTGTCCGGTTACGGACGTGAAATGGGGTTCGAGGCGATGCACGACTACACCGAAGCCAAGTCGGTGTGGGTCAACGTGGACGCCAAGATCCCGCCTTATTACCCCCGATAAGAAGCGAGGGCGTGCGTGCCGGTTCCGACCGACCAATATTGGCTCTCGAAGATGGATTGCGAATTTTTCACGCAGGGAGACTTGAACCATGGCACTGACACGCGAAACCATGACCGACGAGCAGCGCAAATCGGTTGCCCTCGAGTATCTGAAGGCTTTCGATAAAGGTGGCGTGACCTCGGGCGGCGGCAGCATCCTGGACCTCTTTGCCGACGATGCACAGGTGTACTTCCCAAAATGGGGGCTTGCCAACGGCAAGGATCAGATCGGCAAATTGTTTGGCGATGTCGGCGCGACGATCAAATCGATCGAACATCACTACGCCAGCTTTCACTGGATTTTTTCCGGCTCGGATGTGATCGTCTGCGAAGGCGAAAGCCATGGAGAACATCGCGACGGCCCCTGGCGCGCCGGAGTGCCGCAGTCGGGTGCGGGAAGGTGGTGCGATGTATTCGAGATCCGCGACTGGAAAATCCAGCGCGTGTTCATTTACCTTGATCCCGACTACGCCGGAAAGGATACCGCGCGTTATCCCTGGCTCTCGAACCGCTGATGATGGCGCGATGTTTGGGGCCCGAACCGGGTTTCGAGGCGATGCACGACTACACCGAAGCGAAGTCGGTGAGGATCAAAGTCGACGCAAAGATTCCGCCCGGGTACCCCCCGCGGATGACGCGATGAGAGCGTTCATCTACAACAGCCAGCCGTCGCACGTGGTATTCCGCGTCGGCGCGCTGGATGATCTTGTCGCGGAAATCGATCGCCTCGGCGCGCATCGCGCGCTGGTTTTGTCCACGCCGGAGCAGCGCGCATCCGCCGAGGACGTGGCGAGGCGCCTCGGCGATCGTTCGGCCGGCGTCTACGACAAAGCGGTGATGCACGTGCCGATCGAAACGGCACAAGCCGCACGCGAGGTGGCGAAGGCGTTGAACGCCGACTGCTGCGTGGCAATCGGCGGCGGATCCACCATCGGGCTGGGCAAGGCGATCGCGCTGACATCGGACCTGCCTATCCTGGCGATTCCGACGACATTTGCCGGCTCGGAGATGACGCCGATCTATGGCATTACCGCGGACGGGCAGAAAAAAACCGGCCGCGATCCGCGCGTGCTGCCGAAAACCGTGATCTACGATCCGCAACTGGCCATGACGCTGCCGGCGAATATCGCCGGCCCGAGCGGCATGAATGCAATCGCTCATTGCGTCGAGGCGTTGTACGCGCAGGATGCCAATCCGATCACTTCGTTCATGGCGGAAGAGGGCATCCACGCCCTGGCTTCCAGCCTGCCGCTCGTGGTGTCGCAGCCGGACAATCTCGATGCGCGTTCCGAGGCCATGTACGGTGCATGGCTGGCCGGCGCCTGCCTTGGCAATGTCGGCATGGCGCTGCATCACAAGTTGTGCCACACGCTTGGCGGCACCTACAACCTGCCGCATGCGCAGACGCATACGATCGTTCTTCCGCACGTCGCGATCTACAACCGCGATGCCGCCCCGTTGGCGATGGCGCGCATCGGGCGTGCGCTCATCCGGTCCGACTTTCCCGGGGCCAGTCCGGCAGCCGCACTCTACGACCTCGCGCAGAAAATCGGCGCACCGCTCGCGCTCAAGGATATCGGCATGAAGGCCGAATCGCTCGATGAGGCGGCGTGGCTTGCGACGCAGAATCCTTATTACAACCCGCGGCCGATCGAGTACACGGCGATCCGGCAGCTTTTGCAGAACGCCTGGGAGGGACGACGTCCGGGCTAGCAGCCGCTTCACACCGCAATAGCTTCACCACGATGGATAAATAGAGGAGAAGAAGTCATGCAAAGCAATCAATTCCGGCGCCGTCGTGCGCTGATCCAGGCCGGTGGCACGCTCGCCGGTGCCGCAGTGCTCGGCCTGCCGCTGCATGCATTTGCGCAGGCCAAGGGCATCAAGATCGGTTTCGTTTCACCGCAGACCGGCCCGCTCGCGCCCTTCGGCGAAGCGGACAACTTCGTCATCGGCCAGATGAACAAGCTGTTCGCCGGCGGCATCGATATCGGCGGCAAGAAAATCCAGGTCACCATCATCCAGAAGGACAGCCAGTCAAGTCCGAACCGCGCGGGCGAAGTCGCGAACGATCTCATCCTCAAGGAGAAGATCGACCTGATGCTGGTTTCCTCGACACCCGAAACCACGAATCCAGTTTCGGACGCCTGCGAGCTCAACGAGATTCCCTGCATCTCCACGGTGGCGCCGTGGCAGCCGTGGTTCTTCGGCCGCAACGGCGACCCGGCCAAGGGTTTCAACTGGACGTATCACATGTTCTGGGGCCTGGAAGACGTCATCGGCAACTTCCTCGCCGGATGGAAATCGGTGCAGACCAACAAAAAGGTCGGCGGCCTGTTCCCAAACGATGGCGACGGCAACGCCTGGGGCGATAAGGATCACGGGTTCCCCGGACCGCTGGCCAAGGAAGGCTTCACGCTGCTCGACCCAGGCCGCTTCCAGAACATGAACAACGACTTCTCGGCGCAGATCGCGGCATTCAAGAAGGACAACATCGAGATCGTCACCGGCGTGGTGATCCCGCCGGACGCCAAGACTTTCCTGACGCAGGCCAGGCAACAGGGTTTCAAACCGAAGGTCGTCACGCTTGGCAAGGCTTTGCTGTTTCCCGGCGCGATCGAGGCGCTGGGCGATCTCGGCGATGGCCTGTCCTCCGAAGTCTGGTGGTCGCCTTCGCATCCGTTCACCTCGTCGCTGACGAAGCAGAGTGCGAAGCAGCTCGCCGAATCCTATGAATCGGCCACAAAGCGCCAGTGGACGCAGCCGATCGGCTTCGCCCACGCGCTGTTCGAAGTCGCGGTCGACGCGCTCAAACGCAGCAAGGACCTCGGCAGCCATGCTGCCATCCGCGACGCGGTCGCAGCGACCAACCTGAAGACCGTGGTCGGCGACGTCAAGTGGGGCGGTGGCGGCCCGTTCAAGAACGTATCCAAGACACCGCTGGTGCTCGGACAGTGGGTCAAGGGCAGCAAGCACAAGTACGAGCTGGTGATCGTCAACAACTCGCAGGCACCCAACATTCCGGCCGGGGGTAAACTCAAGCTGATCTCCTGAGTTTCAATCTTCCCCCCGGAGGAAACCGGATGCCGGCGATTCTCGCCCTCGAGAACGTAAGCAAGAGTTTTGGCGCGCTGAAGGTGACCGACCGCATCTCGCTGTCGGTCGCCGAAGGCGAGACGCTCGGCATTCTCGGTCCCAACGGTGCGGGCAAGACAACGCTGTTCAATCTCATCAGCGGCGACTTCCGCGCCGATGCGGGCCGGGTCCTGTTCCTCGACGAGGATGTGACCCTGCAACCGCCGCATCGCCGTTGCCGTTCCGGCATCGGCCGTTCCTACCAGATTCCGCAACCGTTCGGCGCCATGACGGTGTTCGAGAACCTTGTTGCCGCCGCGTCTTTCGGTTCCGGCAAAGCGGAGAAGGAGACCTATGCGCAAGCCGTCGACATCCTGCGCGAGACCGGCCTGGTCTCGAAGGCAAACCGCCTCGCCGGCAGCCTGACCCTGCTCGACCGCAAGCGCCTCGAACTCGCGCGTGCGCTTGCGACTCAGCCCAAGGTCCTGCTGCTGGATGAAATCGCCGGCGGGCTGACCGACCACGAAGCAGCGGAACTCATCGACGAGATCCGCCGTATCAAGGCCCAGGGCGTCACCATGGTCTGGATCGAGCACGTGGTGCACGCGCTGCTGGCCGTCGCCGACAGGCTGTTTGTCATCAATTTCGGACAGAAACTCGCCGAAGGTGAGCCGTCCATGGTGATGAACGATCCGGAAGTGAAGCGCGTCTACATGGGACTTGAAGCGTGAAGATCGTGAACCACGGAGGACACGGAGGAAAAGCAGGACCAAAGAAAGCATACGAGTGTCTACGTTGCGCTAGTGTGTATGCCGCCACCAGACCGGTTTTTCATATCGCACATGTTTTTCCGTTCTTGGGTTTCCTTCGTGTCCTCCGTGGTTCCATCTTGTTTGTTCGATGATGGCACTGCTGGCGACAAACAAACTCGACGCGTTCTACGGCGACTTTCAGGCGTTGTTCGGGATCGATTTCGAGATTGCGCAAGGCGAGATCGTCGCGATGATCGGCGCCAACGGCGCGGGCAAGTCGACGTTCCTGAAAACCGTTTGCGGCCTGCTCAAGGCGACCCCGACGGCCGTGGTATTCGACGGCGAGCCGATTGGGGGCATCGCGCCGGGCAAGATCGTGCAGCGGGGAATCGCGATGGTGCCCGAAGGCCGCCGCCTGTTTCCCAGCCTTTCGGTCGAGGAGAACCTGCTGATGGGAAACTGCGCGAAGCGGGCCGGGCCATGGAATCTCGATGCCGTGTACGCCTTGTTTCCGATTCTGAAGGAAAGAGGCACCAGCCCGGCGACGGCACTGTCCGGCGGCCAGCAGCAAATGGCCGCCATCGGCCGCGCGCTGATGAGCAATCCCAGGCTGCTCATTTGCGACGAACTCTCCCTGGGCCTGGCACCCATCGTCGTGAAAGAAATCTATGACGCCCTGCCGCGGATCTGTTCCGACGGCATGACCGCGATCATCGTCGAGCAGGACGTCGCCGTGGCGCAGAAAGTCTCGGACCGGCTTTATTGTCTGCAGGAAGGCAGGGTCATGCTCAGCGGTGCCAGCAACGGGGTGACGAGGGAGCAGATATCGCAGGCTTATTTTGGCGTTTAAGGACAGGACTGAGAACTGCCCAGCTGTGCTGGATACCGGTCTTCGACCATAGGTGCTGAGGACTGAGTAAGTGCGGCGTCAGGGCCTATACGATATTCACGATATTCACGGTTCTTACGGATCTTGACTGACTACATCAACACCTTGGTGCAAGGCGTACTGCTCGGCGGTCTTTACGCGCTTTTTGCGATGGGCCAGTCGCTGATCTTCGGCGTGATGCGCCTGACGAATACGGCGCACGGCGATTTCATCATCCTCGCCGCCTTTGTGGCGTTTTCCGTCGTGGTCGCGCTTGGGCTTCCGCACGCGATTGCGCCGTGGATAGCGCTTGGCGTGCTATTGCCGGTCGGCTTCGCGGCAGGCTACGGCCTGCAGCGCTTCGTGCTGAACGGCACCCTCGGGCGGGATCCGTTGCCGTCGCTGGTGGTGACCTTCGGCCTCGCGATCGTCATCCAGAACCTGCTGCAGGAAATCTTTACCGCCGATCCGCGCTCGATCGAGTCGGGTGGCCTGAATACAGCGAGCATTGCGCTGACGGAGGGGTTGGCTGTCGGCACGCTGCCGCTGCTGATCTTCTTCATTGCCGTGGCGATGGCGATCGCGATGCAATGGCTGTTCGACCATACTGCTCCCGGCCGTGCATTCCGCGCGGTGAGCGACGATCGCGACGCCGCCGAGTTGATGGGCCTCGACTATCGCCATGTCTATGCGCTGGCGACGGGGATCGCCTTTGTGCTGATCGTGTTCGCCGGGACGCTGCACGCCATGAAGACCACGGTGTCGCCTTCAGACGGACCGTCTTTGCTGCTGTTCGCTTTCGAGGCCGTGATCATCGGCGGCATGGGTTCGTTCTATGGCACCTTGGCGGGCGGGATCATCCTCGGTGTCACCCAGGCGATCGGCTTCCGCTTCGATTCGGGCTGGGGTATCTGGCTCGGCCACATCGTTTTTCTCACCATGCTCCTTTTCCGCCCTTCGGGGCTATTTCCCAAGACTCAATGATTACACCCGACACGGAGGCACGGAGAAAGACATGAGGACACGGAAGAAAGCGAACGGGATTGGCATTCGAATGTCGGGTCTGTCTATGTTGCACGCCAAGGTGGACTATTGCCGGCTCTCAATGCATGCGGAGAACATACTCCCGTTATTGTTCTTCTCCGTGTCCTCCGTTTTCTCCGTGTCTCCGTGTTGGGTGGAAGCCTGATGCCGTATTCGGTAGAAAGAGCGACGCGAGCGAGTCGGGCGGGGGGCGCGGTGGCGCTCGTCCTGGCGGCGTTCCTGGCGACATTTCCGTTCTGGGCGGATGCGGGCTGGATGCGGGAGTTCAACGAGATGGCCTCCTACCTGATCTTTGCGATGATGTGGAATCTGCTCGCCGGTTACGGCGGCATGGTATCGATCGGCCAGCAGGCGTTTCTGGGCCTCGGCGGTTATGCGTTGCTGGTGATGGGCAATTTTTTCGGCGTCAACCCGTTCGTGGCCGTGCCGGTTGCCGCATTGCTGACCATGCTGGTCGCACTACCCGTGTCGGTGGTCGCGTTCCGGTTGCAGGGCGGCTATTTCGCCATCGGCACCTGGGTAATCGCGGAAGTGTTCCGGCTGTCCATTGCCAACGTGTCCGCGGTCGGCGGCGGATCGGGAACCAGCCTGACTGCGTTGCGCGGCATCGACAAGGCAACCCGGGTGTCGGTGACCTTCTGGTTGTGTCTCGCCAGCGCACTCGCCTCGGTGGCGCTGGTGTACTGGTTCCTGCGCTCGCGGCAGGGGCTGGCGCTGCTCGCCATCCGCGACAGCGAAGTCGCTTCCGAAAGCCAGGGCGTGAACGTGCGCGCAACGAAACTCGGCGTGTACCTCGTCGCCGCGTTCGGTGCCGGACTGGCGGGGGCACTGTATTTCCTCGGCAACGTGCGCATTTCCCCGGATGCGGCGTTCACCGTAAACTGGACCGCGCTTTCGATATTCATCGTCATGATCGGCGGCATCGGCACCATCGAGGGACCGATCATCGGCGTGGTGCTGTTCTACCTGTTGAACAAGTTCTTCTCCGACTACGGCACCTGGTACCTGGTCGGGCTGGGGCTGCTGGCGATCGTGGTCACGATCAGGTTTCCGCGCGGCCTGTGGGGCTGGGTGGCGCATCGCTACGATTTGCACTTCTTTCCGGTGCAGCGCCGGCTGGTGCTGCACGACGATGTTGACCAAACGCAATCCATTGCAGAAGGAAAAAACCATGCGTAACGCGAATGAAGCGAATCTAACCGAAGCGGTCCTCGCCAAGCTCGAAGGCGCAGCCGACCCGCGCTTCAAGCAGATCATGTCCAGTCTGATCCGGCACCTGCACGCGTTCATCCGCGAGACTGAACTGACCGAGAAAGAGTGGATCACCGGCATCCAGTTCCTGACCGCGACCGGACAGAAGTGCGACGCCAGGCGGCAGGAATTCATCCTGCTGTCGGACACGCTCGGCGTGTCGATGCTGGTGGATGCGATCAACCACCGCAAGCCCGGCGGCGCGACCGAGACCACGGTGCTCGGCCCGTTCTATGTCAGCGGCGCGAAAGACATGCCGATGTGGGCGGACATCGCCGGCAACGCCCCGGGCGAGCCGGCCTACGTATCGGGCCGGGTGCTGGACGTGAACGGAAAGCCGATTGCCGGCGCGGTGCTCGATGTGTGGCAGACCGATGGTGAAGGTTTCTACGACGTGCAGCGGCCGGGCGGCAAGGAGCACTATGCTCGCGGCAGGTTCACCACCGGCGCCGATGGCCGCTACGGATTCAGGACGATCAAGCCGGTGAGTTATCCGGTGCCCACCGATGGACCGGTGGGAAAGATGCTGCTCGGCATGGGCCGGCATCCGTATCGCCCCGCGCACGTGCATGTGATCGCGACGGCGCCGGGTTACGATCGCGTCGCCACGCACCTTTTCGTCGAGGGCGACGAGTACCTTGATTCCGACGCGGTGTTCGGCGTCAAACATTCCCTCGTCGTCGAGTTCAAGGATCATCCTGCCGGCCCGGCACCCGACGGCAAGAAATCCACCGTGCCGTTCTATACCGCGGAGTTCGACTTCAGGCTGGTCCGGTCCTGATGGAGGACTGGCGCACCTGGCCGTTCGCGCCGGAACCGGGAACCGCACTGTGCACGCTGGCCGAGATCCCCGACGAGGGCGCGAAGGAAGTGGTGTTCGGCGAAGGCTACGACTGCTTCCGCGTCCTGCTGCTGCGTTCGGGTGAAGGAGTACGCGCCTATCGCAATCGCTGCGCGCACGTCCACATCCCGCTCAACTACGAGCCGGACCAGTTCCATGTGCTCGATGGCGAAGTGCTGATGTGCGCGCACCACGGCGCGATGTACCGCATCGCCGATGGTTACTGCTTCGATGGCCCGTGCGAGGGCGCGAGCCTCATGCCGGTTCCGGTCGCCGTCAAGGGCGACAAGGTCATGGTGGGTTGAGCCTTTGCCCCGACGCCGTCATGCGCACTGGTGAATCTCGATGGTGGCATGCACAATTTCCTCGTGCCGGGCAAGCTGCTCGCGCACGCGGACGGGGGTCAGTGCCGCATCGTGCGTAACGACGCTTAACGCACAGGAATAAGACTGCCTGCCAACCCGCCACACGTGAAGATCCGTCAAGCGGGTGTCTCCGGCCCCATGTCCGGTTTCGACGGCTTCGCGGATTTCCGCTGTGACCGCATGATCCATCTCGCGATCGAGCAGCACCGCGCCGGTCGCGGTGAGCAGGTTTCTGGCCCAGACCGCCACCAGCACGGCGCCGACTATCCCCATGACCGGGTCCAGCCAGGACCATCCGTAGATCCAGCCGCCTGCGAGCGCAACGATGGCGAGGACGGACGTGGTGGCATCGGCGACCACGTGAACGTAGGCCGATCGCAGATTCAGATCGTGGTGGGTGTGATTTCCATGATGATGGCTCTCTGCGGAGTCGGCATCATGAGGGTGCGAGTGGGCACCGCCGAGCAGTACCGCGCAAACAATGTTCACGATCAGGCCGATCGCCGCCACGATCATCGCCTCCCGGTAATGGATTGTCTGTGGCGAAAGGATGCGTTCGACCGAGCCGAACACCATCATCGCGGCCACACCCAGCAGAAAGATCGCGCTGGCGAAACCGGCCAGCACCTCGATTTTCCAGGTTCCGAACGCGAAGCGGGGATCCCGCGCATAACGGCGCGCAGCGGCGTAAGCGAAGGCGCTCAGGCCGATTGCGACGGCGTGAGAACTCATGTGCCAGCCGTCGGCCAGCAAGGCCATGGAATTGAACCACCACCCCGCAATGATCTCCACGATCATCATGGCGGCCGTGATCCACATCACGGCGCGGGTGCCGCGCTCGGCAGCATGGTTGCCCACGTCGAAGACGTGTTCGTGAGTCCACCGGGAAAGATCATGTGTATGCATGGCTGTTGTCCTTATTTGCGTTTGTCAGAATCCGAACCGCTCGCCGGCCCCGAACAGGGTGGCGATGCCGAGCATCGCGAAGACCGCCGCCGCCATGCCGTGAACGAGCCGAACCGGCATGCGCACCGCGATCCGGCTGCCCAGGAACACGGCCGGCACGTCGGCGAGCATCATGCCCGTGGTCGTTCCGGCGACGACGGCGAAAAAAGAATGGTACTGGGCGGCCAGCGCAATGGTGGCGATTTGCGTCTTGTCGCCCATCTCGGCAAGGAAGAACGTCAGAACGGTCGTGCCGAACGCGCCGAAGTGCCCCAGATTTGCGTCGCGCTCGTCGATCGAATCGGGGACCAGGGTCCACGCCGCCATCGCGATGAACGACACGCCGAGAACCCAGCGCAGGATTCCGGGACCGACGACTGAAGTGATCCACGCGCCGAGGGCGCCGGCGAAGGCGTGATTCGCCAGCGTGGCGAACAGGATGCCGAGGACGATCGGCACGGGCTTGCGAAACTTCGCCGAAAGCAGGAATGCGAGCAGTTGCGTCTTGTCGCCTATTTCGGCCAGTGCCACGACGCCGGTCGAGACGAGGAAAGCTTCCAATTTGTACTCCCTGGCCGGATCGGAAACGAGTGACCACGCCTTCTCCCCGGCCAATCCGGAGGACGCATGGTCAAAAGTCTCGCCAGGCCAAGGAACCGCTTGCGCCATGACCTGATGGTCAAGTGTGTTGACGCAAGCCCCTTCATCCGAACAGCTTCATCCGAAAGGAAGGGCGGCTACTCCCCAATGACGGATCGGATTCTACAAAATCGGGACGCTTTTGGCCAACGCTCCGTTGATGGTGCTCAGCCGACGAGCGGCCGGCCCTCGAGCTTCTCCAATACCTTCAGCGGGGACAATTCCGCGTGATACTGCGCGGCGATGGGCAGGTGAAAGGTCTGCTCGAACATGAACTGCCCCGACATCGCGGCATGCAGCACCTGGTCTGAAAAACAGATCCACGTCGTGCCCGGCCCGAATTGGATCTCGTGCTGTGGCGAGTTCTTCTGGTAATCCAGGTCGGCTTTCATCCGGTCATGCAGATGCAGCATGATGTGATCGTATTCGCTGCGCAGCGCCTTGGTGATCCTGAGCGCACGCAGCACCCTGGCCGATCCGGGCAGGGGCCGCGGGATCGCAGGCAGGAAGTGCCCGGCGGCCGTTTCGAACGGCTCGCCTACGCG
>Ga0316628_100001985_pt1 | contig 14895 bp, 12 predicted proteins | sample OWC_Aug_M2_C1_D5_FD_207648 | JGI IMG/M metagenome (GOLD analysis project Ga0316628, IMG submission 207648) | Wetland soil microbial communities from Old Woman Creek delta, Ohio, United States - OWC_Aug_M2_C1_D5_C | ecosystem: Environmental > Terrestrial > Soil > Wetlands | place: USA: Ohio... | reverse complement strand
TCCTCCAGGAGGATCCGGCCAGCGTGATCTGCACCGACTTCCAGATGCCGGGGATGAACGGCCTCGAGCTCCTGAGACGGGCGGCCAAGGCCTTTCCTCAGACCGTCGGCGTGCTGGTGACCGGCTTTCCCGATCTGGCCGAGCGAGGGGCTCGGCGTGAGGACGACCGCTATCTCCTCCTCGTCAAGCCGTTCACGCCCGACGGGCTGCTCCGGATCGTCGCCCAGGCGGTCCACGTCAGCGAGATCCGCAGCATCCGAAGCTCGAAGCCTTCCCGCTCCGGGAGTGCCGCGCTTTGAAGACGCTGCTCCAGCGCCGCGGGCTCGTGGGCGTCCTCGTCGGGCTCTGGCTGGTAGTCGTCCTGGCCGGGACGGCGGGCCTGTGGAAGTACAGCATGACCCCGGGCGACCCCGGATCTCCACCGGCGCAGTGGCCGTCGCTCGCGTCGATCCCCCGGGCCCGCGACGCCTACACGCTCGTGATGCTGGTGCACCCGCACTGCTCGTGCAGCCGCGCCAGCCTGGCGGAGCTTGCGAAAGTGATGACGCGCCTGGATGGCGCAGCGCAGGCCTGGGTCCTCTTCGTGAAGCCCGCGGGCTTCGGCGAGGACTGGGAGAAGACGAGCCTCTGGCGCCGCGCGCAGGAGATCCCCGGTGTCACCCCCGTCCTGGACGAAGCTGGCCGTGAGGCCGCTCTCTTCGGCGCCAGGACCTCCGGGGAGACGCTGCTCTTCGACAGCGCCGGCAAGCTGGTCTTTGCCGGCGGCATCACCGGTGCCCGCTCGCACGAGGGCGACAACATCGGCGAGAGCCGCCTGATCGCGTTGGCGACGAAGGGCAGCGCCGATGCCGATCATGCCTCGGTCTACGGCTGCGGACTGACGGATCCCAAGCCCACGCTCGCACGGAAGGATTGAGCCATGACCGGTGCAGCGGTTTCGCAGCTCGATGAGGTCGAAGCCCGCTCGAGGGAGCTCCTGGCCGAGCAGCAGGGGGCAGTCTGGCGGCGCACCGACCGGATGTTCGCCGGCCTGATGCTGGCGCAGTGGGTGGTCGGCATCGGCGTGGCCTGGTTGATCTCCCCGCTCACCTGGGCCGGCAAGACCTCGGCGGTCCACATCCACGTCCAGGCGGCCATCTTCCTGGGAGGCGCGATCACCAGCGTGCCGGTGCTCCTGGCCTTCGCTCGCCCCGGCTGGATCGTCACGCGGCATGTCATCGCCGGGGCGGAGATGCTGCTGGCCGCGCTCCTGATCCACCTCACGGGCGGGCGCATCGAGACCCACTTCCTGATTTTCGGAGCCCTGGCCTTCATGGCCATGTACCGCGATTGGACGGTCTTCGTTCCGGCCACGCTGGTGGTTGGCGTGGACCACTTGCTGCGCCAGATCTACTGGCCCGAATCCGTCTTCGGGATCGTCGCACCGGAGTGGTGGCGCTGGCTGGAGCACGCCTTCTACGTCGTCTTCGAGGACGCCTTCCTGATCGCCTCCTGCGTGATCAGTACCCGGGAGATGATGGCGCTCTCCCGGCGTCAGGCGGAGCTCGAGGACTCGCAGTTCCGAGCCCAGGAGAAGTCCGCCGAGCTCGATCTGGCCCTGGAGGCGCTCAAGCACTCGCAGGAGGACCTCGTCAGGAACGAGAAGCTCGCGGCGGTCGGGAAGCTCGCTGCCAGCGTGGGCCACGAGCTGCGAAATCCGCTGGCCGCGATCCAGAGCGCCCACGCCTACATTGCGAAGAAGGTCGGGGACGGAGGCCAGGCCGCCAGCGATCCCCGCGTGGGACAGTTCTTCGGAGTGGTGCAGCGAGAGCTGAACGCGTGCTCGCGGATCATCTCGGACCTGCTGGACTTCGCACGCGAGAAGAAGCCGGACCTGCGGCCCTGTCCGCTGCGCGCGTTGGCGGAGGAGGCGATCTCGATCGTTCCGGCGCGTGCAGGCGTGAGCGTCACGAATGAGGTCCCGTCCTCGCTGCCGGTGCCGGCCATCGACAAGAACCAGTTCCGCCAGGTCCTGGTGAACCTGATCCAGAACGCCGTCGAGGCAGTGCCGGACGATCGCGCCGGGAGGGTGACCGTGTCGGCGACCGGCGGAGACGGTGTTCCGTGGCGCATCGCCGTCACCGACAATGGCATGGGCATCCCGGAGGAGAATCTTCGGAACATCTTCCAGCCGCTCTTCACCACCAAGACCAAGGGAACCGGCCTCGGGCTCGCGGTGGTCGCCGGCATGGTCGAGCGACACGGCGGAAGGATCGGGGTCGAGTCGAAGGAAGGCGAGGGCACCGAGTTCTTCATCGAGCTGCCGACGCCGGCCAGCTCGCTCGCTTCCGGCTTGGAGAACGCCGCCGGAGCGACCCGAACCGCAGGCCGGGGGTAGCGAATGTCGAGGACGCGAATTCTGCTGGTGGACGACGAGGAGTCGCTGCGGATCACGCTGGCCGCGAACCTCGAGCTCGAGGGGTATGAGGTCGTCGAGGCCGGCTCCGGTGAGGAGGCGCTCCGACTCGCCGAGACGGAAGCTTTCGACCTGGTGTTGTCCGACATCCGGATGCCCGGTATGAACGGCGTCGATCTCTTCCGAGCGCTCAAGGCCAGGCGGCCGATGGTCCCCTGCATCCTGATGAGCGCGTTCTCCCTGGAGGAGCTCGTCGCATCCGCTCTCTCCGAGGGCGTGTTCACCTTGCTCTCCAAGCCCTTCGACATCCAGGCCGCCCTCGCGGTCCTGACGAAGGCGGCCCGAGGCCCGGTGGTGCTGGTGGTGGACGACACGCCAGCGGACGCGGAGACCACGGCGAGCCTCTTCAAGGCGGTCGGACTGAAGGCGACAGCGGTGTTCTCGGGGCCTGAGGCGTTGCAGGCCATCATCGAGGGCGATGTAGACGTCTGCGTGGTCGATCTGGTGATGCCCGGGATGTCGGGCGCCGAGTTCATCGAGGAGTGCCGCAAGCAGAGGCCGGAGGTCGCGGTCATCGTCGTCTCCGGCTATTCCGTCCCGGAGCTTCTGCGGGCCACCGAGACCCAGGTCTTCACCTCCTTCCAGAAGCCGGTTCCGCCGGACCAGCTGATTCGAGCGGTCGCCCAGGCGCGGGCACCGGCGAAATCGTAGGAAGAGCCCCTTTGGACCGGGAGCTCGAAGAGCTCGCGAGGCTCAGCCTGCTCGAGGAGAGGCTGTCGGTCTTGCGTCACGATCTCGCCAATCGTCTGAACAGCATTCGAAACGGCGCGTTCTACCTGAAGAGGAAGAGCGAGAGGACGAACCTGTGGGTCGAGGATCCGCGCTTCCCCTTGTTCTTCGACCTCATCGAGAAGGAGATCGTCAGCGGAACGAAGCTGCTGGACCAGGCATCGGCTGCGGACCTCATGCTTCGAAGATTCGAGCCGCAGATGCTCGAGGTCGGCGTGAAGCGCGGGCTGGAGCAGGTTCGGATTCCAGCCACGGTGGCGCTGGAGACCGACTTCGGCCAATGCGTCCCCAAGCCCCTCTGGGACGTGGAGGTCGCGCTGCTCACGCGCTGTCTCGTGGAGAACGCAGTGGAGGCCGTAGAGGGCGCACACGCCGGGCGGATACGCCTGCGGACCCGCTCGGAGGGTGAAGGCGCGTGGCTCACCGTCGAGGATTCGGGACCGGGGATTCCGGCGGAGGCCATGGCGAGCGCGATGCAGCCATTTCGCTCGGAGAAGCCCGGGCACCGAGGGATCGGCCTCAACATCGCGCGGCGCATCGTTCGGCGTTACGAGGGAAATCTCGAGCTTCACGAATCGGAGGGCGGAGGTCTGGCAGTGGAGGCCCACTTCCCGTGAAGCCGTCGATCCCCGTCCTCTTGGTGGACGACGACGCTTCGAACCTGCTGACCCTCACCGCTCTGCTGGAAGAGGAAGGCTTCGAAGTCGTCGCGGCGCGCTCGATCCGGGAGGCGCGGGCCGTGGTCGAAGCAAGCGGAGTCTTCTCCGCAGCCCTGGTGGATCGCAACCTCGACGGTGACGACGGCCTGGCCCTGGCCGCGGAGCTCCGCGCCAGCGCCGCGTCGTCCGTAGTCTTCATCCTCTCGGGAGATCCCCCGGAATCCGACATGCCGGAGGGAATCGACGGCTGGCTGCTGAAGGGGATCTCCGCCTACGAGCTGATCCGACAGGTCCGGGCCAGTCTGCAGGCGCGCTGACCGCAGCGGGTCTGCTTCCCATCTCTCGGTCTGGGGCGACGCTCGTTTTCGCGTAGGCTCGCACAGGCCCAATACCCCGACCGAGGCCGACAGGCCTCTGTGCTCGGGGCTTCCACCTGAAAGAGGCAGCCCAGGCCCCTCAGGTGGCGGGACTCTGGTGGGACGGGCCGAGGCGCGCGAGCAGATCCGGCGGGACCTCGCCCCCGGTCGGGCTCGAGTAGACGAGTCTCCGGAGAACCCGGGGCGATTCATATGCTCTTTCGTCAGTGGCTCCGACTCGCTGCGTTCTGCGGAAGCAACAGGATGCAGGCGAGGATGGAGACGAGCAGCGCGGCGGATGCCGAGTAGCGGCTCAAGGCGAGTCCGCCAGCCCTGACCGGCTTGTCGAGAAGGTCGCCCACCACCGCGCCCAGCGGCCGCGTGAGAATGAACGCCACCCAAAAGAGAGCGGTGCGAGATATTCTCGTCAGGTAGTAGGCCGCGACCACCAGCGCCAACAGCAGGCTGAACACGGCTGCGCCGCCCAGGTATCCCAGGCCCGCGGTATCGGCCGTCCAGTCGCCCAGTGCAGTGCCCAAAGTCTGAGAGAACATGATCGTCATCCAGTAGAACATCTCGGTTCTGGGCGAGCTCACTGTGTCCACCGATACCGAACCGAGCGAGCAATACCAGATGGCCAGTGACCCCAGCAGCAGTGCGAACAGGAGCGAAGTACCGCCGGCGTAGCCGATGCCGAGCGAGCGATCGGCGAAGTCGGCCAGCGTCGTGCCGACGGTCGTCGTGGCGATGATCGTCGTCCAGTAGAGGAACGGACGGAAACGCCTGGCCGCAATCTGCGCACCAACGGCGAGCAGAAAGATCGCGGCGAAGATGCCTGTGGCGACGAGATAGCCGAGATTCATCGACATCGACGCTGCGTCGCCGCCCGTTTCGCCCAGCGTCGTAGCCGCAATCTTGAGAATCCAGAACAGAAGCGTGACCTGCGGAACCTTGCTCAGCCTCTGTTCTGCGGTGGCGTTCACGGCGTTCCCTCTAGTCTCGACACTGCGACACAACGCCTTTCGCATCGGCTGCGCGGCCGAGCGCTGCCGAATCCACGCTCGACCGCGACCAGGCTGCGCCGCCAGATGGGCGAGTGCCGCGACCGAAGCGCCGCCATGCCGTGTCAGCTGCGGGCGCTACCATGAGAAGGCCAGCCCCCGTCGAGCACTGCCCTCTTGCAATCGGTCTCCGGACCGAAATCCTGAGCCCAGCGTAGGCAAGTCAGTTGCTCGGACCGGGCGGCTGAGCTCGATCGAATTGCCGCAGGTCCGCATCGGGCCCGAACGGCCCGAGCACGTACTGCGCCGAGCCCACGAGCGACGCCCGCAGAAAGGCGTTCCCCGCTCCTCGCCCGTCAGCAGCCGAATACCTGACGTAGACTTGGTGTTGCACGCTCGGCCGTGATCCCCGACAGGTCCCGCGCCGCCCGGTGTCGCTCGCACGACGGCGGGGCAGCAAGGGCCAGCCGTTCCCCCACCGCACGCTGCGGGGTCCAGACTCATGAGAGCTCTCGAGTGGGGACGGAGTCGCTGGAGTCTCTTCCAGCGGGAGACGAGCCAGGTTCAACCCCGGGGGCGCTACATCCCATGGGAGCCGGTGCGATCGGAGGAGTACGCCCCGGGCAACGGACGGGCCTCTCATTTCTTCCCAGTCGGGCCATCCAGGCCGGATGTGCCCGAGATACGACCGTGCACGGCCCGTCTTCTCGGGCCAGGAGCCGGTTGCCAAGGGAGGGCCGACCGGTAGCGTTCCGGAGCTCAGCCCTCTCGAATGAGCTGCCTCAGGACCTTGGAGGCCGCAGCATGAAAATCAGACCCAGCGTCAGCGATGCCCTTTGGATGGCCGCAGGGGCGGCCATCTTGTTGCTATTCGGCCTGCTGGTGCTGCTCTTCGGCAAACCGCCGAACCCGAATGTTCAATTCGCCATCAGGGAGCAGCGAGTGGACTTGGTGGATCGAATGCAACTCGGGTTGGTGTCGGCCTCGGAGGCGGAGAAGAGTGCCGTCCTTGCCATCACCGATCAGGAATCGCAGGCGTTCGCGGATCAGGCCCGCGCAAGCACGGCGGGGGTGGAGCAGGAACGGCGAGAATTGGTGGCGATCCTGAACAAAGACGGGACCCAAGGCGAGAAGGACCTGCTTGCCGAGTTTTCCGAACGGTTCACCGAGTTCCAGCAGATCGATAGCGAGCTGCTGAGCTTGGCGGTCAAGAACACGAACCTCAAAGCATACGCCTTGACATTCGGCCCGGCCGCGGAGGCCCTCGACGAAATGAGCGCTTCACTGTCACGCCTCGTGACTGCGAATGCCGATGCGCGGGATGCGAAGAAGGTGATGCCCCTTGCGTTTGGCGCGGAGATCGCTGCCCTGCGCATCCAGACCATGCTCCCGCCGCATATCGCAGAGGCCAGCGACCCGCGGATGGACCAGTTGGAAGCTCTGATGGCCAAAGAAGATGAAACGGTCCGCAGGGACCTGGAGGGCCTGGGGGCGCTCCCCAAGCTCAACGGCGATGCCGACCTCGCCGTGGCCGCGTCACGATACGCCCAGTTCCGGGACATCAAGAATCAGGTCCTCGCGCTCTCACGCGAGAACACCAATGTTCGATCGCTATCGATCTCCCTGAATCAGAAGCGAAAGGTGATGCTCGTTTGCCACGATCTCCTGAGCAAGCTTCAGGACGCCATTCGGAAGGAGCCCATTGAGGGCGCGACATACGGCGGGCGGTTCAGAGTAAGATAGGCTGGATGAGGAGTGACTAGATCGCTCACGCGGTTGCGGTGCTGGCGCCAGCGCTCGATCGGCTTGCGCCTCGGCCACTGTGGAGAAGAACCTCTCGATCCAACAGCTCGTCTCGATCCCCGAAGCGGTTGGCACCACCGGCGGCGGCGGGTCCGCACCGAGAGCCTCCCGCAGGGTCTGCGCCGGGTTGCGACCCCGCAGCCGATTACCCTGGTGGCTGCGCTCCAGGTTGTCGTACCGCAGGAAGCGATCCAGCAACGACCGCAGTCAGCAACGGACGTGGATGGACGCTGCGGAGCGTGCCAGGATCTGGCAGGCACCCGCCGCGCGCGACGCCGGTCCACGCGAGCCTCAGCACGATGGCGCGGCCGATACCCTGCGCCGCGCCGGTGACGAGCGCCACGCGCCCGTGGCGCTTCCCTTGCTCACCAGCCGCCTTCCTTCCACTCTTCGATGCCCTCGATCATGACGCCGTTCGCCGTCTTGGGGTGGATCAGCCACCGCGCCTGGGTCGCCGACCCCACCGGTGGACGGTCGATCACAGCGAACGACTTGGCTTCCAGCGCTCGGCCGGTCGCCGCGACGTCGTCGGTGACCAGGGCGAGGTGATAGAAGCCCTCCCCGCTCTTGGCGAGTCGACGGGCGACCGGATTGCTCATGTCCGCCTTGTCGATCGGCTCCATCAGCTCGATGGCCATCTCGCCGGATTTGCCCGAGAGCGACAGAAATACGCTGTGGATGCCCTCGACGTCGAAGACCGCCTCCGAGAACTGCTTGAAGCCGAGCTTGTCGCGCCAGATGCCAAGCGCCTGCTCCATGTCCCTGACGACGACGCCGATGTGACTGATGCGGTCGAACATGGTCTGTCTCCCCTTCGTCGGATCTGGCCGGAAAGCTATCGCGGCGGCGGCGCTCGAGGTCGTCGGGGTATTTCGCCGGGTCGAGGAACGAACCCCAGGCCTCCATCGCCATCCGGCGGGTCGTCCGGCCGAGCTTCCAGCGAGGACCTCGGGCCCCGTCCGCAGACCAGGGCGGATCTCGATCCGGTCCGTTGACTCCGAGACGTCGGACCGACGAAGCCCGGCCGCCTCCCCGTCGCAGAGACCGGTGAGGAGAAGGAGCCCCCTGAGAGGAAGGCACCGGCGCGCACGGCACGAGGCTCGGAAGGTCGACCGGGACGAGCCGTCTTGGCACGAGAGTTGCCCCATAGTGGGGCGCTGGCGGAACTGGACGACGAGGGCACCCGTTGGCTCCGAGATCGCGTCTTTTTGGGACACCGATCGTGGCGATCCGCCACGTCGCCTCGGATCACCGACGAGCCCCTGGAATGCCTGGGCCCGGTCGATCGGCGAAAGAATCGAGTCCATCCCTCGAAACCCATGTCCTGGCAATGGAGCCCCACCATGAGCCCTGCAATCGTGCATGTCACTGAAGAAGAGCGCCTGAATGATGCGCGAGAAGCCGGGATCCCGTGGAAGAGGTGGGGGCCGTACCTGAGCGAGCGGCAGTGGGGAACCGTGCGCGAGGACTACAGCGAGAACGGGGACGCCTGGAACTTCTTCACCCACGACCATGCGCGATCGCGGGCGTACCGCTGGGGCGAAGACGGCCTGGGAGGCATCTCCGACGACAAGCAACGGCTCTGTTTCGCGCTCGCGCTCTGGAACGGCAAGGACCCCATCCTCAAGGAGCGCCTCTTCGGGCTCACCAACAGCGAGGGCAACCACGGCGAGGACGTCAAGGAGTACTACTTCTACCTCGATAGCACGCCAACCCACTCGTACATGAAGTTTCTCTACAAGTACCCGCAGGCGGCCTATCCCTACGCCGACCTTGTGGAAACCAACCGCCGGCGCAGCCGGAACGACATGGAGTACGAACTCCTCGACACCGGTGTCTTCAATGAGGACCGCTACTTCGACGTGTTCGTGGAGTATGCCAAGGCCGGTCCGGATGACATCCTGGTGAAGATCACTGCCTTCAACCGCGGGCCGGAGGCAGCGGACCTGCATCTCCTGCCGACGCTGTGGTTCCGAAACGACTGGGCACCGTGGATCGCCGAATCCAATCGAGCGGCGGAGAAGCCAATTCTCAGGCAGATCGAGGGAGCGCCGGGCACGAGCGCGGTCGCGGCAACCCATTCGCTGCTGGGTGAGTTCGTGCTGTCCTGCGAAGGCGAAGTGCCCCTGCTCTTCACCGAGAACACGACGAACCACGCGCGGATCTTCCCCGGACAGAAGAACGAGACTCCTTACGTCAAGGACGGCATCAACGACTACGTGGTACAGGGCAATCAGGCCGCGGTGAACCCGGAGAAGCAGGGCACCAAGGTCGCGGCGCACCATCGGGTGACGATTGCTTCCGGCCAGTCGGCGACCGTGCGGCTGCGCCTCACCGGCCAGCCCGCTGCGGGCGAGAGCGGGAAGACGACGTCCACCGCATCCAGCTTCGGCGCGGAGTTCGACGAGATGCTGGCCGCCCGGCTCCGCGAGGCGGACGACTTCTACCGCGCTGTGACCCCGCCTTCCGTCTCCCCGGACGCGGCCAACGTGATGCGTCAGGCCCTGGCCGGCATGCTCTGGAGCAAGCAGTTCTTCTTCTTCGACGGTGACAACTGGCTGGACGAGCACCACTCCAACCCTCTGCATAGCGGATATCGCAATGCCCGGAACTCGGAGTGGTTCCACATGCTGAACGAAGACATCATCTCCATGCCGGACAAGTGGGAGTACCCCTGGTATGCGGCCTGGGACCTGGCCTTCCACACGCTCCCGCTCTCGATCGTCGATCCCGACTTCGCCAAGGAGCAGATGACGCTGATGCTCCGCGGCAGCTACCTGCACCCCAGCGGCCAGGTGCCCGCCTACGAGTGGAACTTCAGCGACGTGAACCCCCCGGTCCACGCCTTTGCGACGCTCTTTCTGCACCGCACCGAGCAGGCCCTGCGCGGCGAGGTGGACCTCGATTTCCTCAGGTCGGCCTTCAACAAGCTGCTGCTGAACTTCACCTGGTGGGTGAACCGCAAGGATCGCTTCGGCAAGAACGTCTTCGAGGGAGGCTTCCTCGGCCTCGACAACATCGGCGTCTTCGACCGCAGCGCACCGCTGCCCACCGGCGGCCACCTCGAGCAGGCCGACGGCACGGCCTGGATGGCTCTCTTCAGCCAGAACATGCTGGAGCTCGCGGTCGAGCTCGCCGTCCACGACCCCAGCTACCAGGACATGGTCTTCAAGTTCGCGGAGCACTTCTACTTCATCGCCGCGGCCATGAACAAACCCGGGCAGGACGGCATGTGGGACGAGGAGGACGGCTTCTACTACGACCTGCTGCGCCTCCCCGACGGCAGCGCCACGCGGCTCAAAGTGCGATCCATGGTGGGGCTCCTGCCCCTGTGCGCTGCCACGGTGATCGAAAAGCGGCAGCGGGAGCTCGTTCCGCGGACGATGGCGAGCGTGGAAGGACGCCTGCGCCGGATGCCCGAGCTCATGGAGTCCATCCACCCCACAGGCCGGGGTCACTTCGGCGTGGCCGACCGGGGGATCATCGCGCTGCTCAATCCGGAGCGGCTCCGCCGGGTTCTCGGGAAGATGCTCGACGAGAACGAGTTCCTGGGCCCCTACGGCATCCGCTCGCTCTCGAAGTTCCACGAGCAGCACCCGTTCGTCTTCCGCGTTCAAGGCCAGGAGTACCGGGTGGACTACCTGCCGGCCGAGTCGAACACCGGCATGTTCGGAGGGAACTCCAACTGGCGGGGTCCCGTCTGGATGCCCGTCAACGTCATGCTCATCCGGGCCCTCCTGAACTTCTACGCGTACTACGGCGACAACTTCAAGATCGAGTGTCCGACCGGTTCGGGAAGGATGATGAACCTCTTCGAGGTGGCCAAGGAGATCTCGGACCGGCTTACCGGGATCTTCGTGCGGGATGCGAAGGGCCGGCGGCCCGTCTATGGCGGAACGGAGAAGTTCCAGACCGACCCGCACTGGCGCGACCACATCCTGTTCTACGAGTACTTCCATGGGGACAACGGCGCGGGGCTCGGCGCGAGTCACCAGACGGGATGGACTGGAGACGTGGCGAAGCTGATCCAGCTCTTCGGACTGCTCGATGCGAAGCAGCTGCTCGAGGCTGGCAAGGCTGCCGGCTTCGTTCGTGGAGAGCATGGAGGCAAGGCGTAGAGATGAGGTCCGTGCCGGCTCATCCCTCGCTCTACCAGATCAACACGCGTGTGTGGCTGACCCGCCTGTCCGAGTCTCTCGGCCGCCCGGCGACGCTGGACGACGTACCGGACGCCGAGCTGGACCTCCTTGCCGGGACGGGCTTCGACTGGCTCTGGTTCCTGAGCGTCTGGCAGACCGGCCCTGCGGCGCAACAGGTGTCACGTGGCAACGCCGGATGGCGCAAGGAGTTCCAGGACACGCTGCCGGATCTGCGCGAAGAGGACATCGCCGGATCCGGCTTCGCGATCCAGAGCTACAGCGTCCATCGCGACCTGGGCGGCGCCGCGGCGCTGGCACGTCTGCGAGAGCGGATGAAGAGGCGCGGCCTGAAGCTGATGCTCGACTTCGTTCCGAACCACATGGCGCCGGATCACCCGTGGATCGACGAGCATCCGGACTACTTCGTCCACGGCAGCGAGGCCAATCTGGCGCGTGCCCCGCAGAACTACTGCCGTGTGCAGACGAAGAACGGCCCGCTGGTGCTCGCCTACGGCCGCGACCCCTACTTCGACGGCTGGCCCGACACGCTACAGCTCGACTACAGCAATCCGGACCTGCAGCACGCGATGATCGGCGAGCTGGAGAGGATCGCCGAGCAATGCGACGGCGTGCGCTGCGACATGGCCATGCTGGTCCTCCCCGACGTGTTCGAACGCACCTGGGGCATCCGGGCCGATCTCTTCTGGCCGAAGGCCACCGAGTCGGTGCGGCGCAAGCATCCGCATTTCCAGTTCATGGCCGAGGTCTACTGGGATCTGGAATGGACGATGCAGCAGCAGGGGTTCGACTACGCCTACGACAAGCGGCTGTACGACCGGTTGCGCGAGGGTCGGGCCCGACCGGTGCGAGAGCACCTCCAGGCCGGGCTCGACTATCAGAACAAGCTCGCCCGCTTCCTGGAGAACCACGACGAGCCGCGTGCGGCCGAGGCGTTCTCACCAGACGTCCATGAAGCCGCGGCGGTCATCACGTTCCTGTCGCCCGGCTTGCGCTTCTTTCACCAGGGTCAATTCGAGGGACGAAGGCGACGAATCTCGCCCCACCTGGTTCGAGCGCCAGAGGAACCCATCGACCCGAGGCTCGAGAAGTTCTACGAGCGGCTGCTCGCCGTGCTTCGCCAGCCGGTCGTCCGCGACGGCCGCTGGCAACTGCTCGAATGCGTTCCAGCCTGGGAGGGAAACTGGACCTGTGATTGTCTCATCGCCTGGGCCTGGCACGCGGAGGATGGCCAGCGGCGGCTCATCGCCGTCAACTACGCCGGACACCAGAGCCAATCCTACGTTCGCATCCCGCTCGCCGATCTTGGTGGACGTTCGGTGGAGTTCGCGGACCTGATGGGATCCGCCCGCTATCAGCGCGACGGAGACGACGTTGCGTCCCGGGGCCTGTATCTCGACCTCGCGGCGTGGGGCTACCACGTCTTCGAGGTGACATACAGGTAGGTCGGCGCCGCTCGCACCGAGGCAGCTCCCCTGAAGGGGCTTGCCATGACGGGGAGTCATCAGCCCCCGATCCCCCGCTCGTTCGCCCGCCCCGCGTCGATGCCAGCCCGCGCCACAACCGGCGCGCGCGCTCAGAAGTCGACCTGCAGCGCCAGGCCTTCTCCGTTCGGTCGCAGGTGCCAGTGCATCCGGGTCTCCGCTGCCACGCCGCCCCGCTTGACGAAGTCCTGGTAGTCCTGCCAATCGGTGACCGGCTCCCAGGGAGTGAGGAGGATCTGCGCCTCGCCGATCGCCGTGTCGAGGAAGAACGACAAGGCGGCCTTGCCGTAGCTCTTCTCCGCCAGCAGCACCGAGGCGCCCGCAGCGTTGATCCCGACGTTCCCCGCATGCAGGACCCAACGGGTGCGCTGGTGGGCGCGGCCGGCGGCGGCGTAGAGGATCGATTCGGCGTCGGCGAGCTGCGCGGCGCGCTCGTCGTGGGTGGCGGAGGGCATCTCGCGGATCGGATCGGCGCCGCCGCGGCCGGGCAGCGGCGCCGCGAGCAGATAGACGACACCGATCATTCCCTTGCTGGCCTCGACGATGGCGAAGTCGCGGTCGCTTCCGTCGCTGGTCGCCGCCGTCGCCGCTTCCACCGCCGTGCCGCCGGCGTTGATGGCGAGGAAGCCGTACTGCCACCACTGCGCGTGGCTGCGGTTGTCGTCGAGGTGCCGGGTGACGAAGGCCAGGCGCCGCTCGATCTGCTCGTCGCTCAGCGCCGCAGCCTCCGCCGCGTCCACCGGCTTCGACCCGGGCACAGTCGGCTCGAGCACCTCCTCGGTGCTGCGGATGGCATCGCCCATCGTCGCGCAGCCGGCCAGACAGCAGAACATCGCCGCGGCGCCGAGTGCCATCGCCAATCGCGCCATCGGACCTCCGCTCCGCAGACTGGTCATGGCGCCGTCGTACGGGCTCTCCCGCGCGACCAGAAGCTACGCTTCCATTCTCTCGGCTGCTCTCGATCCACCCCAGGCCAACGGCTCGGCAACGTACTCCATCGGAGTGAGCTTGCCCAACCAGGCGCGAGGTCGCTGCGGGTCGTGCTCGATCCGCCACGTTCCGGGCGCTCTGCGGGCCTCGCCGAGGGTGCGGATTCAGATCGCCTTCAGGTGGACGAGACTCGAGCGATCGGGGACCGAGTGGCGTTCCTGCGCCGCAGCATCCCCAGACCGAGAAGACCCGGAGCGAGGATCCCGAGCGTGCCCGGCTCGGGCACGTCGGTCAGGAAGAGCCCTCAGGCCGAGGTGTAGGTGACGCCGGCCGGCAAGGTGATGGTGATCGGATCGTCCGCGGTTGCAGAGCCCTGTCCGCTGGAGGCGGCTCCGAGGTACATGAGGAGCTGGAGAGAGGAATCGGCGAGCTGAGAGAGGGTGAAGGTCTCGCTGATCGAGTAGACGTTCCCGTCGTTGTGGATGACGTAGCTGCCGGAGTTCGAGCCCGGATTGTTCTGGCACATCGGGTCGTTCGGGGTGCAATCGATCGCCTGGGCAAAGACGTGCCCGTCCGTTCCGACGCCCTCCAGCCCCATGAACGCGCTGCCAAAGCCAAATCCACCGCCGAACGTGCCCGGGAAGGTGTAGTACGGCGTGTAGGTCAAGTTGGCGGTCATCGTGATCGTGACGGTGTCGGTGGGACTGAAGGGACCCTGGAAGGTGAGGGTGTCGAACAACCGCGCGCCGGCGGTCGCTTGGCCGTAGATCCCGGGGCCGAGGTACGCCCCAAAGCTGCTGACGTCCGCCTTCAGCAAGCCCCGCGCCAGGCTGGCGACGCTCGATGCATCGGCGCCGAAGTAGTAGAGGTCTCCCGGACTGTGGATGCTGCTCCCTGCGCTGCACGTGGCGGGGTCGGATTGAATCTGTCCGGTGTCGCAAGCAGGGTTGCGATAGTCGTACGCGGAGGCCTGGGAATAGAAGGAGGTCGCTCGCGCCGTACCGGCGAGAGCCCCGGAGAGGCCGAGCGTCAAGGGTGCAAGTGCGAGCAGCGAGACCGCGAACGACTTCCGCATGAGTGCCTCCTGGGCCTGAGAGCCTGCGGCGAGACCTCGCGATGCGAGGCCCCAATGCCGCAGCGCCGAGCCCTTCCCAGGAGACTGCGCGGGCAACACAGATTAGATCACCCCGGGGGTGCGAGTCGAGGGGAATCTCGAGGGGAGCGCGCTCGCGCTCAGCCACGCCCCCGCCCGTCGACGGAGGCTTCCGCGCGCTCACCCGCCTTGTCCTTCCGGTACCGGGCCGGAGGCAGGCCGAACTCG
>Ga0316628_100001984_pt1 | contig 14897 bp, 10 predicted proteins | sample OWC_Aug_M2_C1_D5_FD_207648 | JGI IMG/M metagenome (GOLD analysis project Ga0316628, IMG submission 207648) | Wetland soil microbial communities from Old Woman Creek delta, Ohio, United States - OWC_Aug_M2_C1_D5_C | ecosystem: Environmental > Terrestrial > Soil > Wetlands | place: USA: Ohio... | reverse complement strand
GGTCGACTGCCGTCCAGACGGTTGTATTCAAGGTGGACGAATTGAAATCGTCGGAGATGAGAGCAGCTGAAAAAGATGGCATAAGCATTATGAACAGTAGCTGCATAATAGGAACAACAAAAATTCTCTTTGAGTGCCCCCGTCCCATTTTCATAGACCGTCCTCCTTGATCGTTAAACATATAAAAATACTTTTTCATTATTCACTCGGACCGCCCACACGTCCGCTCATGACAAGCCGGGACTCCGGGGTTTTTGCCTCTTTATGATGAAATATAAATACTGCGGGAATACCGTGGAAAATCTGCTGTATTCTGCATCCTGCCTTATCCGAGAAGAGCTGTATGAAATTTACTTATAAGGGCTAAACCGGAATAATTTCCGGTGTTATACATAAACCATCTATCATCTGCCTGATTTCCTTCAAATATACGGGATTCATGACTATGACTATGTCGGGCAGGTATGTCCGGAGAAACCCGGGCGGGATGACCCTTTGGCCAGTGCCCGGTACATACCTGCCATGTTTGTAGGGGCTGACATCAACCACGTATTCAACCCAGTCCCCGACGTCGAGAGTATTCAGAAAGCTGACTCCTTTGGAACCTCCGCCCCAGATGACGATTTTCAGCTGCGACTGACGGAACTTTTCCAGTTCGCGCCTCCAGTGCAGGACCTTTCCCGCATATTCGCCGGCAAAGGCGGCCGCGTGAGAGGCCAGGACATCAACCGTTTCACTGGACGTGAATCCGCCGGACTGACCGTTTTTCGCAATTCCGGCCTCGATGCGGAGGAACTGACCTTCAAATCCCTCACTGAGATCGCTAATCTTAAAGCCGCAGGAATTGAAAAGACTGGCAAGTGAACAGGCGCTGAAGTATGAGCAGTGCTCGTAGATGATGTCCCATATGCCACGGTCCTTCAGAGTAAAAACGGCGTTCGGGACCTCGAAGAAATATGCGGTATCCATTCGCGGACCGGCGGCGCGGCGCAGGCCGGTCAGAAAATCAATAGGGGCCTGGATATGCTCAAGCACGTGTCTGCAGCAGACCAGATCGGCCTGCTGTCCGGAATATTTCTCCGAGTAATAGTCCCTGACAATAGTTACACTTTCTCCTCCGTAGCTGCTGGCGCGCCGCGCATCGCAGCTCGGGTCAAAACCGATCCCCCGTCCCCCGCCGAGGCCGCATATCAGCGAGAGGAAGTCGCCCTTTCCGCAGCCTATCTCCATGATCGTCTTGCCGGTCAGCTGATAACGTCTTACCAGTCCTTCGGCCACGTCGGTTACATACTCCTGAAAGCGCGGGGAAAAATGCAGAGAGTTCTCGTATTCACCCGTGTAGTGCATGCGGGCAGGATCAAAGGCCCTGTTGAAGATATGTCCGCACTCTTTGCAGAAGCCGAGGCTGATTTCTCCCATCGGGGCATTCAGGGCCTCATCACGCGCGTGCAAGAGAACATTGCAGAAGACCGGGACCTGTTGTATTTCAACAACAGTTGTAATATCGCCCGAACAGCAGACCGGGCAGGATGTCTGAGTGTGTTTCATGCCTTATACTTCGTTACAAAAGAATGCGCTCAAACGCTCAGGACCACCGGGTTAAGCTCCATACCAGCGCAGGACTGTCGTATTTCCTCCCGGTACACGGGATTCATGACTATGACGACATCAGGCCGATAAGTCCTCAGAAAGTCCGGCGAAACAATCTCATGGCCGGTGCCTGCCATATAGGTCCCGTGCTTGAAGGGGTTTATGTCCACGACATATCCGATTTCCTCATCGACCCCCAGCGTTGTCAGGAAGGCCACCCCTTTTGAACCTCCTCCCCAGAGCACCGCCCTGTGACCGCTGCGTCTGATGCTTTCCAGTTTTTGTTTCCATGCCCTGATTGTCCGGCCGCAATTTTCCGAAAAACGCGCTATATCCAGCGACAGGTCTTCCAGACTTTCTTCCACAGGGAAAGAGGCTGCGTCAGGTTCAGCACCGGGCCGTGCCTCGATCATAAGATACTGGTCTTCATAGTCCTTCCAAAGGCCTGTCACAACAAAACCGCATCGCCTGAAAAGTCTTCCGAGCGTCCCGATACTGAAATATGAACAGTGCTCGTAGTAGATGTCCCAGAAGGCATTCTCGCGCAATATGCGGACTGCGTCAGGCACCTGAAAGAAGACTACCGTCTCCGGCCGCGGCCCCATCGAACGTCTCACCATCTCCACGAAGGCCGCTGTATTTTGGATATGCTCGAGGGTCATCTTGCAGCAGACAAAATCGCCCCTGCAGTCTGCGTATTTTTCTGAGTAGAAGTCCTGAATAAAGGTTATTCGGTCCCTGACAGCGCTGTGGTCGCGCTCATTCACATAGGCCGGATCGAAACCGATACCCCGGTTGTCTCCGAGTTCGCAGAGCAGCGTCAGAAACTCGCCTTTTCCGCAGCCTATCTCTATTATGTCCTTGCCGTGCAGGTCGTACCTCTCTATCAGGCTCAGGGCCTGCCTGCGGGCAAAGGCGTTAAACGTCGGTGAGAACCCCTGGGTCTCCTCATACCTGGATGAATATTCATGTACCATGGGATCGAAGGCCGCGTTCGAGATTGACCCGCAGTGTCTGCAGAACGCCAGGGCGATGTCTCCCTTCGGATAACTGAGCGCGGTCTGCCGGTCAGGCATCAGCAGGACGCTGTGCACGGGCACCTCTTTGAGCTCATAGAAGATCTCTGTACCCTGCGCCCCGCAGTCCGGACATGTATCTTTCATTGACATAGTGGCTTTTGTCCTCCCGAATTTTATGTGTGGTTCAAGATTCACGGGACCTATACAACCCTGACTTCAGGGACCGGGATGATGAACCTGCCACCCCGCTGCCGGTATTCATCCTGCTGCCTGAGAATCTCTTCGGCAAAATTCCATGCCAGCAGGAGAACATAGTCCGGCCGCTCTTCGATCAGTCTCTCCGGTCCATAGATCGGCAGATGCATGCCCGGCATATAGCGGCCGTGTTTGTGGATGTTCCTGTCGACGACGAATTCTACCAGTTCCGGGCCAATGCCGATATAATTGATCAGGGTCGCGCCCTTGGCCGCGGCCCCGTACGCGGCGATCCGTTTCCCTTCTTTCCTGAGTGAGGTAAGAAGGTCCCGCAGAGATCCCCTGATGCCCTGGACCTTGGCCGCAAAATCCCGGTAGTAATCGATCTTGTCCACCTTTTTTACCGACTCTTCGGCAAGAAGCGCCCGAACCGTCTCTCCCACTTCCTCACGCCTGCCCACATAGAGTCTCAAGGACCCCCCGTGAATTGACAGACGTTTCACTTCGTTTAGGAAGAGTCCGTGGTTTCTGAAGAGGTGGTCAAGGGCCGTGACGGAAAAATAACAGAGATGTTCATGATAGATCGTGTCGAACTCGCAATGATCGATAAGGTCCTTGACATACGGCACTTCAATAACAGCCACACCGTCATCTTTCAGGAGGATACCTATCCCCTGTACGAATCCGTTCGTATCGGCCACATGGGCCAGCACGTTGTTGGCGTGAATAACATCGGCCCCATTCCCCGTCTCGCGCAGTTTTGTTGCCAGTTCTTTCGTAAAAAAGTCACAGAGGGTCGGGACATTTACAGCCTTGGCAGCATGGGCCGGCCCTTCCGCAGGGTCGATGCCGAGAGTGGGGATCCCGCTTTCGACATAATTTTTCAGGAGATAGCCATCGTTGCTCGCCAGCTCGACGACAAAACTCTTTGCGTTAAGGCCCCTCGAACGGATCAGCTCCAGCGCATTTTCCCGCGAGTGGTCGAGAAGGGCAGGAGAAAAAGAGGAATAGTAGGGATAGTCGTCGCGGAAAAGAAGATCGGGAGAAACGGTTTCAAGTATCTGCGTCAACCCGCAGTTTTTGCAAAACGCGACATCGAGGGGAAAAGTGGGTTCAGGCCGGGAGAGCTGTTCAGTGGTCAGGAGGCGATCGGCCAGAGGCGTCATGCCGAGGTCCAGAAAGCTTTCGAGAGCCCTTCGGCCGCAGGAGCGGCACCGTGCATCAGTCTTTTTCATTGTTCCCTTACCTCCTTTGTAATCAGTGCCTGCCGTTCCAACGCAGGTTCTCATCCAGAAGGCCCTCGGCAATAAGGTATTTGACATGGGCAATCCGCTTGTATTTCTGTCCTTCAAACTCCTCGAGCGTCAGCCCTACTTTCCGGTACTCCTCGTAAAGCTGCTCTATGCCCCTCCGGGCAGTCCATTGCGGCTTGAACTCATGGAGAGTGCGCGCTATTTTGCTGCAGTCTACGCGGTAGCACCTCTTGTCAGGCCCGGCATCGTCGGCAAAATCGACCCTGCAGTTGGGGACAACCTGCTCAACGATTTCAGCTATTTCGTGCATCTGGTAGTTCTCGGTGGTTGTGCCTACGTTGAAGGCCTCATTGTGCACAGCCTCACGCGGTGCATGCAAGGCAGCTATATATGCCCTGCATATATCTTCCACATGCACAATGGGCCGCCAGGGCGTTCCGTCACTCTTGAGATGGACCCGGCCGGTCGTAAAGGCCCAGGCTGTAAGGTTATTGGCCACCAGGTCAAAGCGTATCCTCGGCGACATCCCATAGGCCGTCGATGCGCGCATATAGACGGGGCTGAAATTCTCATCCGCAAGGACCGACAAATTCCTCTCCACGTCGACTTTTGATCTTCCGTAGGGAGTCACGGGATTGAACGACGCCTCCTCCGTCAAAAAATCAGCTCCGGACGCGCCATAGGTGCTGCAGGAGGAGGCAAAAAGAAAGCGTTTTACACCGACCTCCTTCGCTATCTGCGCGAGTCTGGTCGAACCCCGTTCATTGATCTCTTCAGTCAGCGAGGACCTGTAATCTCCGAGAGGATCGTTCGAAAGCCCGGCCAGATGAATGATAGAGTCAAAACCCTCAATATCTTTCTTGTCGACATCCCGCACATCTTTCTTAATCGTCTTTATGTCCGGCAATTCCCCGGAAAAAGTGCAGCGCTGATAAAGGTCCGTGTCCAGACCGGTCACATCATGCCCTTGTTCCTGCAGCATCGGACCGAGGACTGTCCCGATATAGCCGTTATTCCCTGTCAGCAATACTTTCATAGCTCACCTCCATGTTTTCCAGGGCGCGTTGCCGTCCTGCCACAATTTATCGAGCAGCTTCTTGTCCCTCAGCGTGTCCATGCACTGCCAGAAAGACGAATGCTTGTACGCCATCAACTGGCCGTCTCTTGCCAGCCCCCGCATAGGCTCTTGCTCCCAGGCCGTTTCGTCGCCTTTAATATAATCGAATACCTGCGGCTCCAGGACAAAGAAGGCGCCGTTGATCCAGCCCTCCTTCGTCTGGGGCTTTTCCGAAAATTCAGTTATCTTGTCCCCGTCCAGGTCGAGGTGCCCGAAACGAGCCGTCGGCCGCACGGCCGTAACGGTGGCGAGTTTCCCGTGGGCGCGGTGAAAGTCCAGCAGCTTATGGAGATCGACGTCAGAGACGCCGTCCCCCCAGGTCAGCATAAAGGTCTCGTTGCCCATGTAAGGGGCAAGCCGTTTTATGCGGCCGCCTGTATTCGTGCCGCTGCCGGTGTCGATAAGGTCGACCATCCAGTCCGCACTGTATCCGTCGTGGACCCTTGTGTCGCCGTTTTTCAGGTTCACTGTGAGGTTGCTGTTAAGCCTGCAGTAATCGACCATGTACTTTTTGATCACTTCTCCCTTGTATCCGAGGGCGATCACAAAGTCTTTGAAGCCGTGCCAGGCGTAGTGCATCATGATATGCCAGAGAATCGGCTTCTCGCCGATCTCGACCATGGGTTTGGGTTTAATGACAGTCTCTTCCGAAAGACGCGACCCGACGCCGCCCGCCAGAATGGCAACTTTCATAGTTTCCTCCCTTCACAACAACTTATTTTCTCTGTCTTCATAACTCTCCGTTCAAAATCCTCCGGATATGTCTCGCTATGGCCGGGGCCGCGGTCAGCCCCGGAGATTCTATCCCTACGAGATTTATAAACCCCGGCAGGTCCTCACTGATGACAAAATCTCGGAAACCCTCGCCCGGCCCCTGGAGCTTCGGCCTAATGCCCGACATATCAGGAACAAGGTCCTCTCTCCTGAGGAACGGGAGGAACTTGACTGCCGACTGATAGAACATATCGCCCTTCCCGGCGTCTACCCGGTAATTTTCTATCCTGTCCGTATACGAGGCGTCAGGACCCAGCTTCATGCGGCCCTGCAGGTCCAGAGTCAGGTGCACACCAAGCCCTACGTGGTCCTTTTCCGGCAGAGGATAGACCAGCCTGCTGACCGTCCCGGCCTTCGACGCCAAGCTGAAGTAGTCGCCCTTGCAGTAATGGAGGGAACATTCTCTCCCCGCCATTTTTGCAATCGTGTCTGAATGCAGGCCCGCTGAATTCACCACCATTTCAGTCGTGAATTCGAAAAACTCTCCTCTCATGTTTCTCGTTGCCACTTTAAAGCCGCCAGCGACGCTTTCGATTCCAACCACCTCTGTTCCGCAGACCAGTTCAGCACCCTTCTCTTCGGCCCTTTGAAGAAAATAGTCCATTAAAGCGTGCACACTCACTATGCCGGTGTCAGGGGAATGGATGGCTGCAAAGGCCTTTATGTTCGGCTCCAGGCGCTTGACCTCGGCCTGGTCGAGTAATGAAACAGAGATAATTCCGTTTTTTCCCGCGTTCTCAAACAGGTGTTGAAGGGCACCCTCCCCTTCTTCTGTGGTGGAGATGATAAGCTTTCCGATCTTCAGGTGGGGGATGCCGCGCCTTGAACAGATCTCATAAAGCATTTCCCTGCCCTCAACGCAGAGCCGGGCCTTCAGCGACCCTGGGGGGTAATAGATGCCTGCGTGGATAACTTCGCTGTTTCTTGAGCTTGTTTCAAGCCCATGGGACGCATTCTTCTCAAGGACAAAGATGCTCTTTTTTCCATCGGCCAGTTCGGAAGCCACGGCAAGACCTACAACTCCTGCGCCTATTATCGTTATGTTAGAATCCATGTTTTGCGTCCTCCCTTTCGCCTGGAGATTTGCACCCGTTTGTGCTGAACTCCGTAGTCCATTTTGCCAACGGTCTGACTACCCCCGGGAAAGTACCGGCAAAATCTCCGCGCGCTGAATCACCGTCCAGACTGTCTATTACCTGAAAAGCCACCGCCTCCGGAACATCGAATTGGATAATCTGGGGATCTAGAGTGCAGACATTGGCCCGCACAAAAAGAGTCCCCTCGGCGAGGATGTTTCCGGGCAGATGGACGGTGCTGACATACCTTCCGGCCGGACGCGGACGTCGCCGCCAGTCAGGGTCGAGATCGATAAGGGCAAAGACCTCGACGCCGTCCTCATTGATAAAATGGAAATTCGGGAGCAGTACAAAACCGGCCCTGAATACCTCATATTCCATCTCGACCCCGAAGGGCCGCCGGATGTCCAGCGCATCAATAATCTGGCCGTCCTCGGCGCGAATACGGACGGCGCGCAGACGGGCTACGTCGCCTGAGGGCGCTTTTGAGGGGTCGGACCACTCCCTCTCCGCCATGGTGCCGTGTCCTGTGTTAAGATATGTGCTTACCACCCGGGCCGACGGTCCATCGGCCAGTACACCGCCCTCGTCGAGGAGTATGGTCCTCTCGCAGAGGCGAGTTATGGCGGGCATGTTGTGAGATACAAAGAGCACAGTGCGCCCCTGTTTCCCCACCTCGTGCATTTTGTTCAGACATCTTTTCTGGAACCTGGCGTCGCCGACTGCCAGCACCTCATCGACCAGAAGGATCTCGGGTTCGAGGTGCGCGGCGACCGCGAAAGCCAGCCGCAGATACATGCCGCTTGAATAGTATTTCACCGGGGTGTCGATAAAGGTATCCACCTCGGCAAAGGCCACGATCTCGTCAAACTTCCGGTTTATCTCGACCCTCCTCATCCCCAGTATCGCGCCATTGAGATAGATGTTCTCCCTGCCCGTCAGCTCCGGATGAAAGCCTGTCCCAACCTCAAGAAGCGACCCGATACGCCCCCGAATTTCTCCATACCCGACGGTCGGCGCGGTGATGCGGGAGAGCACCTTGAGCAGAGTGCTCTTTCCTGCCCCGTTGCGGCCGATTATACCGACAATTTCGCCTTCCCTAATCTCGAAAGATACGTCCCTGAGCGCCCATATTTCCTTGCTCCGGCAGGCCTTATGTCTTTCCCCACTCAGGAAACTGCCGGCCCTGCGAAATGGAGCGGTGAATGTCTCGGCCACAGTCTCTCTCAGGGTCCTGTACCCGGCGGCTTTTCCGCAGATATGATACTTCTTGCCGAGTTTTTCGGCCCGTACCGCTATCCCGCTCATAGTCTTTTATATAATGTCTGCAAAGTTCTTTTCCATGTGCCTGAAGTAGAAAGCCCCGCTTATAAGAATCAATAAGGCTGTCATAGACGATATGACGACTATAGGCCCCGGCGACGTGTTTGTACCGAGGAGGGCCCAGCGGAACCCTTCGACCACGCCGACCATGGGATTAACACTATAGAGGGTCCTCCAGTTCCCCGAAAGAAGGCTGCTGGGATAGGCTATGGGAGTAGCAAAGAGCCAGAACTGGGTCACAAAGGGAATGATAAAACGTACGTCTCTGAACTGCACATTAAGTGCCGAAGACCAGAGGGAAACGCCGACGGCGGTCACCAGTGAGAGGAGAAAGAACATGGGAAGCCAGATTATGTTGACAGTCGGCACCATGCCGTAATAGAACATCATGCCCATGAGGACAGCGAAGGCGAGCGCGAAATCAACAGCGCCCGAAAGCACCGTGGCCAAAGGCATGACAAGACGTGGGAAATAGACCTTTGTAACGAGGTTCGAACTGTTCACCACACTGTTGGCCCCGAGACTGAGGCCGTTGGCAAAGAAAGTCCACGGCACGAGGGCGGCGAAGCTGAAAAGTGGATAGGGGATCCCGTCGGAGGGGACCTTTGCAAGCCGGCCGAAAAAAAGGCTGAAAACAACCATCGTAAAAAGAGGCTGAATAATAGCCCACGATGCGCCCAGAAAAGTCTGCTTATACCGGATTTTGATGTCACGCCATATGAAGAAATAGAGCAGTTCATGGTACTCCGCGATTTCCCGCAGACCAAGGGACACCCACCCCTTCAAAGGTTTCAGATATATTACCGGCAGGCTCGCTGCCTTTAATGATTTGGCTTCCATATCAGGTCTCCTCCACTGCTCCGCCGTTTCGGTCACAACGGTGCAACCGGCGGCGAAGCAAACTTCAGGAATTTAAAGAATAACAGCAAAGGCTATGCCAAGGGATGGAAAGAAAGGTAAAAGAGGGAATCAGAAGGGTAAAATCTGCGCCTTTCAATTCTGACCGCCCGGGACACCGGCAACCGTATCCAATGGATACATATATATTGTTTCCATTCGATACAGGGATCTGAGGCCTTAAAAATGTAGTGGAAATGGAAAGCGAAAACAGCGGAAACCGCGAGCCGCCCGGTCTCCGCCGCAGATAAATATGAAGTTTAATTGAGCGGGCAATCCTGAAGGTTGAAACCTGTCAGGAGAGACTTCAAGGCATCGTACCGCTCTTTTGCTCCCGGGAACACTCCGTTGAACCGCCTGATAACTTCGGCCGTTGTCAGGTTGTAGTCTATTTCGGCGGACTGCGCGTTCAGCAGTGCCGCGACAGTCTCCCGGCCCAGGGAGTCCAGCCCTCCTCCTCCCTGCTCGAGGACCTCCAGCAGGGTCTTGTCAGGAAAAGCGTTTTCAAAAACACTACTGAAGAGATCTTCCGGATGGTAGGGGGCAGGCCACGACGCGAAGTTCTGCGGCTGCTTCCAGTAGCCGTGCTCGCAGCCCTCGCTGCTCCGGATCACGGTCAGGGTCGCCGGATTACTGAGAACGCTTCCCGCCGGATTGCTCACTACGCATCTAAAAATAGCACCATTATCAAGATAGGTTGTAGCAGGGGTAGTGTAGACGGCAGAAGTGGCGCCCGGAATGGCCACGCCGTTTCTCTTCCATTTATATGCCATTGGCGGTGTCCCTGATGCAGCAATGGTAAACGTCGCGTTCTGCCCCTCATTGACTGTTTGCTGAATCGGTTGCGTTGTAATGACTGGAGGATTGACAGCCTGAACGACCGGAGTGATCGTAACATTACCGAAGTCCGCATCAACATAATGACTCATAAGCATTACCGACCCGTACTTCAGCTCACCGGCTATTCCAGTGCCACTGATGTCCCACCCGGAGGGCTCGGGACTGTTTTTCTCCCATACCTTGAGCGAATAGATGCTGACGTCATCTTTCGTCTTCACCCTCATCTTGAATATGTAGGGAACTCTCGTTTTCAGATGCCGGCCGCTGTTGTCCTTTGCTATGGGGACGCTGTTGTTTCCTATGATCTGCAGCTTGTAGTCGTTGTCGATCCAGCCGTATCCACCTACTGCGCCAAGGGGCCACCAACCATACGGGGGTTGCGTCCCGTCCCAGTCATAATGTCCCTGCCACCTCATAATTATACCGACCAGGGGCCCCCAGGGTACAGTGGGATCAAGACTGAAGAAGGTGACAGGCACGGTTATCACATAATCGTCCCATGACGGATCTATCCCGCCGATTGCAACCACCCGGTCATAACCCGGGCGAACTGGTCTGAGCACGCCCCCCTTCACTTTCCATAATCCGTCCACCACCTGGGCTACGTCCTGTATGTTTGTTACCGTGTTCCAGTCTATGAAGTATGTCTCGGGCCAGTAATTGTTGCAGGCATACTCAAGGTTAACAGTTTTGCTGGCGGTATTGCCGAGATTGTCTTTCGCCGTTATTTTCACCTTATTGTTCCCGCAGATTAGATCCGCAAAAGAAATATTTGCGTTGAAGTCGCCCCAGTTCTGGAGACGGGTGCCGTTGGGACCCATCGAAAGAGGCCCCTTCGCAATCCCGTTCAGCGAGTAGGTCAGTGAAGATATCCGTGAAGGGTTGGATATGTTTCCGAGGATGCCAGCAGATATCTGAGGGGTTCCTATCTGGCCGAACTTCTGGTTGAGACCGTACCAAATTTTGATGGCCGGCGGGGCGAGATCATTCCCGTCCTGAGGCTCTATAGGGGAAGATGTATTAAAAAAATAGTCGATAAGTGAGGTGTATGCAGGACTGGTAATCGCGTTACCCGCAGATACGCCCACCGCCGAGACTTTAAGGGATTCGGAAAACGTCACGCTTTGCGTCCAGGATGAGCCGTCAAGCGAATACGACTGTGTCCAGTTCTCTCCATTCCGCTTTATCCTCATATAGAGAGGGGCATAACCAGGCGTAGCATTAATGCTGACATCATTCTTGACCGTCCCGGCTGAGGGGGTTATGACTGCGGCAAAGATCATTGTGTTCGTGGCGTTGCTGTAAAATTCGAAGCGCAGGTAGTTCTGGCTGTCCTGTTCGACAATAATGCCGTTCATAGCGGCATTGCCGATCGGTGAGGATTCGAACTTCACCTCGACCTCGAAGTCGGAATCAGTCGCCGGCTGCATGATGCGTGCCTCGTAGTTGCCTGTATACCATGCATCGTGAGATCTCCTTGCCGGGAACGAGATTGAGGCCTGCGTCCCGGTCATTCTCAATGTTGCGTCCCCGCGCGGATTGATAAACGTCCAGAGCGAGGTATTCAGTGCGCTGTTGCTAAAGTCGTCAGACACAATAGCAAAAGCCGTCGCCACACCTGCAAAAAGTGACAGGCATAAGAACAACAGATAACTCAAAACCCATTTCTTCATGATATACCCCCATGTTTAAACTCTTCCCTTAAATTACTCTGTCCAAATTCAGTAAGCAAAAGGACCTGCACATCTATCCAATCCTTTATTGCATGACTTCGATTTTATCGGTATTAGCCGGATGTCCCGTCCTTTAGTGTACAGAATTCAACTGTGACTTGGGCAGAAAAAGGTTTCATCATTTTGGTGATCCGGTTCTAAGCGAAACACCCCGAATTTATTCAGTATCTTCCGTGTACTCTGAGGTAAATGCTCTTTTAGGATACAGGCTGGTCAAGAAGCCTTACGCAAACCCCGAAAAATTCCGGCTAATCTGTATGATAAGCCTTTAATGCAAGGCCTGGCTGATGATGGTTATCCCGATATGCACAGGTCTCATATTCTGTCTTCATGAAAGACACTAACTGCCGGGACAGATACATGTCCGGCTTGTCTTATCGCATTTCATAGAAGGAAAAAAGCAAGAATGTCAGACAAGGGGGCCCCTGCGCTCATGTACCGAATCTGCATTGGTCATCGAGAAGGCAAGGGCTCTCCCTTTTCCTGCGGTCTAATTCAGCGGACAGCCCTGAACGTTGAAGCCTTCGAAAAAGTTCTTCAAGGTTTCATACTGAGCAGATGTTCCCGGATAAACGCTGTTGAATTTTTGGATAACCTGCGCAGTCGTCAGATCATATTCCACACCGCCGGACTGCGCGTTCAACAGTGCTGCCACAGTATGCCGTCCAAGGGCGTTCAGCCCTCCGCCCCGCAACTGGAGGACCTGCAGAAGGGTCTTGCCAGGGAAGGCGTCCTCAAAGGCACTGCTGAAGAGGTCTGAAGGATCAAAGGGGGTAGTCCAGGAGTCAAAGTGCTGGGTCTGTTTCCAGTATCCCGGGGTGCATCCCTCTGCAGGAGTGCTGATTTCAAGGCCCGCCGCGATCCAGAAAAACGAGGCAGGCAGCCGTCCGGTAGAGAAATCATCTCTGGAAAAAGCCTGGACCGTTAGCGAAGAAGCGCCTGCCGGAATCACGATGCTGAGATTCAGAGTGTCCCACTCCTCCCCGCTCGAACTGAAGAGCAAATTACTGTAAGTAGTCGTGACGCTTCCGACCGTGATTTCTATCGAGTTAGGACGAATCCCAAAGCCGGAAACTAAGCCCTCAACACTCGAAAAAAACATCGAAAGTTTCGCTGTCCGTTCCACACCGGCAGGTGAGAATGTGAATGTCTGAGGGACAGTGTTTTTCTTGGGCTCAGGGAAGTTGATGAAGGCGAGATCTATCCCGTCCGCTATCGCAATCTCTGCAGAAGGCTTCGCCGGTTCCTGATAAATCACGAGAACGCCTGCGCCGTCAGTAACATAGCCGAAATTGTTCAGTTCGGTGATATTAAGGACATTAGGTCCGTCCGTCACCAGACCGAACGCTGTGATATTTTTCCGGTAGGCAATGGCATAGATATTCTGATCCAGTGTATTGGGACAGGCACCGTTGAAGAAGAACGCTATCGGCGCGCCAATGCGGTTGCCGCCCGCACTATAGTCGAGCGGATCGGAAGCGATGACGTCGACGCCGTTTATCTTGAATGCGTAGTCGAGTATGTCATATGCGCAGGTCTGTCCTTCCCAGTAAATGAAAACCTGTTTCACAGTCGCACCAGTCGGCACCGTGAAGCTTATGGTTCCGCTTCCGCTTCCGTCAGCCAGTCCTACACCCGCGGCCACAATACCTGTGCCGTTTGCGAGGGTGACCCCCAAAGGCGGGCCCAATGTCTCGGTGCCGTCAGCCAGGACAACGGATACACCTGCAAAGATAAGTGTCACCATAATAATTATGATGCATAACATTTTGTTTCTAATCATGACCTTACCTCCTTTTATTAATTGTCTTCAGAAGCCACCCAAAGGGGAGGCGCTTTCTCTGTTACTCAGCAAACATCAGCACCTCCTCCTTATTTGTCAGCCGTCTTCAAAAGCATTCCTTGAGCCGTTTGTAAAACGCCTTGCGCGATATGCCAAGCATCTTTGCGGCCCTTGACTTGTTGCCGTTGCACCCCTGGAGGGCCTCTTTCACCGCGTGTATCTCGAGGTCTTTGAGTGTCCTGGTCGAACTGTGCACTGTTTTCTGCTTTTTGAAGGCGCGGAATTCCTCGGGTAACTCCCGGTGAGTGACCCTGCCTTCCCTGCAGAGCACCACGGCTCTCTCAATAACGTTCCTCAACTGGCGGATGTTTCCGGGCCATGAGTAGTCCAGAAAATTGTTCATCACCTGTTCAGACAGGGTGAGTGATTTTTTCTCGCGTATACAGAATTCGTTGACGAACTCCGATACGAGCAGCGGTATGTCGTCCTTCCGCTCCCTCAGCGGGGGCACCTTTATCTCCACTACATTGATCCTGTAAAAAAGGTCTTCCCTGAACCTGCCGGCCTCCACCTCTTTCCGCAGGTCCCGGTTCGTCGAAGCGACAAGGCGGAAATCCACCTTGATCTTCCGGCTGCTGCCGAGCCGCTCAATCTCCCTTTCCTGCAGTACCCTCAGGAGTTTGGCCTGCAGTGAAAGCTCAAGCTCGCCGATCTCGTCAAGGAACACCGTACCCCCCGAGGCCTCTTCAAACCTGCCTACCCTCTTCGCTGCTGCGCCGGTGAAGGCCCCCTTCTCATACCCGAACAACTCCGACTCCATAAGCTCCTTCGGTATCGCCGCGCAGTTCACAGCTATGAAGGGCGCATCCTGTTTCCTGCTGCCGTAATGAAGGGCCCTGGCCACAAGCTCCTTCCCCGTGCCTGTCTCTCCCAGGATAAGAACACTGCTCGATGAATCCTTTACCCCCTCGATAGTCTCAAGCACCTTCAGCATCTCAGATGTGTTGCCGATCATCCGGCTGTTTCCGTTGTTCCCGGCAAGCCGCTTCTTCAGGGCTCCAAGTTCTCTCTTCAGGCAGCGCTGTTCGACTGACCTCGCAAGGACGCTCTTCAGCTTAATATAGTCCGGGGGCTTGATGAAATAGTAATAGGCGCCTCGGTTGATCGCCGAGACCGCCGACTCCACCGTGCCATAGGCGGTCAGGAAGATCACAGGGACATCGGGGCAGTGTTCCGATACATAATCAAAGAGCTGCATACCGTCCTTGCCCGGCATCTTCAGGTCTGTAATGACCGT
>Ga0316628_100001983_pt1 | contig 14898 bp, 12 predicted proteins | sample OWC_Aug_M2_C1_D5_FD_207648 | JGI IMG/M metagenome (GOLD analysis project Ga0316628, IMG submission 207648) | Wetland soil microbial communities from Old Woman Creek delta, Ohio, United States - OWC_Aug_M2_C1_D5_C | ecosystem: Environmental > Terrestrial > Soil > Wetlands | place: USA: Ohio... | reverse complement strand
GCGATGACTCAATGCTTCGCGCGCTGGATGGCTTAAGGGTGTTGGCTGTGCAGGAGCGGTGATTGAAGGTGGCCACATGGTGCACGCGTGGCCGTAAATGTATAACCTGCCAGTGTCAGTTACGCTGGGGTGTTGGCCACATCGTGCCGGGGTTGGGGCCACTCCAATTTTGAGAGTGACGGCTAACTACATGGTCAAGCCTGTGTAGGCTACAGTGCGATTTTGCTGACGCAAGCATCGATCAGAGTCACCACAATAAATAATAGATAACCAGGGAGTCATTATGAACTGCTTCAAACATCAAAATACACCGGCTATCGCAGTTTGTAGAAATTGCTTTAAAGGCGTTTGTGCCGAGTGTGCAATACCCTTCGATGACGGTATTGCATGTAGTGAACGATGTCTTGAAAAGGCCAAAACGACGGCGCAAGTTGTCGCAAACACCGTCCTTGCGCAGAAAGGTGCACGAGTCGGCAGGTACATTGCCCCTGGGATTGTGTCGTTGATTGGTATTCTGTATCTCGGTTGGGCCGTGTACTGCAATGAGTTAATAGGATTTAGCGGTGCTGCAGGCGCAATATTCCTGTCTGCGGGTATTGTGCTGTTCATGTACAACAAAAAATATTTCAAACCCATCAAACGCAATGACTCATGACCCGCCATTCAACCCGGGCGCGCCTGATAATTCTGCGTTAGCAGCCAAAGGAATAAAATAATGCAAGATGCAATGGTTACCACAGCACTTACATTGCCGGGATACAAAGTTGTCCGCAATCTGGGGGTTGTACGCGGTATCACCGTACGCTCGCGCTCCATCGTGGGCAACTTCTTTGGAGGACTGCAGTCACTGTTTGGTGGAAACATCACCATCTACACCAACCTGTGTGAGCAGGCTCGCTCCGAAACCTACCGGCTCATGTGTGAACACGCGCAACAACAAGGCGCTAACGCGATTATTTCAATGCGTTACGACGCCACGGAACTCATGGCTGGCCTGACAGAAGTGTTGTGTTATGGCACGGCAGTCATCGTTGAACCAGAAACCAACCGAAGCTAGCACTCGCTTAAAGCAACCTCGCCTACGATGACAGGTTTGCATGCCAAAGCCCTGTGCGGATGGCACTGACCATCAGTAATCAGGCACTTTGGCTATCAACCATCGAGACCATCAAATGAGCTCATGTAATTTCACACGCGTCCTTTTTTCTGCAGCAGTCAGTGGTTTGATTTTCTTGGCATCTTCTGTTGCTTCTGGAGAAGAGTGGCCCATCTTGTTCACCACTATCCCAATCACCTCAGCTGATTACAAAGGCGTTGAGCGTGCTGCTCCATTGTTTGACTGCCAGCCAGAGTTGTTCGATCCAATGAAAAGCTGGTATCGCAAGGTTGAACCAGAGGGTTTGACCGGCATCACGAGCACCTCTGCCGATATGTATGAGGTAAAAGGAGAAGATGAGTCAGTCTCCATGTCGATAGATAGTTGGGACAAGCAAGAGGATGCCAAAACAATACTTCCGGAACCCTACACTTTAACCAAATACAACTTCGGGTGTGCCAGCGAATTCAGCCAGGTATTTGAGTTCAAAAAAGATGGCAGACGCTACGCCCTCTATACACACATCAGTCAGGCAAGTTTTTCACCAGACCTGAGGCGATTTGTACTCTTCAATTATGTCAAAAGCCCCAAGGGCAGTTGGCAGGAAACTCGCCGAATCATTGATATTGAGACGAAGAAATTCAGCCCGTTACCCGTGATTAATGAAACGGCTTTTCTGGCAGACATGACTAACGACAAAATCGTTACCTATGGTTTGCCTATAAGCTCCCCCACAGAATCGGATACGCATCGACGCATTGTTGGTATCTGGGATGTTGAGGGCAGGTTGATACGCGCCTTATCAGCACCGATACAAATCACCGACGCCAATGCAGAAAGTTCTGACGATGGCATCGGCCTGCTCCCCAGCGAACCGACGACTTTTTATCACCTTACGCGCACCGGCGAAAATGTCTGCACACTGAGACTTCAGGATATTCAACGACCTGAAGGGCGCCGCTCGATTCGGCTTGCGGTCCCAGGTTCGGCCAGCGATCCTGCTGCGGTTGGCATGCGCGTGCAGATTGATCTTGATGGCCTCAAGCTGAGAGGGGGCGCAATGCGATACCGCGTCTCTGCACACGGCAGGGGCGATGTGTCAGATGATTGGGGGCCGTGGCAGGTTGGTGAATAACTAAATGATCTCTTTTTATCCCATTGCCCCCCACCGGCACAATCTGATCGCCTTTAATCGATTCACCACCACTCAAGCAAACACCTTCTTATCGACTATGTTTAGGTTCACTGGCAGAGAAGAGCGCGGTACAGACAAATGCAAATTACGGACATCCTCGCCCAGATGGGCGGCCTCCAGTCGATGGCGCGGGAACTGGGCGTGAGCGAGACCCAGGCGGCAAGTGGCGCCGAGGTGCTCATCCCGGCAATCCTCGGCGGATTCAAGAAACAGGCGCAGTCGCAACCCGCAGGTCTCGCGGGGCTCGACGGACTGCTCGGACAACTTGGCGGAGGCGGGCTGCTCGACGACGTGTTGTCACCGCAACCGACGAACGTGAACCGCGGCAACGACGTACTCGGACAGATCTTCGGCTCCAAAGAGGTTAGCCGGGCGGTCGCGGATAATGCCGCATCGAAGTCGGGGCTCGACCCGTCCCTGCTCAAGAAGATGCTGCCGATACTGGCGATGCTGGTTGCAGGCTACATGTCAAAGCAACAGGGCGCCGCCACCCAGCTCTCCTCTGCGAGTGGCGGGCTTGGCGGACTGCTCAGGGGGCTGCTCGGTAACCTGACCTCCGGCAGCGGCAACGCGACGGCGGGTGGAGCCTTGCCGGGGCTCGCTTCAATGCTCGATATGGACGGTGACGGCAATCCGCTGGATGACATCCTGCAAATGGTCGGTAAGACTATGCGATAGTCCGATCGCAACAGATGGTGGTTTCGATTACCTGGGGGTAGCGACATGAACTGGCTCATTTCGATAGTCATTGGTGGCGTCATTGGCTGGATAGCGAGCATCATCATGAAGACCAACGCCCAGATGGGCTGGCTTGCCAATATCGTAGTGGGCATTGTGGGCTCGTTGCTGGGCTTCTGGATTGCTGGAGTGTTGGGTATCGTGCCTGCGGGCGGCATCTTGCGCTTCGTAATCTCTGTCGGAGGCGCGGTACTGCTGATCTTCCTCCTGCAAAAATTCGACGTGTTACGAAAGATGTAATCCCCGCCAAACGCAGCTAGCCGCGATGAAGTGAACCAAAAACCGGCGAACAATTTATCCGGACTTCATTCCATCCAGACCACATGACTGCTCGCCCATCTGAAGGTCGCACTATTGCCCAATCCCCGGAGTGCCATAAAGCCGGACGCGCCTTCGCTGTAAGCTATAAGTAGCGTCACGCCTCTTCCGCAACTCTTTCCTTCCTCTTCCGTTCGAAAGAGTCCCCAACCTGCCCCCTGAGCTGGACTCTATCGAGCCATAAACAGCTCTCCACTACACCAATCCATTGACAGGTGATGATTCCGCCGTAAGATAGTAATAGATTACTTACTTTTGGGGCGGACCATGGAAACCCATGCCAAACACCTTCCAGCAGACGAGCGCCGGGCTGTGACGGTAGAAACAGTGGTGGCGCTGGCCGCCGAGCAGGATCCCAGCGAGATCACCACCACCGCTATCGCCAAGCGGATGCACCTCACCCAGGGAGCGCTGTTCCGTCACTTTCCCAGCAAGGAATCGCTCTGGCAGGCGGTGATGGAGTGGGTGGCTGAACGGTTGCTGACGCGTATCGACCAGGCCGCTGCACAGGCCACCTCCCCGCTCGCTGCGCTGGAAGCGATGTTCCTGTCCCATGTGGAGTTTGTCACGGAGCATCCAGGGGTACCGCGCATGCTGTTTGGCGAGTTGCAGCGCCGCGATGAAAGTCCGGCCAAGCGCATGGCCCGCACTCTCATCGCACACTACGGCGAGCGGCTGAACCTGGTGATCGAACAGGGCAAGGCATGCGGGGAAATTGCGCCCGAGATCGACAGCGCCGCCGCCGCCACCCTGTTCATCGGCAGCCTGCAGGGACTGGTAATGCAGTCGATGCTGGCCGGTGACGTATCACGCATCCACAGTGAGGCGCCTCGCGTCTTCGCCCTCTACCGCCGTGGCATCGGGAGCAAACCATGAGAAAACATCTGTCGATAAACGGCCGCACACGGGTACTGATCGGAGTGCTGGTGCCGTTGCTCGGGCTATTCATCTATGTGGTGCTGCGCTCGGGGCCGCTCGCGCCTGTGCCGGTCACGGTAACGACAGTTGAATCCCGCCCCATCACCCCTGCCCTGTTTGGCATCGGCACCGTCGAGGCACGCTACACCTACCGTATCGGCCCGACCGCTGCCGGGCGCTTGGCGCGTGTGGATGTGCAGGTGGGTGATCGCGTCAAGGCCGGGACATTGCTCGGCGAAATGGAGCCGATCGACCTCGACGAGCGGGTGAAGGCCCAGCAGGCGGCACTGAAGCGCGCCGAAGCGCAGGTGCAGGATGTGAGTGCGCGCCACACCTATGCCCAGGCCCAGGCCAAGCGTTTCGAAGAGCTGGCGAAGGAACAGCTGGTGAGCAGCGATGCGGTGGAGGCCAAGCGCCAGGAGGCGCAGGTGGCGGCGGCCGGCCTGCAGGCGGCGCGCGAGGAGCTGGGGCGGTTGCGCGCCGAGCGCGATGCCAGCAAACGCCAGCGTGGCAACCTGCGCCTGGTGGCACCGGTTGATGGGTTGGTCACGGCGCGCAATGCCGATGCGGGCACCACGGTGGTAGCTGGACAGGCGGTGGTGGAGCTGATCGATCCACAGAGTCTCTGGATCAATGTGCGCTTCGATCAGTTGCGCGCGGCCGGGCTGCGCGCAGGATTGCCCGCGCAGATCGTGCTGCGCTCACAGGGTGAAAAGTTCCTCACCGGCAAGGTGCTGCGCGTCGAACCGCGTGCCGATGCGGTCACCGAGGAGACGCTGGCCAAGGTGGTGTTCGATACCCTCCCCGACCCACTACCGCCGATCGGCGAACTGGCCGAGGTGACGGTGGCGCTAACGCCATTGCCAGCACGTCCGGTGGTTCTTAATGCCAGCGTGCAACGCGTCGATGGTCAGCTCGGCGTGTGGGTGATCAACGACGGCTCACTGCACTTCACACCGGTCAAGATCGGCGTGACTGACCTCGATGGCCAGGTGCAGATCACGGAGGGACTGCAGCCGGGTGCGCAGGTTGTGGTCTACAGTCAGCGCACACTCACGGCGCATAGCCGCATCAACGTCGTCGACCAGTTGCCGGGTGTCCAACCGTGATCAGTCTCGCCGGCCGCGACATTCTCCACGCCTGGGGCAAGTTCCTCTTCACCGGCGTAGGACTCGGCCTGCTCATCGGTGTCACCCTGACCATGGCCGGCGTCTATCGCGGCATGGTGGACGACGCCAAGGTGCTGCTCGACAACAGCGGCGCAGATCTCTGGGTGGTGCAGCAGAACACCCTCGGCCCCTACGCCGAATCATCGAGTATCAACGACGATCTGTGGCGCGGTATTCGCGGCATGGAAGGCGTGGCGCGCGTCGCCAACGTCACCTACCTCACCATGCAGGTGCGCAAAGGTGAGCGGGACGTGCGCGCCATGGTGGTTGGTATTGTCTCCGATGAACCGGGTCAGCCAGGTCAACCGGGGTTTTTGGTGGCGGGACGTCATATCACCCGCAACCACTACGAGGCGGTGGCCGACATCGCCACCGGTTTTCGCCTTGGCGACACCCTGCAAATCCGCCGCAATAACTACACGGTGGTGGGACTGACGCGGCGAATGGTCTCCTCCGGCGGTGACCCGATGATCTTCATTCCGCTCAAGGATGCGCAGGCGGCGCAGTTCCTCAAGGACAACGACGCCATCGTGCGCCAGCGTGCCCGCACTGCATTAAATCCTGCCTTCAATGCACCCGGTGTGCTCGATGCGGTGCTCGCCTCGCAGAGCGCCAACCCTTACGTCAACGCAGTATTGGTGCAGATCAAACCCGGTGCCGATGCCGAACAGGTGGCCGAACCTATCCGCCGCTGGAAACGCCTCACCGTCTATACCCGCGCACAGATGGAAGGGATCCTGATCGGCAAGCTGATCGCCACCTCGTCAAAACAGATCGGCATGTTTCTGGTGATCCTCGCCATCGTCAGCGCCGCCATCGTCGCCTTCATCATCTACACGCTGACCCTGGGCAAGATTCGCGAAATCGCCGTGCTCAAACTGATCGGCACGCGCAATCGCACCATCGCCGCGATGATCATGCAGCAGGCGGTGGGACTCGGTGTGACCGGCTTCGTAGTGGGCAAGATCGCAGCTACCTTCTGGGCGCCGTTCTTTCCCAAATACGTGCTGCTGCTGCCGGGTGATGCCGTGCGCGGCCTCATTGTAGTGGTCGTGATCTGTGTACTGGCGAGCGTGCTGGCGATCCGCGCGGCACTGAAAGTCGATCCTGCGGAGGCTATCGGTGGCTGATAAACGTGGCATTCATATCGAGGCACTGCGCAAGCGCTATGGCGAAGGCGACACAGCGGTCGATGCGCTCAAGGGTGTGGAGATGCGCGTGGCACCGGGCGAGGTGGTTGGCCTGGTCGGTCCATCAGGCTCCGGCAAGAGTACCCTGCTCAAGTGTCTTGGCGCGGTGATCGAACCGAGCGGCGGGCGCATGACTCTCGGCGCCCAAGTTATCTATGACGATGAGTGGAAGATCGATGACCTGCGCGCCTTGCGCCGCGACAACATCGGTTTTGTCTTTCAGGCACCCTATCTGATCCCCTTTCTCGACGTGACCGACAATGTGGCTTTACTGCCGATGCTCGCCGGCCGCCCCAACGGCGAAGCACGTCAGCGGGCCTATGAACTGCTGGAGGCGCTCGATGTGGCCCACCGTGCCAAGGCAATGCCCTCACAACTCTCCGGCGGCGAACAACAGCGTGTCGCCATTGCCCGCGCTTTGGTCAACCGTCCGCCGGTGATCCTCGCGGACGAACCGACCGCGCCGCTCGACAGCGAACGCGCCCTCGCAGTGATCCGCCTGCTCAACCAAATGGCGGTGCAATATGAAACCGCGATCATCGTCGTCACCCACGACGAAAAGATCATCCCCACCTTCAAGCGCATCTACCACATCCGCGACGGCTACACCCATGAAGAAGCTGGCGAAGGGCACGGCTGGGAGTAGTCATCCGCACCGCTGTGTCTCTGCAACGCCCCGCCCATCTGTTTTTTTTGTCCGGAACAACAAACCGTCACAGGATCAACCTTGACGTGACTTGGCGTTTGCGTCATGGTGCGTGAGCGCAATGAGGGGCTATAAGCCTATAAAAAATAAGAAATTTCCCGGCAAGGATGCTGCATGGATTGCCGGGAGCCAGAGGAGGATGCATTGTTAATCGGTATCGATGTCGGTTCGACGACGGTCAAATGTGTGGTGGTTGAGCCGGAAACACTGGCGATTCGCTGGAGCCGCTACGAACGTCATGAAACCCGCCAGGCTGAGAAACTGCTGGAACTGATCGAGGACATTCAGCAGGCCTTTCCGGAGATCCCGCTCGAAGCCTGGCGCGCCTACATTACAGGTTCAGGCGCGGGTCCGATATCCGAACCATTGGGTGCCCGCTTTGTCCAGGAGGTCAACGCCGTCACGCTGGCGGTGGAGAAACTTCATCCTGACGTCAACTCAGTGATGGAATTGGGCGGCCAGGACGCCAAGGTGATCATCTTCAAGGTGAATCCCGAGACCGGCGAACGCCAGGTGATCACCTCGATGAATGACAAGTGTGCCTCCGGTACCGGCGCCACCATCGACAAGTGCGTCATCAAGGTCGGCCTGAACGCCGAGCAACTCGCCACTCTCGAATACGATCCGCAACGGCTGCACCACGTAGCCGCCAAGTGTGGTGTGTTTGCCGAAACCGATATCGTCAATCTGATCAAATCCGGTGTCCCCGCCGGCGAGGTGATGAACTCGCTGGCCGACGCCATCGTGATGCAGAACCTCTCGGTGCTCACGCGCGGCAACACACTAATGCCCAAGGTGCTGCTGCTCGGTGGCCCCAACACCTATCTGCGCTTCCTGCAGCAGGCGTGGCGTCTGCGCATTCCGCAGACCTGGACCGAACGTGGCTACACGATGCCCGACCTCCCTGCCAAAGAGCTGGTGTTGGTGCCGGAAAACAGCCAATACTACGCCGCCTATGGTGCGGTGGTCTTCGGCACGCAGGATGCTGGCGAACCGGTTGTCTATCGCGGGATCGAATCGCTGCGCACTTTCATTCAGCGCGGCCGCCAGGCAACCGTTGCGGTTGATGCCGGCAAGCCGCTCGTCGCCTCGCACAAGGAGCTGGAGACATTTCGCAAGCAGCACTCCGTTCCCGTATTCACTCCGGCACGTTTCGAACCGGGCACGGTGGTGCGTGGCTACATCGGCCTCGATGGTGGTTCCACCAGCTCCAAGGCCGTGCTCATCGATGAGCAGGGCGAGATCCTGAAGAAGGAGTACCGCCTCTCCCAGGGCAATCCGATTCAGGACACCAAAGAGATTCTCGCTAATATCAAACAATACGTCACCGAGCAGGGGGCGACGCTCGAAGTACTCGGCTTCGGTGCCACCGGTTACGCGGCCGATGTGTTGGAGAAGTCGGTACGGGTGGACGCCAACATCGTCGAGACCGTGGCGCACATGATGAGCGCCAAGAAGTATTGCGGCGAGGATATCGATGTCATCTGCGACATCGGCGGCCAGGACATCAAAGTGCTGTTCCTGCAGCACGGCCAGGTGAAATCGTTCCGCCTCTCCAACCAATGCTCGGCGGGCAACGGCATGCTGCTGCAGGCAATGGCGGCGCAATTCGGCGTCGATGTGAAGAACTACGCGGAGGTCGCCTTCAAGGCCGGCCTGTCGCCGCGTTTCAGTTACGGCTGTGCCGTGTTCCTCGACACTGACCGCGTCAATTTCCAGAAGGAAGGCTTCTCCAAGGAAGAGCTCTTCGCCGGTCTTGCCCAGGTATTGCCGAAGAATGTCTGGCAGTACGTGGTGCAGATCCCGCGCATGGCCGAATTGGGGCGCAAGTATGTGTTACAGGGCGGCACCCAGTACAACCTCGCTGCGGTGAAGGCGCAGGTGGACTACATTCATGCACGCGTGCCCGATGCGGAGGTGCGCGTGCACCCCCACACCGGCGAGGCGGGCGCGATCGGCGCAGCGCTGGAAGCCAAACGAGTCGTGGAGCGTCGCGGCCACTCCACCTTCATCGGTCTGGATGAAGCAATCGATCTGCACTACACCGCACGCACCGATGAAAGCACACGCTGCACCTTCTGCGAAAATCTCTGCTCGCGCACCTTCATCGACACCACACTCCCCGACGGCGCCGTGAGCCGCTACATCGCCGGCTTCTCCTGTGAGAAAGGCACAGTGGAGTCGAAGGAGGCGGTGGTCGAACTGGGCAAGGAGCGCAAACGACTCAAGGGGCTTTATCCCAATCTGGTCGATTACGAAGCCAACCTGCTGTTCCGCCACTTCTATAAACCAGACGCACTGCCCGAGGCAGGTACACCGCACCTGAGTGAGGAAGTACGTTCCGCATGGTTCGGCCTGGCACTGCGGCGCAAGGTGATCGAACACGGCTTCCGTCGCAGTGACGAGGCCTCTGCGGCACGCCGCGCCAAGCTGCGCGTCGGCATCCCACGCTGTCTCAACGCCTATAGTCTCGCCCCTTTCCTGCGTACCTACCTGGAGGTACTGGGACTTGATCGGCGCAACATTCTCTTCTCCGATCAGACCTCCGAGGAACTGTTCCATGAAGGTGGCAAATACGGCTCGATCGATCCCTGCTACCCGGCCAAGGTGTCACTGGCTCACGTCTACAACCTGCTCCATCCGAAGGGCAATCGTCAGCCGGTGGACTACATCTGGTTCCCGTCAGTGACCGACATCGGCGGCTTCGTCAGCCACACCATGGGCGACAAGAGCTGCCCGGTGGTGGCCGGCACGCCGATGGTGGCACGTGCGGCCTTCACCAAGGAGAAGGACTTCTTCGCCACTGCCGGCTGCGAATATCTGGCCGATGCCCTCGACTTCACTAACAACGCATTGCTCAAGGCGCAACTGTTCACACTGTGGGGCGAACGCCTTGGCATTACACATGACGAGAGTGACCTGGCCTGTGAGCAAGGACTGGAAGCACTGCTGCGTGCCGACGAGGAGTTACAGGAGCGTGGACTGGAGGTGCTCAACCAGGCAGAACGCGACAACGGTGTGGTGCTGCTGATGATCGGCCGTCCCTATCACAACGATCCGGGACTCAATCACGAGATCCTCGAGGAGTTTCAGACCCGCGGCTATCCGGTGCTATCGATCCGCTCCATCCCCAAGGATCCGATCTATCTGCAGCGGTTCTTCGCTGAAGATCTTGCGTCAGGAACCATCGAGGATGTCTTCGACATCCGAGACGTGTGGCCCGAGAACTACTCGGTCAACAGCGCGCAAAAAGTGTGGGCCGCCAAATTCGCCTCGCGTCACCCCAACGTCGCGGTAATTGATCTCTCCAGCTTCAAGTGCGGCCACGATGCCCCCACCTACGGCATCATCGACAAGATCATCGCCACCAGCAAAACCCCTTATCTGGCGATGCATGACCTCGACGCCAACAAGCCGAGTGGTTCGATCAAGATCCGCGTCAAGACCTTCGCCTATTCACTGGAACTTTATCGTGAGCAGTTGCAGGACGAGGCGGCGCAGCGCAGTGAACTGGAGCGAGCTATTGCCGCCAAGCGTTGCGAGCTGGTGGAGAAGCGACTCGCCGAGTTGGCACAACAGCACCGCACAGAGGATGCCGTCAACTGGCAGTCGCTGGAGAATGCGTATCGCGCCTATCTGGAGAAGGGGCACGGTGCGATAGTACCGCTGCGGGAAAGCACAGAGTTAGTGGAGGCAGATGAAGGTGAAACCGATGCTGCCGCCAACGACAATGGACACAAGAGGAATTGATGATGCCGCAGACACAGATGAAGCAGTTCCTTGGCTACGACGAGATCGAGAGTCAACTGCGCGACTTCGAAATTGCAGAGCGCAAGCGCCTAGGCCTCGATGAACCGGCACAGTGGCGTGAAGGGGAGGTTGCCCCCTTCCTCGGTTCGCAGCGTGCCCACACCACCGTGCTGTTTGGTGGACTTACCGTGATGCAGGACCGCCTCATCGAAGCGGCACTCGCTCACCTTGGCTACCGTGTCGAGGCGCTGGCGTGTCCCGACAATGACGCGCTGCAGATCGGCAAGGAGTTCGGTAACCGTGCCCAGTGTAACCCCACCTACTACACCGTCGGCAATCTCGTTAAATACCTCAACCATCTGCGCGATGAAAAGGGAATGACACCGCAGCAGATCGTCGACCGTTACGTCTTCATCACCGCCGGAGGTTGCGGCCCTTGCCGCTTCGGTATGTACGCCACCGAATATCGCAAGGCGCTGCGCGATGCCGGCTATGATGGCTTTCGCGTGACGCTGTTCCAGCAGAGCGCTGATCTCAAGCAGGGGTGCGAGGAGGCGGGACTGGCCCTCACCCCCAAATTCTTCATCACCATCATCAAGGCCGTGATGGCTGGCGATGTGCTCAATCTCATCGGCTACCGCATGCGCCCCTACGAAGTGGTGCCGCACAGCGTCGACAAAGCGCTTGATGAGTGCCGCCGCATCGTCGCTGAGGCCCTCGCCAACGGCAAGAGCGTACTTTCTGCACTGCGCCGCTGCCGTGCACATCTCAATCAGGTCGAGCTCGATCGCCTGCAGGCCAAGCCCAAGGTGGCGGTGATCGGCGAGTTCTGGGCGATGACCACTGAAGGCGACGGCAACTACCGGCTGCAGCGCTTCCTCGAAAAGGAGGGCGCCGAGGTGGAGGTACAGCCCATCACCAACTGGATGCTCTACATGCTGTGGGAGGTCATCTACGACAACCGCCGCAAGATGCGCCTCAGCCGCGAGCGCGATCTGCTCGAGACAGAACGCAAGCGCAGCCGCCTCAACTTCGCTCCCATCGGCACAGAGCTGAAGCTCCGCCTGCTGCGCAAGGTAGTCACCGTCAGCTTCAACCGCTTCGCAAAAGCGGTCGGGCTCAACGACTACCATCTCACCGATCAGGACGCTCTCGCCAAGAAGAGTCACAGCTACTATCTCAATGAGCTGCGCGGCGGTGAAGGGCACATGGAGGTGGGCAAGCTCATCCAGGCCTTCGAAAAGCGCAAGGCGCACCTGGTGCTCAGCGTCAAACCGTTTGGTTGCATGCCCTCCTCGGCGGTCTCCGATGGTGTGCAGTCGCTGGTCACCGCCCGCTATCCGCAGGCCAACTTTCTCCCCATCGAAACCTCGGGCGATGGCGCCGTCAACGTCTACAGCCGTGTGCAGATGGCCCTGTTCAAAGTGCGGCAGAAAGCGCGTGAAGAACTGGAGCAGGCCCTCGCCAAATGTGGCCTCACCCACGACAATGCACGTCAGCGCCTCGCACAACGCGAAGGCAAAGCCACCCACTACCCCGAACATCGCGAAGCCTGCACTGCGGCGAACGCAGTATACGAACTGGGTTAGGCATCACGACTCAGTAGTGGTAATCAAGGTGACGGAGAGATCGAGATGATCTCTCCCCCAGCCGACCCAACGGCCACATCCGCGACAGCAGTTCACTGAAAAGAGTGGTGTGTATGCCCACCATTCTTCAACCCGTGCACACATAACGTTACAATGGCATTCGATAACTTTCTAATCACGCTTCATACGGAATCACCATGACCACTTTTCTTCTCCAGCTGCTCGCCATGCTCGTTGTCATCCTGGTGGCATCGGAAATATTCACCAATGCCCTGGAGCATCTGGGTGAGCGTCTCAAGATCTCCGAAGGGGTGACCGGTTCCCTGTTCGCAGCCATCGGCACGGCCCTGCCGGAGACCATGGTGCCGTTGCTGGCACTGCTGGCCGGCACCAGCAACGTTTCGATCAATGAAGAGATCGGTGTAGGCGCGATCCTTGGAGCACCACTGATGCTCTCGACCCTCTCCACCAGTCTGATGGCGATGTCCATCATTTCCAAGCGCGGCTTGCGCGGCCATGTTGCCCCGGAGCGCAGTGGCTTCTTGCGCGATCTGCACATCTTCCTCATTGCCTTTGTCATCGCTGCCGCAGCGATGTATGTCCCGCCTGAGGCCCGTTACATACGCGGTGCACTCAGCATTACGCTGGTATTGATCTATTTTGTTTACATCATGCTGACGCTGCAGGCCTCGGAAAAACTGGTAGAGGAAGGGCATGGCACCGAGGCCTGTGAGCCGATGTTCCTGTCACGCATCGGGTTTCGCGCCAATCTCTTCACCATCGTTCTGCAACTCGGTGTCGGCTTGGCGTTGCTGGTGTTTGGTGCCAAGGGCTTTATCCACGGTGTCGAAGGACTCTCGCATCTACTGGGCATTTCGGCGCTGCTGCTATCGCTGCTGATCATCCCTATCGCCACCGAGTTGCCCGAGAAGGTCAACAGCATTCTCTGGATCCGCCGTGGCAAGGATACCCTCGCCTTCGGCAACATCACCGGTGCGATGGTCTTCCAGGGCACACTGCTCCCCGCTATCGGTATCACCCTCACCCCGTGGCAGCCACGCATCGAGGTACTAAGCGGCATCGTCATCACCTTGATTGCCGCCACGTGGCTGCGTCTCAACGCTCTCAGCAACGGGTTACCCGTGTGGGCGCTGCTGCTGAACGGAGGGATCTATCTCACCTATCTTTACATTACACTGAGATAAAAGTGGTGCGGCATCTTTCCAATGATTGAGAGGGTGCCTCTTCAACAAGCCTGCCGCAGGGATTCACTTTACTTGGGTGAGTCGTGCGGCGGCCTTGGCGTCTTGTTCGTCTCTTCGCGCTGAATCATCTTCAGCACCATTTGCGAAATCTCACCGGTCATCGGTTTGAACCGCTCGAAGGGGATAACCGGCAAGCGGATGCGTATCTGTAGTACGGCATAGAGTGCCAACGGCATCAGCACCGCCGCGAAGAAAAGCGGCAAACTGCCCGGGCCGAGAGGTGCCATCAACAGACCTGCAAGCACCGGACCGAACGAGGCACCGATGCCGTGCAGCAACAACAGACCGCGTGAAGCCTCCAGGGCCTGTTCCCGTCCCAGGTGATCATTGGTAATCGCCACACTCAACGAATAGAGAGTGAAGGCAAAACCGCCATAGAAAAAAGTGCTGAGATAGAGCACGTGGTGGTCGTTCAGGGCAAACGTATGGATCACCAACGCTGCCCCGATTGCCCCGAGGCAGACCAGGGTCAGCACCCAGCGTCGATCAGTGGTATCGGAGAGACGACCAAGGGGCCACTGCAACAGCGCGCCTCCCACAATGGTAATGCTCATGAACACGGCCACCCCGCTTGATGCCAGTCCGATACGATTGGCAAACAGCGGGCCCATGCCCCAGAAGGCCCCGGTGGCGACGCCGGCAAACAGGGCACCGGCGGCACCCAGCGGTGCGGCATCGAACAGTGTACGCATCGACAGATGGGGGGCCTCTACCCTCATCGGCTGATCGATACGGGTCAGCGCCACAGGCACCAGCGCGAGCGTAAGAAAGATTGCCGCCAGCGCAAACGGTCTGACGCTGGTGATCTCACCGGTCGTGATGAGATATTGGCCAGCCGCCAGAGCCAACAGTGTGGTTGCCATGTAGACCGCGAACACCTGACCACGACGCTCATTGGGGGTAATGGCATTGAGCCAGCTCTCTACCACCATGTAGAGCCCCATCATGCTTGTGCCAGTGATGA
>Ga0316628_100001982_pt1 | contig 14902 bp, 15 predicted proteins | sample OWC_Aug_M2_C1_D5_FD_207648 | JGI IMG/M metagenome (GOLD analysis project Ga0316628, IMG submission 207648) | Wetland soil microbial communities from Old Woman Creek delta, Ohio, United States - OWC_Aug_M2_C1_D5_C | ecosystem: Environmental > Terrestrial > Soil > Wetlands | place: USA: Ohio... | reverse complement strand
CAGACGCAGAGCCTTGCGGCGCCGCCGGATCCGCGGTGAGAGCGGAAGACGTGATGAGCACTTATATAGACGTTGCGGTCGTTCTGATTTGCGTGGCGGGATCCGTCGCCGATCTCAAGACGCGCCGCATCCCGAACCTGCTGACCTTTGGTGCCGCCGCCGCAGCCCTCGTGGTGCACGCCGCGACGTCGGGGATGTCCGGCGTCGGCCACGCCGCGCTCGGCTGGCTGGTCGGCGCCGCGGTGTTCTTTCCGCTGTTCGCCCTGCGCGGCCTGGGCGCCGGCGATGTGAAGCTGCTGGCCGCTGTCGGCGCCTGGCTTGGCCCGCTGCCGACCGTCTGGACCGCGCTCTACGCTTCCATCGCGGGGGGCGCGATGGCCGTCCTGGTTGGTTTGTTCCACGGCTACCTGCGGACGGCGTTTGGAAACCTGCGGAGGCTTCTCTGGTCCTGGTGGCTTGGGGGCGTCCGGCCCGTACCCGATTTGACCCTGGAGGAAGCGCGTGGGCCGCGCCTCGCGTACGCCCTGCCGATCACGGTGGGCGCAATGGTGACGTTATGGCTGCGATAGTTGGATCACAACCGGTCGGGGGACTTCGCCGATCGCGCCTGCGCTCGGAGGGGGGCGCGGAGCTGATCGAATTGGCGTTCACGCTGCCGCTGCTGCTGCTGGTGCTGGTCGGCATCATGGACTTCGGCTTCCTGTTCCAGCGCTACGAGGCGGTCACCAACGCCGCGCGCGAAGGGGCGCGCATTGGTGTGCTGCCGGGCTATCAGGACGCCGACATCACTGCCCGCGTGAACGCGTACCTGGCAGCCGCGGGGCTCCCGCAGGCGGTGACTCCCGTGATCGCGCGGACGAATGTGACACCCGGCGGCGGCGCCGCCGCCTTCACCGTCGTTCAGGTCACCGTCAACTATCCGTACCGTTTCATATTCCTCAGCCCGATTGCCGCGCTCTTCCGCGGCAGCGTCGGCAATGTCACGCTGACCGCCGTGTCGGCAATGCGCACCGAGGTGGCCGCCGGCGGCTAGGCCCGGCGACGTGGATCGTGTTCGCGACGTTTCTGTGAAAGGGGTTGGTGTTCTCATGACTCGTGGCACTCGCAACCTGTTGGTGATTGTTCTCGCTGTGGCCGTGGCCGGCCTCGCCAGCTTCGCCGTCTACCGGGCGGTTCAGCACATGCCCGTCCGTGAGGTGGAAGTGGCGCACGACTACGCGGTCGTGGCCGTCAAGTCGTTGCCCGTCGGCACGCTCATCTCGAAGGACGACGTGACGCTGGCCGCCTGGCCCGCCCGCAATCCGGTCCAGGGTGGGTTCGCAAAGCTGGACGACGTTGTCGGGCGTGGCGTGGTCGTGCCGGTCGTCGAGAACGAGCCGATCACCGAGAGCAAGCTGGCGACCCGTGAAGCGGGCGCGGGGCTGCCTCCGACGATCAAACCCGGCATGCGTGCGATCTCGGTCAAGGTGAACGAGGTCATCGGCGTGGCCGGCTTCGTCGTGCCGGGCACGCACGTGGATGTTGTCGTGAGCATCGGCGACCAGACGAAAGACAGCGTCGCGCGCGTCGTCGTCAGCAACGTCGAGGTGCTGACGGCCGGCACGAAGATCGACCAGGACAAGGCGCGCAAGGATGGCCAGCCGATTCCGACCACCGTCGTCACGCTCATGGTGACGCCGGAGGACGCGGAGAAGATCGCGCTGGCGGCGGCGCAAGGTCGGATCATGCTGACCCTGCGAAACCCGCTGGATGTGGAACCGAGCAAGACGACCGGCATCAGGCTGGCCAGCCTGATCGGTCCGCCCGCGCCCGCGCCCGTCGAGAAGAGCGTGAAGGGGCGCAAGGTGATGGTGGCGCAACCGGCCGTTGTTCCTCCTCCACCGCCGCCGCCACCGCCCGTTTACACCGTGGAGACGATCCGGGGGGCCAAGCGGACGGAAGAAATCATCAAGTAGGTGCCGGCATGCGGCCGGCGAACGTGAACATTCGATTGGCGGCGACTCTCAGACTTCGATTGGCGGCGACTTTATGAAGACCGACAGACAGCATCAGCAGACGCGCGCGGCGGCAATCACGTGGACGGTTCTCGTGCTCGCCCTGTTGCCCGCTTTCGGGTTCGCCCAGGGACAGCAGGCGCCGGCGCAGCAAACGGCGGCGCAGCAGCCCGCGGCGCAGCAGGCCCAGGCCTCCGCCGCGCCCCAGGCGCGGCCGGGCGAGGCCGCTTCCGAAGAAGCGACCACCTACCCGCGGATCGTCATCACGGCCGGACGTTCGACGGTGCTGGCCAGCGATTTCGACGTCAGACGGATCGCGATTACCAACCCCGCGATCGCGGATGCCACCGTCGTGCAGCCGCGCGAGATCCTCGTCGACGCGAAGGCGGCCGGCACCGTCAGCCTGATCATCTGGGGAGCCGGCACGGCGCGCAGCCAGTACGACGTGGTCGTCCAGCCGGCCATCACGACGCTCGAGCAGCGGCTTCGCGCGCTGTATCCCGGCGAAGACATCCACGTGAGCGTCAACGACGAGGCGCTGCTGCTGTCCGGTCACGTCTCCAGCACCGCCATCATGTTGAAGGCGGAGGAAATCGCCCAGGCCAGCGCCACCAAGGAGAAGGTGATCAACCTGCTGCAGTTGCCCGCGGGCATCACCAGCCAGCAGGTGATGCTGCAGGTGCGGTTCGCCGAGGTGAATCGCCACGCGCTGACCCAGCTCGGCGTCAGCTTCTTCACGAACGGCACGGGCTACAAGAACTGGGTCGGCCGCTCCTCCACGGAGCAGTTCGCAGCTCCGGATCTCCAGAAGGACGGCAGCGTGACGTTCTCGGACTTCCTGAACCTGTTCCTCTTCAACTACAAGTACAACATCGGCGCCGTCATCCAGGCGCTCAAACAGACCGGGTTCTTCCAGAGCCTGGCCGAACCCAACCTGATTGCCTACAACGGGCAGGAGGCGAGCTTCCTGGCGGGTGGCGAGATTCCGGTTCCCGTCGTTCAGGGCGTCACGAATGCCGTGAGCGTCCAGTGGAAGGAATTCGGCATCCGCCTGACCTTCCGTCCGACGATCGCGGGAGACGAGATCCGGTTGCACGTGCGCCCCGAGGTGAGCTCGCTCGATTTCAACAACGGCATCACGCTTCAGGGATTCCGGATCCCGGCGCTGACGACGCGGCGCGCCGAGACGGACGTCCAGCTTCGCGATGGCCAGTCGTTCGCGATCGCCGGGTTGCTGGACAACACCGCGCAGACCGACAGGGCCGCGATCCCGATCCTCGGCCAGATCCCGATCATCGGGAATCTCTTCAAGAGCCAGGCGGACCGGAAAGACCAGACCGAGCTCATGGTCCTGATCACGCCGCACCTGGTGAGGGCGCTGTCGCCCGACGAGGTGCCCGCGTTGCCGACCACCCCCGGCCGCTTCCTGCCTCGGGGCGTCGGCGGCAACGGGGACGGTGACGCCGGAATGGTGGACGCGCCGGCCGTGCAGCCGGACAAAGGTGCCGTGAAAGACAAGCCGAAAAAGTCCGAACAGAAACAGGGTGGAGTGTAAGGCCATGAGGACCGATGTATCGCGCCGGCTCCGGTCATCCGATCGCGGCGCGATCCTGATCCATGTCGCCGTCGGGCTGCTGGTGCTGCTCGGCTTCAGCGCGTTCGCCGTCGACATGGGAGTCATGTGGGTGAGCCGCAACCAGGCGCAGAACGCCGCCGACGCGGCGGCGCTGGCGGCGGCTACGTCGCTTGCCTTCGACAATGCGACCCAGGGCCAGGCCCAGCAGTCGGCCATCGCCGTCGGCGCGCAGAACGCGATCTGGGGCAAGGCCGCCACGATCAAGCCAGCCGACATCACGTTCCCCACGTGTCCACCCGGTGCGCCGGGGCCGCCCGACATGTGCGTGAAGGTGAACGTGTACCGCAACTCGGGGGCCAACGCGCTGCCCACGTTCTTCGGCCGACTGATCGGCGTCCGTTCGCAGGGCGTCCAGGCGACGGCGACGGCACAGGTGCTGATCACGAACCGAAGCGACTGCGTGAAGCCCTGGGCCGTGCCCGACAAGTGGATCGAGAACAGCGACTCGACCGGAAAGGCGGACGGGCCGTGGTCAACCAGCTCGTCGTTCGACCTGTTCTATGGGAGCGGCAAGAATAAGGGGACGCCGCTGCCGAATCCCGACGTGTACATCCCGCCGTTCAACCCCGACGGCAGCGCCAATGCGAACACGACCGGCTTCAAGATCGACGGCACGCCGAACGACAGAGGTCTCGTACTGACGCTCAAGCCGGGACATCCGGCGGACGCGATTGCCCCGGGTTGGTTCCTGCCGGTTGATCTCCCGCGACCCTCCGGACCGACGACCGGCGGCGACGTCTACCGCGAGAACATCGACGGGTGCAACGGGATGATCATCAAGCCCGGCGACACGCTGGTGAACGAGCCGGGCGACATGATCGGGCCGACCGCCCAGGGTGTTAACGACCTGATCAACGAGGACCCGAACGCCTACTGGGATCCCGTCTCGATGCAGGTCAAGGACAGCGCCTACGGCGCCGGCGGCAGTCCCCGGCTGGTGGCGCTGCCGGTCTTCAACACCTACGTGTATGCGATGGGGCAGCAGAGCGGCCGGCTCGACATCCAATTGTCGAACGTCCTCGGCTTCTTCATCCAGGGGATGCAGGGAAACAACGTCGTCGGCGTGCTGACGCACAAGCCGGTGCTCAGCGGAACCGTGAACAACAACGAAGACGCTTCGTTCCTGCGCACGGTCATTCTCGTGCGGTAGAGCCGGAGGCAGCGTGTCAGCAAACGTGACTCTCGTCACCTCCAACGATCGGCACCTCGAAGATCTCCTGCGGGCCGTGCGCATCGAGCACGTGACCGTCGGCGAGGGGCACCTGGCCGCCATCGCCAGCCGCGCAACGGCGCCGGACGGGGTCCTGGTCGTGGACCTGCGCGGCCGGCAGCACCTGCCGCCGGCGCTGGTGGCGCTCAAGCAGCAGCATCCCGGCGCCAGCGTCGTGGTCGTCACCTCGAGCATGGACCCGACGCTGATGCTCGAGGCGATGCGAGCCGGCGTGAACGAGTATGTGGCCGAGCCGTTGGCCGCCAAGGATCTCGAGACCGCGATCGCGCACGTGGCCACCCGCTTCGGTGGCGCGGTGCCAGGGACGGTACTCGCGTTCGTCGGAGCGCGCGGGGGCGTGGGGACGACGACGGTGGCCGTGAACGTGGCGACCGAGCTGGCGCGGCTCTCCCAGGAGACCCTCCTGATGGACCTGCACGCCGCGTTCGGCGACGCGGTGCTCTTCGTGGGCGGGGAGGCGCGATTCACGCTGGTCGACGCCGTCGAGAACGCGAAGCGTCTCGACCAGGCCTTCTTCCGCAGTCTCGTCGTGCGCGGCAAGGATCGGCCGGACGTCCTGGCCTCGCCGTCTCGCACCAGCCTGCTGCCGCTCGACGCCGCCGCCATCCGCACGGTGGTCGAGTTCGCCACCCGCTGCTATCGCCAGGTGGTGCTCGACACGACCCTCTACGATCCGGCGGCGCCCGACGTGCTGAGCCTGGCCGCGACCATTGCCGTGGTCACCAATCAGGAACTGTCGACGGTGCGCAGCGCGGCCCGGATCGTCGCCGATCTCCGCGCGCAGTACGGCAAGGATCGGGTGACGGTCGTGATCAACCGCGCCGACCGGCACGCGGAGATCGGCGTCGACGACGTCGAGCGCGCGGTCGGACAGCGGGTCAGACACGTGCTCGACAGCGACTACCGTGAAGCCATCAAGGCGCTCAACGCCGGCACGCCGCTCACGCTGGGCAGCTCGCGGCGCCTGCGGGCGGCCTTCAAGGCGATGGCGCGCGATCTCGCCGACGTCGCCGAGCCGCAGCCGGAGGCGAGCGGGGAACAGGAGCGCATCTCGACGTTCGCGCGGCTGGTCAGCCGGCGGCCATCGGTCACCGCACTCGGAGAGCTCAAATGACGGTTTCAACCCTGACCCGAATCGACACCCGGCGCCCGCAGTACCAGGAGCTCAAGGCCTTTGTGCACCAGGAGCTGCTGAACCGCCTGAACCTGGAGCGCCTCACGCAAACCAAGCGCGCCGACGCCGAGCCGGAAATCCGGGCGCTCATCGGCGGCATGCTCGACGCGCAGAGCGCGCAGACGCCGCTCAGCCTCGCGGAGCGCGAGGCGGTGATCATCGACGTCCTCAACGAGGTGTTCGGGCTCGGGCCCCTCGAGGCGTTGCTCACCGACCACACCATCTCGGACATCCTCGTCAACCGCTCCGACCAGGTGTACGTCGAGCGCGACGGGCTGCTGGAATCGACCGACATCGTGTTCCAGGACGACCGGCACCTGCAGCGGATCATCGAGCGGATCGTCAGCTCGGTGGGCCGCCGCATCGACGAGTCGAGCCCGATGGTCGATGCGCGCCTGGAGGACGGGTCGCGCGTGAACGCGATCATCCCGCCGCTGGCGCTCGACGGCCCCGTCCTTTCCATTCGCCGCTTCCGGACCGAACGCCTCGGGGCGCAGGACCTGGTGGACCGGGACGCGCTGACCCAGCCGATGCTCGACTTCCTGAAGGCCGCAGTCGCCTGCCGTCTGAACGTCCTGGTGTCGGGTGGCACCGGCGCCGGCAAGACGACGCTGCTGAACGTCCTGTCGGGCTTCATCTCCGACAAGGAACGGATCGTGACGATCGAAGACGCGGCGGAGCTGATGCTCCGCCAGCGCCACGTGGTGCGCCTCGAGACGCGGCCGCCGAACATCGAGGGCAAGGGCGCCGTCAGGCAGCGGCAGCTGGTCATCAACGCGCTGCGCATGCGGCCGGATCGCATCATCGTCGGCGAGGTGCGCGGCGACGAAGCGCTGGACATGCTGCAGGCGATGAACACCGGTCACGATGGCAGCCTGACGACAATCCACGCCAACAGCAGCCGCGACGCGCTCTATCGGCTCGACACCATGGTCGCCATGGCGAACCTCAACATCCCGGAAAAAGCCATCCGGCAGCAGATCTCCTCGGCGCTGAACCTGATCGTGCACGTCAGCCGCGTGGCCGACGGCACGCGCAAGATCACCGCGGTGTCGGAGATCACCGGCATGGAAGGCGACGTGATCTCGCTGCAGGACATCTTCGTCTTCGAGCGAAGCGGCCTGAACGAGAAGGGCAAGGTCACGGGCCGGTTCCGGGCGACCGGCATCCGACCGAAGGCGACCGACCGCCTTGCCGCATCCGGCGTGCGGCTGCCGATGGACATGTTCGAGCACGTGAAGCTCGTTGCCTGACGAGGAGACCGAGATGCTGCTTGCTGCCGTCGTCTTCGCCGTCGTCGCGCTGATCGTGCTCGGGGTCTACTGGACGGCCGTGATCCGCCCCGAACAACGGGAACGCAAAGCGATTCGCAAGCGCCTGCGGGTGGATCGGCTGAAGCTCCACGTGCCGAAGTCACTGTCGAAGGAGGCGGCGCGGTTGAGCAACGTCGATCTGCTGGACCGGATCCTGACGCAACGCAAGTCGTTGATAGGCCCGCTGCGGCGTTTGCTCGAGCAATCCGCGCTGCCGCTCAACGTCGGCAGGTTCCTGCTGCTCTCCGGCTGCGCCGCGCTGCTCGCGTTCGTCGTGGTGTTGATGATCTCGCACATCATGGCGGCCGCCTTCATTGTCGGCCTTGTCGCCATGTTCGCGCCGTACTGGTTCGTGCGGTACAAGCGGGATCGGCGTGTGAGGCAGTTCGAGGAGCTGTTCCCCGAGGCGATCGACCTGATTACGCGCGCGCTGCGCGCCGGGCACGCGTTCACGACGGGCCTGGCGATGGTGGGCGACGAGATGCCGGAGCCGATCGGACCGGAATTCAAGCTCCTCTACGACCGCCAGAACTTCGGGATGCCGCTCCCCGAGGCGCTGCGCGCCTTCGGCGAACGCATCCCGCTGCTCGATGCGCGGTTCTTCGTCACGGCCGTGCTGACGCAGCGCGAAGCGGGAGGCAACCTCTCGGAGGTGCTCGACAACCTCGCCGCCGTCATCCGGGACCGCTTCAAGGTGAAGCGCGACGTGCGGGCGAAAAGCGCGCACGGGCGCATCACCGGCTGGATCCTCGCCGGCCTGCCGCCAGGCCTGGCGCTGGCCTTCCTGGTCATGGTCCCCGAGCACATGAAGATGCTCATCGATGATCCTCTGGGGGTGCGAATGATCATCGGCGCGCTCGTCCTCCAGGTCGCGGGGACGCTGGTCATCCGAAAGATTGTGAACTTCGATTACTGAGGCCACGATGCCGTCACAATTCCTCGTCGCGCTCGTCGCATTCGGCGGATCGCTCGCCCTGCTGTCCGGCTTGGTCGCCTACCGCCTGCTGACGCCGTTGACCGGCGAACGCAGGCGCATCCAGGCCGTGCTCCAGCCGTCGGCGACGGGTTCCGCGGTACAGGTCGCCCAGCTCGCGGAGAAGGTCGATCCCGTCTGGGAGCGCGTCTCGCGCTTGGTGCCGAAATCGCCGAAGGACATGGGCCGGCTGCGTCGCCGCATGGCCGTGGCCGGGTATCGCAACGCCAGCGCCGCGATCATCTATTCGATCTCCGAGCTCGTGCTGCCGGTCGTGGCCGGCGGGACCGTGCTGCTCGCGATGGGGCCGCACGCACCCCACGCGCTGATCGCCGCCGGCTTCGCGGCCCTGGTGGCCTACTTCATCCCAGGCCTCTTCCTGGAGCACCGCATCCGGGCGCGCCAGCGGGAGATCCGGAACGGGCTCCCGGACGTGCTCGATCTGCTGATTGTCTGCCTCGAGGCCGGCTCGAGCATGGACCAGGCCATTGTGAAGGCCACCGACGAACTCGAGATCGCCTACCCGTCGCTTGCCGAGGAACTCCGGATCCTGACGACCGAGACCCGCGCGGGCAAGCCGCGGATCGAGGCGTTCAAGAACCTCGCCCAGCGCACCAAGGTGGACGACGTGCGGGCGCTGGTGGCGATGCTGCTGCAGACCGACCGGTTCGGCACCAGCGTGGCGCAGGCGCTGCGCACCTTCGCGGAGACCTCGCGCACCAAGCGCCGGCAGCGGGCCGAAGAGCGTGCCGCGAAGGTGGGCGTCAAGCTGGTGTTCCCGCTCGTGCTCCTGCTGTTCCCGGCGTTCTACGTGGTCACGCTCGGACCGTCGGTCATCCAGTTCGTACGGATTTTCTTCGGACAGGTCGCTCAACAGATGAAGTAGCTCGGAGGCGCCGGCCCCTGCCGGCACAGGAGGTGTGAGATGAGTTTCGTGCTGTTCGGTATGGCGGGTGTGTTTTTCGTGATGTATCTCATGCGGCGCCGCGCCCGGCTCAGCCGCGAAGACTAGGGGTTGCCCGATTCGCAAGAGGCGGTCACGGCCATGTGGAAGACAGCAGTCGCGTTCATCGTCCTGTCGCTCTCGACGGCGTGTGCGGCACACCGGAGTCCCGCTCTGGATCCAGGCGCGCCGGCCCGGGCGGCGCAGCCCGTCCCGCCGGGCGTCGCGCAGGGGGAGCAATCGCTGGCGACGTATATCGAGAAGGTGAACGCGCTGTCCCTCCAGGCGCGACCGGTCGCGAGAACCGACGCGACACCCATGGAGGCCTCCGACGGCGAGCTGAAGGCTGCGCTTGCCGCCCTCGCCGTCGCCGCCACCCCGGAGCGCGAGCGGGCGGTCGCCGATGCGTACCGGCGCGCCGGGGTGCTCGATCTCGCGATGGATCACTACGCGCGGGCCGTGCGGCTTGACGCCCGGGATGCGGACGCCTACGACGCCATGGCCCGTATCTGGCGCGACTGGGGATTCCCACAGCTGGGGCTCGGCGATGCCTACCGGGCGGTCTACTACGCCCCGCGCTCGCCGGTCCCGTCCAACACGCTCGGCACCCTGCTGCAGTCGCTCGGACAGACGCAGCAGGCGCGCCAGTACTTCCAACGGGCCGTCCGCATCGACCCGGGCGCCTTCTACGCGCTGAACAACCTCTGTTATTCGTTGCGGACCGACAACCGGCCGCGCGAGGCGGCGGTCGCCTGCGAGCAGGCGCTCGTCATTGCACCTGATCTCGTCCAAGCCAGGAAGAATCTCGCCGTGGTGCGCGCCGACCAGGATGGCGTCGAGGCGCCGGCGCACAGCACCTCAGCGGGAGATCGGTCTCTCCGTGGTGACGGTCTACCGCCACGGCCGGACCCTGCGGGAGCGTTCCATGATCGCTAGCAGCAGTCCAATCGCAAGCGTCTGTCCGCCCGCGCCGCGCACGCTCGAGGAAGCGGGCCTGAACATCGACCTTGTCACCCAACTCGTGCTCAAGACGCTGCACCTGTCGGGAACGCTAACCGGCATCGAACTCGCCAACCGGCTCGGCGTCAACTTCGGCGTCATCGAGCCGAGCCTCGAGGCGCTCAAGTGGCAGCATCAATGCGAGGTGGCAGGCGGCACGATGCTGGGTGGCCCGGCCTACCGCTACCGGATCACCGACGTCGGGCGCACGCGGGCCGCGCTGTTCCTCGATCAGAACCACTCCGTCGGCACGGCGCCGGTGCCGCTGCGGCCGTACCAGTAATATATGAGGGCGTTCGCCCAGGCGGCGCCGATCGAGGCGACGCCCGACCAGGTGCGGCAGGCGTTTTCGCACCTGGTCCTCAGCGAGCGGCTCCTCGATCAGATCGGCGCGGCGATCAACGGCGGCCGCTCGATGTTCATCTACGGCCCGCCCGGCAACGGCAAGACCGTCATCTCACAGGCGATCGGCAACGTGCTGATGGGCGAGATTGCCATCCCGGCCGCCCTCGAGATCGAGGGCAGCATCGTGGCCCTGCACGACCCCGTCAATCACGAAGCGGTGCCGTCACCGGCCGCCGGCAGCGGCTTGATCGCCGGCTTCACCGACGACCGCCGCTGGATGCGCTGCCGGCGGCCGACGATCACCGTCGGCGGCGAGCTGACGCTCGAGGCGCTCGACCTCGCCTACAACCCGAACGCCGGCTTCTACCAGGCGCCGGTGCAGTTGCTGGCCAACGGCGGCGTCCTCGTGATCGACGATTTCGGGCGCCAGCGCTGCTCGCCGCGCGAGCTGCTGAATCGGTGGGTGGTTCCCCTGGAGAGCCGCGTCGATTTCCTCACGCTGCAGACGGGCCGCAAGTTCGACGTGCCGTTCCAGGTGCTGGTGGTGTTCGCCACCAACCTGAAACCGGCCGACCTGGTCGACGAGGCCTTCCTGCGCCGGATTCACTACAAGATCTTCGCCGAGAGCCCGTCGGTCGGCGACTTCATGGAGATCTTCGAGAACTGCTGCGCGGAACGCTCGATTCCGTTCGACCGGAACGTCGTCGACGGCATGCTGCAACGCTGCTTCCGCCCCCGGTCGATTCCGTTGCGGGGATGCCAGCCGCGCGACCTGATCGAGCAGGCCCTGTCGCTGGCCCGGTACCGCGGACAGGCGCGCGAGCTGACGCCCGAGTTGCTCGACACGGCCTGCGCCAGCTACTTCGTGGACGACGAGGAAACGCCGGCCACCTACGCCTGAGGATGCGAACGCCATGCGCGAAAGCGGTGGGGGAAGAATTGAGACGTGGGTGACGCTGATTCCAGCCGCCGTGCTCGTCCTCATGTCGATCACGTTGGCCGGCGGTCCGCAGGACTTCCTGGGCGACCTCCGGGGCGAGATCGGCGCCGTGGTTGGTGCCGTGATCATCTGGTTCGCCAGGTGGCTGTGATGAGCCGGTCGGGCGCCGCGCTGCAGGCCGTCGCCGCGAGTGGAGAGATGAATGACCGTTCGAGCCGAGGCGATCGATCAGTTGAGGCGCGCGCTTCTGGCATCGCGAAACAGCGACGGCGGTTGGGGGTACCACGCCGGCAAGCACAGCCGCCTGGAACCGACCGCCTGGGCCTTGTTGGCGCTGGCTGAAGACCCGGCGGCGGACACGACCTCCGCCCTCGTGGAGGTGCTCGCCCGCTGGCAGCGGCCCGACGGCCTGCTTACGTGCGTCCCGTCCGCTCCACCCAATCTCGCCTTCAACGGCCTCGCGACGATCGCGCTGTTGCACGCCGCCCATGCCCACCCGGACCTGGCGTTGATCGACCCGCTCCTGGGCAGGCTGCTCCGGGGCATCGTCGCCATCAAGGGTTCGACCTTCAGCCTCGCCCAGCGCGCGTTTCTCTGGCTCGTGCCGTCGGCGACGACCTCGCAGCAAGACAACGATCTGCGCGGCTGGCCGTGGGTGGAGGGTACGTTCAGCTGGGTCGAACCGACCGCCTGGTGCCTGCTCGCCTTGAAGAGGAGCCGACTGCAGATGGCGCCGGCGCCCGGTGCCGGCCGGATTGAAGAGGCAGAACGCCTGCTGCTGGACCGGTGCTGCACGGGCGGCGGCTGGAACTACGGGAACTCGAACATGCTGGGCAAGCAGCTGATGGCGTACGTGCCGACCACGGCGGTCGGCCTGCTCGCGATGCGGGATCGCCGGGTGACGGCGGAAGTGCGGCGGAGCGTCGATTTCCTCGCCCGGCACCGGACCGCCGAGGTTTCGGGCATGGCACTCTCGCTCGCCGCCATTGCGCTGGGCGCCTGCGGCCTGCCCGTGGAGGACGTCGAAGAGGCGCTGATCGAGGACGTGACGCGCACGGGGTTGCCGAACAACGCCGTGCGGGCGATGGCGCTGTGCGCTCTGGCGGGAGGGTCGGGTGATGCGACGCCGTTCGCCGTCTGAGTTGTCGCGGCGCGCCTTCCTTGCCGCGCTGCCCGCCGCCGCGGCGCTTCTCAGCTGTCGCGGTCAGTCGCCCGGAAGTCCCCTCGTGGACGTGCCGCAGACCTCCGCGGTCGGCCTCTTCGCCGCCCCGCACTACGGCGTCGATCTGGCGGACGTGATCTTCCGCGGCCTGCTGGAGCTCGGCCCCTCCGTCAGGGGGCGCCGCGTGTTCCTCAAACCGAATCTCGTCGAGTACGGGCGCGACACCGCCATCAACACGCATCCCGCGGTCGTCGCCGGGGCCGCCGCCGCATTCCTGCGCGCGGGCGCCAGCGAAGTGAAGGTCGGCGAGGGACCGGGTCATCGCCGCGACATCGAGTACCTCCTCGGCGCCAGCGGCCTGCGCGAATGCCTGGCCGACGCCCGGCTGTCGTTCGTCGATCTCAACCACGACGACGTCCACCGGACACGACTCCGCACGCGCTTCATGGGGTTCGACGAGTTGCTGCTGCCCGTCACGCTGCTGCAATCCGACTTCGTCGTGTCACTGCCGAAGCTCAAGACGCACCACTGGGCGGGCATGACCGCGGGGATGAAGAACCTGTTCGGCGTGGTGCCGGGAGCGGTCTACGGCTGGCCCAAGAACGTCCTCCACGTCGCCGGAATCGACAACGCAATCCTCGACCTGGTTGCAACCGTGCGGCCGCAGTTCACCATCGTCGACGGGATCGTCGCGATGGAGGGCGACGGCCCGATCATGGGCCGGCCGCGGCCGCTCGGCATCGTCGCGATGGGCGCCGACCCGGTGGCCGTCGATGCGACGTGCGCGCGGACGATCGGGCTGGATCCCGGCAAGATTCCGTACCTCGCCCGCGCGTCGGGCGTGCTGGGGAACGGAGACGAGCGGCGCATCGAACAGCGCGGCGAGAAGCTGTCGCGGTATCGCACGCGGTTCGAGGTAATCGCGCGCCTGAACCACCTGCGTCTGGATGGATGACACGGTCGCGAGCTTGGCATCCGCGCCGGCCGACCGGTTGATCGCATGAGGAAGCGCGCCTGTGGGCTGCGGGATGACAGAAGGGCGGCAATACCATGTCGTTCCATGAGCGTTTCGTTGTTCTCGTGCCAGTGCTGGTGACCGTGACCGTCGTGCTCGCCATCGATCACGGGTCGGCGCTGCAGGGCAACCTGGCGCCGTTCCTGTATCACGCGGCCGGCGACCTCTGGCGCTTCTTCAACCGAGCGGTCGGCATGGGTGGGCGTGGCTGACATGAAACGATCTCCGTTGTTGCTGGTCGTGCTTTGCGGCAGCCTCGCGGCCGTGCTGTCGGCGCAGACGACGCCGAGCCAGCAGGCGCGCCCCGTCGCCGTCGCTGCCAATCACAACGGGACAGCGACGCTGGACGGGACGGAGACCTCCGCCCTGCAGGTTCGCATCACCTCGCCGCTCGGTCGGACGGGCACCCCCGGAACCGTCCGCATCGTGGCGCAGGTGCACGCGGTCGCAGGGCTTGGCCCGGTGCGCTTCTTCGTCGACGGAACGCCGGTCGGCACGGTCGAGTCGGGACCGCCCTATGCGGTGCCGTGGAACGACGACAACCCGTTCGAACGCCACGAAATCAGCGTCCTGGTGAACGACCTGGAGGGTCGCACGGCCGAGGACAAGGTCGTTCTCGACCCGTATACCGTCGCCGAGACGGCGGGCGTCGCCAGTGTCCTGGTCGAAGCGTCGGTCTACGACGAGAGCGGGCGCTACGTGCGGGATCTCGACGCGTCGAGGTTCTCGGTGTCCGAAGACGGCGTGGCGCAGAAGCTCGACCTGGTGAAGCAGGAGGTGATTCCTGCCACGTTCGCGCTGCTCATCGACGGCAGCCAGAGCATGGCGCAACGCATGCCGTACGTTCGCGACGCCGCGACGCGCATCGTGTCGTACCTGAAGCCGGCCGACCGGGTGATCGTCGTGCCGTTTGGCGTGACGCTGCGCGCGATCACCGGGCCGACCGACGACCGGACGACCATCAGCGACGCGATCGGAGGTATCCAGGGGAGCGGTGGCACCTCGATCCTCGACGCTGTCGTGGACAGCGGCAGGCTGCTGGCGGGCATCCCGGGCCGGAAGGCCATCGTGCTGATCACCGACGGCTACGACGAGAACAGCACGATGACGCCCGGCCAGGCCATCGCGGCGATGAAGGCGGCGGGGACGACGGTCTACGCCATCGGGATCGGGGGAG
>Ga0316628_100001981_pt1 | contig 14904 bp, 10 predicted proteins | sample OWC_Aug_M2_C1_D5_FD_207648 | JGI IMG/M metagenome (GOLD analysis project Ga0316628, IMG submission 207648) | Wetland soil microbial communities from Old Woman Creek delta, Ohio, United States - OWC_Aug_M2_C1_D5_C | ecosystem: Environmental > Terrestrial > Soil > Wetlands | place: USA: Ohio... | reverse complement strand
GTGCTGGGCACGCCGAATTACATGGCTCCGGAGCAGGTGAAAGGGCGTCCGCTGGACGGACGTTCGGACCTGTTCAGTTTCGGCGTGATTCTGTACGAAATGCTTACGGGAGAAAAGCCGTTCGTGGGCCAGAACGTTACGACCATCATTTACAAGATCGTCAATGAAAACCCGATCGCGCCACGAGATCTGGACGTGACGGTCCATCCCGGGCTGAGCGCCATTGTTACCAGAGCGCTGGCCAAATCGCCTGATGAGCGTTATCAGTCCGGGGCGGAACTCGTCCACGATCTCGAAAATTACAAGACAGCCGGGGCCCCGATGCACGCCACTTCAGTGCTTCCGGCTTACACGCCGCCTCCATCGGCACAGGCCGCCGCTTCCGCAGAAAAGACATTGGTGTTGCCACTCAAGGTAGTTTCTGGGGCCAACGTGCGCACGGCCCAACCGGACGAGGCTCCCGCTCCGGCTCCGGCCAAACGTCCGGCGCTGGTGAAGCGCATGCCTGCGCTTGTACAGACCGGCCGCAAGAGTCTCTTTCTTGCCACGGCAGCAGCAGTTCTTTTGGCAGGTACTGTGATGGGTGGGTACGCTTATCGCCGGACCCATGCCCAAATGCACCAGCTTGAAACCGCTATCAAGGTGGACGCGGCGGCGCAGCAACAGCAGCCGGTCTTCGAGCAACAGCAAAAAGTGCTGCCCACGGCGGTGAGTCCGAAGCCGGACATCAAGATCGCTCCCGACACCACCGTTAAGTTCGTGAAGTATGCCTCGGGGAAACCAGCTGCACCCGCATCGCGGTTACAGAGATTTGCTCCGGCTCCCACATCCGTGCCGCAGGGGAAATCGCAGAAGGCCACAAGTTCACCCAACCAGGTGTTCACGCAGCAGAGCGAGTTGAAATTCACTTCCAAGCCGGATGGCGCAAAGGTGGAAATTGACGGATGGAGCGAACCCAACTGGGTCACGCCATTCACAGCTTCCCATCTGGCCGCCGGATACCACTTGATCTCTTTCACCAAGGCCGGCTACCTTACGCAGGCCCGCAGCGTGGAATCGGCAGCGGGAAAAAGCATACCGGTGTCCGCGGACCTGGCGCCTGCCGTGTCCACGATTGTGGTTTCCAGCAATCCTCAGGGCGCCAACATCTGGCTTGACGGAAAAGATACGGGCCTGCTCACGCCGGCCCAGCTCACCGTGGAAAAAGGTCCGCACCGCGTGGTGGTACGCAAGGCCGGATTCAAAGACACGGCCGGCGATGAAAACCTTGCGGAAGGACAGACCATCAGCTTCACCCCGGTGCTGCTGAGCCAGAACCAGAAGGCTGAGGATAGCCCCAACAGTACGCTGCTGCGGCGCATCTTCGGCGCCGATTCCGTCCCGGAAGGCAAGGGACTGGTGCACGTGCGCACCGAGCCCGCGGGCGCCAACATCATTGTGGACGGCAAGGTGGCACCCAAGAAAAGCAATGCACGCTGGCCGGCAGATCCGGGCGTTTACAGCATCGTGCTGCAGATGGACGGATACAAACCGATCCACCGCAACATCAAGGTGCAAAAGGGCAAAATTGCCAACGTGGATGAGATACTGGAGAAGCAGTAAGGCTGTTCCTGCTGTCCTATGGCCCGTGTCATTATCTCCTCGCCCGAAGGTAACCGGGGAATCCTGGAACTCACCAAGCCGGTGGTTACCGTTGGCCGGGGCAACGCCAACGATCTTGTCCTGAACGATTCCAGCGTCAGCCGCTTCCACGCCGTCTTCAAAATGCAGGACAACGGTGTGGCAGTCGCCGACCGCGGCAGCACCAATGGCGTCATCCTCAACGGGCAGCCCATCCAGGAGGAGAGCCAGCTCAAGAACGGCGATATTGTCCAGGTGGGGCGCTATGAACTCCGTCTTGAAAACGTAGATGAAGCCGGCATCCAGGTGCGCCGCGCGGAGTGGCCTTCTACGCTGAACCAAATCATGCGCGGGCGCACGGGGCAGATCCCGCTTCCGCGCGCGCCCGAGCCTGCGGGAACGGCCATCGCCGACCTGGCCGGCCGTGTAAAAAAGCTGGAGCGGGAAAACTACCTGCTTACGGTCCTGTATGAAGCCGGCAAAGCCCTGCAAGGAAAGCTTTCAGTGGATGACATCGGCCGGCAGGTGATCACCCTGGCGTCTCTGATTGAGGGCGTGGAACGGGGCTTTGTGATGCTGTTCGACGAATTGGGCGAGGTGATGCGCCAGAGCGACGTGCTTTATCGCAACCCCGCCAACGCCGCCAACGCGCCGCAAATCATCCTGAGCCAGAGCGTTCTCCAGCAGTTGCGCAAGGAACGCCAGCCCATTCTCATCGACGATCTCCAGGTTGATGAGCGCTTCAGCGGCAGTGAGAGCCTGAAGATTTCCGGGCTGCGCTCAGCCATGTGTGCACCGCTGCTGGGAAACAACCGGCTTCTCGGCGTGCTGTACGCGGACAACATGGAAAAAGCTTCCGCCTTCACTCAGGAGGAATTGAACATCTTTGCCCTGATCGCGTCGCAGGCGGGGGCAGCCATTGACAACGCCCTGGCGCACCAGAAAATCGCCCGCCAGGCGGAGCAGCGGTTGGCGTTGGAGCGTTTTCTTTCGCCGGAAGTGGCGGAAATGGCCATGGCAAATCCGGACATCCGCCTCGGCGGCGCCAACCAGAAAGCCACCGTCTTGTTCGCCGACATCCGCGGGTTCACCGCCATCAGCGAGAGCCTGGAGCCGGCCAGGATCGTCGAGATTCTCAACGAATACTTCACTCGCGTGAGCGACGTCATCTCCGACCACGGCGGGATGATCGATAAGTACATGGGCGACGCTGTCATGGCAGTATTCGGCGTTCCCATTTCCAAAGGCAATGACGCAGCCAGCGCCGTGGAAACCGCCATCCAGATCCAGCAGCTCATGGTGGAGATGAACCGTGATGCGGCGGCGCGTCATTGGCCGGAATTGCGCATCGGGATTGGAATCACCACCGGGATCGTGACCGCCGGCAACATCGGCTCTCCGCGGCGCCTCGATTACACGGTGGTGGGAGACACGGTGAACATCGCGTCGCGCCTGATGTCGAGCGCCGAAGGCGGCGAAATCCTGATCTCCGAATCCACGGCAGGGGACATCGGGGACGCCTTCAACCTGCAGCAACTTGCAGCGCTGCAATTGAGAGGCCGGAGCGAGCCGGTGCGGGTCTTCAACGTGGTATGGCAGGAAGGGGCGGCAGCCAAAACAAAAAGGCGCCCCGGACGGAGCGCCGCTGAATCCTGATGCGTGACTTTATTTCGAAGCCGCGGTAGGCGTCATACTTGCGCCTTTCGTGGACTTCGCTTTGCCGGAGGCCTTTCTGCCGCCGTGGGCCACAAGCTGGTCCTTTACCTTGGCATACTGATCCTGCGTGAGGATCTTCTTTGTGACCAGGTCCTTCTTGGTTTTGTAGGGCCGGTCGGCGACAATCTTTTGCGCTGTGGCATCATCAATCCCTGACACAGCAGTGAGCTGGTCTTTTGTCGCCGAATTGATGTCCACCTGCTTGCTCTTGGGCGTGGTGGAAGTTTTCTTGCTGCTCTTCTGCGCGGGGGCCGGGCTGGCCGCCTGCGCGAAAGCGTTACCGGCAAACAACGCGAATGTGCAAACCACGGTTACTATCAGTACCATCTTCCGGATCATGCTATCTCCTCTTGCCGAACAAATTGTTAGCCTTATTATTTTGTTCGCCGTAGCAGTCTAGGTGTAAACCAGCTAAATGTCAAAACAAGACCTATCCTCGGACACCGCGAACCAGTACCCTTTCTTCGCTGTTCTGGATTTAGCCTACTTGGTCGTGCCCGGTTTGTGGGCGATGATCATGCCCTGAACTTTGTTGTAGGTAGCCTGGGGCACGATCTTGCGGGTCACCAGGTCGCGTTTGGTGTTGTAGGGCCGCCCGGCGATGATCTTCCCAGCGTACGCTTCGCCGATTCCGGGCAGCGCTTTGAGTTCATCTGCGCTGGCAGAGTTGATGTCCACCAGCTGGCCTTGCGGCGGCGCTGTACTGGCCTTGGCCCCCTGCTGCGTTTCAGGCTTGGTGGGTTGCTGGGCTGTGCTGCCTTGCTGGGCTGTGGCGATGGCGGCGGAAAGACTCAGAACGCAGACTACCGCGAATATTTGGGCGATCTTGCGGGTCATCACACACTTCTCCTTGAGAGACCGTTTCTCTCCCGCAATTAGAAGTGAGCTGTATGCAGAAAGGTTTGTTGCCGTCCTTGAGCTTACGCCCGCTTGCCTGCCGGGCGGCTCTCCCAGGCGCGTTGCGGCCTCTGCGACTCTGGAAGGTCGCGGTCCTGAACGCGGTCGTAAACATAGCGGTCGCTGACCGTGCCCAGAGATTCGTTGTAAAGGCTCACCTGGCCCATGGCTTCGCGGAGCTCTTCGGAAAACTGGTGCAGCGCCTGCAAATGGTCGGCGGTGGCGGGCACCTCGGTCTTTGTGGTCTTGAGGAATTTCTGATAGCCCTTATCGGTCAAACGGGAGATTTCTCCGCCAATCAGGTATCCCGGCTTGGCAAACAAACGCACGCCCTCGTCGGGGGCCTTCTCAATCGCGGCCGAACAGCTGAGCTTCTTCAGGAAGACGCGGTTCTGTGTGCCTGGCGCTTCCAGAATGTCAAATCCATGGTCGCGAAGCCAGCTCACGGCTTCTTCATACGTGCGCGGTTTCTGCTTCTTTGCCATATCAACCTTTCGTGAGTTCGCGTCGAACCCGTGCGAGTCCCTTTGGGGGAATGGATAATGTCGCACATGGAGCACTTCCCCGGCAACATTACCCTTGTGCAGAGTGCAACCCGCTACCCTGGTTTGCCTGGTCTGACTCGGGGGGAGCAACCCACGCGGCTTCCCAGTATCCGTCAGCCGATGAGGGTTGCTGGTTGAGATTAAGGCCGGTTTTGAAGATAATGGCCAGCTTCCATCATTGCCCTTCTGGAGGATTCCTTCATGGCTCGTCGCCTGGCCTTACTCCCTGCTTTACTGGCGCTGTTCACGGTTGCTGGAAATGCTGTTTCGTCTGCGGACCAGAAAGGCACCGCGCTTGCCAATGGCAATCCGATCTACTTGCAGCTTCGCAACGTGAAGATTGGGACGGAGACCATCCACGTGAAAGACTTCACGCTCAAGCGGGAGGGCGGCGTGTTTACCTTTCGCAGCGGCGTGTTTAGCCTTCTGGAGCCTGTGAACGGAAAGATCACGGGCGCGGTGTTCACCGGCGATGCCGGCTTTTCCTTGAATCCGCCTCTGGAAATAGAACGACGCAACCTGGCCATCCTTACCAAGGGCCAGCCTTTTGAAGAGCATTTCTCGAACGCCGTCTTCCGCTTCACGGACGGCTGCGAAGAAGAAATCAGAAAGGCCGCGGTAACGGATAATTCGCCGGCCAGCGGTGACGCCGGGAAGTTGCTGGCGGACGTTCAGGAGCAACTCAGAAAGAAACTGAAATATAACCTCTCCGCGCGCTTGCTGCAGGACGTGATGAGTTCAAGCCCGGGCGGCAAGTTTATTGCGTTTATCAAAGGCAAGAAATACAGCGACAAAATAATCTATGACATTGATCCACACGGCTCTGACCTGGTGGCGCCGGAAGAAGTGTCACTCCTTCTCTGGGACGACAACCACGCAGGCATCTGGGCCGGCTTCCACCTTGCCAAAGAGTATGCGCAACATTCGGCCAACAGCGACGAAGACAACAAAACGGTGGCTGTCACGCACCACAAACTGGACATCACGATTGAAAAAAACGCCTTCCTGGAGGGGACGGCCGTAACCAGCTTTAGCGCCCGGAAAGACGGGGTGCGCGTGGTGCCGCTGGAATTGTTTCACACGCTGCGTGTGGAATCGGTAACTGGAAAAGATGGCGAACCGCTGTCATTCATCCAGGAAAACAAGGATGAGGATGCGGATTTCGCCGTTGTCCTGCCCCGTGAACTGAAGAAAGGCGAAAGCTACAGCATTACTACGAAATACGGAGGGAAAGATGCCCTCAGTAATGAAGGTAATGGCAACTACTATCCGATCGCGCGAAGCACGTGGTATCCGGGACAGGGTTTTGGCAGCTATTCCACTTTCGACATGACCTTCAATGTTCCCAAAGGCATGACGATGGTGGCCACGGGAAAGCTGCTGAAGAAGATTGACGAAGGCAATCAGACGATTACCGAGTGGACTACCGAAGTCCCGCAGGCGGTTGCCGGTTTCAATTTTGGCAAGTTCAAGCGCGACGAGGGCAAGCCTATGAAGCAACCCTACCTGCTTGAGACCTTTGCCAACCCCAACCCTCCAGATATCCTCAACGCGCTCCAGCACATAGGAGACGAAATTGAAGCAAGAGGGCAGGACCATGTCGTCATGCCAAGCCTGGGCACTCTGAGCACCGTGGGCATGATGAAGAAGGCCATGGCTGAGGCTCAGGTGTCAGTGGAAATTTACACTGATTTTTTTGGCGAGGCGCCATACAAAAGGCTCGCCATGACGCAGCAAACTGCGTTGAATTATGGCCAATCCTGGCCCGGCCTGGTGTACCTGCCGATCACCTATTTCCTGGATTCCACGGTGCGCCACCAGATTGGCATGGATGACCCGCACGGCTACTTCAAAGTTGTGGGACCGCATGAGATAGCGCACCAATGGTGGGGACACCTTGTCGGCTTCAATTCTTACCGCGATCAGTGGATGAGCGAGGGCTTCTCTGACATGTCCGCCTCGATCTTTCTGCAATACGTGTACGGCCAGAAGAATCTGGATGAATACCATAAATTCTGGGCTGATGAACGGCAGTTCCTTTTGGACAAAAACAAAGAGGGCAAGCGGCCCATCGATGTTGGGCCAGTCACGCTAGGGTACCGGTTGAATACCGCCAAGACCGGGTTTGACATCACTCGCCGGCTGGTTTACCCGAAAGGCGCCTACATCCTTCAGATGGTCCGCTTCATGATGCAGCAGCGCCAGGGCGATCCTGATGCGCGCTTCAAGGCGATGATGCACGAGTTCACCAGGACCTATGCCAACCGCATCGCCAGCACGGAAGATTTCAAGGCCATCCTGGAAAAGTACATGACTCCGGAGATGGACATCGACGGCAACCACAAGATGGATTGGTTCTTCGATGAGTACGTGTATGGAACCGAATTTCCCACGTACAAGTTCGAACACTCTTTTTCCAACGACGCCAATGGCGATGTGGTGCTGAATTTCAAGATCACCCAGTCGGGCGTTGGCAAGGACTTTGTGATGCTGGCGCCGATTTACCTCGATCTGGGCAATGGGAAAGTCGTGCGGCTGGGGGCGGCGCGCGTCAGCGGCGATACCACACTGGAGCAGCACGTGCCGTTGAAGGGGCTGAAGGAAAAGCCGAAGCGCGCGCTGCTGGCTTATTATGACGATGTCCTGGCGAACATCGAGAACCGGTGATTTGCAAGAAATGTCAAAAACCGGCGCCTATTCTCCCCCGAGATTTTCAGCGCCGGCTTCAGGCCGCTCATCTACATCGGCCAACTTGGTTCGCGGGAACGTGCGGGCCTGCCGCGAAACGCCACGCTTAAAAGATGCCGCGAGTGTGTTGATCAGGTCAACAACAAAGCCCGTACCGGTATTTACTGAATCGATAACCAGGAACACTGCTTGCGGCGCATTCACCTGATGTATACTGTGCCGGACTAAGCCTGCGGAGATGTTTTTCATTAGATTTTCATTTCTCCGCTTAAAAGCTGTAGGGGTCAGCTACTTAACTTAAAGGGTACTGCAAGAATTTAATAATTCTTACCTTGACCAGCAGCAAGCCCCGGTCGGGAGGGTCCCGATGGACCTGTTTTTCATTCGTATTGCTTTCATTGCAGTCGTCGCTGTTGTTTGTTACACACTGCAACCGTTTGGTTTGGCCAGATTCCCGCCCTGGTTCGCGGCCGTGGCCGGTGTGGGGATTGGCATCCTTGTGGTGCTCTTTGAAGCGCGGCTGCGTGTGGTCAGCTTGAAAAGGCTGATCGGCGCGGTGATCGGAAGTATTCTGGGAATTCTGGGCGCATACCTTTTCAGCGTCGTAATCCGGAACAGCATCACGCACCCTGAAACGCAACGCTTCCTCCAGCTCATGGTCATGCTGCTGATGTCGTACGTGGGCCTGATTGTGGGGGCCAATAAGGGCGATCTCCTCAACCTGGCGGCGTTGGGAGGGATCTTCGGAACGGAGAAACAGGGGCGCAAAAGCTTCAAAATTCTGGATACCAGCGTCATCATCGACGGCCGCATTGCGGACATCGCCGAAACCGGCTTTTTGGATGGCATTCTGGTTATTCCCCAATTTGTCCTGCGGGAACTGCAGCTTGTGGCCGATTCGGCCGACTCTCTGAAGCGCAACCGCGGCCGCCGCGGCCTGGACATCCTGCAGCGCGTCCAGAAAATTGTCACGGTCAACGTGCAGATCGTGGAAGATGACTTCCCCACCGTCCGCGAAGTCGATTTAAAACTGATCGAACTGGCCAAGATGTATGAGGCCAAGATCATCACCAATGATTTCAATCTGAACAAGGTGGCGCAGCTCCAGGGCGTGGACGTCCTCAACATCAACGAACTGGCAAACGCTCTCAAGCCAATTGTGCTGCCGGGTGAAACCATGCGGGTCTTTATCCTGAAAGAGGGGAAGGAATATAACCAGGGTGTGGCTTATCTGGACGATGGCACCATGGTGGTGGTGGACAACGCGCGCAAGCTCATCGGCAAGAACGTGGACATCGCTGTGACTTCGGTTTTGCAGACCACCGCCGGCAAGATGATCTTCGGCAAGTTTGATGAACGGCAGCGCCCGGTGGAACGGCATGAAGGCAAACCGGAAAGCGGCAGGGCAGAACCCAAAAGGACGCAAGCCATCGTGGTGGAATCGGCCCCGCACAGCGACCCGGAGTAAGGCGATCTTCCTAGCTCCGGCCGGAGCAGATGAGCCCTTCAGCTCCGGCTCAGGCCAACTTCTCATTGGTTCAGGCACTTTCGCTGGATGGAAAGACCTTGAGGCAGCGGTAGAATGGCTGCATCGAAGTGCTCCGTCCTGATAGCAAGCATCGTTCATCTAACTCGTAAAAGTGCTTTTTCACGTCAAGATCCGCTTTCTTGTGTTGCTCCTGGGCTCCAGCCTGAGCATGCATGTTTCGGCATTTGCCCTCTGGCAAGCTGCTCCCGCAGGTGAGATCGATGTGACCGTTCTGGACCAGAACGGGCAACCTCTTCCAGGAGCTGCGGTCAGCGTTGCGCAGAATGGCAAGCAGGTAGTTCTGGACCGCACCACGCCCTCCGGCAATGCCGTGCTTAAGTCGCTTGTTTCGGGCGCATATAAGCTGATGGTGGAAAAGCAGGGTTTCTATACGGCAACGGTCGAGAAAGTGGATGTGGTGGCCGGACAGACCACACCGGTTGAGGTCCGGCTGCAGGTTGTGCGCGAATACGAGCAGGACGTAGAAGTCAGGGCCCAGCCTTCGCCCATTGAACCCGATCAACCCGCTCTTTCCACCTCGCTCACCGCCACGGACATCGCGGACATTCCGTATCCCACCACGCGCGACTACCGCAACGTGATGGCGTATATCCCCGGCGTGGTAGCGGACAATGGCGCTCAGATCCACGTTGCCGGTTCAAGCTCGCAGCAGGTACAGGACTACATGGACGGTTTTGAAGTAAGCCAGCCTGCCGGCGGTGGCCTGGCCCTGCGGGTGAACCCGGACTCGTTGCGCAAGCTCGAGGTGCTCAGCAGCCGCTACTCAGCCCGCTTTGGCAAGGGGTCCGGCGGGCCGGTGGATGTCGCCGTCCAGGATGGCGACAACCGGTTCCGCTTCAATGCTACGGACTTCATTCCTACGGTCCAGAACGTCAAAGGCATTGATTTCAATAACTGGACGCCGCGGGTCTATTTTTCCGGTCCGATCGTAAAGAACAGAGCATGGTTTGACGTCTCCCACGAAGGCGAAATCGACAACAATATTGTGAAAGAGCTCCCAGACGGCGCCGACACCAATCCGGTCTGGCGCATCGCGGACCTTGCCCGGGTGCGCATCAATCTGACTCCCGCGAATGTGCTGACGGCAAGCGCCCTGCTGAATCTTCGCGATTCGGACAACGCAGGGATTTCTCCGTTCGATCCGGTGGAGGTTTCCTTTGACCAGTATTCAACCCTCTATCTCTTCACGCTCAAGGACCAGTTCACGATCGACCGCAACAACTTGCTGGAGTTTGGCGGCGCTTTTCACCGTAACATCAACGCGACTCTGCCCCAGGGCCTTTCGCCCTGGGTGTTCGTGCCCACCGGACGCATCGGCAATTTCTACCTGACGAACCGCGCGGTGTCTGAACGCACGCAGGGTTTTTCCAATTTTTTCTTGCGGCCGCTGCAGAAGGTGGGAACGCACCAGATCAGCCTGGGCGGAAGCGTTGATCGCATTGTTTTCGACGGCACATCTTCGCGTCAGCCCATCATGTTTCTTGATGCGAACGGCGTAAAGCTGCGCCAGATCACTTTTCAAAACGTTCCCGGCTTCGGTCTGAGCACGACGGAATCCAGCGCCTATGTGCAGGACCACTGGTCGCCCGTGCGGAAGCTTTCGATTGACGCAGGCGCGCGCTGGGACTATGACAGCTTTCTCGGCGGCAACTGGTTCTCGCCCCGGATTGCCGGCGCCCTGCTCCTTTCCGAGTCCAGCGAGACCAAGCTGAGCGCGGGGATCGGCGTGTATTACGACCGGACCAACCTGGCTCAGGTAAGCCTGGCGCTTCAGGGCACGCGCACTGATGAGTTTTTCTCTTCTGCAGCCGTGTCGTGTACGCCCTCGTGTACCATAGCCAGTTCTTTCATCGCCGACCCTCGTCTGCTGACCATGCCGCGCTTCGTCAACTGGAGCATCGGACTTGAACGCAGGCTGCCCTGGCGGATCTACGGGCGAGTGGATTTCATCAGCCGCCACGGTGATCACGTGTGGGCCTATCAGCTACAGCCCAGCGGCAATTATCTTCTGCAGGACCTGCAGCAAGACAAGTATGACGGGGTCCAGATTACGATTCGGCGTGAGTTGAAGCGCGGCTACCCCTTCGCGTTGGCATATACGCGGTCCAGCGCGCGCTCCAGTGACACCATTCCATTTTCCCTGGACAACCTTATTTCCGGAGGCCAGCTTCCCGGCCCTTTGCCCTGGGACGCGCCAAATCTGCTTCAGTCCTGGGGATCCATGCCGCTGCCCTGGAAATTCAAGAAGTTTGATTTCGCATATTCGATTCTCTGGCGCACCGGGTTCCCCTTCACGACCATCAATAACTTCGGCGTCCTGGTGACAGGACCGTCAGCCCACCGTTTCCCCGATTTCTTCACGCTGAATCCAGCGATCGAACGCAAGTTCACGTTCCACGGGTACCGCTGGGCGGCGCGCGTAGGTCTGGATAATGTTACCAACAGCCCGAACCCCGCAGGGGTTGACAATAATGTGGATTCGCCAACCTTCCTCACCTTCTTTGCCACGGGCCACCGCACTCTCAACGGCCGCATCCGCTTCCTGGGCAAAGTACAACCGTAGGATTAAGAGGGGCAGAATTCTGGTTCCGGCGTGGCCGCCAGCAGAGTCCTCGTGTATTCGTGCACGGGGTTGGACGTGACCTGCTGGGAAGTCCCCAGTTCGACGATCTCGCCCCGGCGCATCACCGCGATGCGATCGCTCAGGTAGCGGACCACGGGAAGTGAATGAGAAATAAAAAGGTAGGTCAGGCCAAACTCCTGCTGCAATTGCTTCAGCAGGTTTACGATCTGCGCTCCCACACTGACATCGAGCGCGGAAACCGGTTCATCGCACACGATCAGTCTGGGACGGAGCATGAGCGCGCGGGCGATTCCGATGCGCTGGCGCTGTCCGCCGGAGAACTCGTGGGGATAGCGGCGCAGGGCGGATTCATCGAGACCCACGGCCCGCATCATCTCCGCCGCGGCCTGGCGCATCTGCGGTCTGCCGCCGTGGCCATTGGCGTGAATGACCAGCGGCTCGGTGATGACTTCTTCGATGCGCATGCGGGGATTGAGCGAGGCAAACGGGTCCTGGAAGATGATCTGCATGTCGCGGCGCAGCCGTCGCAGCTCAGATGCGGAGGCGGCAAGCACATCGCGGCCGTCAAAGCGTACGCTGCCTGAGGTCGGCTCGATCAGGCGCAGAACCATCCTTCCCAGCGTGCTTTTGCCGCAACCCGATTCACCCACAAGGCCGAGCGTTTCCCCCGCGTGAATATCAAGCGACACGCCGTTGACAGCACGGACCTCACGCTGCGGTTGTCCAAAAGCGCCTTCCGTCCGGAACACTTTGACCAGATCGCGGATTTCAACCAGGGGCACGCGTTAAATATAGTCCAAGAGTCCGCAAAAGAACGCGGCCACAGAGGAGTGCCGGTCATCTGAGGGACTTTCCTGCTTCAACATTGCATGGTTGCAAAAGCAAAAAGGCTTTCGCCCGGCTCAGGACCTGTTCAGTCGCCGGGGGCGTGCGAGCTGCTCCGGCAATGAGCAGTGGAGGGCAAAAGCCTTTGCTTGACCGCCGTGCTGCTTTCGCCCGGCGGGCTTTTTCCGCGCGGTTGTTAACTTCCCGCAGCCGCGGCCTCCCGCCGGTTAGCAGGAGTCCGTTTCGGAGCGGCGTAACGTCCCCGCCGCTCTGGCTGCTTTTCTATACGAAGCGGGCACGCTGGACGGGGTTGTACGCCCAAGACTCTTCTGCCGAATACGAACGAGCACCCCCGCGGTGATCACCTGCATCACGAGAAAGAACAGGCCGCAAGAGCAGAGTGGCGCGCCGTTCTTATGGAATGGCGGCAGGCGCCGGGTGCGGCGGCTGGAGCGGAGGGTTAAGGTCTATATCTCGCGGCGCCTAATGATGTGGCCTTAAGTCGTGATGTTGTCTGAATTTAGCGCCCAGCGGCACTGGTTCAGCATGTTAGAATTTTTCGAGAACTCCGCCTTGAGAGATAAGCTTTGATTGAGTTAGCGCCTTCCATATTGTCCGCGGACTTTGCGCACCTGGCCGACGCCATTCAGGCTGTGACCGAGGGCGGCGCAACCGTATTGCACGTGGATGTAATGGATGGCCACTTTGTTCCCAACATTACGATTGGCCCTCCGGTGGTCGCGTCTCTGAGAAAGGTCACCAATCTGCCTCTTGACGTGCACTTGATGATCGAAAATCCAGACCAGTACATTCCCGCTTTTGTCGATGCCGGCGCCGACTGGATTTCCGTACATCAGGAAGCCTGTACTCATCTGCATCGCACATTGCAGATGATTCATAGCCTCAATGTAAACGCCGGCGTGGTGATCAACCCGGCGACGCCTGTGGGGACGCTGGAAGAGGTGCTGGACATGGTGCACCACGTCCTGGTGATGTCAGTGAACCCAGGGTTTGGCGGGCAGAAGTTTCTTGGATTTACGTTGGACAAGGTGCGCAAACTGGCCACCCTGCGGACAACGCGCCGGGCCGCTTTCAGGATTGAGATCGATGGCGGCATCGCTGATGACACGATTGCCGATGCCGTGCGGGCGGGAGTGGAAATCCTGGTGGCGGGAAACGCCGTTTTCTCTCATGGGAATCCCAGAGAGAACACGCAGAGATTGTTAAAGCTGGCCGCTGAGGCCACCCTGCAAAGGGTTTGATTTGGCAAGCTTGCCAACCGCGCAACAGCGGTTTGGCTGGCCCGCTTTTCTGAGGTAGGTATGATACGCAGACTCGCAATTTCCGCCGCGCTGGCCGCGGCACTCATGGCTTCCAGTGGCTGCCGCCACAACGTTCAGAATCCCCTGGCCAACGTAGATTCCAAGCAGCCGGACAAGATCCTCTTTGACCGCGCCATGGACTCGATGAAGCATGGCCGTTACCAGGAATCCCGGACCCTGTTGGACACCCTGATCAATACTTATCCGGATTCGGAATACATTGCCCGCGCCAAACTTGCGATCGGCGATGCCTGGTATGCCGAAGGCGGAACCGCCGCATGGCAGCAGGCCGAGATCCAATACAAGGACTTTCAGACTTTTTTCCCCAACCTGCCCGAAGCCTCTGAGGCCCAGCTCAAGGTCGCGAACATTCATTACCGCTCGATGGAAAAGCCGGACCGCGACTACGCCCAAGCGTCACGGGCGGCGGACGAATACAAGACGCTGATCCAGACTTATCCTGACAGCCCTCTGGTCCCGGAGGCCAAGCAACGGCTGCGCGAGGTAGAGGAAGTCCTGGCGGAGCGGCAGTTCCGCATCGCACATTTTTACTATTTGCGCGAGAACATGGCGGCGTCGCAGGCCAGGCTGGAATCGCTGATCGATTCCTTCCCCCTGTATAGCGGCGTTGATGAAGCGTTGTACGAAATGGGCAGCCTGTACGAGAAGGAGGCTGGCACCATCAAGAAGCAGCCCAACCTTCCCGAGGCAACCAAGGAAAAGATGGCGGCCCTGTTCCAGAAGCGGGCCATAGATGCCTACTCGCGGATCATCACCCGGTATCCTGCCATGGGCCGGGCCCCGGATGCGCGCAAACGCCTCGCGGAGCTGAACGCTCCTATTCCCAACCCCACCCCGGAAGCCCTGGCAGAGAGCAAGGCCGAAGAAGAGAGCCGTAAATCCGAGGGAATGGCGGAAAGGATGATGGGAAACTTCAAGAAGCATCCGAGCGTGGCAAGAGCTGCTCAAGTAGGGGAGCCGAGCCTGGATGAAGAAAAGATTGCCAGTGCGCCGGCCCTGGTTCAGTCGTTGCAGACGCAGCTCACCGGCGTGCAGCCCGCTGCCAGCGACGGCCAGGCTTCGCAAAAAGTTGGTCTTGAAGCTATAGGCGGTGGTAGCGGCTCCGCGCCGGGGACAAACCAGGCTCCGCCCAGCAGC